>Ga0315902_10007404_pt1 | contig 14998 bp, 16 predicted proteins | sample LakEriMetagenome_9_FD_203523 | JGI IMG/M metagenome (GOLD analysis project Ga0315902, IMG submission 203523) | Freshwater fungal communities from buoy surface, Lake Erie, Ohio, United States - Buoy 12 MA117 | ecosystem: Environmental > Aquatic > Freshwater > Lake > Lake biofilm | place: USA... | reverse complement strand
GGGGCGCTGGTGGTGGGCATGGGGCGATTGTCGTCACCCTCGCGGCGCGAGGACGCAAACCTGACTAGACTCGGCGCCCCAGCCCCCCACAGTCCCCCGCGCACAGGAGTTTCGCCATGGGTGCACCCGCCCCCTTCACCTCGACCGCCGACATCGGCCACTGGATTGGCGGCGCGCCCTCGGCCGGCAGCGGCGACCGCTGGCAGGCGGTGTGGAACCCGGCCACTGGCCAGAGCGCGCGCCGCGTGCGCCTGGGCACCGAGGCCGACGTGGCCGCCGCGGTGGCCGCCGCCCGTGCGGCCCAGCCGGCCTGGGCCGACACGCCGCCCATCCGCCGCGCCCGCGTGATCAACGCCTTTCTCGCGCTGCTGAACCAGCACCGCGACGAGCTCGCCGCCATGATCACCGCCGAGCATGGCAAGGTCTTCACCGACGCGCAGGGCGAGGTGACGCGCGGCATCGAGATCGTCGAGTTCGCCTGCGGCATCCCGCAGCTGCTCAAGGGCGACTACACCGAGCAGGTCTCCACCGGCATCGACAACTGGACGATGCGCCAGCCCCTGGGGGTGGTCGCGGGCATCACGCCCTTCAACTTCCCCTGCATGGTGCCGTGCTGGATGTTCCCGGTGGCGATCGCCTGCGGCAACGCCTTCATCTTGAAGCCCAGCGAGCGCGACCCCAGCCCGAGCCTCTTCATGGCCGAGCTGCTCCAGCGCGCCGGCCTGCCCGACGGCGTCTTCAACGTCGTGCAGGGCGACAAGGTGGTGGTGGACGCGCTGCTCACCCACCCGGACGTGAAGGCGCTGTCCTTCGTGGGCTCCACGCCCATCGCGCAATACATCTACGAGACCGGCGCGCACCACGGCAAGCGCGTGCAGGCCCTGGGCGGGGCCAAGAACCACATGGTGGTGATGCCCGACGCCGACCTGGACCAGGCGGTGGACGCCCTCATCGGCAGCGCCTACGGCTCGGCCGGCGAGCGCTGCATGGCCATCAGCGTGGCCGTGCTGGTGGGCGACGTGGGCGAGCGCATCGTGCCGCTGCTGGCCGAGCGGGCGAGGTCACTGAAGGTGAAGAACGGCATGGAGCTTGATGCCGAGATGGGCCCCATCGTCACGCGCGAGGCGCGCGACCGCATCGAGGGCTACATCGCGCTCGGCGTGGAAGAGGGTGCCACGCTGGTGGTCGACGGTCGCGGCTGCCAGGTGCCTGGCCACGAGGCCGGCTTCTTCACCGGCGGCACGCTGTTCGACCACGTCAAGCCCAGCATGCGCATCTACAAGGAAGAGATCTTCGGCCCGGTGCTGGCCTGTGTGCGCGCGAAGGACTTTGCGGAAGCCGTGCAGCTCATCAATGACCACGAATTCGGCAACGGCGTGTCGTGCTTCACCAGCGACGGCGGCGTGGCGCGCGAGTTCGCGCGGCGCATCCAGGTGGGCATGGTCGGCATCAACGTGCCCATTCCCGTGCCCATGGCCTGGCACGGCTTCGGCGGCTGGAAGCGCAGCCTCTTCGGCGACATGCACGCCTACGGCGAGGAGGGCGTGCGCTTCTACACCAAGCAAAAGAGCGTGATGCAGCGCTGGCCCGACAGCATCGGCAAGGGCGCCGAGTTCGCCATGCCCACGGCCCGCTGAGGCGCTGGCCCATGGCCATCAGCCGTCGGCTTGCGCTGCAGGGGCTGGGCGGTGGCGCCCTTGGGGCGGCCGGCTCCTTGTGCGGGTGGTCGGTCTGGGCACAAAGCCCTACTACTGCAGGCGCTTCTGGCGCCGCGCTGAATGCCGCAGGGCCAGGGACTGCGGCTTTCCTTCCCGAAGACCTGGCCCATGCCGAGGCCCTGCGCGAGCGCGCCTTGGCCGATGACCTGGCCTGGCGCCTGGTGGAGGGCCTGTGCACCGAGGTCGGTCCGCGGCCGGCCGGCTCCGAGGCCGACGCCCGCGCCGTCGCCTGGGCGCTGGCGCAGGGGCGACGTCTGGGCTTCGATGCCGTGCGCGCCGACCCCGTGCCGCTGCGCGTGTGGCAGCGCGGCCCCAGCCAGGCCGAGCTGACCGCGCCGCACCGCCGGCGGCTGGTGATGGTGGCGCTGGGCAACAGCGCGGCCACGCCGTCCGAGGGCCTGGAGGCCGAACTCGCCGTCTATCCCGACTTCGAATCGCTGCGCGCCGACGCCTCAGGCCGCGCCAAGGGCCGCATCGTCTTCATCGACCAGAAGATGGAGCGCACGGTCGACGGCAGCGGCTATGGCGCGGCGGTGCGCGCGCGCACGCAAGGGCCCCTGGAGGCGGCGCGCAAGGGCGCGGTGGCGCTGGTCATCCGCTCCATCGGCACCGACCGCGACCGCGTGGCCCACACCGGCGCGATGAGCCTGGACCCGGCCGTGCCGGCCATCCCCGCCGCAGCCCTCTCAGCCCCCGATGCCGACGTGCTGGCGCGGCTGCATGCGGCAGGCCAGAGCCTGCGTCTGCGGCTGCTGGTGCAGGCGGTGTCGGGTGTGGAGGCGCTGACGCACAACGTGATCGCCGAGGTGCGCGGCAGCGAGCTGCCCGAGGAGATCGTCCTCATCGGCGCGCACCTGGACTCGTGGGACGTGGGGCAGGGCGCCCTGGACGACGGCGCCGGCGTGGCCATCGTCATGGCCGCGGCGCAGCAGATGCTGGCCCTGTCACGCCGACCGCGCCGCACCGTGCGCGTGGTGCTCTTCGGCAATGAGGAGAACGGCTTCGACGGCGCGCGCGACTACGGCACCCGCTACGCCGGGGTGCGCCATCAGCTTGTCGGCGAGAGCGACTTCGGCGCCGGTCGCGTGTGGCGCCTGCGCAGCCGCTTCAACCCTGCCGCCTTGCCGGCCGTGGCGGCGATGGCCGCGGTGCTGGGGCCGCTGGGCGTGCAGGCTGGCGACAACAACGGCAACCCCGGGCCTGACGCCGCGCTGCTGGTGCGGCGCCACCGCTGGCCGGGCATCGAGCTGTCGCAGGACGGCACGAACTACTTCGACGTCCACCACACCGACAACGACACGCTGGACCGCATCGACCCGGCGGCGCTGCGCCAGAACGTGGCCTGCTGGGCCGCGGTGGCCTGGCTGGCGGCGCAGTCGCGCGTGTCGTTTGCCTGAGCGCTGGCCTGCGGCGCCGTCGCTGGGCGCCGCTCGGTGCCGGTCAGGTCCCGATCACGCCCCCGTCGCGCCTGCGCACCACCACGGTGGCCGACCGTGGCCGCCCGTCGGGTCGGTAGTCCGGCCAGTTGGAAAACTTCCGCGGCTCGGCCGGGTTGCTGCGGTCGCTGGGTGTCTCGCCCGGGTGCTGCACGTTCAGGAACAGCGTGCGGCCGTCGGGTGTCCAGGTCGCGCCGGCGATCTCGCAGCCGGCGGGGCCGGTGAGAAAGCGGCGCACTTCGCCGGTGGCCATGTCGCAGGCCAGCATCTGGTTGTTGCCCAGCCGCAGCAGTTCGCCCTTGTGCATCTGCGTGGTCGACATGTCGGTCTGCACCCACAGCACGCCGCGCGCGTCGAACATGATCCCGTCCGGGCAGGCGAACAGGTCGCCGCGGATGTTGCCCTTGGCTTCGGCCCGCTCGTTGGCGGGGTCGCCGGCCAGCACCAGGTGGTTCCACTCGAAGCCCTCGCCGTCGAAGTCGCCGTCCTCGCGCCAGCGGACGATGTGGCCCATGGTGTTGTTGGCCCGCGGGTTGGCGGCGTCGACTCCGGGCTGGTCCTTCGCGCCGCGAGCCGAGTTGTTGGTCAGCGCGCACAGCACCCAGCGGGAGTCCGGGTCGATGGCCAGCCACTCCGGGCGGTCCATCTTCGTGCCGCCCAGCAGGTCGGCGGCCTGGCGCGCCTTGATCACCACCTCGCCCGCATCGGCAAAACCGTTGGCGGCAGTGATCGGCCCCTGCCCGTGCGCCAGCGGCAACCAGCGCCCGCGGCCGTCGGCGTCAAAGCGCGCCACGTACAGCGTGCCGTGGTCCAGCAACTCGCGGTTGGCCTGCGCGGCGGTGAGGCCGTTGCCGGCAGGCTTGATGCGGTCGCGGCTGACGAACTTGTAGATGTACTCGAAGCGCGCGTCCTCGCCGGAGTAGACGACCGCACGGCCGTCCTTCGTTACCGCCACCCAGGCGCCCTCGTGTGCTGCGCGGCCCAGCGCCGTGCGCTTGACCGGGGTGCTGCTCGGGTCCATCGGGTCGAGCTCGACCACCCAGCCGAAGCGGTTGGGCTCGTTCGGGTGCTGGTTGACGTCGAAGCGCGGGTCGTGCGCATGCCAGCCGTACCAGTTGCCGCTGCCGCGCACGCCCCAGCGCCGCTCGTGCGGCGTGGGCTGGGCACGGGCCTTGAAGTAGCCGGCCCAGTTCTCCTCGCCTGACAGGTAGGTGCCCCAGGGCGTCATGCCGCTGGCACAGTTGTTCAAGGTGCCCAGCACGCGCAGGCCCTGGGGGTCGGCTGCGGTGCGCATCATCGGGTGGCCTGCGGCGGGCCCGCCTACCGAAAATGGCGTGTCCATCGTCACCCGGCGCGCGTAGGCCGAGGGCCGCACCATCTGCCAGGCTCCGTCGCGCAGCGCCACTTCGACCACCGACAGGCCGTGCGCCATCTGGCTCTTGCGCGCCTTGTCGGCTGTCCAGTCGGCCGTGCCCCCGGGGTGCAGCAAGCCGTCGTCGGTGTACTCGTGGTTGATCGCCAGCAGCCCCCGGGTGGAGCTGCCGCCAATGGAATAGAAGTGCAGCCCGTCGTGGTGCATGCCCAGCTGCACGGCCTGCTCTGCTGCGGAGTTCGTGGCGTCGAAACGGAAGGCCGGCATGTTCTCCGCCACGCCCACCGGCTCGCCCCAGGCGGCAATCACCGAGGCCACATAGCCCTCGGGCACCACCAGGGTGTCGCCCTGGCCGGGGGGAATGCCCTTGAAGCCGATCTTCGGCTCTGCGCCCATGCCGGTCTGCCGGGTGCCTGCCGACCCTGCTGCGGCCGCGCCCGTGGCACACCCTGCCAGCGGCCCCAGCCACGCCGCCATCGACGCTGCCGCCGCTCCGCGCAGCACGGTGCGCCGGTCAGGGGACGACACCTCGTGGATGCTCGGGTTGGCGCAAGCGTTGCTGTCTTCCATCGAATCGAAGTCCTTGGCCATGGCAGCAGTTTCCGGCAGCCCGGCGGGCTGCGTCAAAGCTTCTCGGTCTCGCCCGCGCGCGGCTGCCACTTCATCAGCCGCTTCTCGATGCGCCCCACCGCGGCGTCCAGCGCCAGCGCAAAGGCGGTCAGCACCACGATGCCGGCCATCACGGTGTTGATGTCGAAGGTGCCTTCGGCCTGCAGGATGAGGTAGCCCACGCCCTGGCTGGAGCCCAGGTACTCGCCCACCACCGCGCCCACGAAGGCCAGGCCCACGCTGGTGTGCAGGCTGGAAAACACCCAGCTCGTCGCGCTGGGCAGGTAGACGTGGCGCAGCAGCTGTCTGGGGCTCGCGCCCAGCATGCGCGCGTTGGCCAGCACCACGGGGCTGACCTCCTTCACGCCCTGGTAGACGTTGAAGAAGACGATGAAGAACACCAGCGTCACGCCCAGCGCCACTTTGCTGCCGATGCCAAGGCCGAACCACACCGCGAAGATGGGCGCCAGGATGATGCGCGGCATCGAGTTCATCGCCTTCACATAGGGCTCGAGGATGGCGCTGGCCATGGGCTGCAGCGCCAGCCACAGCCCGGCCCCCAGCCCCAGCACCGAGCCGATGCCGAAGGCCAGCATCGTCTCCAGCAGCGTGATGCCCAGGTGCCGGTAGATGTCGGCATCGACCACGAACCAGACCCAGATGCGCGAGGCCACCTTGGCCGGCTCGCCGAAGAAGAAGGCGGCCTGCCGGTCGTTGTCGAACATGATCGGCGGCACCAGCCCCGGCGCCGTCATCACGTGCCAGAAGCCGATCACCGCCAGCAGCAGGCCCACCTGCCACACGCGCAGGGTGGCCGGGCGGGGCTTGAGGAACCGCCACATCTCAGAAATTGCGCCGGTACTGCACGAAGCCCGGCTTGTCGGCGATGCGGTCGTACAGCTGCATGGCCTCGGTGTTGCTTTCGTGCGTGAGCCACCACACGCGGCCGATGCCCATGGCCTGGGCCTGCGCGTAGACGTGCTCGATCAGCGCCCGGCCCACCCCGCGGCCGCGCACCTCGGGGGCGGCGAACAGGTCCTGCAGGTACAGCGAGTTGCGTGGCGACCAGCAGGTGCGGTGCTCGATGAAGTGCACCAGCCCCACCACCTTGCCATTCAGCTCGGCCAGCGCCACGTGCATGGGCTCCGCCGGGTCCAGCAGGCGCTGCCAGGTGGTGTCGGTCGTCGCCCCCGACAGGTCCACCTTGTAGAAGGCCTGGTAGCCCTGCCACAGCGGCAGCCAGGCGTCGAAGTCGGATGCCTGCGCAGCGCGGACGTGGATAGGGTTGGATGGGCTCATGCGGGGGCCTTCAGTTGCTGGGCGTAGCCCTTGAGCACCTCCTCGCGCAGCACGGCCCAGATGGCGTTGTGCAGCTCGATGAAGCGCGGTGCGGTGCGCACCTCGGCCACGTCGCGCGGGCGTGGCAGGTCGATGGTGAACTCGCCGATCGGGTGCGAGGCCGGCCCGGCGGACAGCACCACCACGCGGTCGCTCATGGCGATGGCCTCGTCCAGGTCGTGGGTGATGAACAAGACGGCCTTCTTCTTGCTGGCCCACAGGTCCAGCACCTCGTTCTCCATCAGCTGCCGCGTCTGGATGTCCAGGGCCGAGAAGGGCTCGTCCATGAGGATGATGTCCGGGTCCAGTGCCAGGGTCTGGGCCAGGCTGGTGCGCTTGCGCATGCCGCCCGAGAGCTGGTGCGGATAGCGGTCACCGAAGCCGCCCAGCCCCACGCGCTTGAGCCAGCCATCGGCCTGCGCCTTGGCCTCGGCCGGCGGCACACCGCGGAACTCCAGCCCCGCCATCACATTGCCCAGCGCCGTGCGCCAGGGCATCAGGCTCTCGGTCTGGAACATGTAGCCTGCGCGGGTGTTGATGCCCGCCAGCGGCTGGCCGAACACCTGCACCGCGCCCGCGCTGGGCTGCAGCAGGCCGGCCCCCACGTTCAGCAGCGTGCTCTTGCCGCAGCCCGTGGGCCCGACCACCGAGACGAACTCGCCCTCGGCCACATCCAGCGACACATCGGCCACCGCCGTGTAGCGCTGGCCGGGGGCGTCGCGGCTGATGAAGGTGCAGGTGACCCCCCGCAGCGACAGCGCCGCAGGCTTCACCTCACGCGGGCCTGTGGCCACTGCGCTCACGCTGCGTGTCCCGGCCTCAGCCCTTCGGATACTTGGCCATGGCCTTCTTCACGAAGTCGTTGGTGTAGACCGCCGCCAGGTCGAGCTTGGCCTTGGCGATCTCGGCGTCGATGCTGGCCAGCGCGCGGAAGGCGGTGTCGGGCCCCTTCTCGGGGAACAGGCCGTCGGGCGACAGCGCGCCCTTGGCCGCGAGGAAGGCGTCGATGTAGACCGCGCGGTCGCCCAGCAGAAAGCTCTCGGGCACGGTGCTGATGATGTCGCTCGGCCCGGCGATCTGGATCCACTTGTTGGCGCGCACCAGGGCGTTGGTCAGGGCCTGGGTGGTGTTGGGGTGCTTGTCGATGAAGGCCTGCGGCGCGTAGAAGCAGCCTGCGGGCATGGGCCCGCCGAAGACCTTGTCGGCCTCGGCCACGATGCGCGTGTCAGAGATGATCTTCAGGTCGCCCGATCTCTGCAGCAGGGTGATGACGGGGTCGAGGTTGCTCATCGCGTCGATCTGCCCCGAGCGCATGGCGGCCACCGCGCCCTGCGCCGCGCCCACGCCGATGATGCTGACGTCGCTGGGCTTCAGGCCCGCCTTGGCCAGGAAGAAGTTCACCATCACGTTGGTGGACGAGCCCGGCGCCGTCACGCCGATCTTCTTGCCCTTCAGGTCGGCCGGCGCCTTGTAGCCGGCCATGGTCTTGGGGTTCACCCCCAGCACGATCTGCGGCGCGCGGCCCTGCAGCGCGAAGGCGCGCATGCGCTGGCCCTTGTGCTGCATGTTCACGGTGTGCTCGAAGGCGCCCGACACCACGTCGGCGCTGCCGCCCACCACCGCCTGCAGCGCGCGCGCGCCGCCGGCGAAGTCGACGATGGTGACGTCCAGGCCCTCGGCCTTGAAGTAGCCCTTCTGCTCGGCGATGGTCAGCGGCAGGTAGTACAGCAGGTTCTTGCCGCCCACGGCGATGGTGACCTTGGTCTTTTCGGGCGCTTGCGCGTGCACCAGGGTGCTCAGGGGCAGCAGGGTGGCGCCGCCGGCGGCCAGCACGAGTCTTCTCTTCATCGTCTTCTCCGGGTTGCGGGTTCAGGCAAGGCGCCGATCCTATGATGCCGGCATGAACTCCGGCACCCGTATTGTCCTGATCACCGGCGGCAGCCGGGGCATTGGCGCGGCCACCGCCGTGCGTGCGGCGCACGCCGGCTGGGACGTGGCCATCAACTACACCCGCGACGAAGCCGCCGCGCAGCGCGTGGCGCAGGCCGTGCGCGATGCCGGACGCCGCGCCCTGGTGGTGCAGGCTGACGTGGCCGAAGAGGCCGACGTGCTGCGCCTGTTTGCCGAGGTGGACGCGCAGCTCGGCACGCTCAGCGGCCTGGTGAACAACGCCGGGGTGGTGGACGTGGCCGCGCGGGTGGACGACATGAGCGTCGCCCGCCTGCAGCGGATGTGGGCCATCAACCTGACCGGCTCCTTCGTCTGCGCCCGCGAGGCGGTGCGGCGCATGAGCCGGCGTCACGGCGGCGCGGGCGGGGTCATCGTCAACCTCAGCTCAGCCGCAGCGCGTCTGGGCGCGCCCGGCCAGTACGTGGACTACGCCGCGTCCAAGGCCGCCATCGACATCTTCACCGTCGGCCTGGCCAAGGAAGTGGCCGCCGAGGGCATCCGCGTGAACGCGGTGCGCCCCGGCATCATCGACACCGACATCCACGCCAGCGGCGGCCAGCCCGAGCGCGTGGCGCAGATGGCGCCGCTGGTGCCCATGCACCGCGCAGGCAGCGCCGACGAGGTGGCCGCCGCCATCGTCTGGTTGATGTCGGAAGACTCGTCCTACACCACCGGCTCGGTGGTCGACGTCACCGGCGGGCGCTGATCGCGCCCTTCGGTGGTGGTGGAGGTCACCGCGGGTCGCTGAGCGCGCCCATCAGCAGCAGGTGGGCGCGGATGGCCTCGTGCGTGAGGCGTTCCACCTCCACCGGCGCCACCCCGCGCAGCAGGCCCAGGCGCAGCGCGGCGGTGTAGCTGAGGTCGATCACCCGGCCGGGCACGAAGGGCCCGCGGTCGTTCACCCGCACGATCACCTGCCGCCCGTTGGCCGGGTTGGTGACCCGCGCATAGCTGGGCAGCGGCATGGTGGGGTGCGCCGCCGTCATGGCGAACATGTCGTAGGGCTCGCCGGTGGATGTGGGTCGGCCGTGGTACTTGCGCCCGTACCAGGACGCGCCGCCGCGTTCCAGCAGCGGCAGGTCGGCCGTCATCGGCACATAGGTCCGTCCCAGCGCCTCGTAGGGCTTGTTGGGCCCGCCCACGCGTAGCGGCTCGATGCGCGGCACCGCGTCGGGCACCTGGTCCAGACCGGAAGGGATCTGCTCGGGCAGGCCGTCGGTGTCGTAGGCCGGGGCGGATGCTGCGGGCGGAGCCTTGGGCATCGGCGACCAGACGGAAGGGGGGCGGGAAGACGCGCAGCCGGCCAGGACGGCCGCGGCGATCAACAGGCAGCCGGCGGGACGGGCAGCAAGGCGCATCGGGGGGCTGGCGCGACCGGCAAGAATCGAACTTGCGACGCGGCCTTCGGAGGGCCGCATGATATCCACTTCACCACGGTCGCCGCGTGAGGGGGCGGATTCTAGCCGGCGCGGTCAGGGGTGCCGCATATACTCGCGGGCTGCCCTTTCCTCTGCAGAGTTCCCCCATGAGCGACGCCCCGCACGATGCCGGCCACGAGGCCCACGAAGGCCCGATCAAGACCCCCAAGCAACTGATCTGGACGGTGGTCGCGTCGTTCATCGTGCCCATCCTCATCATCATCCTGCTGGTCAACTACGTGGCCATGGGCGACAAGCCGGCCGCTGGCACCGCTGCGCTGCAGGCCGAGGCCGTGGCCAAGCGCATCGCGCCCGTGGGCCGGGTGGACCTGAAGGACGCCTCGGACGTGGCCGCACTGAAGACCGGCGAGCAGGTCTACCAGGCCGTGTGCTCGGCCTGCCACAACTCAGGTGCCGCCGGCGCACCCAAGCTGGCCGATGCCGCCGCGTGGGCCCCGCGCATCAAGACCGGCTATGACGCCTTGCTGAACTCGGCCCTCAAGGGCAAGGGCGCCATGGGCGCGCAAGGCGGCGGCGACTACTCCGACGTGGAGATCGGCCGCGCCGTGGTCTATCTGAGCAACCAGAGTGGCGCCAAGTTTGCTGAGCCGGCGGTTCCTGCTGCGGCGGGCGCCTCTGCCCCATCGGCGTCCTCCAGCGCGCCGAAGTAACCGGCTCGTTGATGCGCTGATCTGCGTGGCGGCGGCCCGGATCCTGCGGGCTGACCTGACCGCAGTCGAGGTCTACAGCCTTCCAAGCCCGCTCAGGGGCGGGGCGTGAGCACGTAGCCGAAGCGCCCCGGCATCTCGTCGAAGCGCATCTCCTGCGGCTGCCACTGGCCGCTCTGCACCGCGTCGGCCGCCAAGTCCATGTCCAGCGTGTGCACCAGCCCGAAGGCGGGGCCCAGGTCGGCCAGGTCGCAGGCCAGGAACAGACGCCCCTGCTCATCCAGCCAGGAGGAACGCACCTCAGCCGCCTGCCCGGTGTGTGCCTGCACCTCTGGCGCCAGCACTTCGCTTTCGCCAGCCGTCACCCGCCACACATAGGGCGCGGCTTCCAGATCCACATACACGCGCTGCGGCCCGTTCTGGAAGTAGGCCGCGCCTTGCGCGTCGCGCCCGTAGTTGCGGTGGATGAAGGCCAGCAGCTTGTCGTGCCGGATCACGCTGCCCTTGACCTGCGGAAACGGCCCCGCCGCCTGCACCCGGTCGTCGCGCATGTACCAGTCGCCGCGCGCATCCAGCGCCAGCCAGCCGTGGCAGTGCGGCACTTGGGGCCACTTGCGCAGGGCGGCTTCGACGAGGGGGTCCATGGGGGAAGCTTATGCCACTGGGGGCGATTGGGTGGGCTGCGGGCCTGGGCCAGCCAACGCCGCAGCGCGAGGCCCCCAGAAAGCGAAAAGCCCCGCGGGGTGCCGCAGGGCTGGGATTCGCGATCCACGCGCCCGGACAGGGCGCAGGTTACAAATAGCTTCAGCGCCCGGACAGCTTCCGACGACGCGCTACGAAGGTGATGGCACCCAGTCCAGCCAGCATGAGGGCGTAGGTTTCGGGCTCGGGGATGGGGGGTACTCCGATGAGACCCGAATGCGACAACCCGCCGAGGCTGCCTGCGCTGGTTGAAGGCGTGAAGTACTCGATGTCGGTGGCACCAATCACGTTCTTGAAGTAGTACAAGGCCATCTGCGCCGCATTGGGAGATCCAGGTAAACCCCCGCCGGAACCGAAGAAGAGCGAAAGCACAAAGTCCCCTGACACCGCGTACGGCAGGTGGATGGTTCCGCCCGTTGACGAAGTCATGAAGAAAAAGTTGTCAGTTGGACTGGAATCCGTCTTGAACGGCGGGATGGCTACCGGTGTATCGAAGCCCCACCCTGCCAGCGTGGTGTTGATCCACGATACGTTTTGGTTCTCATTCCCTTCCCGGTAGCCCGAACACGCAAATGCGTCCTGCTGTACGTCGGCAGACGCGCTGCAAGTTGCCAGGAGCTTGACAGGAGGAGCAGCAAACGAGGAGGCCGAGATCGCTATCGATGTCGCGGCTGCGGCTGCCTTAATGAATTGCTTGAAGTTCATGGAGACTCTCCTCTTGGATGGGTGGATCCGCTAGCCGGCGCCGTGGCGCGAACTTTAGGAGTCAGGTGCCATTCCGCGCTGTGACGCAATGCCCGAACCGCAGACCCCCCGCCCGTGCAGAAGTCACACGACGCCCCTCTCCCACCTCCCCCGTGATTTCCTCCACGCCCCGCTCTTGCGCAATCTCTCCCCAAGGTCCCCCCAACCACCCCAGCTAAACTCCCGCTCCCTCCCCGCCTCTGCCCACCCTTGGAAGGAACCCGCCCATGTCCCTGTCAGACCGCGACGGCAAGATCTGGATGGACGGCACGATGGTGGACTGGCGCGAGGCGAAGATCCACGTGCTGACCCACACGCTGCACTACGGCTGCGGTGCCTTCGAGGGGGTGCGGGCGTATGACACGGTGCAGGGCCCGGCCATCTTCCGCTTGCGCGAACACACCGAGCGCCTGTTCAACAGCGCCAAGATCCTGCGCATGAAGATCCCCTTCACGGTGGACGAGGTGATGCAGGCGCAGAAGGACGTGGTGCGCGCCAACGGCCTGAAGAGCGGCTACCTGCGCCCGCTCACCTGGATCGGCTCCGAGAAGCTGGGCGTCAACCCCAAGGGCAACACCATCCATCTGATGGTGGCGGCCTGGGCCTGGGGCGCCTACCTGGGTGAAGAGGGCCTCAAGCGCGGCATCCGCGTCAAGACCTCCAGCTACACCCGCCACCACGTCAACATCACCATGACGCAGGCCAAGGCGGTGAGCAACTACACCAACTCCATCCTGGCCAATCTCGAGGCCACGGAAGAGGGCTACGACGAGGCGCTGCTGCTGGACCCCTCCGGCTTCGTCAGCGAGGGCGCGGGTGAGAACCTCTTCGTCATCAAGAAGGGCGTGGTCTACACGCCCGATCTGTCCGCCGGGGCGCTGAACGGCATCACCCGCGACACCATCTTCGCCATCTGCCAGGACCACGGCCTGAAGCTGGTGGAAAAGCGCATCACCCGCGACGAGGTCTACATCTGCGACGAGGCCTTCTTCACCGGCACCGCCGCAGAAGTCACCCCCATCCGCGAGCTGGACCGCGTGCAGATCGGCCCCGGCGAGCGCGGGCCCATCACCGAGAAGATCCAGACCGCCTTCTTCGACATCGTCAACGGCCGCAACCCCAAGTACGCCGCCTGGCTGACGCCGGTGTGAGCCTGGCCCTGACCCCGCTTACGCCTCAGCCACCACCATGAACACCCCCCAACCCCGCGCCGTAGTCGAGCTGACCGCCGCCGAGCTGCAGGGCCCCGGCGTGGTGCCCTGCCCCAACCCGAAGATGGCGCTGTGGAGCCAGCACCCGCGCGTCTTCGTGGACGTGACGCGCAGCGCCGACGGCGCCGCCTGCCCTTATTGCGGCACCGTCTATCGCCTCAAGGCCGGCGAGAAGCTGCACGCGCACTGAGCGCGCAGCCCAACGCGCACCCGGCCCCGCCCCGCACGCCACCCTGTACTAAGGCCCCATGCCCCGCGCCAAGCCCCCGCTGGCTGCGCTGATGGCCTCGTCCGACGAGACCGAGGCCCAGTTCTACGAAGCCCTGCAGCAGGGCGACATCGAGCGCCTGATGGCCGTGTGGGCCGATGACGACGAGGTGGCCTGCGTGCACCCCGGCGGCCCGCGCGTGATGGGCCACGCCGCCATCCGCGCCAGCTTCGAGTCGATCTTCGCCAACGGCGCCATCCCCGTGGTGCCCGACCACGTGCGCCGCCTGCAGGGCATGGCCCACGCCGTGCACCACGTGGCCGAGCGCGTGACCGTCAACACCGACCAGGGCCCCAGGACGGCCTGGGTGCTGGCCAGCAACGTCTACGTCAAGGGCGCGCAGGGCTGGAAGCTGGTGCTGCACCACGCCAGCCCGGGCACGGTGGGGGAGCAACCGCCCACGGTGGGCGAGGCGCCCTCCACGCTGCATTGAGCCGCGCCGCGCCGCAAGGGCCCGGCCCGGGCCATGACCGCAGCCCGAGCCTGAGCCTCAACCTGAGCGACTACCGCGCCCCGGCCTGGCTGCCCGGCGGCCACCTGCAGACCATCTGGGCCGCCCGCGGCGCCCGCGCCCTATCTGCCCCGCTGCCCCCCTACCGCCGCGAGCGCTGGGACACCCCCGACGGCGACTTCATCGATGTCGATTTCCTGGATGCGCCGTCAGCTGCCAGCGTAGCCGCGCCCGGTCTGGGCCCCGCTGCCGAGGTCGGCAGCCGCAGCGCCCCGCATGCAGCTGCTACCCATACCCCCTGGCTGGTGCTGCTGCACGGCCTGGAAGGCTCGTCCCAGGGCCACTACGCGCTGGCCTTTGCGGAAGTGGCGCGCCAGCACGGCATGGCCTACGCGGTGCCGCACTTCCGCGGCTGTTCGGGCGAGCTCAACCGCGCCCCGCGCGCCTACCACTCGGGCGACTTCGAAGAGGTGGGCTGGATGCTGCAGAGCCTGCGCCAGCGCGCGGGCGCACCGCTGCTCGTGGTGGGCATTTCATTGGGCGGCAATGCGCTGCTGCGCTGGGCGGCCGAAGCGGGCGAGTCTGCCGCTGCCACCGCCCGCGCCGTGGCCGCGGTGTGTTCGCCGCTGGACCTGGCCGCCGCCGGCCACGCCATCGACCACGGCCTGAACCGCTGGCTGTACGCGCGCATGTTCCTGGCCACCATGAAGCCGCGCGCCCTGCAGCGCCTGGCCTTGCACCCCGGTCTGTTCGACGAGGCGCGCCTGCGCGCCGCGCGTACGCTGTGGGAGTTCGACGACGTCTTCACCGCGCCGCTGCACGGCTTTGCCGGCACCGCCGACTACTGGGCCCGCGCCTCGGCCCAGCCGCACCTGCACCGCATCCGCATCCCGGCGCTGGCGCTGAACGCCCGCAATGACCCCTTCATCCCGGCCCGCAGCCTGCCGCAGCCGGGGCAGGTGGGGAAAAGCGTCACGCTGTGGCAGCCGCGCGAGGGCGGGCATGTGGGTTTTCCCTCGGGACCGGTGCCCGGGCACCTGGAAAAGATGCCGCGGGAGGTGCTGGGGTGGCTGTTGGGGGCCGATCAGACCCCCGATTCGTGGGGGATATGAC
>Ga0315902_10007399_pt1 | contig 15002 bp, 7 predicted proteins | sample LakEriMetagenome_9_FD_203523 | JGI IMG/M metagenome (GOLD analysis project Ga0315902, IMG submission 203523) | Freshwater fungal communities from buoy surface, Lake Erie, Ohio, United States - Buoy 12 MA117 | ecosystem: Environmental > Aquatic > Freshwater > Lake > Lake biofilm | place: USA... | reverse complement strand
CCGCGATGAAGGCCACGCGCTGGTGGCCTGCCTGCGCCAGGAACTGCGCGACGGCCCTGCCGCCTGCAATGTTGTCGGACCGCACGGAACTCACCGCACCGGCGCTGCCGGTGGCCATGACGCGGTTGAACAGCACCACCGGGATGCTGGCGTCAGCGCAGTTTCGCGCCAGCGCGGAGGACAGGGTGGCCGCGGCCAGCACGATGCCATCCACGTGGTACTGCAGGATCTCCGAGACCAGGTCGTCGGCGTTGGGGTTGTGGTTGACGAACAGCAGGACGTGGTAACCGTCCCGCTGCAGGCGCTCGGCCAGACGCTGCAACGCCACGGGGTAGAACAGGTTCTCCATCGCCGACAACACCAGGCCGATGATGCGAGAACGCTTGGTGATCAGGCTGCGCGCGTGGGCGTTGGGCCGGTAGCCCAGCTTCTGCGCAGCGTCCAGCACGCGTTTGCGCGTCGCTTCCGAGACGCTCGCGCCTGGCGTGAAGGTTCTGCTGACCGCGGACTGGGACACCTGGGCCAGGCGGGCGACATCGAAGGAGGTGACATTCGGCTTCATGGACGCCATCATGCCGTTTCTGACACGCTGCGAGTTCCCGTGTCCGATCTCGTGGCCTGATGCACGGTAAACCGTCATGCGGCTGTCCAGCCGCCGTCCACCATGAGCGCGGTGCCGGTCACCAGCGCGGAGGCGTCACTGGCCAGGAACACGAAGGCGCCCATCACGTCTTCAAGCTGCCCCAGACGACCGAGCGCGATGCGGCTGCGCACCTGCTCGGCAAAGGCTGCATCAGCCAGCATGGGGGCCGTCATCGCCGTCTCGATGAAGGTGGGGCACACGGTGTTGACGCGTATGCCCTGCGGGCCCAGCTCCCAGGCCAGGGCCTTGGTCATCCCCTCCAGCGCGTGTTTGGTGGCGCAGTACACCGCGCGCTTGGGCCCGCCTACGTGGCCCATCTGGGACGACACGTTGATGATGGATCCCCGCACGCCCGAGGCGATCATGCCGCGCGCGGCTTCACGCGTCAGCACCATGGCGCAGCGCACGTTCAGGTCCAGAACGTCCTGCAGATCCTGATCGGAGGTCTCCGTCAGCCGTGCCGGCCGGTTGGTGCCCGCGCTGTTGATCACCACTTCCCACGGGCCCTGCTCGGCCATGCAGCGGGCCACGGTCTGTGCATCCGTCACGTCCAGCGGCATCACGTGCGTCACGCCGCCGCGTGCGCGCAGCGTGGCGGCCACCGCCTCCAGTTCGTCCCGCGACCGGGCTGCAAGCGTCACCTCCGCGCCTGCCCCGCTTAATGCGCAGGCAGCGGCAGCGCCAATGCCACGACCAGCGCCCACAACCAGCGCGCGGCGGCCGTCCAGGCGGAAGCTCGGGGTGAAGGGGAGGTCTTGCAGCTGCATGATCGATAAAGAATACGTATGCACTGTAATGGCGTCTTCGGCGCATCTTCATGCGGGAAATCCCTCGCCAACATCGAGCTGGACCACCGATCACCCCGTTCATAAGGCGCTTGAGGTTTCAAAAAACCCTGTGCTCAGGGGGATATCGATCACTCCAAAACAGGGTAAACACAAGCACACAAGGGGATGACCCTATTAGGAATGCATGCGTATGCGAATAGGGTTTGTTTCCCGAGGAGGCCGCTTCTTGAGGGGAGGCGCGGCGTTGCGCGGGCGGCGGCGGCTGGATGTCCGTTGCTGACCGGTCTCGTCAAGGCCTGGTTCGGCGATGCGTGAGTACCGACAACGAGCGCGAAGACCTCGTCGCAAGTCGGCTGGAGACCGGCCTCCCATAATCGCCGCGCATGAAGCCTGCCCCGTCCGCCTCGTCTCATTTGCTGCGCACCTTTGTCACCGGTGCATTGGCCGCCTTGCCGCTGGCGGCCACGGTGTTTGTGTTCTGGTGGGCGATGAGCCTGTTGTGGCGCTGGCTGGGCCCGGGCAGCGCGGTGGGGTCGGTGCTCAGCGGTATCGGGCTGGGCATGAGCGGGTCGGAATTCGTGGGTTACCTGCTGGGCCTGGGCATCGTGGCCTTGGCCATCTTGCTGCTGGGGGTGTTCATCGAGCGGGCCATCGGCCGCAGCGTGGCGCGCCTGGTTGACCAACTGCTGCGGCGCATTCCGCTGGTGCGCACGGTGTGGGATCTGGCGCAGCGCATGGTGGGCCTGCTGCAGCAGAACCCGCAGGGTGGGCCCGAGGGGGGTGCGCGTTCGCTGACGCCCGTGTGGTGCCACTTTGGCGGGCCGGGCGGTGCAGCGGCCCTGGCGCTGCTGTCCAGCTCCGAGCCCGTGGAGGTGGGCGGGCGCCCTTGTCTGGCCGTGCTGGTACCCACCGCGCCGGTGCCCATTGGGGGCGGTCTCCTGTTTGTGCCGCAGGAGTGGGTGAGCCCGGCCGACGTGGGTGCCGAGGCCTTGACCAGCATTTACGTGTCGATGGGGGTGACGGCTGCTGAGCACCTGCCTCGGCCGGCGGTGGTTGCAGCGCCTGCGCCGGCCGCCGGCCCAGCGCCGCTCTCGCTCTGAGCGCAGCGGGTTGCCGGTCCGCACGCCCTTGGCGGGCACCGCGTGCGGTCAAACTGTGGCGGCAGTCTCCTGCAGATCCAAGGTCACGCGGTGGGTGTCCGGCTCGCTGTGCGCGGGGTCGACCTCGAAGCCCAGCTCGCGGGCCAGCTCCAGCATGCGCTCGTTCTCCTTGAGCACCTCACCCACCATCCGGCGCGTGCCGCGGGACTGGAAGTGATGGATCAGCTTGCGCATCAGCAGCTCTCCCAATCCACCACCCTTGAGGTCTGAGCGCACGGTGATGGCGAACTCGGCTTCCTGGTTGTCGGGGTCGGCCACTGCCCGGACCACACCCAGCGTCTCTTCGCGGCCGTCGGGGGTTGGGGCGGTGGCAATGAAGGCCATCTCGCGCTCGTAGTCGATCTGGGTCAGCCGCGCCATCTCGGTGGGGCCGATCTGACGGCGGCTGTAGAAGAAGCGCATCCGCATGTCCAGCGCGTCCAGCTGGTCGACGAAGGCGGCGTGTTGCGGGCCGTCCTCGGGGCGGATAGGGCGCAGCACCAGCGCGCGGCCTTGCCAGTCCACCGCCTCCACCAGCTCTTGCGGGTAAGGTCGGATGGCGAAGTGCGCGGCGCCTCCCGGTTGGGCGGCACTCACGCGCACCCGGGCGTCCAGGGCGATGGCGCCTTGCGCGTCGCACAGCAGGGGGTTGATGTCGATCTCGGCGATGCGCGGCTCGGTGGCCAGCAGTTGCGACACCGCCATCAGGGTGTCCACCACGGCGCCGACGTCCGCTGCGGGCACGTCCCGCCAGCCCTGCAGCAGGCGCGCCACGCGGGTGCGGTCGATCAGGGCTCGGGCGAGGGCGGCGTTCAGCGGCGGCAGGGCCACGGCACGGTCGGCCACCACCTCCACGGCGGTGCCGCCCTGGCCGAACAGCAGCACGGGGCCGAACAGCGGGTCGATGCTGGCGCCGACGATGAGCTCCAGCGCACGCGGCCGGCGCACCATGGGCTGCACCGTGAAGCCGTCGATGTGGGCGTCGGGCCGGCGGTCCGCCGCCCGCGTGAGGATGGCTTGCGCGGCGATGCTCACGTCCTGTGCGGTCTCGAGGTTCAGGGCCACGCCGCCCACGTCGCTCTTGTGCGAGATCTGGGCTGACAGCACCTTCAGCACCACCGGAAAGCCCAGCGCCTGGGCGGCCTGCACAGCCGCCTCCGGCGTGGGCCCGCAGACCGTGGTGGGCACCACGGGCACCCCGGCGGCGGCCAGCAAGGCCTTGGCCTCGGGTTCGGTCAGCATCTCGCGGCCGTCTGCCAAGGCTTGGTCGATGAGCTCGGCCACGCTCGGGCGTGCGGCGACGGGTGCACCAGATACACCGTACACACCGGGAACACCGGGCTCGCCAGGGCCGTTAGTGACGCCCGGCGCGCCAGCCGCGCCAACCACACCCGGGAGCCTCAGCGGCGGCGTCTGCATCAGCTCGAACTGGTTGCGCCGGTAGGTGGCCAGCATGGAAAACGCCCGCACCGCGGACTCGGGCGTGTCGTGGCAGGCGATGCCGGCGGCCTCAAAGAGATGGCGCGCTTCCTCCACCGCCCGGGCCCCCAACCAACAGGCCTGCAGGCGGCCGGGCGCGGCGCGCAGCAGCGGGCCGAGCTCGGCCACCAGGGCGCGGGCGATCTCGGCGCTGGGCACGATGGCCGTGGGCGCGTGCATGAAGAGCACGGTGCCGGTGGACGGGTCCTGCAGCAGCGTGCGCAGGGTGTGGACGTAGCGCTGCACGGGCGCGTCGCCAATGATGTCCACCGGGTTGGCGCGCGACCAGTTGGCCGGCAGGCCGGGCTCCAGCGCGGCCTGCATGGCCTCGGTCAGCGGCGCCAGCGGCACCCCCTCGCGCGCGCAGGCGTCAGCGGCCAGCACGCCCGCACCGCCGCCGTTGGTCACCAGCATCAGCGAGGGTTGTGACGTGCGCTGCGCCAGCGCGTCACTGACGATAGGGCCCTTGAAGTGCGCCAGGGTCTCGGCCGCGTCGAAGAGGTCTTGCAGCGTGTCCACGCGCAGCATGCCGGCGCGGCGGATGGCGGCATCGAACACGATGTCGGAAGCAGCCAGTGCGCCCGTGTGCGAGGCTGCCGCCGCCTGTCCCTGGGCCGAGCGACCGGCCTTGACGATGAGCACTGGCTTGTTGCGTGCCGCCGCGCGCGCGGCCGACATGAACTTGCGTGCGCCCTCCACCGATTCGGCATAGAGCAGGATGGCGCGTGTGTGCGGGCAGCCGGCCAGCCAGTCCAGCAGGTCGCCAAAGTCCACATCGGCATGCTCGCCCAGCGAGATGAAGTGGGAAAAGCCTATGCCGCGGGCGGCCGCCCAGTCCAGCATGGCGGTGACCAAGGCGCCTGACTGCGAGACGAAGGCCAGGCTGCCGGGCTCGGCGCCGATGTGCGCGAAGCTGGCGTTCAGGCCCGCATGGGGCGCCAGCAAGCCCAGGCAGTTGGGCCCCAGGATACGCAGCAAATGGCGCCCGGCAGCGGCCAGCATGGCCGCCCTGGTGACGGCGTCCAGCCCCGCGGTCAGCACCACCGCGGCGCGGGTGCCGCGCGCGCCCAGCGCGTCGATCAGCCCGGGCACCGTGGCCGGCGGGGTGCAGATGACGGCCAACTCCGGCGCCTCGGGCAGGCTGTCCACGTCGGCGAAGCAGACGTCCTCGCCCAGGCGCTCGCGCTTGGGGTTGACCGGCCAGCGTGGGCCCTTGAAAGCACCTTGGCGGACGTTGCGCCAGACGGTGGCGCCGACGCTGCCCACGCGGTCAGATGCCCCAAAGACCGCCACCGAGCGGGGGGCGAAGAGCTGATCAAGGTGGCGAATGGTCATGGTGATGGACTGCGCGGCCGGGATGCACCGAGTGTGCCGCTGCAGGTCTTCATGAAGATGACGCAAGGGCCCTTGCGTTCGTGCAATGCCCCCCCGTGGCGCGCCGCTACGGTGGGGATTGCACGATTTGCGCTAAGACAGCCGATGCCCCACCTGCCCAGGAACCACCTCACCCAACGCACCTACGCCATGGTTCTGGCCGGTGGCCGGGGTAGCCGGCTGCACCAGTTGACGCAAGGCCGCGCCAAGCCCGCCGTGCCGTTTGCGGGGCAGCTGAAGATCATCGACTTCACGCTCAGCAACTGCGTCAACGCCGGCATCCGCCGCATCGGCGTTCTCACGCAGTACAAGGCCCAAAGCCTGATCCGCCACATCGAACGCGGCTGGGGCTTTCTGTCGCACTCGCTGGGTGAGTTCATCGACCTCGCGCCCGCCCAGCAGCGGCACGGCGAGGGCTGGTACGACGGCACGGCCGATGCGGTGTGGCAGAACCAGGGCCTGATCCGCGAGGCCGAGCCCGACCACGTGTTGGTGCTGGGGGGCGACCACGTCTACAAGATGGACTACTCGGTGATGCTGCAGGAACATGTGGCACGGGGAGCGGCGCTGAGCGTGGCCTGCATAGAGGTGCCCTTGGCCGAGGCCTGTGGCCTGGGAGTCATGGCCGTGGACGCGGATGAGCGCATCGTGGCTTTCGAGGAGAAGCCCGCCTGCCCGACCCCGCTGCCCACCCGCCCGGGGATGGCCCTGGCCAGCATGGGCGTGTACGTCTTCAACGCCGACCTGCTCTTTACCGAGTTGGCCCGCGACGCAGCCGACACCGGCTCCACCCACGACTTCGGGCGTGACCTGATTCCGCGCCTGATTGGGGACCACCGCGTTTACGCCCACCGCTTTGCAAGCAGCTGCATCAACTCCGTGGACGGGCGGCCGTATTGGCGTGATGTGGGTACGGTGGACGCCTACTGGGAGGCCAACATGGACCTCACCCGCGTGCTGCCGGAGCTCAACCTGTACGACGACACCTGGCCCATCCTGAGCCAGATTCCGCAACTGCCGCCGGCCAAGTTTGTCTTTGACGAGGTGGGTGGCCGGCGCGGGTTTGCCGTGGACTCGCTGGTGGCCAGCGGCTGCATCGTCAGCGGGGCGTTGGTGCGGCGTTCGGTGCTTTTTTGCAAGGCCCGGGTGGACGAGGGCAGCCTGGTCGAGGACTCGCTGGTGCTGCCTGACACCCGCATCGGCCGCGGCGTGACGCTGCGCCGGGCCATCGTGGACAAGCGCTGCCGCCTGCCGGATGGCTTTACTGCCGGGGTGGACCGTGAGGCGGATCTGGCGCGCGGCTTCCATGTCACGCCCTCGGGGATCACCCTGGTGACCCAGTACATGCTGGAGGCCGAGGCGGCGCTGGCCGTACAGCGGGCTGCTGCCGGGGCCTGAAGTCCGCAGGCATCATGCGGCCATGCGCCGCTTTGCCGACCTGTACCAGTCGCTCGATGCCAGCACGGCCACCACGGCCAAGGTGGCGGCCATGGTGGCTTACTTTCAGGATGCGCCTGCCGAGGACGCCGCCTGGGCGGTGTATTTCCTGGCTGGAGGCAAGCCTCGCCAGGTGGTGCCCACTGCGCTGCTGCGGCAGACGGCCTGCGCGGTGGCCGGCATTGACGAATGGCTCTTTGAGGAGTGCTACCAGGCCGTGGGCGACCTGGCCGAGACCATCTCGCACGTGCTGCCGCCCCCCACTTCCCACAGCCAGGAGGGCCTGTCCTTTTGGGTGGAGGAGCGGCTGCCGCCCATGAAGGGGCTGGCGCCCGCCGAGCAGGCGCTGCGCCTGCGCGAAGCTCTGGACGAGCTGGATACGCAGGGGCGCTTCCTGCTGGTGAAGCTGATTGGCGGAGGGTTCCGCGTGGGCGTCAGCAAGCTGCTGGTGCAGCGCGCGCTGGCGCAGTGGGCCGGCATCGACCCCAAGGCCGTAGCTCAGCGCATGATGGGCTATACCGACGCGCGGCACACGCCCAGTCCGCAGCGCCTGCAGGCGCTGGTGGCGCGCGACGGCGATCTGACGCTGGACGTCGGGCACCCCTTTCCCTTCTTCCTGGCACACGCGCTGCCCCAGCCTCCTGGCGTGGCGAGCCTGGGCCCGGCGTCGGATTGGCTGGTGGAGTGGAAGTACGACGGCATCCGCGCTCAGGTGGTGCGCCGGGCCGGGCAGGTGTGGGTTTGGTCTCGCGGCGAAGAGCTGGTGACCGAGCGCTTTCCCGAGGTGGTGGCGCAGGCCCAAGCCCTGCCCGAAGGCACGGTGCTGGATGGCGAGGTGCTGGTGTGGCTGCCCGGGCAGGACCGGCCAGCGTCTTTTCACCTGCTGCAGCAGCGCATCGCCCGCAAGCAGTTGAGCAAGAAGGTGCTGGCCGAGGCGCCGGTGCGCTTTGTCGCGTATGACCTGCTGGAGCAGAGTGGGGTGGACCTGCGCGGCCAGCCGCAGCAGGTGCGACGGGAGCGCTTGCAGGCCTTGTTGGCTGAGTCGCCGGTTGCGATGTCACCGGAGGTGCTCCCTGGAGCGTCTCCCGATGTGCCGCTGCAGACGCCGGCCGATGACGCAGGGCCGCACCGGGAAGGGCGGCCCGTGCCCGAGTCCGACGACTGGGCCGCCCTGGCTGCCCTGCGCGACACCGCACGCGAGCGCGGCGTTGAAGGTTTCATGCTCAAGCACCGGGCGGCGCGCTACGGCAGCGGGCGCACCAAGTCTGAAGGCACCTGGTGGAAATGGAAGGTGGATCCGCTGACCGTGGACGCTGTGCTGATCTATGCCCAGGCCGGGCACGGGCGCCGTGCCAGTGTCTACACCGACTACACCTTTGCCGTGTGGAGCCGCGCGCCCCAGGACGCCGCTGAGGCTGCGGCCGTGGTGGAGGCTATCGGCCGCCGCGAGCCGGCTCGGCCCGAGGCCCTGCAACTGGTGGCCTTTGCCAAGGCCTATTCGGGCCTGAGTGACGCGGAGTTCGCCCGCGTGGACAAGGTGATCCGTGCCACCACCTTGGAGAAGTTCGGGCCGGTGCGCAGCGTGGTGCCCAGCCTGGTCTTCGAGCTGGCCTTCGAGGGCCTGAATGCCAGCCCGCGCCACAAGAGCGGTATCGCGGTTCGCTTCCCTCGCATGCTGCGCATCCGCGACGACAAGCCCTTGCACGAGGCGGACACGCTGCAGACGTTGCGGGCGCTGATGGAGGGCGCCGGTTCAAGGGCCTGAGAGGCGGGCCTTGCGGCCTTTGTGGCCAATCGCCTGATCAGGAGGCGGCAGCTTGGGTCTCCAGCGCCGGGTTCTGCCAGCGCCGTGCCCACTCGGCAAAGTAGGCCGCGGGCATGGGGCGGGCGAGCCGGTAGCCCTGACCCTCGTCGCAGCCCAAGTCGCGCAGCAGGGCGAAGGCTTCGGGCGAGTCGATGCCCTCGGCCACCACCGACAGGCCCAGGTTGTGTGCGAGGTCGATGGTGGAGCGCACGATCTTGGCGTCCGCCGGGTCGCTCTGCATGGACATGACGAAGCTGCGGTCGATCTTCAACTCGTCCAGGGGCAGGCGCTTGAGGTAGGCGAGGGACGAATAGCCCGTGCCGAAGTCGTCGATGGACAGGCGCAAGCCCAGGGCACGAAGCTTCAGCAAGGTCTGTAGCGAGCGCTCTGGGTCTTCCATGATGGAGCTTTCGGTGATCTCCAGCGTGAGGCGGCTGAAGTTCATGCCGCTACGCCCGACGAGGTCACGCACCTTGTCCGCGAAGTCCTGGTCCAGCAGGTCGCGCGCCGACAGGTTCACGCCAAATTTCATCTGCGGCAAGGTGCTGGCGATGGAGCCGGCATACCGGGCGGTGTGCTCGATCATCCAGGCGGTGAGCACGCGCACGAAGCCGCTCTGCTCGGCGAAGGGCACGAACTGCATGGGCTGCACCAGTCCGCGCTCGGGGTGCTCCCAGCGCACCAGGGCCTCAGCCCCCACCACCTCACCGTCGCTCAGGCGCACCTTGGGCTGCAGGTAGACCTGCAGCTGGTTGCCGTCCACGGCCGCGCGCAGTTCCGTCAGCAGGGACAGGGACGACGCGCTGCTGCTGTCCAGGCTGGGGTCGAAGGCGCGCACCCCCAGGCGGCTGGCCTTGGCCGCATACATCGCCACCTCCGCGCGGCTGAGCAGCAGGCCGGCGTCATCGCCGTACTCTGGGCTGACCGCCAAACCGATGCTGCCCGTGACATCGATGGTCTGGTCGTCCATCTGCAGGGGCCGCTCCAGGGTGGTGAGCACCCGGTGAGCGACCTCCACGGCCTGGTCTGCCGACAGCCCTGGCAGGCACATCGCAAACTCATCGCCCGACAGGCGCGCCATGAGGTCGCCCCCGCGCAGCACGCCTTCGGTCATGCGCTGGGCCATCTTCTTCAGCACACGGTCGCCGAAGCTGTGGCCCATCACGTCGTTGATGAGCTTGAAGCGGTCCAGGTCCAGCATCAGTACGGCGCAGGGCTCCTTGCGCAAGGCCGCCTTGGCCAGCAAGGTGCTGGCGGTCTCCATGAATTGCGCGCGGTTGGGCAGGTTGGTCAGCGGGTCCCAGTAGGCGAGCTTGCGGATGTGGCCCTCGCGCGCCTGGGCCGCCTGGCGCATGTTTTCGAAGCTGCGGGCCAGGTCTCCCACCTCGTCGCTGCCGACCTCGGCCACCGGTTGCGAGAAGTCACCCTCGCCCAGCCGCTGCGCGTTTGTGTTGAGCCGCTGCAGCGGCACCGTCACGCGCCGGGCCAGCACCAGGCTGCCGACCGCCGTGGCCAGCACGCCGGCCAAGGCGATGAGCAGCAGCGTTCGCTGCAGGTCCCGGTAAGGCGCCATCACCTCGTCCACCGAGCGCAGCAGCAGCGCGGCCACTTCGCGCTCATCGTCCAGCACCAGCGGCACGACGCGGCCTCGGTGCGCTTCTTGCGCCAAAGACAAGGTGACCCCGTCGTCCGCCTGCATGAGCGTCATCGCACCGAGCTGCACACCGGTCTCACCCACGGGCAGGGCCTGCCAGGCCGACTGCCCGCGGGGGCGTGTGATCAAGGCCATCTTGACGGACGACAAGCCGGCCATGTCCTTCATCAGGTCGGCCGTCAGCTCAAAGCCCATCGAGACATGGCCCACCAATTGCGACGCGCGCACGGGCACGCTGATGAGCTGGTACGGGCGCCCGCCCAGGATGCCAAACTGCGTGTCAGGGACGTCGGCGCGCAGGTCCAGGGAGGTGCGCGCGAGCCGGAAGAACTTATCGACGTCGGTGGAGGTGGCGGTGGAGGCCACCAGGTTGCGGTCCTTGTCGGTGAACGCGGCCACCGTGGCCCTCTGGGTCGCGGCCTGCTTGTTGAGCAGTGCCGGCAAGCCCGTTTTGTCGGCGCCGGACACCGCCGCACGAAATGCGCTGTCCGAGGACCAGAGCAGCGCACCCTCGGCGCGCTTCTGGCCGTTTTGCGTGAGCAGACGCTGCAACACGGCCTCGCTGGTGCGCAGGTCGCCGGCGATCTGCGCGTCGGCCCGCGACTCGATCGTGCGTTGCAGGGCCAGCGTGCTCACCAACTGCACCGCCACCAGCAAGCCCAGGAACCAGCCGGCGATGCGCACGTGCAGCCGCCGCCAGAGGGGTTTGCGCTTCGTTGAAGGACGCGGGTCTGCGGCGATGGAGGGTTGCATGGGCCTGGCGCCAGGCGCGGATGGGCCCAGCTCGTGGCAATTTAAGCATTGTTCACACCTTCGCCATATATCTCTTGGCTTAGGCCGTACCCGATGCACGCCTTCGCGCCATGGCGCCCAGCACGGGCAGCAAGGCCAGGCTCGTGGCCGCCGCCAAGGCCAGGGGCCAGGCTGAGGGGCTGGCAAAGCCGAACAGCGTGCGCAGGCTGGGCACGCCCATGGTCAAGGCCAGCAAAGCGGCCGTGGCCGCCAGCACCCACCACAGCGCCGCATTGGGGCGGCGCAGCGAGGTGCCGAGCGGCACGCTGAAGGCGCGATTGGCCAGCACCATGGCGGCCACGGTGCCCACCAGGGCGGTGAACACGGCCGCCCGCACCTGCTCGGCCGGCTGTCCGGCCAGGGACAGCCCGGCGTACAGGCTGCCCAGCACGGCGAAGGCGGCGCCACCCTGTGCGAGCCCCAGACCCACCAGCGAGCGCGAGACCACCGGCGCGGCCGGGTCGCGGGGCGGGCGGGCCATGACGTCGTCCTCATCGCCCTCGGCTTCAAACACGATGGCACAGACCGGGTCGATCACCAGTTCCAGAAACGCGATGTGCACGGGCGCGAACAAGGGCGGCCAGCCGGCCAACAGCGGCAACAGCGCCAAGCCCGCGATGGGCACGTGCACGGCCAGTACGAAGACCATGCCCTTGCGCACGTTGTCCAGGATGCGCCGGCCCAGGCGCAGACCCTTCACGATGGCGCCGAAGTCGTCTTCCATCAGCACCAGGCTGGCTGCCTCGCGTGCCACGTCGGTGCCGCGCTGGCCCATGGCGATGCCGATGTGGGCGGCTTTCAGGGCCGGAGCGTCGTTCACGCCGTCGCCTGTCATGGCCACCACCTCGCCGCCGGCTTTCAGCGCCTGCACCAGCTTGAGCTTTTGCTGGGGCATCACGCGGGCGAACACGCTGGTGGTCAGCGCCCGCTCGCGCAGCGCGCGCTCGTCCATCGCCTCGATGTCATCGCCGGTCAGCACACCGCCCGAGGTGTCGATCCCGGCTTCCTGCGCAATGGCCAGGGCGGTGCCGGGGTGGTCGCCCGTCACCATGGCCACGCGCACGCCGGCGCGGCGGCACTCGGCCACGGCGGCCGGCACCTCGGGGCGCAGCGGGTCGGCCAGCGCCACCAGGCCCAGCGGCTCGAAGTCGAAGCCGTGTGGCGTGGCGGGCCACGCCGCGCAAGGTGTCGCGCTGGCTCGCGCCACCGCCAGCACCCTTCGCCCCTGGGCAGCCAGCGCATGGGCGGCCTCCTGCCAAGCGAGCGCTTGGTCTGCGGGCATGCGGCACAGCGCCGCGATGGCTTCGGGTGCGCCTTTGGCAGAGATGCTGGGCGCCGCCGCGCCTGGTGCCTGCCAGACGTGTGACATGGCAAGCAACTCCGGTGTCAAGCCCCAGGCATGCACCAGTGCCCAGCCGTCGTGGCTGCGCGCCACGTCCAGATGTTCTCGCCCCAGGGCGTGAAAGGCACGTTCCATGGGGTCGAAGGGCTCGGGCTGGCTGGCCAGCACGACGGCCTCCAGCAGGGTGTGGAAGGCCTCCGGCAGCGGTGCAGCGTCTCCATGGGCGTGCCAGGTGCGCAGCGCGTAAGCGGTGGTGGGGTCCGGCACCGCGAGTTCCGTCACGGCCATGCGGTTCCAGGTCAGCGTGCCGGTCTTGTCGGTGCACAGCACGGTGGCCGCACCCAGGGCTTCGATGGCCGACGGGCGCCGGGCCAGCACGCGCTGGTGGGACAAGCGCCAGGCCCCCATGGCCATGAACACGGTCAGGATGAGGGAGAACTCCTCGGGCAGCAGCGACATGGCCAGGGTGACGCCGCCCAGCAGCGCGGCCAGCCAGTCGCCGCGCGTCAATCCGAAAACCACCACGAACAAGGCGCTGGCCAGCACCCCGCCAATGGCCGCCAGGCGCACCAGGCGGCGGGTCTGCAGGGTCAGCGGGGTATCTGGGGTGACGATGGATTGCAAGGACTGGCCGATGCGGCCCATGGCACTCGCTGCGCCAGTGGCCGTCACCTCGGCCATGCCTTGCCCTTTGACCACCACCGAGCCGGCCCAGAGGAATGGCTGGCGGTCGCCGCCGGGGCGGGTGTTGTGTTTGTCTGCTGCACCATTGGCGCCCGCTGCCTGCAGCGTGGCCGTCGTTCCTGCAGCCTGAGTGGGTGCGGCTGACTGCGGGGCTGAAGACGCCACCTTGTCCACAGGCACCGATTCCCCAGTGAGCAGCGACTCGTCAGTTTGGAGCCCGTGGGCGGTGCACAACACGCCGTCGGCGGCCACACGGTCACCCTCGCCCACCAGCAGCCAGTCGCCGCGCACCACCTCCCGCCCGGGAATGCGCACCCGCACCCCATCGCGCAAGACCAGAGCGCGGGGGCTTGCCAGGTCGCGCAGGGCCTCGAGCACGCGCTCGGTGCGCTGCTGCTGCACCACCGATAACCCGATGGTGACGCACACGAACACGCCCAACACCAGCGCCTCGTGCACATCCCCCAGCAACAGATAGATCGCCACCCCGGCCAGCAAGAACTGCGACATCGGGTCGCGCAGGGCCTCCAGCACGATGCGCCACAAGGTCCGGCGCGCGCCGCGCGGGATCTCGTTCGGGCCCTCTTGCTGCAGGCGCTGGGCGGCTTCCAGGGCGCACAGCCTACCGGCCAAGGGGTTGTTCATCGTCTGCGCATCTTCAGCCTGGTGGCCACAGGCGCGGCTGCTTCAAGTCAAGGTGGGCCTGCCTGAGCCCAGACCCTGCCAGAGCCGAATCGGTGGCAGCACCTGTTTGCTGCCCCCGGCCGCTTCCTATACTGGTACGACACACCAAGACCCCAGCCGACAGACCTCGTCTCGGACCCCACACCACGCCCACCCGCATGCGCTTTGCCCTGCTGCTGTTGCTGGCCGTCTTTGGCGCGACGCTGGCCTCGCTGACCTACCTGCAGGATCTGTGGTGGGACGCCAGCGGCCTGTGGAAGGCAGTGGCCGCCGCGCTGCTGACCAGCGGCCTGGTAGGGGCCATCGTCATCCCCTGGGAGCGGCGCCTGCGCCTGGGCGCTCGCCGTGCCGTGCAGGCCATCGACAGCTCCAATGACGGCTATTGGGTGCTGGACGCCGAGGGCCGCTTTGTCGAGGTCAACGATGCCTACTGCCGCATGGTGGACCTGCCGCGCGAGCAGGTCATGCGCATGAAGATCGCCGACTTCGAGGCGGTGGCCACGCAAGACCGCATCCGCGCGCAGATCCAGCGCATCCTCAAGGCGGGCAACGAGCGTTTTGAGACCCGGCACCGCCGCCGCGATGGGCACTGGATCGATCTGGAGATCACCGTCACCGCGGTGGACCACGGGCTGCTGGTGGCCTTTTTGCGTGACGTGTCGCAGCGCAAGGCAGCCGAGGAGCACATCAACCGGCTGGCCTTTTACGACGCCCTGACCGGGCTGCCCAACCGCCGCCTCTTGCGGGACCGTATCGACCGTGCCCTGCTGGTGAGTGCGCGCAACGGCGCCCGCGGCGCGCTGCTGTTCATCGATTTGGACAACTTCAAGGCGCTCAACGACACCCGCGGTCACGCCCTGGGCGATGAGTTGCTGGTGCAGGTGGCACAGCGCCTGAGCCAATGCGTGCGCTCCACCGATACCGTGGCCCGTCAGGGGGGTGATGAATTCGTGGTGGTGCTCGAGGCCTTGAACGCTGACGCGCAGGTGGCGCTCACCGAGGCCGGCCGGGTGGCCGAGAAATGCCGGATGGCCCTGGAGAAGCCCTTTGAGCTGTCTTGCGGCGAGTTCCACGTGTCAGGCAGCTTCGGCGCGGTGGTCTTCCAGGGCAAGGGCTTGAGCACGGGTGAGCTCGAGCAGCGGGCCGACACGGCCATGTACCAGGCCAAGCAGGGCGGGCGCA
>Ga0315902_10007397_pt1 | contig 15004 bp, 10 predicted proteins | sample LakEriMetagenome_9_FD_203523 | JGI IMG/M metagenome (GOLD analysis project Ga0315902, IMG submission 203523) | Freshwater fungal communities from buoy surface, Lake Erie, Ohio, United States - Buoy 12 MA117 | ecosystem: Environmental > Aquatic > Freshwater > Lake > Lake biofilm | place: USA... | reverse complement strand
CCCCGCGGGGCGACCCACCGTTGTAGGCCTGCCGCACACAGTTCCGCAGGGCGAGCTCGCCCCAGTAGCTCGGGTGCAGCGACTCCTGGACCTGGTAGGGGCCGCTCACGGTGGACAGGGTCCGGATCTGGCTGACCCACTCGGTCCGGTCGACGGCCCCGGTCGACTGCCACGAGGCCAGGCCCTTCTCCTCGAGCAGGCCCACCGTGTTCTCGCAGAGCCGCCGGCCGTTGAGCGCAGCGGCCACGTCGAGCAGCACGGCATTGCCCCCGGCCTGGGCCACCGCGTTGGCCACGGCCCGGTTGATGGTGGCCAGTGCCGTGGTGTTGGCCCAGTCGGCGTCACGGTTCCAGAACCCGCAGCCCCCGACCGACTGGCGGGTGTATCCCGACTGCGAGTAGCGGAACCCGGCGGCCGGCGGGACCGGCGACGGGTAGTTCTGCACCACGATCCGGTACTGGGACGTGCTGTAGCCGGCGTTGGTCATGGCCGTGCGGACGTTGAGGATGGCGTTCTTGATGGCCGTGGTCCGGGCCGTCACGTTGGTCTTGGAGAAGTTGCCGCTCACCGAGGCGTCGTCGTAGCAGTAGTTCGGCAACCACGACGGCGACAGCAGGAAGTTCGTGACACAGGTCTGGACGATGTCGGCGAAGTTGAAGTCGTTGCCGCCGATCGACAGCACGACCATCTTCACGTTGGCCGTACCGGCGAACGCCTGCAGCGCCTTGGCCTGACCGACCTGCCCGGCCCCGCTGTCGTAGAAGTCGATGCCCGGCTTGAACGACGACCCGGTCCGCGTCGCCGTCCGGGCCCCGGAGCAGGCCAGGTTGACGCCGTTGACGCCCCCGCCGATGAACACCTCGGCCGCCTTGGACCGGTGGCAGCCGGGGATGGTCTCGGCCGTGTTCGAGACGTTGTCGAAGTAGGCCGTGGCGCCGAGGGCGTCGACGAGGGTGCTCGAGGAGTTGGAGTTGCCCGCCCACCGGCCGGCCTCGCCCGAGATGTAGGAGTCACCCAACGTCACGATGGTCGGGGTGCCGACCCCGGGGCCGTCCGCAGCGGCCGGCGGGGTGCCGACGGTCGTGCCGGCGAGGACCGCCGCAGCGACCAGCGCCACCTTCGCGAGTGTCCGACGTGTTCCCGACCCCATCCCTCACCTCCGGTGAATGTGCGCCGACCGTACCGCATCGTCGACCCGAGGGCATCGGGCCGATGTCATCAGACCCGGGGCGTCGATCCGGGCCGTCAGCTCAGGGTCATCACCGGCTCGCCCCGGGCGGTGAGGCCGTCGCCGGTGCGGGCGCACCGACCCCCTCGGGGCGAACCACCGGCGTAGGCCTGCCGCAGGCAGTTGCGCAGGGCGAGCTGACCCCAGTAACTCGGGTGCAGCGACTCCTGCACCTGCGAGTCACCGGTCGCGGCGGTCACGGTCCGGACCGAGCTGACCCACTCGGTGCGGTCGACCGCGGCCGGGTCCCGCCACGAACCCAGCCCCTTCTCCTCGAGCAGGCCGACGGTGTTCTCGCACAGACGCCGGCCGTCGAAGGCCCTCGACACGTCGAGCAGCCGGACCCCGTCGCCGGCCTGCGCCGCAGCGGCGGCCACCGCCGCGTTGATCGAGACCAGGGCGACGTCCTCGGCCCAGTCGGCGTCGCGGTCCCAGAACCCGCAGCCCCCGGTCGTCTGGCGGACACGGCCCGCCTGTGGGTACCGGAACGCCGAGCCGGCCGGGATCGGCGAGGGATAGTTCTGCACCACGAGCCGGTACTGCGACGGCCGGTAGCCCGCCGCAGCCATGGCCGTACGGATGTTGCCGAGCGCACCGGCGACCGCCGCCGTGCGTTCGGCGACCGCCGATGCCGTGAAGTTCTCGGTCACCGACGTGTCGTCCGAGCACAGGTTCTGCAGGACCGCGAGCGACAGCAGGTAGTTCTTGACGCAGGTGCCCACGACATCGGCGAACCCGAAGTCGTTCCCGCCGATCGAGACGACGACCATCCGGACGTTCGCCGTGCGAGCGAGGTCCTGCAGGGCCCTGGCCTGACCCACCCGCCCGGCACCGTCGTCGAAGAAGTCGAGGCCCGGCTTGAACGGCGGGCCGGGCACGGTGGTCGTCCGGGCCCCCGAACAGGCGAGGTTGACACTCACCACACCGTCGCCGATGTGCGCCGCAGCGGCCTTCGAACGGTGACAACCGGGCGTGCTCTCGGCGGTGTCCGTTGCGTCGTCGAAGTAGGCGGTCGGCCCGAGGGCGTCGATCGAGCTGCTCGGCCCTTCGGTGTTGCCCGCCCACCGGCCGGCCTCGCCCGACAGGTATGAGTCGCCGAGCGTCACGACCGTGGGTGGTCCTGTCACCGGCCCGGCCTCGAGCTCACCGGCGGCGGGCGCCGACCGCGGGCCGGACGTCGCGACCAGTGCGATCGCCGCCACGACGGCGACGGTCACCGACGTCGCCACCACCGCCCACACCGTCCGGCGAGTTGTCCACCGCATCGCGCATCTCCGACGGTCGGTTCGAACGGGCCCGGGCAGTCGCCGGGACGGGCGGACCGACGGTACTGCGCCGGGCCGGCCTGCCCGGGCGGCACCACGCTGGCGGACGCTGCGGGACGGTCGCCTAGCGTGCTCCCATGGCCGTTGCCGCACCGACACCGACCACCGATCTCGACCAGGCCCGGGCCGATCTCGCCGAGCACGGCCTGTGCCTGCTGCCCGGCGTACTCGACGGCCCGACGCTGGACGAGGTGCGCGACCGCCTCTACGCCGTTGCCGACGAGGACCGGGCGGCGGGTCGCGCCTACCTCTACGACCACGGCGACGCCAACCAGCGGCTGTGGGCCCTGATCAAGCGCGGCGCCTGTTTCGAGGCACTGGCCACCCACCCGCTGGCTCTCGAGCTGGTCGAGCACCTGTTGGGACGGCCGTTCCTGCTGTCGAACCTCAGCGCCAACATCACCGGGCCCGGTGCCGGTCGCATGGCGCTGCACGCCGACCAGGGCTACGTCCTGCCGCCGTTCCCGCCCCGGCCGCTCGCCGCGAACGCCATGTGGATCATCGACGACTTCACCGCCGCCAACGGCGGGACCCGGGTGGTCCCCGGGTCGCACCGGCGTGACCGCGGACCCCGGGCGGACGACGTCGAGGCCGCCGGCCGGCCCGGCCCGGCGGGCGAACTGCCGGGCGGCGTGGCGCTCGAGGCGCCGGCCGGCTCGTTGTGCGTGATGGACGGGCGGGTCTGGCACCAGACCGGCGAGAACACCACGACCGGCGAGCTGCGCGCCGGCATCTTCGCCTATTACGTCCGCCCGTTCCTGCGGACCCAGGAGAACTGGTGGCGGTCGCTCGGACCCGACGACCTCGACCGCTACCGCCGGGATCCCCGCTGGCGTGAGCTGCTCGGCTTCGACCACTACCGGTCCCTCGGCGTGGTCGACGGGATGCCGCTCGACGAACCCCGCAGCTGACCCCGGCGCACCCGCTTGCCGACAGGCCGTGCGTCGCGCAGGATGCCGTCCATGGCAGCAGTCGTGCACCGCGGGGCGGAACTCCACTACGACGACATCGACCGGCGGGTGCCCTGGGCGACGCCGGCGGACCCCGTCGTGTTCCACCACGGCGTGGGGGCCTGCGCCGCGCTGTGGTCGGGCTGGGACGCCGCGCTCGCGGACCGATACCGGCTGGTACGGCACGACGTGCGGGGCCACGGCCGTTCCCCGGTGCCCGAGGACTACCCGTGGACGCTCGACGCCCTCGTCGAGGACCTCGCCGCCGTCGTCGACCACGCCGGGATCGAGCGGTTCCATCTGGTCGGCGAGTCCATCGGCGGCACGATCGCCCTGGCCTTCGCCGCCCGCCACCCCGGGCGGGTCAGCACCCTCACCGTGTCCAACGGGGCACATCGTGGTGCGCCGATCCGCAACCTGGCCGGCTGGGGCGACCTGATCGGCGCCGGCGGCACCGAGGCCTGGTCGGCGCACATGATGCCGTTGCGCTTCCACGACGACGCCCTCGACGCGGCCCGGCGCGACTGGTTCCGGGCGCAACAGGACACCGCCGATGCCGGGGCGGTGCTGGCCCTCGCCGCCGTGCTGCGGGCCACCGATCTCACCGCCGAGCTGGCCGCGTCGAGCATGCCGGTGCTGCTGGTGCACCCCGACGGCAGCCCGTTCATCCCCGTGTCGCTCATGGCCGAGCTGCTCGACCTGCTGCCCGACGCCCGGCTCGAGGTCGTCGCCGGGGCGCGGCACGGCCTGCCGTTCTCGCACGCCGGCCGGGTGTCGGCGCTGGTCCGGTCGTTCCTCGACGGCACCGGGCCCGCCCGACGCTGACCCGCCCGGGCACGACGGCGACCCGGCGCACGGCCCGCCGGTCTGTGCGACGATGAGGCCGCGCCGGTCAGGGGATCGGGCGCCGAACGGGGGGCCCATGGAACTGAGCGAGTACCAGAACCGGTTCCGGTGCGTCGAGGTGACCCGGTCCGACGACGGCGTGCTCGTCGTCCGCCTGCAGAACCGGGGCAGCTCGCTGGTGTGGAACGGCCTGGCCCATCGCGAGCTGCCCGAGTTGTTCTCGATGATCGCGTCGGACCGGGAGAACCGGGTGATGATCCTCACCGGCACCGGCGAGGAGTTCATCGGCCTCGGCGAGGGCGGCCCGAACCCGCTGGCCCAGGGCCGCGTCCGCCCGGCGAGCTGGGAACAGATCATCTTCGAGGGCAACCGGCTGGTGCTGCAGCTGCTCGAGATCGACGTCCCGGTCATCTGCGCCCTCAACGGGCCGGTCACGGCGCACTCCGAGCTGGCGGTGCTGTGCGACATCGTCATCGCCGCCGACCACGCCTACTTCCAGGACGCCCCGCACTTCCCGGGTGGTCTGGTGCCGGGCGACAGCATGCAGATCGTGTGGCCGATGCTGCTCGGCCCGAACCGGGGCCGCTACTTCCTGCTGACCGGACAGAAGCTGCACGCGGACGAGGCCCTGCGCCTCGGCGTGGTCGGCGAGGTGCTGCCCGCGCCCGAGGTGCTGCCCCGGGCGCTCGAGCTCGCCGCCGACCTGGCCCGGCGCAACCCGCTGCTGCTGCGCCACACCCGCCACGTGCTGACCCGCCAGTGGAAGCGGGCCATGAACGACGACCTGCATCTCGGCCTGGCGCTCGAGGGCATCGCCTCGCTGTCGGCCCGCCACTTCGGCACCGACGACTGACCGGGCGGCGCCGTACCACTCGGTACGGCGCTGGTCAGTCGAGGCCGTACAGGTGGTCGCGTTCGGCGGCGGCGGGGTCGCGTCGGGCCGGGTCGCCGTGGCCGCCACCACCGGGGAAGGACACGACGAGCCGACGGCCGGCGGCGATGGTCGACAGGCCCTTGGCCGGCACGGGGGTGCCGTCGTCGAGGGTCAGGCTGCCCCTCGCACCCGGTCCGCCGCCGTCGCGGCCCCGGGCGGGGTGCACGACCCGTTCGTAGGTGGCGCTGATGGTGAAGTCGCGGCCCTGGCGGTTGGCCAGCTCGATCACCTGGCCCAGCCCGCCCCGATACCGGCCGGTACCACCCGAGCCGGGCCGGAACTCCTTGCGCCAGAACACCAGCGGCGACACGAGCTCGTTGATCTCGACGGGCATGTTCCGCACCCCGCTGGGGAACGCCGTGGCCGACAGCCCGTCCTGGTCGGGTCGGGCCCCGGCACCGCCGGAGTGGAAGCTCATCATGATGAACCGTTCGGGCGCTGACCCGGGGGCGGCACCGAGCGGTTCCCACGGGCCGGTGGCCAACAGGTTCCACAACGACGACGTGCCCTCGGCCGGTACCCGCTCGGGCACGGCCTGGGCCAGGCAGCCGAACACGGCGTCGGGCAGCATCTGGCCCATGACGTGACGCACGTTGACCGCGGCGGGGTGCGGGGCGTTGAGGATGCAGCCCTCCGGGGCGGTGACCCGCACCACCCCGAGCGAGCCGCTGTTGTTGGGGATCTCGGGCCCGACGATGCAGCGAACCCCGAACGACGTGTACGCCACGGTGTAGGCCAGCGGCACGTTGATGCCGAAGGGCACCTGCGGGCCGGTGCCGGTGAAGTCGACGTCGATGCCGTCGTCGGACACGGTGAGCGTCGCCACGATGTCGATCGGCTCGGTCATGCCGTCGACCCGCATGGTCGAGGTCCAACTGCCCCGGGGCAGGGCCCGCACCGCTGCCAGCATGGCGTCGCGTGAGGCGCCGAGCACGTGCGTGGCCAACTCGTCGAGGTCGTCGAGGCCGTACTCGTCCATCATGGCCAGCAGCCGCCGGGCCCCGGTCTCGTTGCAGGCCACGAGCGAGTGGATGTCGCCGATCACCTGGACCTTGTCGCGCACGTTGGCCTCGATCACGGCCACCACGTTCGGGTCGAAGACTCCACGCCGGGCGAAGCGCATGAGCGGCAGGCGCAGGCCCTCGTGGTAGATCTCCTTCGAGTCGGTGGTGAAGCCCATCCCACCGATGTCCACGACGTGGCTGGTGCAGGCGAAGAGCGCCACGACGGCACCGTTGCGGAACACCGGGGTGAGCACGACCACGTCGAAGAGGTGCCCGGTGCCCTTCCACGGGTCGTTGGTGAGGAACACGTCGCCGGGTTCCATCGTGGCGACCGGGAAGGCGTCGAGGAAGTGCAGCACCGACGCCGCCATCGAGTTGACGTGGCCCGGCGTGCCGGTGACCGACTGGGCCAGCATGCGGCCGGCCGGGTCGAACACGCCGGCCGACAGGTCGCCCGCCTCGCGGGTGGAGGTGCTGAACGCCGAACGGACCAGCGTCGTGGCCTGTTCCTCGACCACGGCGATCAGCCGGTTCCACATGATGTCGCGACGGACCTCGTCGAGTCCGCCCTGCAGGTCCTCGACGACGGTCATCGGCGCTCCTCGGTTCGGCCGGCCCGGGCCAGCAGCAGATGGCCACCCGCCACCCGGCGGACGGTGAGACCGTCGGGGACGACGGTGGTGGTCTGATCCTCGACGACGAGGGCCGGGCCGGGCACGGGTCGCTCGCCGAGCGCCGACCGTTCGAGCAGCAGGTACGGCACCCGCCGGCCGGTGACCGGGTCGGTCACGTCGACGAACGCCGGGCCGGCGCCGGCACCGGCCGGTCGGGTGGCTCGAGCCGGCTCGTCCCAGCGTTCGGGCGGCACGACGGTGCGCACGGTGACCAGCCACGTCAACGCCTCGACGGCGAGGCCGGCGATGTCGCGGGTGTACAGCTCGCGGTAGGCCTCCACGAAGCGTTCCTGCAGGGACCGGCGGATGACGGCATCGGCCGGACGCTGTTGCGGTGGGCCGGTCAGCTCGTCGAGGGGCAACGGCACGGTGATCTCGTGGCCCTGACCCCGGTAGCGCATGAACGCCCGGGCCGAGGCCGTGCGGGGGGCCCGGGGGGCGGCGCCCTCGACCACCTCGGTGGCCTCGGCCAGCATCGAGCCGAGCAGGTCGGCCCGCAGGTCGTCGAGGCGGCGGTGCCAGGTGCGCACGGCCTCGTGCGCCGCCGGGGCCCGCAGGAACCCGATCGCCGAGCCGACCCCGGCACCGGCGGGCACCACGATCTGCTCGATGCCCAGCTTGGCCGCCACCCGGGCGGCGTGCAGCGGCGCCGCCCCGCCGAAGGCGATCAGCGTCCCACCGGTGACGTCGCAGCCCCGTTCGATGGCGTGCACCCGGCCGGCGTTGGCCATGTTCTCGTCGACCACCTCGCTGACGCCGATCGCTGCGACGTCCCGGCCCCTACCGCCCGGTACGGCGATGGCCTCGTCGAGGGCATCGGTCGCCGCCGTCTCGTCGAGAGCGAGGTCGCCGCCGGCGAAACGGTCGGGGCGGATGCGGCCAAGGACCAGGTCGGCGTCGGTGACGGTCGGCTCGGTACCGCCCCGGCCGTAGCACGCCGGACCGGGCTCGGACCCGGCACTGCGGGGACCGACCCGGATGCGACCCAGCTCGTCGCGCCACGCCACCGACGACCCGCCGGCGCCGATCTCGACCATGTCGATCACCGGCAGCCGCAACGGCAGGCCGCTGCCGGGCAGGAACCGGTACTCCCGGCCCACCTCGAACTCCCGGCTGGTGTGCGGCTCGCCACCCTCGACGATGCACAGCTTGGCCGTGGTGCCGCCCATGTCGAAGCTGAGGGCCAGCCCGACGCCGAGCTCGCGGGCCAGCTCGGCGGCGAGCAGCGCACCCCCGGCCGGGCCGCTCTCGACCAGCCGCACCGGGTGCCGCAGGGCCTCGTGCAACGTGCCCAGCCCCCCACCGGACTGCATCAGGTACATCGGGCAGGTCATGCCCGACGCCCGACGCCTGGCCTCGAGGTCGAGCAGATAACGCCGCATCAACGGCTGGACGTAGGCGTTGGCGCACGCCGTCGAGAACCGTTCGTACTCGCGGATCTCGGGGCACACCTCCGACGACAGGGTGACCGGCACGTCGGGCCACTCCTGGTGCAGCACCTCTCGGGCCCGTCGTTCGTGGTCGTCGAAGCGGTAGCTGTGCAGGAACCCGATGGCGATGCTCTCGACCCCGGTGCCGCGCAGTTCGTGGGCGGCGCGGCGCACGGCGTCGGTGTCGAGCGGGGCCAGCACCGCACCGTCGGCGGCCATACGTTCCGGTATGCCGATGCGCAGGTGGCGGGGCACCAGCGGATCGGGCCGGCGCATCGCCAGGTCGTACTGGGCGAAGCGGTTCTCGTGCGCCATCTCGACGGCGTCACGCTGGCCGGCAGTGGTCAGCAGCGCGGTACGGGCACCACGGCGTTCGATGAGGGCATTGGTGGCCAGCGTCGTGCCGTGCACGAACACCTCGACCTCCGAGGCGGCGACGCCGGCCCGGGCCAGCACCGTCTCCGTACCGTCAAGTACGGCGCGGGCCGGTTCGGTCGGGGTGGTGAGCACCTTGGCCGTGTACAGCGTGCCGTCGCGTACGAGCGCGACATCGGTGAACGTGCCCCCGATGTCGGCCGCCAACCGGACCCCCGTCATGGCACCGAGCGTAGACGCCGCCGCCCGGGCCGGGGCTGGTCGGCCCTGCCACCCGGGAGGGACGGGTCACAGGAAGACGTCGCCACCGTTGGGGCTGACGGTCTGGCCCACCATGTGGCGGGCCTCGTCGGAGGCGAGGTACACGTAGGCGGGCACGATCTCCTCGACGGTGGCGAAGCGGCCCCGGGGTATCGACGCCCGCAGACGGTCGAGGAACTCCTCGGTTGCCCCCTCGAGGATCGGGGTCTCGGTGGCACCGGGGGCCACGCAGTTGGCCGTCACGTCGCGCGACCCGATCTCGAGGGCGAGCGAGCGGGTGAAGCCGATGATCCCGGCCTTGGCCGCCACGTAGTGGGACCGTTCGGCACCGCCGCGGTAGGCGAGCTGCGAAGCGGTGTTGACGATACGGCCGTAGTCGCGGCGGTACATCCCGTCGAGGACGGCCCGGGTGCACAGGAACGTCCCGGTGAGATGCACGGCCAACATGCGTTCCCAACGCCGCAACGGCATCGACTCGACCGGCGAGCGGGTGGCGAACCCGGCGTTGTTGACCAGGATGTCGATCCGCCCGAAGGCGTCGTCGACGGCGGCGACCATGGCCGCCACCTGGTCCTCGTCGGCCACGTCGGCCTGGACCACGACCGCACGGCGACCCCGGTCACGCACCTCGGCCGCCACCGCCTCGGCCGCCGCACGGGTCGCCTCGTCGGGGTGGTTGACCGCCACGTCGGCGCCCTCGGCGGCGAAGGCCCGGGCGACGCCGGCCCCGATCCCGCTCGGTGCCCCGGTGATGAGCGCCATCCGGCCGTCCAGTCGTCCCATGACCGCAGTCCAGCACAGCGGAGGGCGCCGTGCGCCCGGTTGGCCCCGAAGGGCCCGGCACTGCGAGCGTGGGGGCGATGGGGAGGGGCTGGGGGCTGATCGTCGAGCAGCTGCGGGCCCGCGCCGGGCGGGTGGCACTCGGCATCGCCATCGGCCTGACCTGGGCCCTGGCCCGGGTGGCCGTGCCGCTGCTGGTGCAGCAGGCGATCGACCGGGGCATCACCGCCCGGGACCCCGGGGCGCTCACCCGATGGACGGTGGCGGTGGTCATGGTCGGCTCGCTGGCCGCGGTGTGCGCCGGTGGTCGCCGCTACCTGGCCTTCCGGGAGGGCCGCACCGTCGAGGCGACGTTGCGGGCCCGGCTGTTCGCCCACCTCCAGGGCCTCGACTTCGCCTACTTCGACCGGTCCTCGGCCGGTGACCTGATGTCGCGGGCCAACAGCGATCTGCTGCAGATCCAGAACTTCCTCAACATGATCCCCTTCACGTTGGGCAACGCCCTGCAGATCGTGGCGGTCACGGTGATCCTGTTCGTGCTCAACCCGGTACTGGCCCTGTGCGCCCTCGGCGCCCTGCCCCTCGTCAACGTGCTGGGCCGGCGGTTCTCGCAACGGCTGCACCCGTCGATGATGGGCATCCAGCAGGCGTCGGCGAAGGTCGCGGCCGTGGTCGAGGAGACCGTGGCCGGCAGCCGGGTGGTCAAGGGCCTCGGGGCCGAGCCGGTGCAGCAGGCCAAGCTCGAGCGCGAGACCGGCGGTCTCTACGACCAGGCCATGGGAGCCGTGCGGACTCGGTCCCGACACGTGCCGGTGCTCGAGCTGTTGCCCAACGTGGGCCTGCTGGCGGTGCTGGCCGTCGGGGGGCGGATGGTGCTGCACGGCTCGATGACCGTGGGCGAATTGGTGGCGTTCAACGTCTACGTGAACCAGTTGATCTGGCCGCTGCGGGCGTTGGGCTTCGTCATCGCCATGGGCCAGCGTGCCGTCGCCGCCGGGGAACGGGTGGCCGAGGTGCTCGACGCCCGACCGGCCATCACCGAGCCGGCCCGGCCCCGGCCCCTGCCCGACCGGCCCCGGGGCGAGGTCCGCTTCGAGCAGGTCCGCTTCGCCTACCCCTCGGCCCACACCGGGACCGGCACGGCGACGGGCACCGGCACGCGACGGGCCGTGCTCGACGGGTTCGACCTCGTCGTGGCGCCGGGCGAGACGGTGGCGCTGGTCGGGGCGACCGGGTCGGGCAAGTCGACGGTGCCCCGGTTGCTGGCCCGCTTCTACGACGCCGGCGCCGGCACGGTCCGTCTCGACGGGGTCGACGTCCGCGACCTGTCGCTGGGCGAGTTGCGCCGGGCGGTGGGCATCGTGTTCGAGGAGAGCTTCCTGTTCACCGACTCCCTCGGCGCCAACATCGCCTTCGCCGACCCCACGGCGGGCGAGGACGCCGTCCGGGAGGCGGCCCGGCTCGCCGGCGCCACCGAGTTCATCGACGCCCTACCGGACGGTATGGCGACCCGGGTCGGGGAGCGGGGCTACTCGCTGTCGGGCGGACAGCGCCAGCGCATCGCCATCGCCCGGGCGCTGATGGCCCGCCCCCGGGTGCTGGTGCTCGACGACGCGACGTCGGCCATCGACCCCGCCACCGAGCGGGCCATCCTCGACGGGCTGGCCGGCACCGCCGGCCGGTGCACGACGCTGGTCATCAGCCACCGTCCGGCCACCATCGCCCTGGCAGACCGGGTCGTGTTCCTCGACGACGGCAGGATCGCCGCCACCGGCACCCACGACGAGCTGCTGGCCGGCCACGCCCGCTACGCCGAGGTCCTCGCCGCGGCCGTCACCGGCTCCGCGCCGGCCGGGGGTGAGGGCTGATGTGGCTCAGCGGCGGCGTCGCCGACGAGGACCGCCTCGACCGCGACGCCACCCGCCGGGTGCTGCGCCGCACCGCCGGGCTGCTGCGCCCCTACCGGCGGCAGACCCTGACCGCGCTGTTTGCGATCGTCGGCTACGTCCTGACGCAACTCGCCGGCCCGTACCTGGTGCGGGTCGCCATCGACCACGGGGTCATCGCCGGCCGGGAACGGGTGCTGTGGCTGTCGGTGGCGGGCTACGGCGCCGTGGCCGGTGTCAACTACCTGCTGGGCCGGCGCCAGATCATGGCCATCGGGTCCCTCGGCGAGGGGTTCCTGCGGGACCTGCGCATCCGCCTGTTCGCCCACCTGCAACGGCTCGGGCTGTCCTACCACGACCGTCATCCCAGCGGGGTGGTGGTGTCGCGACTGACCTCCGACGTCGACTCCATGCAGGAGCTGGTGCAGCAGGGTCTGCTCATGCTGGTGTCGAACCTGCTGCTGCTGGCGCTCGCGCTGGTTCTGCTGATCATCGCCTCACCGTTGCTCGCCGCCACCTGCCTGCTGTGCACGCCGCTGCTGGTGTGGTCCTCCCGCCGGTTCCGCCGGGCCTCCAACGCTGCATACCTAGCGGTACGGGACCGGATCGGGGCCATGCTGTCGCGGTTGTCGGAGTCGCTCAACGGCATCCGGGTCGTGCAGGCCTACGCCCGCGAGGACGCCGAGATCGAACGGTTCGGCCGGACCAACGACGACCTGTTCGGGGCGCACATGCAGGCCATCCGGGCCCAGTCGTGGTACGTGCCGACGGTCGAGGCGTGCGGGGTGGCGACCCAGGCCCTCTCCATCGGGGTCGGCGGCTGGCTGGTGCTGCACGACCGGGCCACGGTGGGCACGGTGGCGTTCTTCGTGCTGACCCTCAACCAGCTGTTCGAGCCCATCCAGCAGCTCAGCCAGCTGTTCAACGTCACCCAGTCGGCCGGGGCCGCGTTGCACAAGCTCTACGAGGTGCTCGGCACCGCCCCCGACGTCGCCGAACGGCCCGGCGCCGTCGACCTCCCCGAGCGAGGGCCGGTCACCCTCGACGGCGTGGGCTTCGCCTACGACGGCGGCCCGCCGGTGCTCGGCGGGGTGTCGTTGCGCATCGAACCGGGTGAACGGCTGGTGCTGGTCGGTCCGACCGGGGCGGGCAAGTCGACGGTGGCCAAGCTCGTGGCCCGGCTGTACGACCCGACCGAGGGAACGGTCGCCTTCGGCGGGGTCGACCTCCGCCGGGCCACCCTGCGTTCGATCCGGGAACGGATCGTGCTCATGCCCCAGGAGGGCTTCCTCTTCGCCGGGACCCTGCGGGACAATGTGCGCCTGGGCCGGCCCGATGCCACCGACGACGAGGTCGCCGCCGCCCTCGACCGGCTCGGCCTGCTCGAGCGGTTCGAAGGGCTCGAGGCCGGGCTCGACACCGAGGTGCGCGAGCGGGGCTCGCGGCTGTCGGCCGGCGAGAAGCAGCTGGTCTCACTCGCCCGGGCCGCCTTGGCCGACCCGCCGGTGCTGATCCTCGACGAGGCCACCTCGAGCCTCGACCCCGGCACCGAGGTCGAGGTCGAGACCGCGCTCGAGCGGCTGAGCCGCGGACGGACCGTCATCGTGATCGCCCACCGGCTGTCGAGCGCGGCGCGGGCCGACCGGGTGGCGGTCGTCGACGGCGGCCGCCTGGTCGAGACCGGCACCCACGCCGAGCTGGTCGCCTCCGGCGGGCGCTATGCCGGGCTGTACGCGGCATGGCTGGCCGGGGTCGGTACGGCCTACGGCACCGAGGGCGAGGCGGCACACCGGCCGGACAGCTGACGCCCGCGCCGGACGACCCTCCGCCACGGCCGGACGGCGCGACCGGGCCGGAAACGCTAGAACCGGGCCATGACCAGACTGACCCGCCGCAGCACCGCCGACCTGACCGAGGCCCAGCGCGAGTTGTTCGCCCGCATGGCCGAGGGCCGCACCGGCGTGACCGACGGCCACATCGGCGGGCCGTTCGACGCCTGGCTGCTCAGCCCGGCCACGGGCCTGCGCCTGTTCCAGCTCGGCGGGGCCCTGCGGCACAAGCCCTGCATCGACCGGCGCTACGTCGAGCTCGCCATCCTCGTGACCGGCCAGCTGTGGCAGGCCCAGTACGAGTGGTACGCCCACGAGCCGATGGCCCGTGCCGCCGGCCTGCCCGACGAGGTCATCGCCGCCGTCAAGGAGGGCCGCGAGCCGGCCTTCACCGACGCCGGCGACGAGGCGGCCTGGCGGTTCAGCCGGATGCTGCACGACCGCCGACGGGTCGACGACGCCACCTATGCCGCCACCGTCGCCGTCTTCGGCGAGGACGGCGTGCAGGAACTGATCAACGCCTGCGGGCTCTACACGCTGGTTTCGATGACCCTCAACGTCTTCGACGTCGATCTGCCCGCCGGGGCGACCAAGCCGTTCCCGGACTGACCGGACCACCGAGCGGACCGGGCTACCGGACATTCATACCGTACGGTATGGCTCGCTCCCCCGGCGGAGGGTGCGGCGACGGGCCGGGCTCGGGCAAGATCGCCCGATGACCGACGCAGGCATGCTGTCGCCCTACCGGGTGCTCGACCTCACCGACGATCGGGGCCACCTCGCCGGCCTCGTCCTGGCACAACTCGGGGCCGAGGTCATCGCCGTCGAGCCGCCCGGCGGCCACCGGTCGCGCCGACGCGACGACGGCGGGCACGACGTGTACGACCGCGGCAAGGCCTCGGTCGTGCTCGACGACCCGGCACTGCTGGCCCGGCTCGCCGCAGGCGCCGACCTGCTCGTCGAGTGCGGGGCGATCGACGTCGACCTCGCCGCCCTGCGCGTCGCCAACCCGGCGCTGATCACCGCCTCGATCACCCCGTTCGGTCAGGGTGGGCCGAAGGGCGACTGGGCCGCCACCGACCTGATCGTCGCCGCGGCGAGCGGCACGATGTCGGTGACCGGCGACGCCGACCGGGCCCCGGTGCGCATCAGCGAACCGATGACGTGGCACTACGCCGCCGCGGATGCCGTGTGCGGCTGCCTCATCGCCCTGCACGAGCGCCACCGGTCGGGGCTCGGCCAGCACGTCGACGTGTCGGCGCAGCAGTCGTTCCTGACCGCCACCCAGTTCACGATGATGAACGCGCTCGTCGGCAACCCCAGCCCCCATCGCACCGCCGGCGGCGTGCAGTTGGGCCAACTGCGGGTGCAGTTCGTCTACGAGTGCGCCGACGGCCAGGTCACCGTGACGTGCCTGTTCGGCCCGATGATCGGGCGGTACACCGAACGGTTGTGGCGTTGGATCCTCGACGAGGGCCGGTG
>Ga0315902_10007394_pt1 | contig 15010 bp, 15 predicted proteins | sample LakEriMetagenome_9_FD_203523 | JGI IMG/M metagenome (GOLD analysis project Ga0315902, IMG submission 203523) | Freshwater fungal communities from buoy surface, Lake Erie, Ohio, United States - Buoy 12 MA117 | ecosystem: Environmental > Aquatic > Freshwater > Lake > Lake biofilm | place: USA... | reverse complement strand
CCAATCGATATCTGATGCGGTCACGCAAACTAGCGAGCTTACTTCGACAGGTTCTAGGCCACAGCGCAAGATCACCGCGGCTGGTTCACCCCAGGCGGCGGTTGATTGGGCGTTGACTCTTCGCTCGGGTAATCCAGCAAGCTCATCGGGCAGGCGAACAATAATCTCGGCACAAGCCGCGTCATTTGCCTGCTCGGCAGGCTCTAGCGGAACCACCGGGGCGCAGCCAGTTAGCACCAGCACGGAAGCGGTAATAAGAAGTAGGTGGTTTTTTAGCATCGCTATTAAGGCTACCTTTGATTTGTGAACGACCAAACTTTATCTGAGCTGGGCGAGATTGAAAGCCTTAGGCGCACGGTGGCGCGCCTAACTCCAAGCGTTCATGCGTTGGTGGGATCTGGCGATGATGCGGCCGTAATTGTTGCCGATCAATCTTTTGTGGTTTCCACCGATACCTTGATTGAAAATCATGACTTTAGATTGGATTGGTCGAGCTCTTTTGATCTTGGCTACAAAGCAGTAGCTACCAATCTGGCTGACATTGCCGCCATGGGAGCAAAACCAACTGCTTTGGTGGTTGCTCTGGTAGTTCCAAAAACCACCAAGATCTCCTGGTTAGAAGGCTTCGCCGATGGATTGGATGCTGCTTGTAAAGCACTGGCTCCTGGAGCTGGTGTAGTTGGCGGAGATCTTGCCTCGGGAGATCAACTAGTTGTCTCGGTAACCGTGCACGGCAGCATGGAAGGCAGAACTCCAGTGCTTCGATCTGGCGCACATGCTGGCGACATTGTTGCGGTTGCTGGAACACTGGGTAAATCCTCCTGCGGTCTGGCGTTATTGCAGTCAGAAAATAAGGACCTAATCAACTCATACGACGACTGGGTCTCACATCATTTGCGACCAGAGCCACCTATCCAGCAGGGCGTTGAGGCTTCCATTGCGGGAGCTACCAGCATGCTCGATCTTTCTGATGGGCTAAGTGTGGATTTACTTCGCATTTGCAAGGCTTCAAATGTTGCTATCGAGCTTTCTTCTAAAGAATTGCAAGGCTTCGAAGCCATGCTGGAGCTTCCAGCATTGGGCTTGGGTGTGGATCCAAAGAATTGGGTTTTGCACGGCGGCGAAGATCACGCACTTGTTGCAACTTTTCCAAGCGATGCTGTTCTGCCAAAAGCTTTCAAAGCCATCGGCGTTGTTAGTGCTGGCGAGCCAGAGCTTTACCTTGATGGTGTGCCACTAGAAGCCAAGGGCTGGGATTCCATTACTGGAAAGTAGTTTACGGGTGCAGATCTTTATTTAGTTCCACTCCAGCACCAGTTCTAACCAAAGCTTCGACTCTTCCGGTCATCGAGTTGCGCCTGAATAACAAATTGTCAATGCCCGATAGCTCAGCAGCTTTGAGGTTCTGTTCTTTGCCATCAGCAATTAGTGTCAATTTGGTTCCCGCGGTCACATAAAGTCCTGCTTCAACCACGCAGTCGTTGCCGATTGAAATTCCAATGCCAGAGTTAGCTCCAAGCAGCGCGCGCTTTCCGATGCTGACAACTTGTTTCCCCCCACCTGACAGGGTTCCCATAATCGAGGCTCCGCCTCCGATGTCAGAGCCATCGCCAACTATCACTCCTTGAGATATCCTTCCCTCCACCATCGAAGCCCCCAGAGTTCCCGCATTAAAGTTCACAAAGCCTTCATGCATGATTGTTGTTCCGGGGGACAGGTACGCACCCAATCGAACTCTTGAGGCATCGGCTATTCTGACCTTTTTTGGAGTCACGTAATCCAGAAGTCTTGGGAACTTGTCGATGGCGTGAATAACAACTCCCGCTTTGGTTAGCGCTGGGCGCAATCTGTCTAGATCGCTTAGCGCTACAGAACCAATTGAAGTGAAGGCAACAATTGGCATGGCGCCAATAAGGCCCTCGAGGCTAATGGAGTTGGGCTTTACCAGTAGGTGCGAAAGTAAGTGAAGCCTGAGATATGCATCTTCGGTTGAACTAACTGGCTGTGTGAGATCAATCTCGGTTCTAACAACATGGGTTTCGATTGCTCTTCTGGGGTCAGAACCGACCAGAGCATCAAGTTCTTTTGGGACCACCCAGAGCGCATCGGTTTTTGGAGCGGGGCCGAGTTTCGGGTCTGGAAACCAAACATCCAAGACATGGCCTTGGGAATCTTTGGTTGCCAAGCCATGTCCCCAGGCCGTGGTTGTTTCTTCGCTCATCTTCCAAGATTACAAGCTAGGCTCTGGAATGTGTCCAGCAGGAACCTAAATCTCAATTCTGACGTTGCCGAGCTCACTCGTGAGCTGTGTGATATCGAATCAGTCTCGGGTAATGAGCGCGAGATTGCGGACGCTATCGAATCGGCTCTCAGATTAGTTAGCCACCTGAGCGTGGTTCGAGACGGCGACGCTGTGGTGGCAAGTACCAATCTCGGCAGATCAAAAAGAGTCATTATTGCAGGACACATCGACACCGTGCCGGTGGCAGATAATCTTCCAACCAAACTGATGTCATTTGAGCGTGAGCAGGTTATCTGGGGCCGCGGCTCGGTGGATATGAAATCTGGCGTTGCCGTGATGCTAAAGCTCGCGGCAACCGTGACCGAGCCAACAGTTGATGTGACCTGGGTGTTTTACGATAACGAGGAAGTAGAGGCTTCCAAGAACGGCCTTGGAAGGTTAGTTCGAAATCATCCGGATTTGATCAAGGGTGGCTTTGCGGTGCTTTGCGAACCCACTGGTTCGATTGTCGAGGGCGGCTGCAATGGAACCTTGCGGGCTGAGTTAGTGTTCTCGGGCAAAAAAGCCCACTCTGCAAGGTCCTGGATGGGTGAAAACGCGATCCATAAGCTTGGCTCGGCTTTGGAGTTTTTATCGAGTTTTCAACCTGCAGAGATTGAAGTTGATGGCTTGGTCTATAAAGAAAGCCTGAATGCTGTTTTGGTGAACGGCGGTATCGCAACTAACGTGATTGCCGATAGAGCAATTTTGACTGTGAACTACCGGTTTGCACCTTCAAAGACACAAGCGCAAGCTGGGGATTATGTGAAGAGTTTGTTTACCGGTTGCGAGGTCAACATCGTTGATAGCGCACCGGGAGCAAGACCTGGACTACAAAGCCCCGAGGCTAAGGCATTTGTTGCTGCCGTTGGCACATCAGTTCATCCAAAGTATGGCTGGACCGATGTTGCCAGATTCAGTGAACTTGGCATTCCAGCGGTGAATTATGGACCGGGAGACCCAAATAAAGCTCACGCTGATGATGAATCCCTGCCAGCTAGCCAGATTTACGCCTGTGAGTCTGGACTGAGAAATTTTCTGACCTCAAATCTTTGATAAACTTGGAACTTAGGCCTTCTGGCCAAAAGTATTTCAAGGAGTAAAAATGGCAGCAATGAAGCCTCGCACCGGCGATGGACCAATGGAAGCAGAACGCGAACCTCGCGGTCTAATTATCTTGAGGGTTCCTCTTGAAGGTGGCGGTCGCTTAGTTGTTTCGGTAAACGAAGAAGAAGCCAAGAGCCTGCACAAAGTCCTAGAAGGCGTAGTTAAGAAGAAGTAACTCGCTTGCTGGCCATTAGCAAGCCATCGCCCACTGGCGATAAAGCGGAGATGAAATCCTGCTGGGTAGAAAATAATCTCAAAACATCACGGTAAATTACTGTCGCCTCATCGCGCATGGCAGGATCTGGTACTCGATCTCGCCACAGCGCATGGGAAATTGCCACCACTCCGCCAGGTCTAAGCAACCTAGAAGCCTGCCTGAGCTGATCTTCCAGATCGCCTCGCTCAGCGTCTAGAAAAACTAGGTCGTAGGCGGCATCGGCCATGTTGGACATAACCTCGGTTGCCTTACCGGAGATAACTCTTGTTCGAAGCGGTGAAATTCTGGCATCTTTGAAAGCCATCTTGGCAGCGAGCTGAAACTCAGGGTGGGAATCAATAGTTGCTAAAACCGAATCCTCTGAGGCGCTCAATAGCCACAAACCCGATACTCCGGCACCGGTTCCCGCTTCAACTATGGCCCTGGCTCCTAAAGCGGAGGCAATCAAAGCTAGGTGTGAGCCCACGCTAGGGGTTACGCACTCGATTCCTAATTCTTCGGCTCTGGCCCGAGCTTCGATAATAGCTGGCGACTCCGAAACAAAGTCTTCGGTGAACTTCCAGCTTGATATCTTGTCGACCATGATCTCTCCTAATCTCAAAGCTTAGAGCCGCTCGGGTGTAAATGGCCGCAGCCAAAGAGGTAGCCTATATGGGTGTTTGGACTCTCCGGCGAAAAGCTATTAATTCTTGGGTTGATAGCTGTTTTTGTGCTGGGCCCAGATAAGTTACCGCACTATGCCAAACAGCTAGCAAACTTCATTAAATCTTTGAAGAAAATGGCTGACGGTGCCAAAGGTCAGTTGCAATCTGAAATCGGTGAAGAGCTCGATTGGAAACAACTTGATCCAAGAAAATACGATCCTCGAAGAATCATTCGTGAGGCCTTGGCCGAAACTGATACCCCAACAACGGTCGCAACACTGAACAAGCCAACTACCAGAGTGCAGCCAAGGTTAGCTGTGGGCGAAGTTGCCCCCTTTGATTCGGAAGCGACCTAGAGCTTCTTCATCACTTTCGCTAGAGCGTTCATCAAAGGCGCCATCTTGTTGTATTGCTTGGCCCTGGATGGGAAATTAAGCAGCCCTGTTGCAATTCCAACAGTTCTGGCTTCAGTAAATCTCAGCAATCCGTAGTGACCATTTCGTCTTCCAACACCAGATTGCTTCATGCCACCCATAGGGGAGTCAATCGATGCCATCGAGGCGCGGTAACCCTCGTTGATGTTCACCGATCCTGCCATTAGGCGGTCGGCAACTTTCTCGGCGAGTTTCACCGGCCCCACAACCGAGGCGTTTAGCCCAAGCTCGGTGTCGTTAGCCAATTCAACCGCTTCATCGATGCTGTCGTAACCGACAACTGCAATAAATGGGCCGAAGACTTCTTCGCGAGCGAGTCTCATTTCCGGCTTGATATCGGTCATAACAGTGGGTGAGTAAAAGTAAGGTCCTAGCTCCGGAAGCGCTTTGGCTCCAGCTAGCACTCTGGCTCCCTTGCTTACAGCGTCGGAAACGTAGTCTTCAACGCGCTTTAGTTGGTTGATACCGGTTAGGGTTCCCATGTCCATCTCGAAGTTGTCACTCTTTCCGATCTTGAGAGAGTTAACGCGTGTTGCAAGTTCTTTTTCAAAAGCTTCTTTTTGGTTATTTGGAACATAAACGCGTTCAATGGATACGCAGAGCTGTCCCGAGTTTCCAAAAGCTCCAGCAATTACCTTCTCGGCAGCGTCACCAAGTTTGGCACCTGGAAGAACAATGAGCGGGTTCTTGCCACCTAGCTCGAGTGAGTAACCAATCAATCTCTTGGCTGCTCGCTCAGCAACTATCTTTCCGGTCTTAGTTGATCCGGTGAAAGCAACGTAGTCAACCGAGTCCGTAACCGCATTTCCAACGGTTGCGCCATCGCCAACCACGATTGTCCAGGCACTATCTGGAATGCCGGCTTCGATAGCTAACTTTCTGGCGTAAAGGGAAACAAGTGCTGTTTGGTTATCAGCTTTTTGTACGACGGTGTTACCTGCTGCAAGAGCTGGCAAGACATCAAGCATCTGCAGGGCAAGTGGGTAGTTCCATGGGGTGATGACTCCAACTACTCCAACCGGAGAGTAAGTGACATAAGAACGGGTAACAAAAGGAACCCCTGAGTTAGTGATCTGCTTTTTTAGAACCTTGGGAGCGATCTTGGCAAAGTAACGAGTGGACCCAAGGGAACCGGCCACTTCTTCGAAAGCGTGGGCTCGCGCCTTGCCAGTTTCCAGCTGCAATAGATCCATCAACTTGTCTTGGTTATTTAGAAGCAAATCGTGCAATCTAAAAAGCGCTGCAGCGCGCTCCTTGACTGGCATAGCTGCAAAGGAAGTCTGAGCAAGTCTTGAGTCGGCAACTGCCTTTGCCACTTGGCTAACGCTTAGTTGGGGCAGGTCATAGATTTTCTTGCCGGTGGTCGGGTTCACAATTGTGACCTGGTCGGAACTTTCCGGAAGGTGGGAAAGAAGGCTCGGGATGCTGTATTCGCTCATGGTTATCATTCTACGAATAGATAATTACTTCGGATCCAGATTCAGCTTCCTACCAGCAAGTAAGCGACCCTGTTTGGCAATCAAGCTGGCAATCTTGTGAATTTCGGTGGCTGCTGCATCTTCGGAGCTACCGGCACAAAGTGGCTGTCCGGTGTCTGAGCCTTCGCGTAAAGCTACCGATATAGGTACTTGGCCAATCAAGGGAACAGTCACTCCAGATAGGGAACTTAAGGATTTGGCTACTAGCTCGCCGCCGCCAGTTCCAAATAGTTCAATTCTCTTGCCATCTTGTTCTAGGTAGCTCATGTTTTCAATAACGCCAAAAATTGCTTGGCCGGTTTGTAAGCCAACGGCTCCCGATCGCTCGGCGACCTCGCTTGCAGAAAGCTGCGGTGTGGTAACAACTACAGTTTTGGCGGTTGGCAATAGTTGCCCAAGGCTAATTGCAACATCGCCGGTACCAGGAGGTAGATCAACTAGCAAAAGATCCAGATCGCCCCAGAAGACATCGCTCAAAAATTGCTCGATGGCTCGGTGCAGCATGGGTCCTCGCCAAGCAACGGGTTTGTTGTCTTCAACGAACATGCCAATCGAGATCACCTTCACACCGAAGGCAACTGGGGGCAAGATCAGCTCGTCTACCCTGGTTGGCTTTTCGGCAATGCCAAGTTGACCGGGAATTGAAAAGCCAAAGATGTCGGCATCGATAAGGCCGACTTTTTGACCTTGGCTAGCCAGCGCTACCGCTAAGTTCGCGGTCAAGGTGGATTTACCAACACCGCCCTTGCCTGAACCAATCAAAAAGATGTTGGTCAGGGTGTCTTTATCAAAGGGATTGTGTCGCATGGGTTTGCCGCCACGAAGTTTCTTCTTCAGGGCATCACGTTCTTCGGGAGTCATTACCGTAAGACTCACATTGACTTTTGATACTCCAGGAATTGGTGCAACCGCATCGTGGGTTTCTTGTTCGATGCGTCTAGCAGCTGGGCAGCCAGTGATGGTGAGCTTGATTTCTACATCTGCGGTGCCATCTAGGAAACTTACTTTTCCGACCATATCGAGCTCGGTCAAAGCAATGCGAAGCTCAGGGTCAATCACTTTTGAAAGAGCTTGATAAATCAGGGCCTCGGACACCCCTTAACTCTACGGACCGGCATGAGAGAATAGAAACATGAGTCAGAAAAATGCACCATCCACCCTTCCTGAAGGCGAAGTTGTTGGCCAGTTCAAAAACTACCTAGAAGCGGTAAAGGTAGTTGAGAAGCTGGTTCAAAACGGTTTCCCGGCAAGACTTATTTCAATCATTGGCTCCGACCTAAAAACAGTTGAGACTCTTAAGGGCAAGCTTGGCTATGGAAGAGTTGCACTCTCTGGTGCTGTCACCGGTTCTTGGATCGGACTATTTTTTGGACTGCTCTTTGGAGCTACCAGCACAACAGAGCAGGTAGTTGTCACAAACCTGAGCGCAGGAATAGTTATCGGTGCTGGAGTTGGAATGCTACTAAACGTGATTCGTTTTAGCATGACCCGAAACAAAAGAAGCTTTATCTCCGCTCAAGCCGTAGTTGCGAAAAAGTATGACGTGATTGTGCCCGCCGGTCAATTGGCTGACGCCAAGAAGGCAATGAAGGCAGGTACTTCATCGGCAACCAAAAAGCCTGCCACAAAGAAGCCAGCATCTAAAAGCTAGCTAAGACTGGCCATCCAGGATTCAATCTCCGCTGGAGTTCTTGGAAGCTTCGCTGAAAGATTCTCAACACCGTCTTTGGTTACCAACACGTCGTCTTCAATCCGGATACCAATACCGCGGAAGCGCTCCGGAGCCAGCAGGTCGTTCTCGTGGAAATACAAACCTGGCTCAATCGTGAAGATCATTCCCTCTTTGAGCTCAGCGTCTAGATACATTTCTTTACGGGCTTGTGCGCAGTCGTGAACATCAAGACCTAAGTGGTGGCTTGTTCCATGAACCATCCAACGTCTATGGAACTGCTTGTCAGCTTCTAGGGATTCTTCGGCAGAAACCGGCAGGATTCCCCAGTTGGCCACTTTGTTGGCAATTACCTTCATGGCCGCTTCGTGGATCTCACGGAATTTGATTCCCGGTTTTGCTAACGCAAATGCAGCATCGGCCGCTTCTAGCACTGCCAAGTAAACCTCGAGCTGGGCATCGGAGTACTTGGCGTTTATCGGCAAGGTTCGGGTTATGTCCGCTGTATACAAAGAGTCCATTTCTACTCCAGCGTCAACCAAAACTAGCTCGCCACTGTTTACTGGTCCGTGGTTAGTAATCCAGTGCAAAATGCAGGCATTTTTTCCGGCAGCGGCAATGGTTTCGTATCCTAGGTCGTTACCTTCAAGTCTGGCTCTTGCAAAAAAAGCCGTTTCAATAATTCTTTCGCCGCGCGGGTGCTTTGCGGCCTTTGGCAGTGCTTTCACGATATCTTCGAAGCCTCGGATCGAGCTTTCGACTGCTTGACGCATTTGATCAATCTCGTAACTGTCTTTGACAAGTCTCAGCTCAGAAGCAAACTGAGCCAGATCGCTGTCTTCAAGATTTATGGTCTTCTTCTTATCTAGGTAAGCATCAAGTTCACTTAGATCGCGGGTGTCTATTTTTAGTAGTGCGGAGACATCTTCAAGAGTGGGTCTTGCTCCCACCCAGAATTCACCGATAGCCGGGTTGGCGAAGAACTCGTCGGAGTCTTTGCCTGCTGTTGGGCGCAAAAATAGAATCTGGGTAGATTCTTTGGTGTCGATAACCAAAACCGAGTCTGGAACTGTTTGTGACCCCCAACCGGTTAGGTGTGCAAAGGCCGCATGTGGTCGATAGCGGTACTCAGTGTCGTTAGACCTTGTCTTGGGGGCACCAGCTTCGATCACAACAAGTTGGTTAGGAAAAGCTGCAGCGACTTTGTCGCGCCTATTTTTCGCAAAATCAGCAGCAGGGCTTTGGGATATGGCTTTGTTGGATCTTTCTTGCCAGCCGCTTGAAATGTAATCAAGAAACTCTTTGCTGTTTGGGGTTCTAGAACGGTTTGTTCCTGTGCCCTCTTTTTTATCGCTTGCCATCCCACTATTGTGTCATTCCAGCACTGTCTTGGGCGTTGGGTAGTGTTGAGCTAACAGAACAGGGATTTTCATGGTCAAAATAGACCTCCATACACACTCCACCAGATCCGATGGACTAGATACCCCTAGCCAGCTTGTGACCAATGCCGCTAAAGTCGGCATCAACGTCTTGGCCTTGACCGATCACGATACCGTTTCGGGCTGGGATGAAGCTAGATCCAAAGCCCTAGAACTTGGGCTCGGCTTTATTCCAGGAATCGAAGTAACTAGTGTTTCGGACATTGAAAGATTTGGCCGCACTATTCGAATTAGCGTTCACCTACTTGCTTATCTACCTGATCCAAACCATGAAGCACTTGCTGTGGTGTTAGGCGACACCGTTGCCACCCGCGAAGCTAGGGCCAGAGCAATTGTCGACAAGCTCGCCACGGAAATGCCAATTACCTGGGAGATGGTTTTAGATCACCTAGATAAAGGTGCAACGATTGGGCGCCCCGCTATCGCGGACACCCTTGTGACTATGAAAAAAGTTTCTGACCGCAGCGAAGCTTTTGATTACTACTTAGCTTCTGATGGACCTTTCTATGTTTCGCACTCGGCTGTTTCTACCGTTGAGGCAATTGAACTAATCGGTATGGCCGGGGGAGTATCGGTTATTGCTCACCCGCTAAAAGGCGTCGGGCCAGACACTAGCCCAGAAGATCTGCCGCTGGATCATTTCCAGGAAATGATTCAAAGGGGCTTAGCCGGCATTGAGGTTTACCACCGCGATGTTCCAGAAGCCGCCAGATCGTGGTTGCTGGATTTAGCCTCAAAGCATGATCTTGTTGTTACCGGTTCGAGCGATTATCACGGCCTTGCCGGAAAGCCGAATCAGTTGGGTGAGAACACCACAAGTCAAGAGATGTTAGATCGAATTGTGAAGCTTGGAACCGGAACTAAAGCTTCGCTTTAGCTGTTGCCACTGCGGGTGCGGTTGCGAGTTCTATTGGAAGTTGCTGCAGGACGATCAGTTCTCTTCTCACCGGAGCGCTCAGGTTTAGAGTCAGATCCTCTTGAAGGCCTAGAACCCTTTTGTCCCTGCGGTCTGGAAGACTTCGGTGCTTCAACTCTGGTGCTGGCCTTAAGTCTTCCCTTGGTGCCTGCAGGAATGTTCATGTCAGTAAATAGGTGCTCAGAACTTGAGTAAGTTTCAGTTGGATCTGGTTGGCCAAACTTTAGCTCTGTGTTGATGTGGGTCCAGCGAGCAAGATCTTCCCAGTCCACAAAAGTCACTGCAATACCAAGGCGCCCCGCACGACCAGTTCTTCCAACGCGGTGCAGGTAAGCCTTTTCATCTTCTGGCACTGAGTAGTTAATAACATGTGTGACATCGTCAACGTCAATTCCGCGGGCTGCTACCTCGGTAGCAACCAGGATATCTTTTTTGCCGGAGCGGAAATTAGCCATCGATTTCTCGCGGGCTTCTTGAGACATGTCTCCGTGTAAGGCGCTTGCGTTGAATCCTCTGTCAATTAGCTCATCCGCTAGCTTGGCAGCCTGGCGCTTGGTCCGGCAGAAAATGATTGTCTTGCCGCGGCCTTCGGCCTGCAGGATTCTTCCTACCACCTCGTCTTTGTCGAGTGCGTGTGCCCGGTATATAAACTGCTTGATGTCGGCTTTGGTGAGCCCCTCATCGGGGTCGTTGACCCTGATGTGTACTGGCTTGTTTTGGTAGCGCCTTGCAAGGGAAACAATTGCTCCTGGCATGGTGGCTGAAAACAGCATGGTCTGACGTGACTCTGGGGTGTAAGCAAAAAGCTTTTCAACATCTGGCAAGAAGCCAAGATCTAGCATTTCGTCGGCTTCGTCTAGCACCATGAACTGGATGTGTTTGAGATCGAGCTTTTTTTGTTTTGAAAGATCAATTAGTCGACCAGGAGTTCCAACAATGATCTGCGCTCCGGCATCGATTTCGGCAATTTGTCCCTCGTAGGCTTTTCCACCATAGATTGCGGCCACGGTAGTTGAGCGATTAGAGCAAGCGTGCTTTAGATCTTCTGCAACCTGGATGGCTAACTCTCGGGTTGGTACAACTACCAGTGCTTTGGCGCCTTTTTCTGGATTCAGTCCAAGGGACTGAATAAGAGGTAGGCCAAAGCCCAAGGTCTTGCCAGTGCCTGTTTTGGCTTGGCCAATAATGTCCTGACCAGTTAGGGCAAGCGGTATTGCTTGCTCCTGGATTGGAAAGGGACTCGTGATTCCTCGGCCCTCGAGGGCCTGATAGATATCTTGATCGATACCTAAGTCTTTGAAAGTCAAATTACTCCTATATATGCTCTTCTTACTCTACTTGCCAAGCCGCTATCCCGTTTATGCTTGAAACGTGTTTGAGTGGTTGAAATCCTTACGGAAAAAAGTCGGCAAGCTTGTTTTGCCTGATCGTGAAGAGCGCGCAGCTAGAAACAAGACCAAAATCAATCTCAAGCCATACACGCCTGAACCAAAGGCGTACCTAGGTCAGCTTGCATACTTGTTGCTTTCGAATTTTGAAATTCTTACCAATGAGCTCAAATACGCTCCTACCACTCAATACAAAGCTGAGCTCAGTGAAGCTGCGGCCAAGAGTTTTGAAAAATACCGCACAGTTTCAAAAAAGCTTTCTGGCTTGGGTGTTGATGTCACCGACTCGATGGATCCTTTCACTGAGCGAATCGACACTTTTCACTCCAGGACTTCAGGCGTTGATTGGTACGAAGCCATCATTAAGGTCTACCTTGTTTCTGGGCTGCTCGATGATTTCTATAAGAGGTTGGCTGTTGGCCTGAATTCGGAACTTCGCCAGTCTGTCGAGAAAGCGCTTTCGGATAAGACCTTCGAGAAATTCGCTCAGAAAGTTATCACAGAGGGCAAGGCAATGAATCCAGAGCTTGACTCGAGGCTGGCTCTTTGGGGCAGACGCCTTATGGGAGATGTATTACTGGAAGTTAGGGCCGCTTTCGATAATCGAAAGCTTGCCGGAATTGATAAGACCGCCAGCTTGAGTGCTGAGCAAGAAAGAAAAGTAAATCTAGAGTCTTATTCCAAGATTGAGCCACTTATCAGCGAGATGATTGCGGCTCACTCGCTGAGAATGGATTCAATCGGTCTAGCTGCCTAAAAGGGTCAGCTGATCTTTCTTTTCTCTTTTTGACTCCAGAAACTTCGGTCCGAAATACATGGCTACTGGCATAGCCACCATAACTATGGTCCAGATCCAGGCATCGGTATAACCAAATCCAAGAACAGTAAGAAGTATCCAAAGGAAAGAACCGGTGGATAAAGCAATTGCGGTTGGCACAAAAGATCCGTATTGATCAGAGTTGATTTTTACAGCTGGTGCCACCAGAGCCAAAACCCCTGCGTAGAAAACAATAAATAGAAACTCCATTAGGCGATGAACCCAACCCTTCTAGCTTCCTCCGCACCAAGCTCAAGATACGTAATTGACTTGGTTGGGATCAAAAATACGTTGCCCTTGGAATCAGTCAAGCTGATCAGCTTGGCCTCGGAATCCATCGCAGAACGAACTGAAGCCTCCAACTCCTTAGCGCTAGCGGAAGAATCGAAGCTGAGTTCGCGAGCTGAGTTTTTGATGCCGATTTTGATGTCCATGACCAACCTTTCTAGTACTAGATTACGGCAGGAAAACTGTGGGCTAGACATCTATTGTCAGAAGGCTCGGGTATCTTGATTGATATGACCCAACCGAAGTTTGTGCCCCTTTCGCACATTGACTCGGTCAGGGACCTCTCTCTTGATAACACCCAGCTCCAAGCGGTGAACTTGCCCGCCGAAGCGGTAGTTACCGTTATTGGATCTCCGGGCTCGGGAAAAACAAGCTGCCTCAAAGCTCGCTTTTTGCACCTCGTTGATAAAGGTGCCAACCCAGAACAAGTGGTTGTGATTGCTCAAACTAGAGATAGCGCGAATTTGTATCGCGATCAGTTAGCGCTCGAATTACAAAGCGCAACCGCTGGACCGGTCGCTAAGACCCTAACCAGCATGGCTTTTTCCATACTGGTAGATAGAGCGCGCAAATCAAATGCTCCAAAGCCAAGCTTGCTAAGCGGTAGCGAGCAAGATGCCATGCTGCAAGAGATAATAAAAAATCAGGACCCCGAAATTTGGCCCAAGCAATTAGATGCCACGGTTAGATCTCTTACTGGTTTTAGAACCGAACTTAGAGATTTGATAGCTGTTGCCATTGAGCACGGGGTAACTGCTGCCAAATTAGCTGAGCTGGCAAAAGTTCAGAATGTTTCGCAGTGGCAAGCAGCCAGCATAGTTTTTGAGCAGTACCTAGAGCAACAAAACTCAGCTGAATTACAAAGGTACGATTCAGCTTCTTTGCTTCGAGAAGCTGCCCTGGTAGTTGCTAGCTCTGAAGATCTCCACGAATCAATTACCTCAATCAAGACCTTGCTAGTTGATGACGCCCAGGAGCTAACACCAGCTGCCGCCGAGTTTATTTTCGCACTCACTCAAAAAGGAGCAGGGGTTAGTTTCTTTGGAGACCCCGATGTAGCAACTCTTAGTTTTAGGGTGGCTAATCCAAAAGCGATGACATTGCTGGCTGAGCGAATTGCAAATTCGAAGTCCGTAACGCCTGAGACTATTTTCTTGGAGCCTAAACACGTTGTTCGGCCAGCGGAGATTTCCTTAGCTTTGGCTAAGGTCAGCTCCCAAATAGAAGTTGCTAGAGCTGGAAGACAGCGCAAAGGCCTCACGGCCTCAAGTAAGCAGCAAGTAGCTGGTGAGGCACTTGCAGCCAAAGTCTTTCGCTCGCGCACCGATGAACTTGCCTATGTTGCGGGAGTCCTTCGTAGAAGACACCTGTTTGATGGAATCGCCTGGTCGAACATGGCGGTTATTGCAAGAAGTAGGCCAGAACTTGATGCCCTAGCTCTGGTTTTGAGCTCACATTCGGTTCCGGTTCGAGTAACAGGAACTGCAACTGCCTTGAAATCAGATCATGCCGCAGGGCAGCTGCTGCAGCTAGCAGCAGTTTGCCTATCTGATGAACCACTTACTTTTGCCCAAGCTGAGCAATTACTTCTGTCAGAATTCTGCGGTCTGGATGCGCTATCGCTTCTTCGACTCAAGCGATCGCTTCGCAGAGCACATGAAGACTTGGAAGTATCTAGTGACGAGATATTGCTTGCAGCAATTTCAGAGCCGGCACTGATTGCCTCGGTTAGATCACAAGAGGCACGCAAGGCGGAAAAATTCATTGAGCTCATTGAGCAAACTAGAGCACTAGCCAAGGAGCCAGAGTCAACTACCGAGGTAGTGCTTTGGAATCTTATATCCGGCACATCATTATTGGATCGCTGGGTTGTGGCCTCACGTGGGGTATCAGAGTTAGCGATGCAAGCGGGAAAGAATCTTGATTCAGTTATGGCGCTTTTTGCAGCTGCTGCTAGATTCACCGAGCGTAATCCAGACAGTAGTCCGCTTGATTTTGTATTAGACCAACTCGCGCGCGAGATTCCAGAAGATAGCTTGGCGCTAAACAACTTATCTGGCGAATACGTTTCGTTGCTGACTCCCTCTGGTCTAATTGGCAGAGCTTTCGACACTGTTGTATTGCCTGGTCTTATCGAGGGAGTTTGGCCAAATCTAAAGCCCAGGTCCTCGCTTTTGGGCGCCCAAGCACTGGATGCTTTGGCTAGCGGTGAGATCGACAACACCTCGGAACTAACCAAATCGGAACTATCTGGTGAGCTTCGAATGTTCAATAAGGCCATAGGTGCTGCAAGATCCAAAGTGTTGGTTACTGCAACCGATCAGGAAGAAGA
>Ga0315902_10007391_pt1 | contig 15013 bp, 15 predicted proteins | sample LakEriMetagenome_9_FD_203523 | JGI IMG/M metagenome (GOLD analysis project Ga0315902, IMG submission 203523) | Freshwater fungal communities from buoy surface, Lake Erie, Ohio, United States - Buoy 12 MA117 | ecosystem: Environmental > Aquatic > Freshwater > Lake > Lake biofilm | place: USA... | reverse complement strand
GCTCTGTCTCTGAAAGTATTGGAGCGCGATTGGTTATATATAAAGAGCCTAGAGCTCCAGAGGAATCAGTAACGGTAAATCCAGTTGGGATTCCAGCCTTATCAAGGCCAGTGAAGCTGAAGGTAGTCGCCTTGGCGTTTTCAAGAGCGGCCTGTGCTTTAGCAATCGCAGCAGGGGTAATCACAGGGGTTGCTGAAGCTTCAACAGTAGGAACTGCTACTACTTCAACTTCACTTGCTACTTCAGTTGAGGAGATAGTTTCCTGAGTTGTTACAACAGGAAGATCGCTATCTGTTGGCATCGCATTAAATCCAAGGAAGGCAAAGAAAACTAAAATAAGTGAAAGAGCAGCTTTACTTGATTTCTTAGCTACTTGCGCTGCTTTCTTGTAAGTAGTTGAGAGCATGTCAAGAGCGGTTAAACCGCGCTCGCTATCAACAATTAACTCGCTCATTACCTTGCGTAGAGATGCTCTTGCTCTTGAGACAGTATGTCTAACAGCAGATTCTTTAATACCAAGCTCTGCAGCAATCTCTGAAGTTGATCTTCCTTCCATCTCCCACATAACAAGAGCTGCTCGCTCTGCAGGTGAGAGCATTGCAAGTGCTTGTCTAACAATTGCAGCATCATCTGCAGCAGCAATTACATCAACGTGGTCTTTGTTATCGACCCACTTTGATTCAAGCTCTGCTGAGGCATCATCTAAAACCACAAGGTTTGGACGACGACCCTCGATACGGAAGATATCGATACAGAGGTTCTCTATCGTTCTACGCATATAGCCAAGTGCGTGATCAGTTGATTCAAGCTCAGGGGCGGCGAGCATGACCTTGATCAGGGCATCTTGGATTACTTCTTCAGCTTTAGCTCTATCTTTTAGGATACGAGAGGCATGGGCGATGAGCTCACTACGGTGCTCTGTGTAGAAAGCACCAAGCTCCGCTACGGTCCAGACTTTCAGACCTGCGGAGGCAGATTTCTTACGTAGTGACACTTAAAGAGCCCCTTATTTCTATACCGGTTTGTACTACAGAGCCGACCGTCGCCGCCTCTACTCACCTCTACGAATAAGCAGCTTGATTGTAGTGAAAAAACGACAAAACGGACAATATGAACTGTCTTAAGGAAGGGTGTAAGCAGTCTCGACTCCGCTGATTCACGCGCTTGCCAGTTGGTGCTATCCCGTAACCTAAAGGTCTATGGAAATCGTAGGCAAAAAAATCGGGCTCGTTGATGATTCTTTCCGTCACTACCCGTATTCCGCTGTACTCGGCGAGGTTCCATCTTTTTTTGAATGGGATCGACTGAGTCCCTTCGCGCATGGCATAGTCGTCTTTACTAATGAAAATATCTTAAGTGAGTCGCGCGAATCAATACCCCGAAGTTCCCGAATTGCTTGGTTGCAAGAATCAAAAGGCATCCTAGGACATCTCTATAAAAATGTAGAGTCGGTAATCAGTGAATACCAAATTTTCTTAACGCACGACTCAAAATTCTTGCAAGAATTTGAAAATGCATATTTTCTTCCTGGTGGCGGTGTCTATATAGGAAATTCTTTTGGTGGAGGAATCGCTGAGGTAACGAAAAAGACACGCATGTGCTCAATCGTTTCATCTTTTAAGAGAACAACACCCCTGCACGAAATTAGAAATGCCATCGCAAAAAAAATGAAATCTCTACACGATACAAATTTTGAAGTTTTTGGAGGCAGTCCTTACTTATTCGACTACTTGCCTATTTTTCAAACGTTAAGAGATTTTCGATTCAGTATTGTCGTTGAAAACACGCTTGACGATTATTACTTTACAGAGAAGATTCTCAATTGCTTTGCAACTGGGACAGTGCCTATTTACATGGGAGCCCGCAAAATATCAAACTTTTTTAACATCAACGGAATAATTCCATTTCATAGCGTAAGACAGCTTTACAGAAGTATTACTCCAATTCTTTCAACTTCCTTATATGAAGAGATGATGCCAGCTATTCTAGAAAATTTTGAGCTGGTAAAAAACTTCAGATGCACCGAAGATTATGTATGGAGAGAGTACTTGAATAAACTATAGATATAGATCGTATTGACTAATGTCGAATCAAGTAAAGTATTTTTCTCAAATGCGTTCGAAAACCAAAGTTTACCCTCAGAAAATCTCGAAAAATTTTATAAACATTTTCAATTGTTTCCGAGTTTGAAATTCCAGCCCTTTTAGTATCCTTCACAAATCTAGGAATCTCACTAATGGTCTTCAAGCCTCGCAACTCCACAATGCATTGGATGTACTGACTAGTTGCATTGTTAATAGCCAAATGCCGATTATCCAAATCTATTGATTCGGAGAGTGATAATCGGTCCACCAAAAGTCGGTATCCAATAAAGAAGTTCTCGCATTGTGCTGTGTATTTCTTTCTATCCTGTAAAGATGTGTAATATCTATAGGTAGCATTAACACTTGCTTTAATTTCATGTTTTGATTTTGCTAAAACTGTTAATAGAAAAAAATAGTCATCCATGTTAAAAAACTTTCCTGCAAGATGTCTCTTTTCCGGAAAAAAAATTAAGTCGCCTTGCAACAGAAAAGTTCTTTTGTAAATAATTCTCCAATAACCTCTATGTGCCAAAATCCACCTCTTTGCTTCAACCTGTGAGGAAAATTTAATAGGTGGGACATTCGAATAAATCTTGCGAGAAGTTGTTACATCAAAAGCATCAAGACCAGCGACGATTAATTCAGTTTCTTTATCCGCTGCGCTCAAGATTTCAATAACATTCTCTGACATTAATTCATCGTCTGAGTCCAAGAAAATGACCCAGTCTCTATCTGCATTTTGCAACCCAAGATTTCTTGAATTGGCTGAGCCTTGATTTTCTGGGTTACTAATCAATTTGATGCATCCTCGTAGGTCCCAATTGTTAATTAAGAGAGGCCCACTATCTGTCGACGCATCGTTTACGATGATAACCTGAGCACCAATTTCTATCAGTACTTTTATTGACTCTAGGGCCCTGATTATGGTCTGCTCCGAATTGTAGACTGTAATGATTAAAGACAAATTTGAAAGATTCTTATGGCTCACGCTCGTAATATATATTGTAAAATCAGTTTGTGCGGTTTAATAGAGATACTTTTTAGGAGGAGAGGCTGTATGAATACTCCAATCCTAATCTCTTCTTTCTGCAGACCAAATTTGACATTAGATGCACTCCGAAACGCACTTTCCCTTAATGGTGTTCCCAAAATTTATGTGAGTCATGATGGCCCCATACGAGGTTTCTATGAAAACGAGCACGAACAAACCAGGGAGATGCTTTTAGTCGAATCGAGGAAGTATTCAAATGTTGAATTAATCCTTCGTGAAACGAATAGAGGAATCACAAATCACCTAATTGATAGTATGGAATTAGTTCTCGAAAAGTATCCAGCAGTAGTTTTTCTTGAAGAAGATATGGAGTTGAGTCAGTCTGGATATGATTTTCTGTCTGCAGTAACTATTGGCTCTACTCCTGAAGAACGTATTGCTTATTACTCAACAGGTCACAAGCCTTCAGCTTCCATTCGATCAACTAGGTTCCCTGAGCAATGGGGTATCTCTCTAAACGCGTCGCTGTTCCGAGAATTCAAACTTGTTTCCTCACTGAATTCAGTAAATTTGGGGGTAATCTCCAAAAGTATCAAGAGTATGGAGGTTGGATTTTTGCAGAAAATCGCAACAATGATTTATTGGCATAGACTCTTCACGCAAGAATTGAATCAGCCTCATGGTTGGGATGCGTGCTTACAATATGCTACCTGGAAAAGTGGAGCAAAAGTGCTCGTGATTTCGGAAAATGCAATTAAGGATACGGTAACGACAAGGAATGACCCAGGCGGTTTTACTAATCATGTCAGCGGCGGATTTAAACCAAAGGAGCACTCTTTTGAACCTGAACGTGAAAATGAGTCTCTTTGCAGCAAATGCGAGGAATTGGACATTTTAAGACGAGAAATAACTTTGAACCGCGAGATAAAGGCTGTTCTAAAAATTCGCAGTCGAACAATTCGTATTTTTAAGGTATTTTTGCTTAACTACATCGGAATCAATAATTTAACTCAAAAATTTTTAAAGTGAGTGAGAGGTGCGACTTTTGCAGAGCAATTTAATTCCCTCAATTCAGTTTGACACCAAAGTTTGGGAAAATGACTACAGATTAATCCTATCCAAGGGCCATCTAGAGAAACTGGCCAACTTGATTTCGATACCCTCTTCAAATATAAGAATTTTAATAAATAATGTAGTTAGCCGAAGGCATGTAAATTTATTGGCACAAAGAGCAAAAAAATCGGGTTTGATCGGTGACTTTTTTTTTGTGGATGAACTAGCTCCAGATGTCTTGAAGCACTTTGATTTAAAAAAGGATTCGCTAGGTTCTGGATATCGTTATTCGATTTGTGAGTTAGCAGGGCTCTATCTTAGTAGAAAGCCATATATATTGCACCTGTCAGGTGATTCTCTTCCTGCCGCTAACATTGACACTAGTTTTTTTGAACTTTCTGCAGAGTTATTCAAGAGGAATGAAAAAGTACGAGTTACAAATTTAATGTGGAACGAGTCACTTTACGAGCATATTTCACAATCGACTAGTGAGGATAGTGATTTTTGGTATTCTGAAGGAGGGTTTTCTGACCAAATGTACTTTGTAAAAAGTGACCACTTCAAAGAAAGAATATTCAAATTTATCCACCCTGACTCCGGCAGATATCCCTCTGCGGCTGGACCTTTATTCGAAAAAAGAGTCGACTCTTGGATGAGGGTAAATGGGTATTTACGAGCAACGTTCAAGCACAATGCATATAGGCATACTAATTTTCCGACCAGACTGAGTGCAAAATTGCTGCGTAAACTTCGGGGTACTGGAAACTAGAAATTGGATACGAGGGATTGTCAGTAGGCTATTGAACTACTCTAATAGCTGAGATTGAATTCAAAGGGTGGGCCCTGTCGGGATCGAACCGACGACCCACGGATTAAAAGTCCGTTGCTCTACCGACTGAGCTAAAGGCCCATTACAAGGATATTGAACCATAGTACTCTATGAGAGTGCATCGAATTATTCAGAAAACTTTCAAAGTACACAAGGAAGACAAGAAAGAATTCTGCTCTGATGTTGTGATCTTGCAAAGTTAATGCGTAGCAGGAGAACTCTTCTTGATGCAATTCTATTGCGTTGCACTAAAGTTCTTTACAGCGCCTTGTACTTAATATTGAAGAGGCACGGCCGACCAAGCTCTCGTGTTTTACCATATACAACCGGCACCCACAACCAATTGCGTAGTGATCTTGGAATTGTCCTACAAGGGCCGATAGATTCTGAGCCCTCGAGAGAATATCTTCTAACAACGATAAAACAATTAAGTTGTTTGATTCCCCCTAGCAACATTGTCGTTAGTACATGGGAGAATTCAAAGATTGATGAAAAGGACACTAAAGGAATTGCGATCCTAGTTAAGTCTAGTGATTGGGGATTAAGAAATAATCTGCAAAGGCAACTCAAATCAACAAGTATTGGTTTATCTATTTTGAGTGAGCAAGGAATTCCTTATGTGGCTAAGCAAAGAGTTGATCAGCGTTTCCAAAATCTAGCTATCTATGAAAACGCGCAAAAATTATTATTGAGATTCGGAGAACATAGGATGGTTTTTTCGAGTCGAAATTCCTTTTACTTCAGGCTTTTTGGTTTTTCTGACATGTTCACAGTGGGTAGTATCGAGAACCAGAAAAATTTCTGGAATGAGGATTCCGATTTCTCGGAATGGAATCCAGCTATTTCGAGCTATTTAAACACAGACTATCCATGGCCAGGAACCAAGAAGCCACCTTGGTCCGAGAGTTGGCTAAACATTAGGTTTGCATTTAACCAGGGTTTCGAGTTCAGCCCAGAGCCGTGGGAAGACAATCTGAGATTTTTACGTGACTCTTGTGTTTTGTTAAACAGCGACTTCATGGGTCATGTCTGGCGGAAAGACGGGTCCCATTTGACTACATCTGCTCAGAGGCTAATGTTTCATGAAAAGAGATTGGCAAAGCACCGAGAGTGGTGCATGGAGGACTGGCTCTCCCTTTACACAGGTGCTTGGTCAGAGGAATCCCCCGAAACTGATCAACTCTTTTGAGCTCATTGGTGGTTTTAACAACTCTTTTCAGTACTCTGAACGATCCGAGCACTGGGTGGGAATAAGATTTGATAAAAAGATATATCATTCGGTGCCCTTTAGTCCCCATCGTCTAGGGGCCTAGGACATCGCCCTTTCACGGCGGTAACACGGGTTCAAATCCCGTTGGGGACGCCAGGTGAAAGAGAAGCGATTTTCAATCACCTGTTTTAATGTGTTGGCCCAGTAGCGCAGTTGGTTAGCGCGCCGCCCTGTCACGGCGGAGGTCGCGGGTTCAAGTCCCGTCTGGGTCGCGATTTGTCTTTCTTCGGCTGGGTAGCTCAGTTGGTACGAGCGTGCGACTGAAAATCGTGAGGTCGACGGTTCGATCCCGTCCCCAGCCACCATTTAAAAACTCAAATATATCTAAGTGTTTTTCTTTTTTTCCATGTAATCATTTTGTCGGAAAAACCAAAAGAATATAGTCAAGAAAATTGCTAGTGAGATTGATAGAAATAAACCTTCCAGGCGATATGAGGCGTTAGAGATCAATAGAGCTATCAGCGAGAAGGTTCCTGTGCCGCTCCAGAGGGTGACAGCAGTGGCACGCCTTGTTAAACCTCTGAGCACTAATCGATGAGAGAGATGGTCTTGACCTCCTTGAAAAGGAGAGATACCCCGTTGAATCCTAGACAGTACAGCTACAGAAGTATCCAATATAGGCATAGCAAGAAGTAAAACTGGGATTGAAAAACCGGCCCAGCGATTTATGGGGTTGGGATCAAATCTAACTAGAATTGTGGCAAGGATCATCCCAAGAAAAAGTGAGCCTGCATCGCCCATATATATTCGTGCTGGATTTCTATTCCAATACAAGAATCCAAAACAAGATCCAGAAATTACAATTGCCAGAGCGGCAATATAAAATTGACCAGAAGTCGAAGCAAGTATGAAGAGCATAAAACTGCCTATAGCAACTGTTCCAGATGCTCCACCATCATGGTTATCGAAGAAGTTTATTGCATTAGTTATTCCAACAATCCAGACTACAGTTATGGCGAAATCCAGATAGGAATTGCCTGTTGGTGAGCCGACTGTATCTGTGGAAACAATTATTATTGAGGTAAAAAGTGCTGCAATACTCTGGGCGATAAACCTTGAAATCGGTGACAAATTTTTTATATCATCTGCTAAACCAACTAGGCCAATTAAAACTGAGGGAACCATTATTGCGAGTACGATTTTACTAGTATTACCGTCCATCTTTAGAAATAGACTTCCGCCAAGAACTATGATTGAAACAGTAATCATTATCGCGACTCCACCTAAATATGGAATAGGTTCGCGATGAGTTTTGTGGGCCTGATTAGGTTGGTCAACAATGCCAAAACGTCTTGCGACTCTCCTCATAACTGGAGTGATAATCCCTGTGCTCAGAACTGCAAGTACAAATAGGGTAAAAAACTGAATTGAGTTTAATTCCATACAGACTTTGCATACTCGAAATAGTCAGACAAAATTCGATCCAGCCCTAACTCTGCTCTCCAGCCAGTTGCGCCTCTCAGCTTTGAGGTGTCTGGCAACCTTCTCGACATATCCTCAAATCCTTCTAATCTAAGAGTTTCGTAGGATAAAAACTCAATTGTTGAGGATGATCCAGTAACTTCAATAATTCTTTTTGCCAGATCAATGATTCTTACCTCTTCAACGCCTCCGAGGTTGAATACTTCACCATTACCCTTTGGGCTATCCCAGAGAGCGAGAGTCCCAAAGATGGCATCTGCGACATGACAGAAAATTCTCTGCTGAGTTCCATCTCCATGAACAATTAGAGGTTGGCCTTCGAGGCAGGCCTTAAAGAACTTAGGAATCACCATCCCATATGCCGAGCTCTGGCGAGGTCCTACCGTATTGAAGTAGCGAATTATTTTTACTTGCAATCCTGACTTCTCGTATAAGGCTCTGGCATATGTCTCATCAAGAGCCTTAGCTTCAGAGTAAGACCACCTTGTTAGCAAGGGCGATCCGATTATGCGATCAGATTCCTCATTGAGTAAGCCCGAAGAATTCTTCCCATATATCTCACTAGTACTTGCAAGGAGTATCGGTACTCCTCTATCTGCAGCTATGTCTAGAACATTCTCACTTCCATGGATATTGGTCTTTATCGACCCTATTGGGTCTTTAAGAATCTTTTCCACTCCAACTGCTGCTGCCATATGAAAACATCCATCTACTCCGATGAATGCCCGTAATAAACTCTCTCTATCCAAAATATTTCCCGAAATTACCTTGAGGTTGCGGTTATCTTTTTGATGATTTAGATTAATTAAACTTCCAGAAGAGAAATCATCAAAGACGATTACTTCATCCCCCCTGCTAAGAAGGGCATCGGCAAGGTGGGAACCAATAAATCCAGCTCCTCCAGTTATTAGATACTTCATAGAGTCTTAGGCTGAGCCTGACTTGCGGCGAAACATCTTTGGAGCTCCGCTACCTTCTTGATCGCCATGGATCTTGGAGTTTCCAGCGATATTGTTATTCCTAATTCCTCTAGCCTGCTTCTTCTTCTCTAGAGCTTCACGAAACTTTGCTTTGGGATCAATTGCTTCCTCTTTAGACTTCTCACTACCTTTTTCTTCAGACACTTCTTGCCTCCTTGGCATCAATTCCTAATAGCGCTTGAACCTCTGATCTTCGATAGCGACGATGGCCGCCAAGGGTTCTAATTGCAGTGAGCTTTCCAGCCTTTGCCCATCTAGTAACAGTTTTGGGATCTACTCGGAACATCTTTGCAACCTCAGCTGGGGTGAGCAAGACTTCTTGTTCTGCAGGCCTTTGCATGCTCATGAGTTTATGTCCCTTTCGCCCCTTATGGGTGGAAAGTATTGCCCTATCTGCCTTAAGTAGCAAGGGCCACTTACATCGCCTGCTCTAACGCAGCAACCTTTCGCCATCTCTTCATTAGAGCTTCATAGCCAACTCCGGCTTGGACTCCATCGCCATTTGCAAGGCCAAGAAGTGATGCTGTGACATCCTCAATTGAAGTATCAGAGTCAAGTCCTGGGTTTTCGCTATCTTCCAAAGATTTCTCTAGATAGAGAGCAAGGCCGCCATAATCACATTCCAATATTGAATCTGGATGAAAGATATTGAGCCAATTAAGAAGATCTCCTAGCTCTGCCTCAACAGGGCCATCGCCAAATGCCTCTCTCACTATCTTGTGTGACTCTAAGCATCGCTTCTTTGCCTTTGTTAGCTCTGTTCTCATTATTGTGAAGGGGCCATCTGGATTATTTCCTCTAAGGCGCTCTTCTGGGATAAAGAGAGCAAACCATCTGGGAGGAATGATCCAGGTCTCAGAGAGAATATGAGGAACCCGATATTCAAGTTCAGGTGAGATATCACCAATTGCATCACTTAGGCTCTCTGGAAGAAAGAAAGGAATTACAGAATTAGGTAGTGAATTCTTAAAATCATTTAAGGCAACCCAACATCTCTTCGCTGTTGACCAGGGCGAGACATAGCGCTTTCCATTGTGATCAATTATATGCGCGCCATCTGCCTTTAAAGATGGAGGCTCCGCAAGAATTACTCTTCTTAAAGCTCTATCTTGCTCTTCTCGCCCGGTATAGCTCTCAATTGGAATTGAGGACCAACGGAGTTGGTCAACTGGTGAGAAACTTGTTAACGGTTCATAGATGCGAAGGGATGCCACATAAGGAGTTGGGCGCATTACTAGAACTTATTTTCTCGGGATGTAATTGCCCTCGGCATATGGATCAAAGTCATCATCATCGCCCTTATCAACCTCCCCATGGAGTTCCTTTGATAGGCGTTCAATATCAATATCTTGTGAACTGTATTTAAGATCGCGTGCGACTTTAGTCTGTTTAGCTTTTGAACGGCCACGCCCCATAGCGAGCCCTCCCAACCTTAGGACTTCTGTGATGTTCCAACCCTACCTCGCGCCTTAAATAGGCGCAAAAAGAAGGGCAGCGAGCTAGCGAATTGGCCGCGCTTTATAGCTAGCGGCCTCAGGCTGCCTTGCAAGAAGGGGTGAGATCTTGGCAAGTAGCGCTTGGCATTGCAGAAGAGCATTTCCAGCAAAGCTAAGTGGCTCGGAGATAAGTGATTCAATCTCGCTTCTCTCTAGCGGCAACTTCCCATCTTTTGTAAGAAGTTCAATGAAGTCGACATCTTGAGCCTGCCTCATGGCAGTTGCTAGGGCAAGTGATGCGCTCTTAATGATCTGGTGAGCATCTTCTCTGCCCATTCCTTTCTTGACTGCAGCTAGAAGAATCTTTGTTGATGCAAGTAGTGGCAGATGGGTCTTAATCTCTTTTTCAATCATTGCAGGATATATACCAAACTCATCAAGGACTGTTAGGGAAGTTTCAAGGAGGCCATCGATGCAATAGAAGGCATCTGCTAGAGCAACTCTTCTAACCACGCTATCTGAAACATCACCTTCGCTCCATTGACCACCTGAGATCTCACCAAGCATTGTTGCATAGCCTTTAAGAATTACTGCAAGGCCATTTATTCTCTCGCAAGATCTGGTATTCATTTTATGAGGCATTGCAGATGAGCCAACTTGGCCCTTTTTAAATCCTTCACTTACTAAATCATGTCCTGCCATCAGCCGAATTGAGATGGCCATATTTGATGGCGCTGCAGCAAGAGAGAGAAGTGAGCTAACTACCTGATAATCAATTGATCTTGGATAGATCTGCCCTGTTGAATCAAGAACTCTCTCAAAGCCTAGAGACTTTGCAATAGCGCTCTCTAGTTTTTTAAAATTATCACCCATCAAATCCAAGCTATCTTGAGATGTTCCAACTGGTCCTTTTAGACCGCGGAGTGGAAATAGCTCAATTAGATTTTCAAGTCTTGCTTGAGCAAAAAGTAGCTCTTCAGCAACTGTGGCAAAACGCTTACCCAGCGTAGTTATTTGAGCAGGAACGTTATGAGAGCGGCCAACGATAGGAAGGGCTTTATATTCCTCGATCTTCTTTGCAAGGCTAGATAAGAGGGCAAGGGCTTTGAAATTAGTTAGCTTCAAGGCGCTTAGAATCTGATAAGCCTCAATATTTTCAGTTAGATCTCTACTAGTCATTCCAATATGAATATATTGATTGCCGGCAAGGGCATTGAATTCATCAATTCTTGCCTTCACATCATGGCGAAGCTCTCTCTCGCGCTTATCGATACTCTCTAGATCAATTTTTTCAAGAACTCTTTCATAATCTTTTATTGCAGGCGCTGGAATATCAAAGCCAAGCTCGCTCTGAGTCTTCATCGCAGTGATCCAGAGTCTTCTCTCAGCGATAATCTTTGATTTAGGTGACCAGATATTTTTCATCTCATCTGATGCATACCTACTAGCAAGGATGCTCATGTTCTTGCCACCTCTGCTTGCCATGCGGAATCAATCATCTCTTTGAGGGAAAACCTAGGCCGCCAGCCAAGCTTCTCTTCAATCTCATCTATATTTGCAACCAAACTCTCTGGATCCCCTGAACGCCTCTGTAAAAGGTTAGGGGTAAATTCAATCTCCGAAGATTTCTTTATCTGAGCCATAACCTCTTTCACTGTATATCCAGAGCCAGAACCTACATTGAAGGCCTGCGCCATTGATTGAGTATCTAAAGCTTTTAGGGCCATGAGATGTGATTCTGCAAGATCAACAACATGAATGTAGTCCCGAATACAGGTTCCATCTCTTGTGCTGTAATCATCTCCATATATTTCAGGAGCCTTTTTAGCCCTTAGGGCGGCAAAAGTTTTGGGCACCAAATTGTCTCTTGCGTTGTCGCCTAGCCCTGCGCCTCCAGCCCCAACAACGTTGAAATATCGAAGAGAGATTGAGGAGATATCCTCAGATTTAAATGCTAGAGATAGAACTTCTTCGCTAAGCAGCTTTGAGTGAGCATATGGAGATAAAGGCTCTTTTCTATCGCCCTCTGATAAAGCTTCAAGTCCACCTGATGCATAGACAACGGCTGTTGAGGAAAAAACAATTTTCTTGACTCCAGCAGAGGCCATAGCAGCAAGTAAATTCAAGGTTCCACTAAAGTTATTTTCATAGTACTTTAATGGCTCTTGAACTGATTCCTCCACAGACTTTTTTGCAGCTAAATGAATTACAGAATCAACTCCACTGACGGCGATAGTTAAAGCTTCTCTATCAAGAATATTTCCCTTTTGGATTTCAAGATTCATGCCCTGCAATCGAGACTCTAATCCATTTGAAAAATCATCAAATACTCTTACTTCGAAACCATTATCCAGCAAGACTTTACAAAGATTGGCTCCGATATAACCAGCACCACCTGTAACTAATACCGTACTCATGAGATTAGATCTCTAACTGAAATAGTTTCATCGCGTCCTGGTCCAACTCCAATAGCGCTCATAGGAGCACCTGAAATTTCTTCTAAGAACTTAATATAGCTCTGAGCGTTTTTAGGTAGATCGGATAACTCCCGTGCTTTAGAGATATCTTCGCTCCAGCCTGGAAGGTATTCATAGATCGGCTTTGCATGGTGAAAATCGCTCTGTGATGCAGGAAGCTCTTCAACTCTCTTCCCATCTATCTCATAGGCCACACATACTGGGATCTTCTCCCAGCCAGTTAATACATCAAGCTTGGTTAAGAAGAAATCTGTGATGCCATTGATTCTCACGGCATATCTTGCAATTGGAGCGTCGTACCAACCGCACCTTCTTGAGCGCCCAGTGGTGGTACCAAATTCCCCGCCAATTGAGCGTAGCTTCTCGCCATCTTCATCAAAGAGCTCAGTTGGAAAAGGTCCAGAGCCCACGCGAGTTGTGTAGGCCTTAACAATTCCAATCACTCTTGAGATCCTGGTTGGTCCAATTCCAGAACCAGTTGAAGCTCCTCCTGCAGTTGGATTGGATGAGGTAACAAAAGGATAGGTGCCATGATCAACATCAAGAAGAGTTCCTTGCGAGCCCTCCAATAAAACGTTCTCTGCCCTATCAAGTGCTTGATTTAGTAGAAGTGAGGTATCAGTAACATATGGTTTTAGAATCTCAGCAAATTGGAGATATTCGTTTAAAACTTCATCAACTTCTAAACCTTTGCGATTAAATACTTTGATTAAAACCTGATTCTTATCTCTTAGAGCGCCTTCAATTTTCTGTCTAAGAATTGAGGTATCAAAGAGATCTTGCACTCTAATTCCAATGCGATTTATTTTATCGGCATATGCTGGGCCAATCCCTCGCCCAGTTGTTCCAATCTTTGACTTACCTAAAAATCTCTCAGAGACCTTATCTATCGTGCGATGATAAGGAGTAATTAGATGAGCATTGGTTGAAATCTTTAGATTTGAGGTATCAACCCCGCGCTCATTAAGTCCAGCAATTTCTTCAAGTAATACCGCTGGATCTATTACAACGCCATTTCCAATAACTGGGATGCAGGATGGGGTGAGAATTCCTGAAGGAAGAAGATGGAGTGCATACTTTTGATCGCCAATTACAACTGTGTGCCCAGCGTTATTGCCGCCTTGATAGCGAACTACATATTTAACTCGATCACCGAGAAGATCTGTGGCTTTTCCCTTGCCCTCATCGCCCCATTGAGCACCAAGTAAAACAATGGCTGGCATAAGAATTCCTAAGTCTATAGGGGATTTACTGCCTCATTGTAGAAGAGAACTGCGATCAGCCCGTAAGCCTACAGGAGCCAAAGTCCATCCTGTTTCTTTCGTGGAAAGGTAGGTTTTTTCTTCAGTTTCCAGAGAATTCTCAGCCAAATTGGTAGAACTACGAATAACTTGTACTGGCTCCAAGTTGAGAAATGCAAATAATTTTTGAACCAGTGCAAGCCGATTGCAATTGAAACAATTCTCTTCCAGTATTGATAACGAGCCAATGTAGAATTTTTAATGCGAGATTGCTCTCCGGTCTCGAAGAATGAGAATGGGTAGATACAAAAGAAATCCACACCATCAGCCCAGTTGGGCCAGTCGGCAGGGCCAGTTTGACTTTGGTCCATAAGAGCAAGTTGAGCAGCTCGCCGATTGATTAAGTAAGCAGCAGTCTGACCAGGCAAGCTTTTAAATCTAAAAACTGAAAAGTTTGCAAAGTCGCGTCTTGACGATTTGTCTACAAATCTCATTCCTCGAGTGAAGAGCTCAACTATAGAGGGTTCCTGATCAGTTACGATATTCGGAATTTGATTTATAAGTCCTTTGGATTCGAACATTATAGAGACATCATCCTCAAGAACAAGTGCCCACTCACTCTTTGATTCGAGAAAATTACTATATATTTTGCGATGCCCGAGTAGGCAACTAATTGCGTTATCCGACAAGTTGTAGCCTAGCTTTGCATATGTCGCTCTGTCGTTGAAGTTCAATCTGTATTTCCTAAAATCTACACTTGTTATCTCAGGCGCGTTTACGCAAGTTGAGCTTATTCCTCTTTTGTTGAGTTCGGATACCAAATCTTGATGACGCAAAGAGTTTTCCATGGTCAAAATGTAAGTTTGCATGCTTAAATTTTCACGATATTTTCGCCCACCATTTTCATAAAGCCGTGTAGAAGAAATCTCCACATTTTAGATTAAGCGTGCTCACTGAGATGGTCATAAATTAAAATATTGCATCCCATCCGATTTTGCTCCTGTCTTTCAGGAATACGGGTAATTTTCACACATTTGGCCAGATAGGAGAAATCGCTAGAAGCTGCCAGCCCCATCTATAGCCCGATACGCGTCAGCGCGCTTCTGATGATGAAGGAGGCTATTGTCCTTAAAATCTCAGAGCCCATTACTCTAAGGAGGAAGTCATAGATATTGGTGCCAAAGAAGCCAATTGCTGGTGCTAATAGATACATACTCGCCTTGCTTTCTA
>Ga0315902_10007389_pt1 | contig 15015 bp, 15 predicted proteins | sample LakEriMetagenome_9_FD_203523 | JGI IMG/M metagenome (GOLD analysis project Ga0315902, IMG submission 203523) | Freshwater fungal communities from buoy surface, Lake Erie, Ohio, United States - Buoy 12 MA117 | ecosystem: Environmental > Aquatic > Freshwater > Lake > Lake biofilm | place: USA... | reverse complement strand
TGCAGGCCACCCTGATCGGGCTGGGCCGAGAGCTCGAAGTCGCGCTCCACGCTGCCGCCGGCCAGCAGCGCAGCAGGAGTGCCGCCCACGGCCGCCTTCTGCGCACGCGAGGTGGCCTGATTGAGGTCGGGGTCGTGGACCCACACCTTCTGGCCGTCGCCGACGATGAGCTGCTCGTTCGGCCTTGCATAGGCAAAGCGGAAGCGGTCGGGCCGCAGGAACTCCAGTTCGCCCGAACTCACCCGCCGGCGTGCGCCGTCCGGGGAGTAGACCGTCTGCGTGAAGCGGCCACGGCCAGAGCGCGCGTCACGCACGAAGTCGCGCAGAGCCTGCGCGGCATCGGCTCGCGCCGGCAGCGGCCAGACCGCCGCCCAGGACACCGCCGCGGTCGCCGCGGCCATCTCTCGCCGTCTCACTCGGCCCTCGGCGGCACGAGGATGTCGCGGTTGCCGTTGGTGGCCATCGACGACACCACGCCCGACTGCTCCATCTGCTCCAGCAGGCGCGCGGCGCGGTTGTAGCCGATGCGCAGGTGACGCTGCACCAGCGAGATCGACGCGCGGCGGTGCTGCAGCACCACCGCCACCGCCTGGTCGTACATCGGGTCGCTCTCGCCCGAGGCCCCGGCCGGCCCGTCGCCGCCGGCGCCATCGCCCTCACCGTCGAGCGTGCCGCCCTCGAGAATGCCCTCGATGTAGTTGGGCTCGCCCTGGCTGCGCAGGTAGTCGGTCACGCGGTGCACCTCGTCGTCGCTGACGAAGGCACCGTGCACGCGCACGGGCTGACCGGTCCCCGAGGGCATGTAGAGCATGTCACCCATGCCCAGCAGCGCCTCGGCGCCCATCTGGTCGAGGATGGTGCGCGAATCGATCTTGCTGCGGACCTGGAAGGCGATGCGCGTCGGGATGTTGGCCTTGATCAGCCCGGTGATCACGTCCACGCTGGGCCGCTGGGTCGCGAGGATGAGGTGGATGCCTGCGGCACGCGCTTTCTGGGCGAGCCGCGCGACCAGCTCCTCGATCTTCTTGCCCACCACCATCATCAGGTCGGCCAGTTCGTCGATCACGATCACCAGGTGCGGCAGCCGCTCCAGCGGTTCTGGCGCCTCGGGCGTGAGGCTGAAGGGGTTGGGCAGCGTCTGGCTGCGCTCGGTGGCCTCGTCGATCTTGCGGTTGTAGCCCGCGAGGTTGCGCACGCCCAGCTTGCTCATGAGCTTGTAGCGCCGCTCCATCTCGGCCACGCCCCAGTTCAGCGCGTGGGCGGCCTGCTTCATGTCGGTGACCACCGGGCACAGCAGGTGCGGAATGCCCTCGTAGATGCTCATCTCGAGCATCTTCGGGTCGATGAGGATGAGCCGCACGTCGCGGGCCTCGGCCTTGTACAGCAGGCTCAGGATCATCGCGTTGATGCCCACCGACTTGCCCGAGCCGGTGGTGCCGGCCACCAGGCAGTGCGGCATCTTGGCGAGGTCCGCCACGACGGGACCGCCGACGATGTCCTTGCCCAGGCAGATGGTCAGCTGCGACGCAGCGTCGTGATAAGCCTGCGAGCCGAGGATCTCGGCCAGCCGGATGGTCTGGCGCCGGGAATTGGGCAGCTCCAGCGCCATGGTGGTCTTGCCCGGGAGAGTCTCGACTACGCGAATGCTCTCCAGGCTCAGGCTTCGGGCGAGGTCCTTGGCCAGGCCGACGATCTGCGCGCCCTTGACGCTGGAGGCCGGCTCGATCTCGTAACGGGTGATCACCGGCCCGGGCGAGGCCGCCACCACCCGTACCGACACCCCGAAGTCCGCGAGCTTCTTCTCGATCAGCCGCGAGGTCATCTCCAGCGACTCGGCGGTGACCGCCTCCTGGCGCCCCGGGGCGGCGTCCAGCAGGTCCACCTGCGGCAGACGGGTATCGGCGAGTTCGACGAAGAGCGGTTTCTGGCGCTCGCGGGCGACGCGTTCGGACCGCGGCACCTCCAGAACCGGCGCCTCGATGACCACCGCCGGCGCTGCAGCGACGCTGTCGCGCAGCCCGTCCACCTCGGCCTCGCGCTCGCGCTGCGCCTGCTCGCCCAGGCGCAGGTCCTCGGCAATGTCGCGCTGTTCCTGGCGCTGCTCGCGCAGCGCCTCCAGGCGCTCGCCGAGCCGGTCTGCCAGGGACACCCAGGAAAAGCGCAGCGCCAGCGAGACCCCGGCCACGAGCGCCGCGATCCAGGCCACGCCCGAGCCCACGAAGCCCAGCGCCTTCATCGACGCCAGGCCCAGCAGGTAGCCCACCACGCCCCCTGCCGGCCCGGGCAGCGAGGACTCCCAGCGGTAGATGCGGGTCCATTCCAGGGCGCAGCTGCTGCCCACCAGCAAGGCCAGGCCCACCCACCAGGCGGTGCGCTCGCTCCATGAGGTGGGTGAGGGCGCGCCCTCACCCCGCAGCCGACGGGCCAGGACCGACAGCCAGGAACGGCCAGACACCAGCATCAGCCACCACACCGAGTAGCCGAAGACGAAGTAGCTCAGGTCGGACAGCCAGGCCCCCACGCGCCCCACCGCATTGCGCACGGCACCGCCGTCGCCCGAGGTGCTGAACGCGGCGTCACCCGGGTGGTAGGAGGCCAGCGCGATCGCCGCCAGGAGCCAAGCCGCCGCGCCGGCCACCAGCAGCGCCCCACTGCGCCACTGTTCGGGTAGGCCCGACCCCTGGGAGCGCTCGGCCCCGAGAGGGGCCGCATCGCGCAGGGAACCCAGCGGAAAAGTCATCCGTTCATTGTGGCCCAAGCGGCACACGCCAAGGCCGCACAGCGCGGGCCCTTCAGGTGCTGTGGATGCCGTCCTTGAGCACGACGAATCCGGTTTCCAGCGTCTCGATGACGCCCCGCACCTCCAGGTCCTTCATGACCCGGCTGACCATCTCGCGCGAAGCCCCCACCACCTTGGCCATGTCCTGTCGGCTGACCTTCTGCCGGATGATCCTGACGCCCTTCTCCGTCTCGGACATCTCGATCAGCGTTCGCGCCACGCGGCCGTATACATCCAGCAGGGCCAGCGACTCGATCTGCCGGTCGGCTGCGCGCAGGCGCCGCACCAGGCCCCGCATGATCCCGTAGGCCAGGCTCGACTCCTCGGGCAGGCCGCGCTGGAACTGGGCACGCGCCACCACCAGCATGTCGGTCTGCACTTCGGCACGGACGGTGGCCGAGTGCGGCTCGCCGTCGATCAGGCTCATCTCGCCCACATAGTCGCCCGGGTCGAGCACTGCGAGGATGACCTCGCGGCCCCGGGAGTCTGCTGTCAGCACGCGGGCGCGTCCGTTGAGCAGGATGAACAGGGCGTCGCTGCGGCGGCCCTGCTCGACGATCACATCACCGCGCCGGAATCGCCGCTTGGCCACGGTGTCGGCGATCGACTGGGCCTGCTCGGGGGTGAGCAGCGAAAACAGGGGGACCCGACGGATCAGGTCCAGGTTCGACAGCATGGTCATGGCACTCTCCTCTCCCGGCCCCCCTGGGCCGAGCAGGTTGCACGGCACGGGCGGCTCTTGAACGTGCGCCGGCGCGGCGAATGTGCCATGGAATGCGGCGCAGTTCCATCGGTGGTGCCCCGAGCCGCCGCAGACTGCGGTGGCTGCCGGCACAATGCAGGCAATCCCCTGCAATCTACCGCCACCGCCCCTGCGGGGCGCATCGCCCATGTCGACCTCCCCCCGCCACGCCCGCGTCCTGATCCTCGGCTCTGGCCCGGCCGGATACACCGCCGCCGTCTATGCCGCGCGTGCCAACCTCAAGCCGGTGCTGGTAACCGGCATGGCGCAAGGCGGGCAATTGATGACGACCACCGAGGTCGACAACTGGCCCGCCGACGTCGACGGCGTGATGGGCCCCGACCTGATGGACCGCTTCCTGCGCCACGCCGAGCGGTTCCAGACGGAGATCGTCTTCGACCACATTCACACCGCCGACCTGTCGCGCCGTCCCTTCACCCTGACGGGCGACTCAGGCGCCTACACCTGCGACACCCTGGTCATCGCCACCGGCGCCAGCGCCAAGTACCTGGGCCTGCCCAGCGAAACGGCCTTCATGGGCCGCGGCGTCAGCGGCTGTGCCACCTGCGACGGCTTCTTCTACCGCAATCAGGAGGTCTGCGTGGTCGGCGGCGGCAATACCGCGGTGGAGGAGGCGCTGTACCTGTCCAACATCGCCAGCACGGTGCACCTGGTGCACCGCCGTGACCGCTTCCGCGCCGAGGCCATCATGATCGACAAGGTCATGGCCAAGGTCGAGGCCGGGAAGATCAGATTGCACTTGTGGCACACCCTGGACGAGGTGCTGGGAGACGCCAGCGGGGTGACCGGGGTGCGGCTGCGCAACACCCAGGATGCAGCGACCACCGACGTGCCGCTCAAGGGCTGCTTCATCGCCATCGGCCACCAGCCCAACACCGACATCTTCAAGGGCCAGGTGGAGATGAAGGACGGCTACATCGTCACCCGCACCGGGCTGGACGGCATGGCCACCATGACCAGCGTGCCGGGCGTGTTTGCCGCAGGCGACGTGCAGGACCACATCTACCGGCAGGCCATCACCAGCGCGGGCACCGGCTGCATGGCGGCCCTGGACGCCCAGCGCTTCCTGGAACAGTCGGGGGACTGAAGCGCCGGGGCGCCATCGGCCCATCGGCCTGTAACCAACGGCGCGCCAGCCGACTTGGTCTACAATCGCGGGCTTTGCCGGAGTGAGTGCGCTTTGCAGCGCACCTTCGGCCCAACCTGCGGGCCCAGGCCCGAATCGAGAGCGGAGCAGCCACATGGCACGCGTCTGTCAAGTCACGGGCAAGGGCCCGATGGTGGGTAACCATGTGTCCCACGCCAACAACAAGACCAAGCGCCGGTTCCTGCCGAACCTGCAGTACCGTCGTTTCTGGGTCGAGAGCGAGAACCGCTGGGTACGCCTGCGCATCAGCAATGCTGCGCTTCGCCTGATCGACAAGGTCGGCATCGACCAGGTCGTGGCGGATCTGCGCGCCAAGGGCGAAATCTGACCTTCCGCATCGCGAGGAGAACACCATGGCAAAAGGCGCACGAGAGAAGATCAAGCTCGAGTCCACCGCGGGCACCGGGCATTTCTACACCACCAACAAGAACAAGAAGACCACGCCGGAGAAGCTTGAATTCCTGAAGTTCGACCCGAAGGCGCGCAAGCACGTCCTGTACAAGGAAGTGAAGCTGAAGTGAGCTGATTCACCCGCTCAAGTGAAGAAGCCCGCCATCCGGCGGGCTTCTGCCTTTGGGGGACGCGAGGTTCGAAACCGAGCTCGCGCCGGGCAGGTCTCTCAGGCGCGTGCTGCGCGCAGCTTCATCGAGAAATCCTGCAGCGCGGTGATGCCGCTTTCCTCGGCCTTGCGGCACCAGGCCTGCAGGTCGACCACGAGTTGCTCAGCCGAGACGTTGGAACGCGTCCACAGCTGGCGAAGCTCCTCACGCATGGAAACCAATTTGCTCAGCACCGGGCTGTCGCCAGCGGCGCGCTCGACCTGCGCCCTTACAGCCGCCGGGATGCGCTCGGCGTCGCGGTGCAGCCAGCGCCGGGCCAATGACAGCTCGGCAAAGCGCGCCGAGTTCTGCGCCCCCTGCGCCTTCAGGCGATCCATCTCCACCGCCGCCGCCCGACGCATCTCCTGCGCGTAGCGGGCCATGACCTCGTAACGGTTGGCGATCAGGGCCTCGAGGGTGCGCCCGTCGGCCACCGGCTTGACCTCGCCCAGGCGCAGCTGGGGCGGCGTCTTGCGCACCGTGGCCAGCCCGACGGACTGCAGCACGCGGATGTACAGCCAGCCGATGTCGAACTCATAGGGCTTGACCGACAGCTTGGCTGAGGTGGGGTAGGTGTGGTGGTTGTTATGCAGTTCCTCGCCGCCGATGACGATGCCCCAGGGCGAGATGTTCGTAGAAGCGTCCGGCGCCTCGAAGTTGCGGTAGCCCCACCAGTGGCCCACGCCGTTGATGATGCCCGCAGCGGTGATGGGGATCCACAGCATCTGCACGGCCCACACCGTGGCGCCGACGGCCCCGAACAGGAACAGGTTGATGATCATCATCACGCCCACGCCCTGCCAGGAGAAGCGGGTGTAGAGGTTGCGCTCGATCCAGTCGTCAGGCGTGTTGTGGCCGTACTTGGTGAGCGTCTCCTGGTTGCGCGCTTCGGCACGGTAGAGCTCGGAGCCGGTCCAGAAAACGGTGTCGATGCCGCGCGTGACCGGACTGTGCGGGTCGTCTGCGGTCTCGCACTTGGCGTGGTGCTTGCGGTGGATGGCTACCCACTCGCGGGTGACCATGCCGGTCGTCAGCCACAGCCAGAAGCGGAAGAAGTGCGACACGATGGGGTGCAGGTCCAGCGAGCGGTGCGCCTGTGACCGGTGCAGGAAGATCGTGACCGAGGCAATCGTGACGTGGGTCACCGCCAGCGTGAACAGCAGCACCTGCCACCAGGTGGCCTGGAAAAGGCCACCGGCCAGCCAGCTGACCACTGCGTCGTGAACCCAAGCGATGACTTCCATCGTGCTCCTCAGTTTCCGCCACCAAAGGACGGTTCAAGTCATTGTAGGCGGCGCCCCCCAAACGCACAGCATCAGTGCGTTACCTCAACGGCAACAGGGTGCAAGCCCAGGAAGAACAGGCTCTGGGGTCAGCGTCGGGTCCAGGCAGCGGCGAAGAAGCCGTCGGTGCCGTGACGATGCGGCCACAGCCGCAGGAACCCAGCCTCGTCCAGGCGGGCTGCCTCGCACACCTGGGCAGAGGCCAACAGTTCGCCAGCGGGTGCACGCACCCAGTCCCGGCCCGCCGTCTCTTCGAAAGCGGCGACCACTTCCTCGTTCTCCTGACGCAGCAGGCTGCAGGTGGCGTAGACCAGCCGTCCACCCGGGCGCAGCAGCCGTGACGCGGCCGTCAGGATGGCCGCCTGCCGCAGGGCCATCTCCTGAGCCGCCTCGGGCCCCTGGCGCCACTTCAGATCCGGGTTGCGGCGCAGGGTGCCCAGGCCCGTGCAGGGCGCATCGACCAGCACGCGGTCGATCTTGCCGGCCAGCCGCCGCACACGGTCGTCGCGCTCGTGCGCGATCTGGGCTGGGTAGACGTTCGACAGTCCGCTGCGCGCCAGGCGCGGCTTGAGCGCGTCCAGCCGGTGACCAGAGGTGTCGAAGGCATACAGCCGTCCGGTGTTGCGCATCATTGCGCCCAGGGCCAGCGTCTTGCCGCCCGCGCCGGCGCAGAAGTCCGCCACCATCTCGCCGCGGCTGGCGCCGGTGAGGAGGGCCAGCAGCTGGCTGCCCTCGTCCTGCACCTCCACCAGACCTTCGCGAAAGGCCGCCGTGCGGTCCACTGCAGGCTTGCCCTGCACGCGCAGCCCCCAGGGTGAGAACGGGGTGGGCTCGGCTTCGATGCCCTCATCCCGCAGGGCCTGAAGCACCTGCTCTCGCCGGGCTTTCAGCGTATTCACGCGCAGGTCAAGCGCGGCGGGCTGGTTCAGCGCATCGGTGAGCGCGATGAACTCCGTCGCAGGCACCGATGAAGCAAGGGCGGTAGCCAGCCACCCAGGCAGGTTGTGACGGGTGGGCTCGGGCAGAGAAGCAAGGTCCAGGCTTGCCGCATGTGCGGCCCACCCGGCTTCGCTCTCGGTGAGCGCACCGCGCAGGAAGTCCCGGCTGCCTTGCCAGGCCAGGATGGCCAGCCGCCGCTGCAGGCTGCCGCTGCCCCCCTGGGCCAGGTGCTGCCACAGCAGCCTCTTGCGCAGCACCGCATAGGCGGTTTCGGCGAGGGTATGGCGCTCGCGCGGGCCCAGGACGCGGTGCTGCCGGAAGAAGCCCGACACCACGCGGTCGGCAGGCTGCGCGCCCTGCAGCACCGGGGCCAGCAGTTCAGCAGTGAGGTCCAGGAGACGGGCGGGGTGCATGGCCGGGAATTATCCCGGCCGGGCGAGCGGCTCAACGTCGTCGACGAACAGCCACTGGGGCTGGCCATCGCGCTGGTGCACGCGCAGACCGTCCACCCTCAGCGCGCCCTCGACCATCCATCGCACGGCGCGAGGGTAGATGAGGTGCTCGGTGGCCAGCACGCGGCGCGACAGCGTGTCCTCGTCATCGTCGGCCCGCACCGGCACGGCCGACTGGATGACGATGGGGCCCAGGTCAAGCTCGGGCGTGACGAAGTGCACCGTGGCCCCTGCCAGGCGGCAGCCGGCCTGCAGCGCCCGGCGATGCGTGTGCAGGCCCGGGAAGGCCGGCAGCAGCGACGGGTGGATGTTCAGCAGCCGGCCTTCGAAGCGTTGCACGAACCCGGCGCCCAGCACGCGCATGAAACCAGCCAGCGCCACCACGTCGGGCTGCAGGGCCTGCACGGCATCGCCCAGCGCCCCGTCGAAATCAGCCCGATCCGCATACGCCCGGTGGTCCACCACCTGGGTGGCGATGCCACGGGCCTGGGCGAACGCAAGACCCGCTGCTTCGCTCCGATTGCTGAGCACACCCACCACCTGAGCGTCCCACAGCTCTCTTGCGCAGGCCTGCACGATGGCCTCCATATTGGAGCCTCGGCCGGAGATCAGCAGGACGATGCGCTTCATGGCGCGGGGCAGTGTACGGGCGGGGCGTCTGCGAGAATCCGCGCAACTCTTCGCTGCGAATGTCCATGCGCTCCCGCGTCCTCTCTGGCATGCGCCCCACCGGCGCCCTCCACCTCGGCCACTATCACGGGGCCCTGAAGAACTGGGTGCGCCTGCAGGACGAGCACGACTGCTTCTACTTCGTGGCCGACTGGCACGCGCTGACCACGCACTACGAAAGCCGCGAGGTCATCGAGCGCACCGTCTACGACATGGTGATCGACTGGGTGGCCGCCGGCCTGGACCCGGCCCGCTCGACGATCTTCATCCAGAGCCGCCTGCCCGAGCACGCCGAACTGTTCACCCTGCTGGCCATGGGCACGCCGCTGGGCTGGCTGGAGCGGGTGCCGACCTACAAGGACCAGATCGAGAAGCTCAAGGACAAGGATCTCGCCACCTACGGCTTTCTCGGCTATCCGCTGCTGCAGGCGGCCGACATCCTGATCTACAAGGCGCACTTCGTCCCCGTGGGCGAAGACCAGTCATCGCACGTGGAGCTCACGCGCGAGGTCGCCCGCCGCTTCAACCACCTCTACGGCCGACACCCCGACTTCGAGGCCCAGGCCACCGCCGCGGTGGCCAAGCTGGGCAAGGACGACGCCCGCTACTTCGACAAGCAGCGCAAGGCCTTCGGCGAGACCGGCTCGGCCGACGCGCTGGCCAAGGGCGAAGCCATCATCCGCAAGGCGGCGGTGGCGGTCAGCGGCTGGACGCCGGCCGACAGCGAATTGCTGTCAGGCCACCTGCGCGGCTCGGGCAAGACCATCCTGGTGGAGCCGCAGGCCCTGCACACCGAGGTGCCCAAGCTGCCCGGGCTGGACGGCGGCAAGATGAGCAAGAGCTACGGCAACACCATCGCCATGCGCGAGGAGCCGGCGCAGGTGGAGACCAAGATCCGCCGCATGCCCACCGACCCGCAGCGCGTGCGGCGCACCGACCCGGGCGACCCGGCACGCTGCCCGGTGTGGCTGTTCCACCAGGCCTACAGCGACGAGGCCACACGCGAGGGCGTGGTGCGCGGATGCACCTCGGCCTCCATCGGCTGCCTGGATTGCAAGCAGCCGGTGATCGACGCCATCCTGCGCGAGCAGCAGCCCTGGCGCGAGCGCGCCGCCGAACTGGTGGCCGATCCGGCCCGGGTGCGCCGCATCGTCGACGAGGGCACCGAGCGGGCCCGTGACGTGGCCCGGCAGACCATGCGCGACGTGCGCGAGGCCATGGGCCTGGCCTATTGAGCGGAGTGGCGGCGTGGAAGGCACAACCGAGTCACCCTCCCTTGCCGATGCCGATCTGGGTGTCGGCCGGCGGGCCGCGCTGAGAGTCGTCGCCCGCCTTGGCCTTGCGTCGGGCTTGGGTGCTTTCTCAGGCTGCGCAGCGCTGCCCGGGTCTGCCCGTCCGCCGCTGGTGCACGTGGTGGGAGTGGAGCGCCTGCCAGGCGAGTCTCTCGAGCAGCGCCTGGCGCTCAAGCTGCGCATCCAGAACCCGAACACCGAGCCCTTGGACTTCAACGGGATGTCGATCGAACTCGACGTCAACAACCGGCCGCTGGCCGCAGGCGTCAGCGCCGAGTTCGGCAGCATTCCCCGCTACGGAGAAACCGTCATCACCGTGCCCGTGACCGTATCGGCCACGGCGATGGTCAGGCAGATGCTGGGCTTGACCGACGGGCTGCCGCGGGGGGAACTGCCGTACACGATTCGGGGCCGCTTCGCCGGGGGCCGCATGGCGCGCTGGTTCGGCTTCGAGCCGACCTTCGCCACCGAGGGGGCCCTGAGCCTGCCCCGCTGAGCGGATGCCCTCCCCGACAGCCGACACCGCACGCGGCGCACTCCTCGCCGCGCGCCAGTTGGCGGGTCGCCGCGGCGACAGGATGCTGTTCCAGGGGCTGGACCTGACTCTCGACCCCGGAGACGTCGTCTGGCTTCGTGGGCGCAATGGACGCGGCAAGACCACGCTGCTGAGGCTGCTGGCCGGGCTGGGCACGCCCGCCGACGGCTGCATCGAGTCGGGCCCGCAGGCACGCGACACGAACAGCGAAGGGCCCCGCCCGCAGGTCTACATCGCCCACGCCAATGCGCTGAAGGAAGACCTGAGCGCGGTGGAGGCGCTGCGCTTCCTGGCCACACTGGGCGGTGCACCGGCGGCGCTGGAGGAGGCTGTGCAGGCGCTCAAGCGCCTGGGCGTGGCCTCCAGAGCCCATGCCCCTGTGCGCACCCTCAGCCAAGGGCAAAGGCGCCGCGTCGCGTTGGCACGGCTGGTGCTGTCCGCTCACGCCCCGGTGTGGTTGCTCGACGAGCCCTATGACGCACTGGACCACCGTGGTGTCCAGACCCTGGACACCCTGATCACCGACCACGCGGCGCAAGGCGGTGCCGTGCTGCTCACCAGCCACCAGGCCGTGTCGATCCCCGGGCTCACGCCCCGGGTCCTGGACCTGGACACCTTCGCCCCGGCGACCTGACGCGATGCGCGCGCTGTTCCTCGCCCTGCTGCTGCGTGACCTGCGACTGGCCGCCCGGCGGCGCATCGAGTCGCTGCTGCCGGTGGCCTTCTTCGTCGTGGCCGCGAGCCTGTTCCCGCTGGGCGTGGGCCCGGAGCCGCAGACGCTGCGCCAGATCGCCCCCGGCATCGTGTGGGTCTGCGCGCTGCTGGCAGCCCTGCTGTCGGTCAATACCCTCTACGCGGGCGACCACGCCGACGGCTCACTCGAGCAGATGCTGCTCTCGCCCCAGCCCGCCGTGGTCGTGCCCCTGGCCAAGGCGGCCGCGCACTGGCTGGTGTCCGGGCTGCCACTGATCATCGCGTCGCCGGTGATGGGGCTGCTCTTCGACCTGTCGGCCCCCGCCCTGGGCACACTGGTGCTGGGGCTGACCCTGGGCACGCCCATCCTCAGCCTGCTGGGCGGGCTGGGCGCAGCCCTCACGCTGGGGCTGCGCAGCGGCGGCATGCTGCTGTTCCTCATCGTGCTGCCGCTGGCCATGCCTGCGCTCATCTTCGGCGCCGGTGCGGTGGACGCGGTGGAATCAGGGCTATCGGCCTCGGGGCATCATTCGCTTCTGGGCGCGCTGCTGATCGCCACCCTGCTCGGCGCACCGCTGGCCACCGCAGCGGCCCTGAGAATATCGTCCGAGTGACTGCACAAGGCCCATGCCGCTGACCTTCTACACCTTCTCCTCGCCGCCGCGCTTCTATGCGCTGGCCGGGGTGCTGGTGCCCGTGTGCTGGGCGGCCTGCGCGCTGCTGGCCGCGGCGGGGCTGTGGATCGGCTTCTTCGTCGCCCCGACCGACGCCACGCAGGGCGAGGTCTACCGTGTCATCTTCATCCACGTGCCCGCCGCCTGGATGTCGATGCTGCTGTACCTGGTGCTGGCCTTCTGGGCCACCATCGGCTGGGCCTTCAAGGCGCGACTGGCCTCCATGGTGGCGCGGGCCATCGCCCCCACCGGCGCCATGTTCACCTTCCTGGCCCTGTGGACCGGGGCGCTGTGGGGCAAGCCCACCTGGGGAACCTGGTGGGTGTGGGACGCGCGGCTGACGTCCGAACTCATCTTGCTGTTTCTCTACCTGGGCTACATCGCCCTGACCGAGGCCATCGACGACACCCGCCGCGCCGACGCCGCGGGCGCGCTGCTGGCGCTGGTGGGGTCAGTCAACGTGCCCATCATCTATTTTTCCGTGAAGTGGTGGAACACCCTGCACCAGGGAGCCACCGTCAGCGTGACAGCGGCGCCGAAGATGGCGGCCACCATGTTCACGGCCATGATGCTCATGACGTTCGCCTGCTGGGCCTACGCCTTCGCGGTGGTCTTCACCCGCAGCCGGGCCATCATCCTCGAGCGCGAGGCGGATGCACCCTGGGTGCGCGAACTCGGCGTCGACGGAGGCCGCGCATGAACTGGGACGGGCCGGCTGACTTCTTCGCCATGGGCGGCTACGGGCTGTTCGTCTGGGGCTCCTACGGTGTCGCCCTGGTGCTGATGGTGCTGGAGCCCTGGCTGGCCGCCCGCCGCCGGCGCCTTGCGGCGGCAAAGGCGCAAAGCCCCACGACTGACGATGACGACGACGAGGTGAAATGAAGACCCGCCACAAGCGCCTCGCCTTCGCCGGCCTCGGCCTGGCTGCCCTGGGCGGCATTGCCGCGCTGGTGCTCAACGCCTTCCAGAGCAACCTGGTCTTCTTCTATTCGCCCACACAGGTCTCGGCGCAGGAGGCCCCGAAGAACCGCACCTTCCGCGTGGGCGGTCTGGTGCAGGAAGGCAGCGTCAAGCGCGACGGCACCCAGGTCAACTTCGTCATCACCGACACCGCCAAGACGGTTTCCGTGCGCTACGAGGGCATCCTCCCGGACCTCTTCAAGGAAGGCAAAGGCGTGGTCGCACAAGGGCAGTTGCAGGGCGGGGTATTCGTCGCCCGCGAGGTGCTGGCCAAGCACGACGAGAACTACATGCCCCCCGAGGCGGCCGAGGCGCTCAAGCGGGCCCAGGGGGGCGACCCCGCCTACGGCAAGACAGTCAAGGGGGTACAGCCATGATCCCGGAACTCGGTCACTTCATCCTGTGGCTGGCTCTCGGGCTGGCCGTCGTCCTGGGGGTCGTGCCCATCGCCGGCGCCCAGCGCGGCCGTGCCGACTGGATGGCCATGGCGCGGCCCGGCTCGGTGTGGCTCTTCGTGCTGGTGGCGCTGTCGTATGCCTGCCTGACCTCGGCCTTCGTGAGCAATGACTTCTCGGTGCTGTACGTGGCGCAGCACTCCAACAGCGCCCTGCCCCTGCCCTACCGCGTGGCCGGCGTGTGGGGCGGGCATGAGGGCTCGCTGCTGCTGTGGCTGCTCATGCTGGTGGGCTGGCAACTGGCGGTGGCCCTGTTCAGCGCCCACCTGCCGCTGCCGGTTGTGGCGCGCATCGTCTCCGTGATGGCCTTCGTGTCGGTGGGCTTCCTGCTCTTCACGCTGCTGACCTCAAACCCCTTCGACCGGTTGTTCCCGGTACCGGCTGACGGCCGCGACCTGAACCCGCTGCTGCAGGACCCGGGCATGGTCATCCACCCGCCCATGCTCTACATGGGCTACGTCGGCTTCTCGGTGGCTTTCGCCTTCGCGGTGGCCGCGCTGATCGGCGGCAACCTGGACGCGCAGTGGGCGCGCTGGACCCGCCCCTGGACGACAGTGGCCTGGATGTTCCTCACGGTGGGCATCGCGCTGGGCAGCTGGTGGGCCTACTACGAGCTCGGCTGGGGCGGCTGGTGGTTCTGGGATCCGGTGGAGAACGCCTCCTTCATGCCGTGGCTGGTGGGTACCGCGCTCATCCACTCCCTGGCGGTGACCGAGAAGCGCGGCGCCTTCAAGAGCTGGACCGTGCTGCTGGCCATCCTGGCCTTCTCGCTGTCGCTGCTGGGCACCTTCCTCGTGCGCTCGGGCGTGCTGTCGTCGGTGCACGCCTTCGCCACCGATCCCACGCGCGGCCTGTTCATCCTGGGCTTCCTGGTGGTGGTGGTGGGCGCGTCGCTCGCGCTTTACGCCTGGCGAGCGCCGACGGTGGGGCTGGGCGCGCGCTTCGCACCCCTGTCGCGCGAGACGCTGCTGCTGGGCAACAACGTGCTGCTGCTGGTGGCCTGCGCCGCGGTGCTGCTGGGCACCCTGTACCCACTGGTGCTCGATTCGCTGGGCATGGGCAAGATCTCGGTGGGCCCGCCCTACTTCGACGCCGTCTTCGTGCCCCTGATGACGCCGGTGGTCTTCCTCATGGGCATCGGGCCCATCGCCCGCTGGAAGCAGGCCGAGCTGCCTGACCTGGCGCAAAGGCTGAAGTGGGCGCTCGGGGCCACGGTGGTGGCCACGCTGGGCAGCGCCTGGCTGGCCGAGAAGGTCAGCCTGCTGTCGGGCCTGGGGCTGCTGATGGCCTGGTGGATCGTGGCCTCGGTGGCTGCCGACGCGTGGGACCGAGTCCGTCCGCGCGGCGCCTCCGCGCCGGGCCTGCTCACCCGCATCGGCCAGTTGCCCCGGGCCTGGCTCGGGATGGGCGTGGCCCACCTCGGGGTGGCAGTGTTCATCTTCGGCGTGACCATCGTCAAGAGCCACGAGGTCGAGCGCGATGTGCGGATGAAGCCGGGCGACCACACCGAGATCGGCGACCTGCGCTTCACGCTCAAGGATTTCCGCGACCTGCAGGGCCCCAACTACCGCGCCGTGCAGGCCACCGTGGACGTCACGCGCGGCGACCGCCTGGTGGCAACCATGCTCCCGGAAAAGCGCATCTACCGCGTGCAGACCATGCCCATGACCGAGGCTGCCATCCGCACCGGCCTGGTCAAGGACCTGTACGTGTCGCTGGGCGAACCGGTGGACGGCGGGCAGGCCTGGATCGTGCGGATCTACGTCAAGCCCTTC
>Ga0315902_10007387_pt1 | contig 15019 bp, 13 predicted proteins | sample LakEriMetagenome_9_FD_203523 | JGI IMG/M metagenome (GOLD analysis project Ga0315902, IMG submission 203523) | Freshwater fungal communities from buoy surface, Lake Erie, Ohio, United States - Buoy 12 MA117 | ecosystem: Environmental > Aquatic > Freshwater > Lake > Lake biofilm | place: USA... | reverse complement strand
TTCTGCCCGGCGAGCAGGTCTCCGTGGTGATCCTGAATCACCGAGTTGGCCGGCAGGGCGGCGGCCGCCTTGCCGAGCGGCCCGGCCGCCTCAGCCAGACGGCCCTGCTTGAAGAGCGCCCAGCCGAGGCTGTCGAGATACGAGGGATTGTCGGGGTCGAGCTTGAGGGCACGCTCGACCAGGGCGACACCCTCGGCCGCACGCGGCGTGCGATCGGCCAGCATGTAGCCGAGATAATTAAGGGCCAGCGCATCGTCCGGGTCCGACTCAATCAGGCGCCGCAGCCGCCGCTCGGCTTCATCGATGCGCCCCGCCGATTCATACACGCCAATGAGTCGGAGCGTCAGGCGATCGTCGTCTGCTCCGGCCGTCTCGATGCGGGCCAGCACCTGCACGGCGCGGTCGAACTGCTTCCCGGCAACGTAGGCGTCGGCCAGACCGAAGGCCACCTCGAGATCGTCATCGTGCTGCCGGGCAGCGGCCTCGAGCTGCGTGATGGCCTCGGCGCCACGTCCTGCGCCCAGCAGCGCGCGGGCGTGCAGCAACTGCGCCTGCGTGTCGTCCGGCGTGCGGCTCCGCATCCGACCGGTCACTGCCAGGGCCGCCTCGAACCGACGGGCTGCCAGCAGCACCTGCGCCTCGTACACGTCGAGCGCCTCTCCCGACGGCAGTGCCGCCCGGGCCGCGGACACGGCCGCCAGGGCCTCGTCATACTGCGCCAGCTGCTGATGGGCCAGCGACAGCTGCAGCAGGGCCGGCAGGGCTTCTCCACGATTGGATCGGACCAGGGCCGGCTGCGTCACGAGCGGCGCCAGCGCCTCGGTGGCCTCACGAAACTGATACTGCGCCCCAAGCGCCGTCGCCAGTGCACTCATCGCTGACACATTGGTCGGGCTCTGCTTCAGGATCTGTCGGGCCACCGTGGCCGCGCCGGCGGCGTCGCCCGACAGGCGGAGTGCGGTGGACTGCAGCAGCAGCAACCGCGCATCGTCGGGAGCCGAGGCCAGCAGGGGCTTGAGGGCCTCGAGCGCACGCTCGGCGCCGACGCCACCCGGGGCCTTGAGCAGGGCGTTGATGTGGCGCAGCCGCAGTTCCCGGGTTGGCGACCTGACCGCCTCGACCGCGCGGCCGTAGGCACCGGCCGCTGCCGCCCAGCGCTCGGCGCGCTCGTACAGGTCGCCGAGGGAGACGAAATAGCGCGGATTGATTTCCGCCGCCGCCAGCAGCGACTGCGCCGCGTCTGACAGCTGGCCCTTCTGCACCTGCGCCTCGGCCAGCAGCGCAAACGGTTCGGCCGCATACGGGGCCTGCGATGTGACGGCCTGCAGGATGGTCGCAGCCTCGTCGAACCGCCCGGCCCCCAGCAGGGTGCGGCCGTGGGTGACCATCAGGTTGAGATCGGCCGATGCGGCGGGCGCCGCCTTGATGGCCTCGAAATGCGTGAGCGCCTCGCTGCGCAGGCGTTCTGCCGTCTCGCCGGCCGGCAGAGGAGCCGCGCCGTCGGCCCAGGCCGACAGCACGAGGGCCATCACGCGATGCGCCTCGACATTGCCCGGATCGATCGCCAGGGCGCGCTGCGCGGCCGCACGGGCCTCGCTGCCCTTGTTCTGCTGGGCCAACAGGGACGCCCGCTCCGCCTGCACCTCGGCCGAGGTCGGGTCGAGCGCGGCCGCGCGATCGAGCGCCGCGAGCGCGCCATCGATATCGTCAGACTGCTGCAGGCGACGCGCCCTCATGAATTCGAAGTAGGCCTCGGCCGAACCGGCTGCAGACGTGGCCGTGCGCGCGGGCGCCTGCCGTGGGGCACCGGCCTGCGCCGCCGCCTCGGTTCCCACCAGCAGCAACAGGACCATTCCGGCAAGAGGGCGCGTGCGCATGGCTGATTCTTACCCGGCCGTTTCAGCGGTGTATAGTCCTTTTATGCCTGTCGATCAGGAACTGCTCGAGATTCTCGCCTGCCCGGCGTGCAAGACCAGGGTGATCCTCGTGAAGGATGGCACTGCCCTCAAGTGCCAGAAGTGCTCGCGCGTCTATCCCATCAAGGACGACATCCCGATCATGCTCGTCGACGAGGCCTCGGTCGAGCCCTGACTCCGCACCATTTCCTGCTCATCCGCCTGCGGCTGATCGGCGATGTGGTCTTCACCACCCCGATTCCCGCAGCGCTCGCCCGCCGGTTTCCCGGCTGCCGCATCACCTATCTGGTCGAGGCGGCGGCGGCGCCGGTGGTGCGCCATCTGCCCGATATCCATGACCTGATCGTCGCCGAGCGCCCCCGCGGCCTCGGGCGCCTCGCGTATGACCTCCGGCTGATGCGCGACCTGCGGTCGCGGCGCGTCGACGTCGCCATCGACCTGCACGGCGGGCCGCGTGCGGCGCTGCTGACCAGGGCCTCCGGGGCGACGCGTCGCATCGGCTACGACATCCCGGGCCGCACCTGGGCCTACACCGACCGTGTGCCGTGGACGCCGTCGCTGGTCCCCCCGCGCCATTCGGTGCTCAATCAGTGGGACCTGCTGACTCCACTCGGCATCGGCCAGGCCGAGCGCATCCAGGATGCGGTGCGCATGCCCGTGCCGACCGGAGCGGCGACGGCCGTCCGCGCCCGCCTGCGGCAGGCGGGCGTGCCCGACACTGCCGCGCTGGCCGTGCTGCACGTCAGTGCCGGCAATCCGTTCCGACGCTGGCCTGCCGATCGGTTTGCAGCCCTCGCGGCCGCGCTGACCGCCGGGCCCCATGCCCTGCACGTGGTCATCACATCCGGGCCGTCCGATGCCGATGCCGCGGCCGCCGTGACTGACGCTGCGCGACGACTGAGCGGCGCCACCGCCGACCGGATCGTGCGCGCCGGTGAATTCGACCTCACCGAACTGGCGGTGCTCGTCGGCCTCGCACGGCTCTATGTGGGCGGCGACAGCGGCCCCCTGCACGTCGCGGGCACCACCCGCACCCCGATCGTGGCGCTCTTCGGACCCACGCTGCCCGAGCGCTCGATGCCGTGGCGCGACCCGGCCATTCCCGCCATCAGCGTTGACGCCGGTCCGCTGCCCTGCCGTCCGTGCCATCAGCGCACCTGCGTGACCGGCGACTTCCGGTGCCTGATGGACATCAGCGTCGGGCAGGTCGTCGACGCCTGCCGCCGCGCGCTTGAGGTACCCTTACATCCGGACGTCTCCCGACCATGAGTGTGCTGGCCCTGTCCTTTCCCGCTCCGCAGTCGCGCACCGAATGGGTGGGCATCGGCGCCGTCGCCGGGCTGGCGGCCTCCATGCAGTTCTCCATCGCCGCCGCGCAGATCCTGCTGGGCCTGGCCGTGGTCGCATGGCTCGTGCGACTGCGGGCCGAGCACCGGACCTTCGAGGCGCCTTCATTCTTCTGGCCGCTGGCAGCCTACGGCGTGGCGACGCTCGTGTCCGCCGGGTTTTCCACCAATCCCGCCGTCAGCGTCGTCGACACCAAACAGCTGTTCCTGTTTCTCATCGTGCCGGTCGTCTACGACTTTGCCAGGGGCCGGCGGGCCGATCTGCTGCTGAGTCTCATCATTTCGGTCGGCGCGGCCAGTGCCCTGGTGGGCGTGGTGCAGTACGGGGTGCTGAACTACGACAACCTCGGGCGGCGCATGCAGGGCACCCTGTCGCACTGGATGACCTACTCGGGCACCCTGATGCTGGTGATCTGCGCCACCCTTGCACGCCTGCTGTTCGGCACACGCGACCGCCTGTGGTCGGCCTTCGTGCTTCCCGCACTGGTGGTCTCACTGGCCCTCACGCTGACACGAGGCGCGTGGGTCGGGGCCGCGGCCGGCGCCGCCGTGCTGTTCCTCGTGAAGGACTTCCGGCTCACCGCGCTCATTCCCGTCACGGTGGCCGTGGCGCTGCTGGTGGCGCCTGACGCGCTGACCAGCCGCATGCAGTCCATCGGGGACATGAGTGATCCCACCACGCGCGATCGCGTCGCCATGCTGGAGGCTGGCCTGGCCATGGTCCGGGACTATCCGCTCACCGGCGTCGGCCCCGACATGGTGGGCCCCCTCTATCCGACGTATCGCACGGCCACCGCCGTGCAGGCGACCAACCCGCACCTGCACAACGTGCCCATGCAGATTGCGGCCGAGCGGGGGCTGCCGGCGCTGACGCTCTGGCTGGCATTCATTATCACGTCGCTGCGCGAGCTCTGGAAGATGCGCCGGGCTGCCGGCACGCAGGCCCTGGCGGCCACGGGCGTGGGGGCCATCGTCGCGATGCTGGTCGCCGGCTTCTTCGAGTACAACTTCGGCGACTCCGAGTTCCTGATGCTCCTGCTGGTGCTGATGACGCTGCCATTTGCCGCGGCACGCGGCGACGGGGCCGGCGCATGAGCACGCACTGGCTGCCGAGCCTGCCTCCGGCACGCGCCCGCGCCGTCATCGACCGGTTCGCGTCGGCGGTCGTGCTGGTCGTCGGCGACGTGATGCTGGATCGCTTCATCGTGGGCCGGGTCACGCGCATCTCACCCGAGGCACCCGTGCCGGTGGTGCTTCACGATCACGACGAGGTGCGACTCGGCGGCGCGGCCAACGTCGCCCACAACATCGCGGCGCTCGGCGGCACGGCCAGGCTCATCGGCGTGGTCGGGCCGGACGAGGACGGGCGTGTCCTGCGGGCCTCGCTCGAGGCGCGGCACCTGGATGCCGCCGGGCTGGTGACGGCGCCCGACCGCCGCACCACGACGAAGGCCCGGGTCGTCACGACGCGCAACCAGCAGGTGGCGCGGATTGACTACGAAACGGATCATCCGCTGTCGGTAGACACGGAATCCGCCGTGCTCGCCGCCATCGCTCAGGCCGCCACCGGAGCCGGAGTGCTGGTGGCCTCCGATTACCGCAAGGGCGTGCTGAGTGAGGCGGTCATGCGCCGACTGGTGGCACACGCACAGGCGGGTGCCCGGCCGCTGCTGGCCGATCCGAAGGTGCCCGACCTGCGCTTCTATGCGGGCGCCACGTGCCTGACCCCGAATCACCTCGAGGCCGAAGCCGCCGTCGGCTTCCGCATCCAGTCGCACGACGATGCCCGGCGGGCAGCACGCGCGATCATCGAGACCGCGCAGGTGCAGAGCGTCCTGGTGACGCTCGGAGAACGCGGGCTCTGGCTGACCCACGGCGCCGTGGAAGGCGCGATGGCCGCGACGGCCCGTGAGGTCAGCGACGTCACCGGCGCGGGTGACACCGTACTGGCCACGCTGGCGCTGGCCACGGCCGCCGGCGCCACCCCGCACGAAGCGGCCGCGCTCGCCAACGCCGCTGCAGGCATCGTGGTCGCGCGCTTCGGCGCCGCGACCGTCAGCGCCGACGACCTGCGGGCCGCGTACGCCGGCTGATCCGGACCGCGGCGCGACCTAGTGGCGGAAGTGCCGCCGGCCGGTGAACACCATCGCCAGGCCGTGCTCGTCAGCAGCGGCAATCACCTCGGCATCGCGCACCGACCCGCCTGGCTGCACCACGGCTGTGGCACCCGCTGCCGCGACCGCATCCAGTCCATCACGGAAGGGGAAGAACGCATCCGAGGCGGCGACACTGCCCGCCAGGGGGTTGCCCTCGAGCGTGTGCCAGTGGCTGGCTTTAGCCGCAGCCACTTTCACCGCGTCGACGCGGCTCATCTGGCCGGCCCCGATCGCCAGTGTCCTGACCGCATCGGTGAAGATGACGGTGTTCGACTTGACGTGCGCCATCACGCGCCACGCGAACCGCAGGCCCTGCCATTCGGACGCAGTGGGAGCCCGGCGGGTCACCACCCGCAGGCCCTCTGACGGCCAGGGCTGATGGGCCTCGGTCACCACATCGCGTTCCTGCACCAGCACGGCACCCAGAATCGTCCGCACGTCCCGACGCAGGCTGGCGGCCCCGCCGCGCAGGCTCCTGGTATCCGCGACGACGACGCGCATGTTGGGCTTGGTGGCCAGAATCGGGCGGGCGTCGTCACTGACGCCGGGGGCCACGACAGCTTCGATAAACGTCGACACCAGGGCTGTCGCCGTGGCGGCGTCAATCGGCTGGCTGAGCCCGACGATGCCGCCGAACGCCGCCAGGGCATCGGCCTGGCGGGCCCGCACATACGCCTCGGCGATCGTCGCGCCGGTGGCCACGCCGCACGGATTGGTGTGCTTGATGACGGCCGCCGCCGGCTCCTCGAACTCGAGCACGATGCGCGCGGCGGCATCCAGGTCGAGCAGGTTGGTGAAGGACAGTTCCTTGCCCTGCAGCACCTGCGGCTGTCCGAGCCCTGCCGCCGGCGACGTGGCATACCAGGCCGCCGCCTGATGCGGATTTTCGCCGTAGCGCAAGTCACGCAGCTTCGGTGCCTCGATCACCAGGTGGCCCGGGGTCACCAGGCCCGAGGGAGCGGGCCGCTCGAACGACGCGCCCTCGGCGTGGTACTCGCCCAGCGTCGAGGCAATGGCGGTGTCGTAGGCCCCGGTGTGCGCAAAGGCGCGCTGGGCCAGCGAGAACCGGAACGCCTGCGACGGCCCGTCAGCGACATCGAGGGCCTCGAGCACCGACGGGTAGTCGCCGGGATTGACGACGACCAGGACGTCACGGAAGTTCTTGGCCGCGGCGCGCACGAGGCTGGGACCACCGATGTCGATCTGTTCCACCAGGTCGGGGAAGGCGATGCCCGGCCGCGCGGCGGTCTCGACGAACGGATACAGGTTGACCACCACCAGATCGACAAGGCCGATGCCGTGGGCCGCCGCGAGAGCCAGATCTTCCGGATGATCACGGCGTGCCAGGATGCCCCCGTGGATTAGCGGATGCAGCGTCTTGACCCGGCCGTCCATCATTTCCGGGAAGCCGGTGACGTCAGAGACGTTCACCACCGGCAGCCCGGCGTCTGCCAGGGTGCGGGCGGTGCCGCCGGTCGACACCAGTTCGAACCCCCGGGCCGCCAGGCCTCGGGCGAAGTCGATCAGTCCGCTCTTGTCGGACACGCTGAGGATGGCTCGTCTTGTTGGCACAGTGTCTCTAATTGACATCGAATGTAACTGGCGTTTAAACTCTGCGGGCGGTCCAGCTTAGCGGATCCGGAAGGCTGCGGTGTGCGGCCTTCGTTGTGCCTGTGAGGCACCCATCGGGTGCCCGCAGGTCGGTAGTGGGGTGGCTCTGCCACCGAAGGCAGGAAGAAGAACGATGCGCATTACAGGCAAGGTCAAGTGGTTCAACAACGCCAAGGGCTACGGATTCATCGAACGCGAAGGCGGCAGCGATGTGTTCGTCCACTACTCGGCAATTCAGGGTTCGGGCTTCCGGTCGCTGGACGAAGGTCAGCCGGTCGAGTTCGAAATCGTTGACGGCCCGAAGGGACCGCAGGCCGGCAACGTCACTCGCGTCTGACGCACGCTTGACCGAAGGCGCCGGACGGATCCCCGTTCGGCGCCTCGGCACCGTATCCCTGCCGGGCGTCCCGGTCACGGCAGCAGCAGGAACCACAGCATCGGCAGCCACATGTCCCGCGCATACGGGACAGGGCGATCGTCGACCAGCACCTCGCAACTGGGCTGTCCCCCAATCACCTCGAACAAGTCGCGCATCTGCAGCGCCTGAGCCGGGTAGAACCGCGCACGGTGGCGCAGGGCCGCCCCCTCACCCACCTGCCAGTACTCGGCCGAGGCCTTCGCCATCTCGACGGCGCGCACGTAGTTCTCTCCGTCAAAGGCCCCGAACACGAGCGTGAAGGAAAACGGCAGGTCGCGCGCCCCGAACAGCGCCGCGTAGAGGTCGGGGTCGATGGCGGCCAGTTCCTCGTCAGTGGGCCGCTCAGGCTTTTCGACGTAGGGCCAGAACTGTTCGTACGGGCGCGTTGTCCGCGTGGACATGAGACGAGAATCCTAACAGGGAGGCCGCAGCTTTGAAAAGGGCGCGCCCTCCCACAGGAGCGCTGATCGACTACGATCGCCGCAGATGATCAGCGTCCGCGACATTCCCTCTCTCGATGTCTGCCGACAGCGCGACGATGTGCGGGCGCTGGCGGCGGCGTGCGGTGATGAGGCCACCATGGCGGCGCTGCGGCGCGCAGCCGACGAGGTGCGGGTCCACCTGCGCCGGACGGGTGCGCTGCCCGGCGGGGCGACCACACCGGGCGATGCCATTGCCCGACATGCGGCGGCTGCACTCGCCGCCCAGTTCGGCGGGTCGCTGCGTCCGGTGATCAATGCCACCGGCGTCATCATCCACACCAACCTGGGGCGCGCACCGCTGCCGGCCGCCGCCGTGCAGCGCATCGCGCAGGTCGCCGCCGGCTACTGCAACCTCGAGTACGACCTCGCGCGTGGGGGCCGCGGCTCGCGCAGCGTGCACGCCGAGTCGCTGCTGACCGCCCTCACCGGCGCCGAGGCTGCCGTCGTCGTGAATAACAACGCGGCGGCCACGCTGCTGATGCTCGCGGCACTGGCACGCGGGCGTGAGGTGCTGATTTCACGGGGCGAACTGGTGGAAATCGGCGGGGGGTTCCGCGTGCCCGACATCATGGCGCAGTCGGGCTGCGTGCTGCGCGAAGTGGGCACCACCAACCGCACGCGCGTCTCAGACTATGCGGCGGCCGCCGGCCCCCGCACCGCGCTCATCCTGCGCGTGCATCCGTCGAACTTCCGCATCGAGGGCTTCACCGAGCGGCCCACACTGGCGGCCCTCGTCGACGCCGGTCGTCGCCTCGGCATTCCAGTGGCCGAGGATCTGGGCAGCGGCGAACTGCTACCGGGGCTTGGTGACGAACCCTCCGTCGCCGCCTCACTGGCCGCCGGCGTCGACCTCGTGTGTGTGAGCGGCGACAAACTGCTGGGCGGGCCGCAGGCCGGCATCCTGCTGGGCACGCGTGCGGTGATTGATCCGCTGCGCCAGCATCCGCTGATGCGCGCGTTCCGCGTCGACAAACTGACCTACAGCGCCCTGGAGGCCACCCTCATCGAGCATCTCGCCGGCCGGGCCCGCGAGACCGTGCCCGTGCGGCGCATGCTGGCGATGGCGCCCGAGCGGCTGGCACAGCGCGCAGGACAACTGGCCGAGTCGCTGGCCTCGTGCGGATGGACGGTGGCGCTCGTGCCTGGGAGCTCGGCTGTGGGCGGGGGCAGCGCCCCGGGCCTCGAGCTGCCGACGACCCTCGTCGCGCTGACACGAGAGGGCTTCACCGCGGATGCCCTGGAGTCGCGCTTGCGTACACTGGCCACCCCGATCGTGGCCAGAATCGTCGACGACCGCGTGGCCCTCGACACCCGCACGCTGAGCGATGACGAATTGCCGCGCGTGGTGGCGCTACTGACCTGGTGAGCGCTCCGCGACCGGGGCGCGGTGCTCGAGCGTGAGCCCCAGGGCCGTGCCGCGCTTGAAGCCCTTCCAATAGGTGTGGCCGGGCTGCGGACGCCCCTCGCGGTCCATGGACCACACGCCGGCGCGTCCCTGCGGCACCACATTGAAGTAGCCCTGCATGTCGGCGTCACCCTTCAGGTGCCGCCCGAAGAAGGCCGTGGAGAAGTGCTGCAGGATGTTGTTCATCCGCACGGTGTCCCACACCGGGTCGGCATGGTGGCCGAACGCCGCCTGGGCCGGCCCCTCGATCGCTTCACGAGGCGCGGGATAGGGCGCGGCCGCATTGTGCCCCGCTTCGGCAAAGGTCAGCAGGTAGCGATCGGCGTTGACGGTCCCTTCGAACAGGGCGCGCGTGCCCTTCTCGTAGCCCGACACGTCATCGGCGCTGCCGGCCACAAACAGCGTGGGCGTCTCGATGCCGGCCAGGCCGGCGGCATCCCAGAACCCGGCCTGCATGCCCCAGGGCCCGATGGCCACTGCCGCGCGGATGCGCGCATCACGCGAGGTGCGATAGGCCGGATTCGAGGCCGCCCGGTCGCGCAGCAGCCCGTTGGGCGGTGCGGTCGGCATCGTCGCCGCGGCATCGGTGTATCCGCCGCCGATTGTGTTGACGACCCCGTAGCCTCCCATCGAATACCCCACCAGCCCCACGCGCGTGGCATCGATGTGTCCGGCGAGTGCGTCGCCGGACCCGGACGCGGCCAGCGCGGTCACCGCCTTCAGCACGAAGAGCTGATCGAGCGACCGGTTGTAGAGGGTGCTGGCAAAGGCCAGCTGCTGGTCGTAGGTGCTGTCCGTGTGATCGATCGACACCACCACATAGCCCTTGCTGGCAAGGTTCTCGCCGAGATGGCTCATCAGATACCGCGTGCCCGGATAGCCGTGCGACAGAATCACCAGCGGAAACACACCGGGCCCGGGCCGCGCATCGCGCACGGCGCGACCGTGCAGGGTGACGCGTGTGCGGCCGTCGCGAACGAGCGCCTCATAGGCGCCTGCCTGTGGTGTCCCTGGCGCCAGTTCGGCGGGATACCAGACCTCGAGCACCAGCGTGCGATCGCTGCGCACGGCGGGCCCGCCTGCGGGCGTCTTGAGCACATCGACCCGCTGGGGATCGGTCACCCGCAGCGTGCGCACGCCGATGGCATATGAACCGTATGGCGCCAGCTCAGGGGCCATTGGCGCAATGGTATCGATGCGGTTGGGTGCGGCCGCCTGCGCATGCAGACGCGGCGGCGAGGCGGTGCTTCCCGCCAGCGGTACAACGACCGCGAGGACCAGCAGGAACACGAATCGAGGACGACGCAGCACGGCCATGCCCGGCATGATGGCACAGGTCTCCGCGGCCCGCTGCCTCAGTAGCGCGGCTGGCCCGGCTGGGGCGCCAGCGGCCAGACCGGCGCCGACACACCGTTCACCGTAGTCCCCCCCTGCGCAATCGTGGTGGTGAACGTCAGAAAGGGCATCGGAAAGCTCAGTGTGGGCATCGACACGGCATCGAGGGCTGCCACCTGTGCGTCACTCAGTCGCACGTCGAGCGCCGTCAGGTTCTGGTCGAGCTGCGCCACCGTCCGTGCCCCGATGATCGTCGACGCCACCGCGGGCCTGGCCTGCACCCACGCCACGGCCACGGCGGTGGGCGTCGTCCCGAGGTCGGCCGCCACCCGGATCAGCTCGTCGATGATGCCGAAGCTGCGCTCGTTCAGATACGCCTTGACCCGATCGCCTCGCCCCGGGGTCGCCGTGGCAGCCGTCTCCCGCGTGTACTTCCCGGTCAGCACGCCGCCGCGCAGCGGCGACCACGGCGTGATGCCAAGCCCGAGCTCCTGCGCCATCGGCACCAGTTCTCCCTCGACCGTGCGCTCGATGAGGGAATACTCGATCTGCAAGCCCACAAATCGGCTCCATCCACGGAATTCGGCCAGCACCTGCGCCTGCGCCACCTTCCACGCCGGTGTATCGGACACGCCGACGTAGCGCACCTTGCCGGCGCGCACCAGGTCGTCGAGGGCGCGCATCGTTTCGTCGATTGGCGTGTGCCGATCCCAGAAGTGCATCCAGTACAGGTCGATGTAGTCAGTGCGCAGGCGCCGCAGCGAGTCCTCACACGACTCGATGATGGTCTTGCGGCTGGCGCCACCCGCATTCGGATCTCCGGGGTGGAGGTTCGTGGAAAACTTGGTCGCCAGCACCAGGCGATCGCGCCGGCCGGGCGTGCGCGCCAGCAGGTCGCCGATGATCACCTCCGAATGGCCGCGCGTGTACCCGTTGGCCGTGTCGATGAAGTTGCCGCCCGCCTCGAGGTAGCGGCTGATCATCGCCTCCGACTCGGGCACCTCGGCCCCCCAGCCCCAGTCAGCGCCAAAGGTCATGGCCCCGAGGCAGAGCGGGCTCACCCGCAGCCCCGAACGGCCGAGCGTCACATAGTCGGTGAGTGCCATGCGCGGAGTCTACCGCATCGGTCTGCGGCGGCTTGCCTGGCCCGGCAGGCGACCGGGGCCCGTGCCAGGCACCGTGGCATGCCGACGCGCATATACTGCCCTCCATGCGACCTCTCCTGCGAGCCCTACTGCTCGTGTCAGTGCTGCCCGTCGCGGCCGTGGCACAGCCCGCCGCTGCCCCGCTGACGGTCACCAGCCCGACGATCACGGCGGGCCAGCCCATCCCGAAACAGCACACCGCCGACGGCGAGAACATCTCGCCCGCCCTCTCGTGGACAGGCGCACCTGCGACGACGCGGTCGTTCGCCGTGGTGTGCGAAGACCCCGATGTGCTGCTGCCGCCCGCCAACCCGCAGCCCTTCGTCCACTGGGTCATCTACAACATCCCCGCCACGGCGCAGGGGCTGCCCGCCAACCTTCCCATCGATCCGACCGTCGCCATGCCGCCCGCCATCGCGGGAGCGACGCAGGGCCCCTCGGGCTTCCGCCGGCCGATCTACCGGGGACCGGCGCCTCCGCCCGGCAAGCCCCACCACTACCACTTCATCGTCTACGCGCTTGACGTCGCCGGATTACCCTCCGGCCTCACGCGCGCGCAGCTCACCGACGCCATGGCCGGGCACATCGTCGGGCAGGGGCAGCTTGTGGCCACCTACGAACGCAAGCCACCCACACCCGGCCACTGAGAGATACGCCACTGCCGCGAGGTTGCCATGAGCCAGACGCCCACACGACGTGACCTGCTGAAGCTGGCCGGCGCTGCCGCCGGGGCCACGCTGGCCCCGGGCGCGGGTCCACCTGCCGACGCCGCTGCGGGCGAACAGCGGACCCGCCAGAGGCCACGTCCCGCACGCGAGCCACTGCTGGCCCTGACGCCGCAGGAGGCCGACCTGCTCGACCGCATCGCGGAGTTGCTCGTGCCCTCTGATGCCCTCGGCCCCGGTGCGACCGAGGCACGCGCGGTGCGCTACATCGACCGCGCCCTCGGGGGGGCGCTCGCCGATCAGCGCCGCGCCTACACGGTGGGCCTCGCCGCTCTCGAACGCTATGCGCGGCAGACGCGCGGCGGCGCGTTCCTCTCACTCTCGGAAACGCAGCAGATCTCGCTGCTCATCGACGTCGAGTCGGGCACAGCCACCGGTGCCAACGTCGGCTTCGAGGGCAGCTCGGCCGCCTTCTTTGCCCTCATCCGCGGGCATGTCATGCAGGGCACCTTCGGTGACCCGATCTATGGCGGGAACGAGGGCTTCGTCGGCTGGGATCTCATCGGCTATCCCGGCGTCCGCACCGTCGTCACGCCCGCCGAGCAGAAGCTGCTCTCGCCCCCCACACGCGTCCGCAAGTCGGCCTACGACAGCCCCATGTTCAACAAGGCCATCGTGCAGGCGAAGCCTGCCGGGAGTGACCGCGATGCCGACTAACCTGCCGGGCACGGATGTCGTCGTCATCGGCCTTGGTGCCGCGGGCGGCGTTGCGGTGCTGCCCCTGGCCGAAGCCGGGCTCGACATCGTAGGGCTCGAGGCCGGGACGTGGCTGACCAACCGCGACTTTGCTCCGGATGAAATCCGCAACAACGTGCGCGACTGGCCCATGGCCGTCCAGAAGTGCAACAACGAAGTGCCCACGCACCGGATCAACGCGTCGGCACCGACGACCCGCGCCGCCGGGCACGTGATGATGAACGGCGTGGGCGGCACGGCCCTGCACTACTGGGCCCAGAGCTGGCGTTTGTCGCACTTCGATTTCCGCACCGTCAGCGACACCGTGCGCCGCTATGGCCGCGGGCGCATCCCGGCCGGCTCGACGGTGGAGGACTGGCCGTTCGGCTACGACGAACTCGAGCCCTACTACGACCGCGTCGAGTGGGAAATCGGCGTGTCCGGCCAGGCGGGCAATGTGCTTGGCACGCTGAATCCCCGGGGCAACATCTTCGAGGCGCCCCGCACGCGTGACTATCCGATGCCGCCACTGCGCAGCACCGGATTCCTCGACCGCATGACGGCGGCCGCGCGCCAGCTGGGCTGGCATCCGTTCCCCGGGCCAGCCGCCATCAATTCGCAGCGTTTTCAGGATCGCGCGCCGTGCATGTACCACGGCTTCTGCAACCGGGGCGGCTGTCATGTCAACGCGAAGAACAGTCCCAACGTGACGACCATTCCGCGCGCCCAGAAGACCGGCCGGCTCACGGTCGTCGAGCGGGCGCACGTGACGCGCATCGACGTCAACGACCAGGGGCGTGTGACCGGCGTCACCTACGTCACCGGACGCGAGGAGTTTTTTCAGCCGGCCAGGGTCGTGCTGCTGTCGACCTACACCTACGAGAACTCGCGGCGGCTGCTGCTCTCGACGTCGAAAGCGTTTCCGAAAGGGCTCTCGAACAATCACGGCCAGGTCGGCCGGCACTATTTCTCGCAGGCCACCGGCGCGTCGGTGACAGCGCTCTTCCCCTTCAACCTCAACGCCTGGTACGGGCTGCCGGCGCAGGGCGTCGCGGTCGACAACTGGTCGGACGACGTGTTCGATCACTCGCACCTCGACTTCATCGGCGGCGGCAACCTGTGGGTGTATTCCGATCGTCGGCCGATCGGCGCTGCCAACATGAACACCTTCGGCCGCGCACCGTCGTGGGGCCGGCAATGGAAGGCGTTCGTGATGGAGAACGCCGACCGGGTCAACACCGCCTACCTGCAGAAGACCACGCTGCCCTACGAGGACAACTACCTCGACCTCGATCCGGTCGTGAAGGATCCCCTCGGCTTTCCCGTCTGCCGCATCACGGCCGACTACCGCGAGAACGAGCGCCGGATCGCCGACTTCATCCAGGACAAGATGGAACTCTGGTACCGTGCGGCCGGTGCCATCGACATCGTGCGCGGACCGCTCGGCACCATGGGGCTGAACACCCACGCGTACGGGGGCACGCGCATGGGCGACAATCCCGAGACGAACGTCGTCAATCGCTACGGTTTCTCGCACGAAGTGCCCAACCTCGGCGTGCTGGGCGCGTCGGTGATGGGTACGTGCGGGTCACACAATCCGACGCTGACGGCGCAGGCGCTGGCGTGGCGCACGGCCGAGCACCTAGTGCGGCAGTGGAAGTCGATTGCCGAGTGATGGGAACACCCCCGGCGACTCGGACGATAATCACCGTATCGTGAGCGCACAGACGCCCGGCTCCGGCCCGCTCGTCGACGATGTCTATGACGAACTGAGGCAGATTGCGGCACGCTACATGCGTCGCGAG
>Ga0315902_10007386_pt1 | contig 15020 bp, 26 predicted proteins | sample LakEriMetagenome_9_FD_203523 | JGI IMG/M metagenome (GOLD analysis project Ga0315902, IMG submission 203523) | Freshwater fungal communities from buoy surface, Lake Erie, Ohio, United States - Buoy 12 MA117 | ecosystem: Environmental > Aquatic > Freshwater > Lake > Lake biofilm | place: USA... | reverse complement strand
GGAATGAACAGACTACAGAAATCAATCGCACACACACTTCTTGACCTAGCACTTGAGTTAGGTCATCAGTACCAGTTCAGCCACCATGTCATGGGAGTTACCATATATAGAACTTCTGACTGCCATGGTACAGATACGCTTTACTTGGATAAACCAGATAATGAATTGATTGCCAAGTTAGACAAGGTGGTTCAACAGGCATACGAACTATGAATGTGTACATCGGAGACCAAGCAAGGAGGATCTTCTATAGCCTAGAGATTCCTAAAAAATCCATTGGTGTTTTTGAATCTAACTCTGGTGACTGGATTTATTGGTTTACCGATGGATGGGCATACGACAGTGGTTCTGCTGAAAATGAAATAGAAGCTTTACGAAAAGCAAAAGAAAATTTCAGATGAAGACAGAGTCAGACATACTTATTAGAATTTGTGAGTTAGAGAATAAGATTTCTCAGTACAAGAAGATGGGTTACGAGCCTACATGGTCTAAGTACCCAGAGCAAATACAAATCGAAATTTTAAAATGGATATTAGAATGAAAAATCAAATCAAAAGACCAAACGACCTAGCACCAAAGGGTGTAAGCCACACGATTAAAGGTGACTACTCTTTCAATGAGACCTTTCGTCACATTTTTAATGAGTCAAGAAAGCCATTGAGGTGAAGAAGCAAGAGAAGTCAAAGCCTAACTACTCAATCAAGAGAAGGTTCTTTGATGCATCTGGTAATCCATTGCCGTGGCAAGACCATGGCTTTGGATTGTTTATAGACAAAAAAACTATTCAAAAACAGGCAAAACTTCTGGTTGTGCCTACAAAAAAAACAGAAATCGAAATCATTTTACACAAGGAGAGGGTTGACTACGACCTATATCCATCAAAAGAAAATTTAATTTATGACAAGAGAACAGATTTGGGTAGCGACCCTACAGAAAGCGATTAGAGCCAACTTCTGCATTAAGTATGGCAAATCATTGAAGGCATCACCAGAGTTTGAGGATTCTAAAGATGTTGCGGCAGCAATGTACTATGGATTAATTACAGAGCAATTCGGTGAAGATTACGCAAAGAACCTAGCGTTTTTATCTGGTGAGTATGAGTATGAAGACATGATTAATGAGTACAACAAAATGCTTACCAAGAAGGAGGAGAGTCCAAAAGGAGGTAAGAAGAAGTGGTATAGGTATCAGAACAAAAGACAATTAGTGCTAAACTATTTTAAATACGGAAGAAAATGAAAGAGTTAATTAAAATCCAATCAGAACTAAAGGCTCCTAAGAGTCAGTTCAATTCGTTCGGTAAGTACAACTACCGATCTTGCGAGGATATCCTTGAGGCAGTAAAGCCTTTACTACTCAAGTATGGTTGCACCTTGACTATTCGTGACGAGGTGAAAGAGATTGCTGGGATTCCATTTATCGAATCTACCGCATCTATTCAAAATGATAGTGAAAGCAGGTCTGTTACTGCACAGGCTGGTATTGACCCTAACAGAAAGGGGATGGACATCGCTCAGTGTTTCGGAGCGTCAAGCAGTTATGCTCGTAAGTATTGTTTGAATGGGCTGTTTTTGATAGACGATACAAAAGACCCAGACTCTACCAACGACCACTCTACAAAGCCAGAGTATGTAGCACCTAAGCCTGCCAAGGTTGTAACACTTCCAGACCTTCCAGAAGACAAGTGGTTAGAGACTGCCAAGTGGATAGCAGAGAACAAGTCGTTAGGACTTACGGAGATCCTTAAGAGGATAGGAACAAAGTATTCAGTTAGTAATAAAACAAAAACCAGAATAGAGAATGAACTTAAATCTTGAGTTACAGAAGTCTGAGAACTACTACGGTGAATTGGGGAGGGCATACCTCTCCAACTCAGACATTGAGGCGTTGTTATACAACCCAAAGGCTTTTAAGCAGGACAAGGAGACCACCAAGGATATGTTGGCAGGTTCTTTGTTCCACTACCTAATGATTGAGCCAGACAAGGCAGGAGACATCATTTCCAAGGCCGTAGACGCCTCCACTAGGACAACCAAGGTGTACAAGGAGTACATCGAAGAGAATGGCTTAGAGGTAGCTCTATTGACCTCAGAGGTTGAGCAAGTAAAGTCCATGGTTGATACCATGAGGTCTAACCAAGACTTTTACTCAGAGATTTATGAGTTCGGCAATAGGTATGAGGAGGCAGGCACAACCACTTTGTTTGACCTACCATGGAAGGGAAAGGCTGATGTTGTGTCAGAGAACTTTGTCATCGATCTAAAGACCACCAGTTCTATCAAGGACTTCAAGTGGTCGGCCAACAAGTACAACTACGACAGCCAAGCATACATCTACCAAGAAATTTTTGGTAAAAGTTTGAAGTTTTTTGTAGTTGAAAAGGAAACATTTAACTTAGCGGTCTTCACCTGTTCAGATGCATTTCTGGAGAGAGGATACCATAAAGTTAAGTCAGCCTCAGATAACTATGAGTTATTCTTTGGCAAGAATAAAGTTGCAGACCCTAATAAATTTTACTTAAACCAAATGCTATGAGCGACAAGAAGAAGATTGACGGACTTATCGTCAAGAAAAATGAGAAGAGCCCAGAATGGGTGTTGACATCCGTGTCAATGGAGGTTGAGTCATTTAAGAAATGGCTTGATGAGAACAAGAACGCTAAGGGATGGGTGAACCTAGACCTTAAGAAAACTAATGATGGAAGGTACTATTTAGACCACAACGACTACAAACCAAAGGCTTCAGTCCCGTTCTAAGTGGTAGTTGACACAAATTAGTGTCGATTTATTTATGCCATGTAAGTATTTAACCTAATGATTTACAGGCATTTAGATGTAAGAGTGGGAGGGTTAGTGTCAGAAATGTCAAAAAAACACCTCCCATTTCTTTTAAAATTTTATTATTTGATCTTTTATTTTTTTTTACATAGGAGAGAATAAAAATAAGCATTTCTGTCATCGCCCTAAAAATCAATCAGTTAAATCAAAAAAAATCGTCATGCAAGTAACAGTTTTTTCACACGTGAGAAATACTGACCAGCCTTTCTACAGGGACATCATGTATGTGCTAGAAAGGATAAGGTCTGGATCTTCAAAGAATCTTATCAAAGAGATAAGAGGTTGCAACACACAGCAGGAGCAATATGAGTTGAAGCTTAAGCTACCTGCCATTTGTTTTTCTGGAACATTCCAGAAGAGAAACGATGAGTCACTAATAGAGCATAGTGGTTTAATATGCCTAGACTTCGACAAGTACAGGAAGCGTACGGATATGTACGATGACAGAGATATGTTTGAGAAGTCAAAGTATGTGTTCGCTGTATTTGTTTCGCCATCTGGTAATGGTCTTAAGGTTCTAGTCAAGATTCCTGCTGATGCTTCAAAGCATAAGAGTTACTTCAACGCTCTTGGGAAGTTCTTTAACAACAGCCACTTCGATACCACATCTAAGAACGTAAGTAGAGTTTGTTATGAGTCGTACGACCCATCAATTTATGTAAATGAGAACTCTGTTATTTGGGATGAGACACTGGAGGATGACTACACAGAGGTTCGTGAGGGAATTCCAACAATACCTATTGATGATGACAATAAGATTGCTGACATCTTGGTGAAGTGGTGGACAAAAAACTTTCCTATGGCTGAGGGTTACAGAAACAATTCTGCTTTCACTCTGGCAATGGCTTTTAATGAGTTTGGTGTACCAAAGTCATACGCATCATCTGTGCTAAGCAACTACGCTGAGCAAGGGTTCGACAAGAAGGAGATATATCAAATCGTAGACAACGCTTACGACAAGAACAAAGATAAGTTCAGAACAAAGTTCTACGAAGACCGTGAGCGTGTAGATGTTATTCGTGAGAGCGTAAAGAGAGGTGACTCAAAAAATGATATCCTCCACCAGATAAAGTCCTTCGGTCTGAGTGGGGGTGATGCTGAAAATATTCTACTGAAAATTGAGGAGGAAGATAAGCCACAATTCTTTTGGAGTGAGAATCCAAAGAACGGGTCCATTAAGATAGTTCCAGTGCTGTACAAGAAGTTCTTAGAGGACAACGGGTTCTTCAAGTACTACCCATCTGGTTCTAGTCAGCACATATTTGTTAGGGTTGTAAACAACCTAATAAGCAACAGCTCTGAGGATGAGATAAAAGACTTTGTGCTAAGCTTCCTTCTTAGTTCCAATCATATTCCTATCTACAATTTCTTTGCAGAGAGAACCAAGTTCTTTGGTGAGGACTTCCTTACGTTGTTGTCTCCAGTAGATGTTTTGTTCATCAAGGATACAGCAACTGAAGCTTACATCTACTTCAAGAATTGTGCGGTAAAGGTTACCAAGGATTCAGTACAAACAATAGACTACATTGACCTTGCTGGATACGTATGGAAAGACCACGTAATTGATAGGATGTACCTTGACTGCGACTATAGTGGATGTGACTTTGAGAAGTTTATGTTCAACATCTGTGCTAAAGATGATGACAGGTTCAAGTCACTTAAGTCAACGACAGGATACCTACTGCATCAGTACAAGGACTTATCAAAGTCTATGGCTGTGGTTCTTAATGACGAACTTATATCTGATAACCCAGAGGGTGGTACTGGTAAGGGTTTGTTCATGAAGGGCATATCTAAACTCAAGAAGGTCGTTACAATCAATGGCAAGCAGTTCAGCTTCGCTCAGTCTTTCCCATATCAGTTGGTATCTGCCGACACTCAGATACTATGCTTTGATGATGTTAAGAAAGGTTTTGACTTTGAGTCACTTTTCTCTGACATCACGGAGGGTATCACTCTTGAGAAGAAGAACAAGGATGCCATAAAGATCCCGTACGAGAACTCACCAAAGATTGTCATTACAACTAACTATGCCATCAAGGGTAAGGGTAACTCATTCTCAAGAAGAAAGTGGGAGCTTGAGTTCTATAATCACTACAGGGAGGACTTCACTCCATTCAATGAGTTTGGTCGAATGTTCTTCTCAGACTGGGATGATGATGAGTGGTGTCAGTTTGATATGTTCATGATTAGCACTCTTCAGTTCTACATGGCACATGGTCTTGTTAGAAGTAAGTTTGTAAACCTTAAGATTCGTCAGCTGTCTGCTGAGACCTGCCATGAGTTTGTTGAGTACTGCGGTATTATCAATGACAACAAGCCATCCAATATCATGTCAAGATTCATGAACATGGAGAAGGTGTACAAGGCTGACCTATTTGATGACTTCGTAAGTGACTACTCTGACTTTGCTCCACGCTCTAAGAGAGCAGTGTCTAAGACTGAGTTCAACAGATGGTTATTGGCTTACGCCATGTACAAGGAGAACATTGCTCCAGAAGAAGGCAGAGATGCTAGGGGTAGATGGTTTAGATTAAAGAAAAAGTCTGTAATTTACCAGCCTGAAACTTTAGACCTATGACAGAATTTGAACTACAAGCACTCTGGAACTCCTATAAGGTGATAACCAGAATAATGACGTTTACCGACATAATGTTATCAAGGGTAAGCGATGTAATACCATTTGCACATGACCCTGATTCAGATCCTTCAGTAGAGGATCTGGACAGGCTTATCAGTGTATTTGAGTCGATTGAAGAGTACGATTCTTGTGAACGACTAAATAAAATAAAAAATGAAATTCAGAGATTATCAACAGAAGATAATAGAGAGGGCGACAAACGTCCTATCTACGGAGAAGTTTGTCTACCTAGCGATGGAAGTACGTACTGGGAAGACTTTAACAAGCCTTGGTATTTGTCAGGCGATGAATCCTCAGAGGGTTTTGTTTTTGACGAAGAAGAAGGCGATATCATCAGTGATGAAGGACTACGAGACATACTCACCGACCTATTCAATAGAAGTAATTAACTATGAGAGTGCACATAAAAGGGAATTCGACTGGTTCGACATTCTTATACTTGACGAAGCTCATGGTCTTGGAGCATTCCCTAAGCCAAGTGGTAGGGCTAAGCTGGCCAGAGATCTTGTGGCTAAGGCTTCAAAGGTTATACTTCTTAGCGGTACTCCTACTCCAGAGTCTTACTCCCAGATTTATCATCAGGTATATGGTATAAAGGGGAACCCTTTCTATGCTTACAAGAACTTCTATCTGTTTGCTAAAGAACATGTTAGGATTACTTCAAGGATAATAAATGGTTTCTCTGTCAACGATTACTCTGACGGAATGGAAACGATCATGGAGAAGATGAAGCCATACATGATCAACTACACGCAGAAGGAAGCAGGCTTTATTGTTGACACCAGAGAAGTTGTGCTCAACTGTAAGATGTCTGATGAGACACACATGATAGTGAAGAAGCTAAAGAAAGATCTTGTTTTGGATTTAGGAAATGGAAACGTAGTTCTTGGAGACACTTCAGTCAAGCTAATGACTAAGATCCATCAGATTGCGTCTGGCTCTGTAAAGACGGAAGACGGGACTTACTTGATTACTGACTTCTCAAAGGCTGACTTCATATTCGAATTCTTTAATGGGACTAAGATTGGTGTCTTCTACAAGTTTAAGTCTGAGCTTGATCTTCTCAAGTCAGTGTACAAAGATGGTTTGACTACTGACCTAGATGAGTTCAACTCAACTGATAAGAACATTGCTTTACAGATTGTATCTGGTCGTGAAGGAATTTCTTTGAGAAATGCAGAAGCTTTAGTATATTTCAACATCGATTTCTCAGCCACTAGCTACTGGCAGAGCAGGGACAGGATGACAACCATCGATCGATTACAGAGCAATGTCTACTGGATATTCTCTGATGTTGGAATTGAGAAGAGAATTTACGATGCTGTCTCTAAGAAAAAAGATTATACATTGTCTCACTTTAAAAAAGATTTCTTATGATTTTCATTATCGCAATTAGTCAGCTCTACTTTTTCTACTTCATATTCAGAGTTTTTGAAGAGATTGAGATTGACGATACATTAACTAGTGCCTTGGTTGTGTTGTCTACTGGAATTAACTTTCTTTTTATTATGTACTCTTTGTTTTTTATTTACTTAAGATGAATTATCTTTCGGTAAATAATTGAGAATGAGAGAGCAGGCGATCCAGTCGAAGCTAATTAAGAAGCTAGAGTCAGAGGGTTACTACGTGATAAAGCTTATTAAGACAAACAAAAATGGCATACCAGATGTGATAGCTATACCACCAAACTCTGGTGTTGAGTTTTACGAGGTAAAGGTTCCAGGAAAGAAACCGTCTGTTCTCCAGGAGTTTAGATTAAAAGAGTTAAATGACCATGGGTGCAACGCTAAAGTTTATGACGGACAATGAAAGGTATACTAGAGTTTAATCTACCAGAGGAGCATGTTGATTTTGAGACAGCCGTAAAGGCTTCAGCATACAAGACTTTTGTTTGGGAGTTTGATCAGTGGATGAGAAGTAAGATTAAGTACGAAGACCTTGATAAGGAGCAGTATGAAGCATTTGATCTTTGTAGAAAAAACTTCTGGAGCATAGCCCAAGAAAACAACATAACCATTGAGCCATGAGAGAGTCCTACGTTTCATTCTGTATAAACGAGATCCGTGTTTGCCTTGATGAGCTTTATAAATTAATGCTTGAAGAAAACAAAGAGGAGGCAGTTAAAAAGTGCAAGGAGTCCATAAAGTTGTTGAGAGATATTATTTCTGATTTTGATGATTGATAGTTTAGGTTGACGCTTATTCGGTCGCTAGTGCCTACCAACAGTAGCAAACATAGTCAGGTGGCGGAAAGTGTACCCTGTTTTTACGGGAAGTACATAGGAAAACGCTAAAATCAAAGGTTGGTGTCCGTAATCAGTCGGTGTAAAGCTCCGTAATACCTTTGTAATAGGTACTTCAAACGGCTTTCTAGATAAGCCTACCATACAGGTTCGAATCCTGTCCTGACTACTGACACGAGAGACAACCGAAGGCATACTAGACACTGCTTAGGCAATGGGAATGATCATACAGAATACCTCTCTCTCGTAGGTAAATACCAAGTTCTGTTGACTGTGGGGAATAGACCCACTCTATAGTCAGGTGGCGTGGCTTTGAACCCCTTCTTTTCACGTGTTGGTACTTCACAGGTTCGAATCCTGTCCTGACTACTTAAAGGGCCTATAGCTCATTCGGTTAGAGTAACTGACTCATAATCAGTAGGTGCTTGGTTCGATTCCAAGTGGGCCCACAAATAAAACATGTATGAAAAACTTAATTGTAATTGGTGTTAGTGTAGTTGTATCATCAATAGTTTCCATTCTTTGGGTCAGAGGTATCGATCGTATGCATAAAAATCATCCTGACTATAAAGGAGAAGACCTGTTCGAGTAATATGAATTCAAACATCCTAGCATTTAAAGCCCTATGTAGAAGATCTCACCTTACAAAAAATCCAGATGACTACTCTGAGTTTGACAACGTGTGGGTCTTTGGTATTCAATCAGTAGGTGGTAAGATACTTACGTTCCATGTTATGACTGACTATGGAATGCTTAGGAGTCGAATACCAATCAGTGAGATATTTTTAAAGCCTTGCCTGAAAGATCCTCCAGCTCACTTCAAGCAGTTGTGGGATTGCTTCTCTGAGAACGTAAACGTATGTAGGTTCGACTACATGATCGGTAAGAGAGGAGAAGTTGTACTAAAGGACAAGTCAAAAGTTTGGGTTACATACATGTTCACCGTTGATTGGTTCGACAACCCTTACTCAGAAAATCCTTCAGACTACAAGTGTGCACACGTACTGGCTTCAGATGAAGGATATTTACTGGCTATGCCTAACAACAGGATATTCTGGAAGGATATGAACTGGGTCACTAAACCTTTTCCAGATTACAAGATCAAGGTAGATGAGGAACTGATTTCAGTTGAGTCGTTCTCTGATAGATGGGTAGCAGAAGATTCATCTGATTACTACTATACTATAAATGAAAAATATTAGACAAAAATAGTTGCTAATTCAAATTATGAACATGGAGAAAAAACAGACAGCAGTAGATTGGTTATTGAATGAAATTGATATGCAATATCCTGAAATTAATGTAAGGAGAAAAGAATGGATGGTTGACAAAGCCAAAGAGATGGAGAGGATGCAAATTAAAGATGCTTATAGTGCTGGGGTTTGGGAAATTGGTTGCTTCAATAGAAATCCTGATGCAAAGAAATACTACGAAGAAAACTACCAAGAACTATGAAACAGACAGCAGTAGATTTCTTATCAGAAAAGTATATGTACGTCACTTGGCTACGAAATAGAGATGAAATATCATCAGAACAAGCAGACAAGATGAGATCAAAGTACTTAGCAAAAGCCAAAGAGATGGAGAAGGAGCAGATTAAAGATGCTTACAAATGCGGAGCATGTGATTTAGATATTCAGTATTCAGATGTTGGAGAAATTAATTCTGAACAATACTATAACGAAACCCACAGAGATGACACCTAAAGAAAAAGCAGAAGAACTGGTAGATAAATTTGTTGCATACACCCCAGCAGATTCAGAGTTTGAATATCCGTATGCAAAAAAATGTGCATTGATGGCAGTACGTGAGATAAAACGCTGTATTGATTGGCATATTTATCCGTTAGATAAAGAATGGAGATATTGGGATGAAGTCAATAAAGAACTAGAAAAACTATAATTATGCCAGACATCACAATGTGCAAGGGGACAGATTGTCCCTACAAAGAATCATGCTACAGGTTCACGGCAAATCCAAATGAGTTTAGACAATCCTATTTTATTGAACCTCCATTTAAAGACAATGACTGCGAAATGTATTGGGGAGACCTTCAAACAGATATCTGGAATCAACTCAAGGATATTGTCATTTGTAAAAAATAACTATCCAATAAACACCTTTAAGTTTACAAATTAAAATCTATATGGAAGTACCTCAGAAATTAAAAGACCAAGTAACCTGCTACATGAGGTTCGAAGCACTCAACGAACTTATGCTAGACCAACTATCAAAGACTAGTATGCTTAAGGTTTACGATCCAGCTTTGGAAACTAAACTAAAAAATCTTAAGGTTAACTTCGAGAGAGTTTCAAGTAAGTCTTTCTCCTACGTTAACGATAGCCCGTCAAGGGATTGGTTCTTTGCAGTAACAAACATGTTCGAGCAACTGTTTGCTATAGAAGATCCAGAGAAATTCTCAGATATATGTGAGCTTGTATTAATGTATCTAGATGGAGACATTAAGCTAGATAAAAAATAATTTACCTCCCCTGACCCCTGTACTTCTTTGGCTTCTGTTCGTACTTTGAATAGCTTTTCTTTGCTACTCCTGTTCTCTTCTTACCGAAAGATGTCTTTTGTTGTACTGCCGATACCTTGCTTTTAGCTGCCATAAATAATAGTTTAAATGCAAAGGTAATAAGAAAAGCCCAGTGTTTGCTGGGCTTTATTACTTTAGATCAGGAGTATTAAGCAACTGTAATACCTGATACGGCAAACGGCAGGTCGTCAACCTGAAACGCTACACTCGTCCATGGTGTAGTCAATGCACTAACAACAGCATTTTGAATAGCATCACGCATAGTCTCATTTCCTGCTGGTGCTGCTGCGTGAGTAATTGTCACAACATCAGTTGCTGTGCTTGCCTTGTAGTGCACGTGAACAGTTGTTGTTGACTCCTGCTCGATTAATACAATACCTGTTGCAGAAAGCAATTGTCTCTGCTCGTTTGTTACTGGGATACTTAAAAATTTCTCCATTTTGTTTTTTGTTTTTTGGTTCAAACAAAGATAATAAAAAAAGCCCAGTGTTTGCTGGGCCTTCTTACTGGGGGGCTGTGGTCTTTTTAACTTGCTTGCTCTATTAACTTTAAAATTTCTTCAGGAGTTTCTTTTACAAGAAAGCATGATTTAGATTCTTCACTATAAGTAATCCCTGTGAATGGAACGGTTCCTATTTGAGTTACAGTTTTACCTTTAAATGATTTTTCACTATATAAATTTACGTGAACAATATAATCTGAATTCAGATAAATCTCTTTATCATCGAATCCACGGGCAGATGTTAATTTAATAAATTTCATTTTTTTTCAGTTAAATCATTTTTCTTATTACTAGTAATCCTATCAGGTCGTTTATCGTGTCTTCTTGATCGTCTTTCTGACCTGACTTAATCCTTGCTAACTTCTCATCGATCCTTGCGTCTATTCTCTCAACTGCACTTAGCTTTGAGAAGACCCCTATAGGCTCGAAATAAGCGTTGCCATAGAGTTTATTTTTCTCGGATAGTAGTTGACCTACCTCATCGAGAACTCTGCCTACATACCTGTCAAAATCCGTAGAACTCTGTGAATGAGATTCTAGATTCTCCCTTAAGGTATCCGCTTGTTGGAAATTTAGATCTGGTTCGTTTAACCAGTGTGCAGTCGTTGAATAATGTATAAAACTCATTCTCTTCTTCTATTGGGGTTGATTTGATTTTGTCTTGCATAGCACACATCGATAGCTTTGATTCATCAATAGCTCTCAATACTTTTAGTGAACTTCCTGCAAATGGATTTTCGTAAGTGTTCATTTTTTTGCTCGATTTTTTGAAGCTGTCATTACCTTGGTCTTTTTTGACTTGATCCCATCAACGTGGTCAACATCCATTCCGTCTCCCTTTCTAACTCTCCCCTTCTTCATCGCCTCTCTTCTGGCTCTGTTCCTCTCCACTCTATCGTCAACGGTGTTCTCGTTGTACTCCTTGTCGTACTTAGCCTTCTTCTTCTTGGCCTCTGGGTTCTCCTTGTAATACTTAGCTGTTTCTTTCATTAATAAATAGTTCTTTCTTCAATAAATCTAGGCTTCTTGTCCTTTACGAAAAATTTAACCCAGTATCCGCCAATGTTTGCTGGGCCAAATCCTCTCTGTGCTTCCCAAGATCCTCTGTGGCTCTCCTTGAAACATCCTAGCTGTAAATGTACAATATCTTTTACTTCTTCTACACCGTGGTTGTTTACTACACGCTGTGGGATAGGAAATGAAAACTGGGTGTGGATGTGTCCAGAGATGAACATATCAGCACTAATCTGTACCTGTCTTCTTGAGCTCTGGATAACACCTCTAGTAACTGGAGCGTTACCTCCTGCACCGTGTGTGTAGTAAGCCTTAATAGTTCCTCTATTGATGTTTGTTGATCCTTCTAATACTCTGAATAGAAGCCATCCTTCGTAAGGACCTAGTAGACCCTTCCAGTTGTACTCTTGCTTTAACTTGTAAGACATGATCGAAAGAAGATCAAACTCGTGTCTCTTCTTTACTGAGTCCTCATGGTTACCCATTGACAAGAACAAGATCCTGTCTGCGTATTGACCAAAGAATCTAACCGCATCGTCCAACACCGACATAAAATAGTTGTTAGTGTTGTACTCTGGTCTTAGGTCTCCCTTGCCTGACCTTGGATCATACTTAGCACCCATGATGTCTAAGATGTCTCCAAATATAGCGATAGAGGCATCTCTCTCAACCGCTTCATCCATCATAGCCTTAAGGGCTCTCCTGTTGCACTTCTTCGAATCGAAGTGTAGATCAGAAATGAACAAGATGCTCTTGTAATCTGTCGCATCTTTAAGAGGAACCTCTACAAGAAACGAGTCATTTTGAACTTTGATTTGCATTATAAATTGGATTTGGTTTATTTTTTCTCTAGTCTTTCTTTAAGCTCTCTCACTTTTTTCTCCTGAGCTCTTTGCATATCGTACACCTGCTGAAGTTGTCTCGCTGCCGTAGGGTTTGATTTACGTATCAAATCTATTTGTTTTTGAGTGATAGTGAAAGAAGATGACTCTTTTTTATCGTAATTTCTTGCGTAAAAGTCGCTCATCAAGATTCTTCTAACGTCCTTGTACAGAGGGATTAAACCAAGGTTACCTACTGCCTCTAGTGCCATTCTGCTTTCAAGCTCTTCCATCGCTCTCTTTTGAGTCTCTGGCTTAGATCCTTCCTTGGTAGCTCTACCATATAGAGTTGCGGTTCTGGCTATGCTTGAAAGTGCAGGAGCATAAGGGCCAGCAAAAGCCTTTCCAAGAACTTCGTAAGGACTTTTTGTTTTCAAGTCTGACTCAGAAACCTTAGAATAAACTAATGAATTCTTGAATGGATCATACTCACCGTCTCTTAGTCCGAAATCTTCTCCAAGATCAGCATTTAGTTGCTCGATAGCATACGCTACTGGAGTATAACCAATGTTCCCTAGCGTTCTTCTACTTAGAACACCAACTCCAGTCCCTACCATGCTTCTCTTTGCTCTGGTCATTAGATCCTCTTCATCTTCATCTTCTCCCTCCAAATCAAGGGCGTCTCCGATAATTGAGTCAAAGATAGAACTTAATAATGAATATGCAACAACATACATGCTCATTCTGGTTACAGATGCTGCAATTATAGCTGTTGCTGCCTTCTTATCTATCTGTCCACTCTTGAACAATGCTATTACAGCAGATCTTAATGTTCCGTATTCAGTTAAATAGAACCTAGACATGAAAGAGTTTATCGCTCTGTATGCTGACATCATTGCGGCATCTTTCTTTCTTGGCACGTTCTTAAGAATTGTGTTGAACGAGTTTCCAGAGGCAGCCATTCGAACAATGTCTGAGTCTGCTTTTTGTCTTGCCTTCTGTAGTGCTGTCTCATACTGTGGAGACAAGTACTCAGATGTTCCGTCTGATATCTTTCTTAGATCGCTTTCAGTTAACTTTACGCCAGTCTCTTTATCAAAGTTGTTTATAAAGTCAGCAACATAGTAAGCCTTTGATACCACCTTATCTGGTGTAGATATCAATAGATCTGAAGTTACGTCAGCAACTCTGTATAGTTTACCGATAGACATTCTTGTTATGAATGATGCGTAATCCATCACCTTTGAAGATGCGGCAGACTTAGATGTTCTTCCATATCCAGATGCGAATCCTCCTTCAGCATACTTACCAGTTAGGACCTGAGTGCCTGCAAGTCTGGTAGACTCAGCACTTCCAATCTTCTCCAAGAAACCTAGCATGTCAGAAGAGAAGGCAAACTTAGTGTGCTTCAGTGCGTCTGTAGTTGTCTTTGGATCAGACAAGATTGCGAACGACATGTTGGATGAAAGTTCTGCAATAGCTCTTGGTATAGAAGCCAATGTTGTCTGGTACCCTAGTTTTTGAATAGCCTTAACTAAAGCCTCAAAGTTAGTGTCTGAGCTGAAGTGATTTTGGAATGTAACTTCCAATGCTTCCTCTACAGATTCTACTAGAGACTGAGCAATATCCTTTTGATCCTGAGTTGAATTTGGATCATCAAAAACCTTGTCCTTAAGCCTGTTAAGTGATCCTGTAACCTCTCTGATCGCTGGAGTCATGTAGAAGTCTGTTAGGGTTTCTCTAGCACCTCTCATTGATGCAGATACTGGGTCAAACATAATTGCCTTAGCCCCAGGAGTTCTCTCGTTCAATGTGCCAGCCTTAGTGGATGGCTTACCGTTTGGACCTTTACCAAATAACTTATTTATCAAAGACTCAGTTTCTTGAGCTTGATTTCTACTCAGAACAGCGTGGTGTACGTAGTTATTTATAATGTTAACTCTAGCACCTCTAATCACAGAACTTGTAAATAACGCCTCAGAAGCTTGAGCCGCATTGATCTCGTCAATCAAAGCCATAGCTTTTTTGTCATTTTCTGTCAAAGAATTTTCTATAGCCTCAAGGTTTAGAGTTTGATTTCCAGACGCATCTTTAACACCAAAATCCTTTTTAATCTTCTCAAGTATTCTTGCGTCACTATTTGTAAGTGAAGATTCTTTTCTAGTAATTGCTTTAAGCGTTGCATCAATAAACTCGATAGCAGTAGCAACAGATGGGCTTCCTGGGTTTGAATCAAATTCTCTCTGCAACTGTAGTGCCATGATCTTGTACTTGGCCTCAACAACAGCGTTATCTGTTCTACCAGCACTCTGAAGTAACTTCTCTGCTGCGTCTGCCTTGGCAGATAGGTCTGCTAGTCTTGCGTCCAGTTTTCCTTTTGGAGACCCAAGTATACCAAATGTTAGGTTATAGATGGTCTTG
>Ga0315902_10007384_pt1 | contig 15020 bp, 14 predicted proteins | sample LakEriMetagenome_9_FD_203523 | JGI IMG/M metagenome (GOLD analysis project Ga0315902, IMG submission 203523) | Freshwater fungal communities from buoy surface, Lake Erie, Ohio, United States - Buoy 12 MA117 | ecosystem: Environmental > Aquatic > Freshwater > Lake > Lake biofilm | place: USA... | reverse complement strand
ATCACTTTCCACAATCTTGGTTGATGTTGCAACTGTGGTTAAAAACCACGAATCCCCAGTATTAACAATCTCGACTTTGCAAGTGGTAGAGACTGCCGCTTAAGTTGTCTGCTCAATCGGCGGCTGCCCCTTACGCCCGTCAAGTTGCAACTAGTAACAAATCTCGATCTGCCATATTGGCTGGAGCTAAGGCGGTAATTGCTGAGGTTGGAAATTACCAATCAAATATTTCTGAGATCGCACTTCGCGCTCAGGTTTCAAAAGCAACTATTTATAATCAATTTGCAGATAAAGCAGAGATGATGGAGTGCCTAGTTGAGTCGGAGATTTTAAGATTAACTGATTTAGCCCTTTCAGCTGGCAGTCGCCAGGAGGCTTTGTACTTACTTTCGCAACAGATCAGTCAAGATGAGGCGTTAAGAAGGTTAGTTGAAACTGATCCGTTGGATATTGCTAAGTTAGTAACAATTACGGCGCATCCCAACTGGGTACTAGCCCATCAAGGGATTGCAAAGATTTTTGGTCACGACTCGGCTGCATGTGGTGTGATTCTTAGATGGCTAATTGGGCAGATCTCATCTCCAATTACCGATGCGGAGTCAAAGTTGCAATCCAAGCGATTAGCTGCCACCTTATTTAGCCAGTAATTTTTCTTATGCGTATCTCCGAACTTCGAAATCGTTTGGCAGATTACTTTCCTGATGCCGATACCTACGCTCGAGATATCATCCATTCAGAGCTTGGCGGAATCACAGTTAATGGCGCAATCGAGATTGGGATGGAGCCAGATGAGATTTGGAAGGCGGTTATCCGCCATAACCCTTCGATGCCAGCTAAGTACAGGTAAAACTCCTAGACTTCAGTTTTGGTGTATCTTTAAGCAGGGGAGTTTCGCGTTTGGGAGAAGAATGATCAAGAAAGTTCTACGAATTTTTGGCTTAATAGGAACAATTGCATTGATTTTACCTTGGATTATGCCAGTCGCCAACGCAGCGCCAAATGCAATCTCGTTGACAGTTAACAATGCTTCTTCCTCCCAATCAGGCACTGCTATTTCAGGTTCAATTTCACTGAGGTATTTTGCCAATTCGCTTTCAGAAGTGGCTACGATACAAACAACTCTCAAATCTGCACCAGCAGGAGCATCCACGCCTGTTATAACTGGTGCAAGTGCGACCGTGACTCCTGACGCAATTGGGAATATTAGTTTGAATTTAACTCCAACCGTTACACCGTCTACTCCAGGAACTTACACTTATGCCGTAGTAGTTTCATTTACTGGTTTCCCAGATAGCACAACGACTGCTGATATATCTTTTACTTTGACAACTCCAACTCCAACTCCAACTCCAACTCCAACTCCAACTCCAACTCCAACTCCAACTCCAACTCCAACTCCAACTCCAACTCCAACTCCAACTCCAACTCCAACTCCAACTCCAACTCCAACTCCAACGGTTCCAGAAAGTTGTCCTTCCACATGGGGACTAAATGAGAGTTTGTTTGCTGAAGGAATTGATATCGGAAATTTTATTTTAAACAATAGAGTCTTATCCGAAATTGTAAATGACCCAAAAAATGTTGTTGTTAATACCGTAATTGAATTCTCAAAAGATGGTACTACTTGGACACTGTTGTCTCAATTAAATAGTAATAATTGGCAGAATTGGAACTATTTTGCAAATAATTATAAGTATTCGCAGTCACCTCAAATTTTTAAATTTTTGTCCGTTGATGCAAACTTATTAAGGTACAGCGGTGCATCAATAAGAGCAAGAACTATAATAGACAAGCAAAACTGCTCAACTTTATCTCTTAATCCCCCTGCTAAACCTTTATCAATTGCACAAATCCAGTTTACCAAGACCAGTATTACGGAATTATATAGCTTGTATCCAAATGCTTTTCCAAACTATCAAACAAGGGATTACTTTGCCGCCCAAATCGAAAATATTAAGAAAAGCTTCATTGAGACTGCAGGAAACGGATCACAGTATTATTATGGAACTGGTTATCGCGATGGCTCACAGCTATCTATTTACCCAAGAAGTAGCACATGCACTGGAGATTTGAATCGTGTTTTAGTTATGAGTAATACGTCCTGTGAAATTGGAATTTATTGGTCTTGGCAAGGTGTTTTGAAATTGGTAGAAACCGTAGTAGCCGTAGGAGGTTTAAGTGAATCTGAAAAACAATTAGCAGCTATAAAAGCAAGCCTACCTTCAATTGTAAACGCAATAAAGAGTAATTTAGACCGTATGTATACGATCTCACTTGACCTCTCAAAATTAGAAAGTAAGTACTCATCGGTTGAAGCTAGTGGGGTTCAAATCGCTATCCAGGAATTTGAAAAACTCAACAGCGCAGCCTTTGCTGTTTGGTCAGAGGTAGCAGCAAATCGAGACAAACTTTACACGATTCTTAGGTCTAAATATATTGATACAGAAACTCGACAGTCAATTGAGAGTGCCTTGAAAGATATTTCTAAGGCAGGCTCATATCTGTCTTCGATAGAGGAATCTATTTCTGAAAATATTGGACGGCTTAATAATGTAATTGCATCAGGCTCAACAGAGATTAAGTCGGAAGTTACTAATTCTGAAAATTCAATTTCTACAAGTAAAAATATCCAGAATGTGGTACTGGCATGGCAAAGTAAATATTCAAATTTAGACTATAGAAACATGACCTCAGAATTTATTTCCGAACAGATAAATTACTTGAGTAAATTGCAAAGTCAAAGTGCCTTTCAGCTAAACTTTCTAAGTCAAAAAATAAAAATTGCTCAGGTTCAAATGAACAAATCAGCTCCAACAACTGCCAATTTATGGAAAGCTATCTATTCTAATTATAGTAACGCTTTAAATATACAGAACCAGTCACAAGAATTTTTAAACAAATATATAAACACGTTAAAATCTGTAACTGTAGTTTCTTCTGACACTGTCCAGTTACAAAAAGAATTTGAGAATGCTAAATCTGCACTCTCTTCAGCTTCTTCCAACTATAACAATGTGTCAAAAGTATCCGAGAGTTTGATTACAGATTACAAGGCAAAAAACTTAACTAATTCGTCCCAGCTAGATAATGCGATTATGAATTTCAAATCTATGTCTGAAAAAATGGACTTAACTGCTCAAGAGTATGCGAATTATATGAATAAAATAAAGTCTATGCAAAATATTTCAGCGACTCCAGAGCAAAATAACTTAATTTCACAAATTCTTGCCGTATGGAACTCTGCTATCAATGTTACAATGAAATCTCAAAAGACTTATTTAAGTATGGTAGATGCAGTTAACAACTATAAAAAATCTTTAGGAATATCAGTGCCTAATGGTGAGATTCTAGAATTAGAAGGGGAAGACGAAAACATTACTGGAAGAGTATCAAGTAAGAAAGAGAGAACATCGCGTTATTTAATAACTATAAGTACTAATCAGCCAAATAACGAGGTAACCGTTAGAGCTGTAAAATCTAAGGCAAAAGCGATAGTCTTCAATATATCTACAGACGATGAAGGCAATGTCTCCTTTAGAACTTTACGAAATTTAGCTAAATACAAATTGCAACTTTGGATCGATGGAGCCTTGATAAGCACTTCACCAGTTCTGAACTGATAGCTTCGGCGTGTCCTAGCCCGCTTTTACCCTTTCGAACAGTTGTTCGATACACTTATCCTGCCCAACCAGAGCGGATCCACAGTTCCGCTAGCACCCCGTGCCAGCCGTCAGTGGAACTCCGTACCTTCTGGACCGAACAATATGACCTCGCCTTTGGAGTTGAAATTCCAAGTGCTGGTCAAGGAGATGAAAGGAAACAAATCAACTATGGCCTCTGCAAATAGAGAACCACAAGATGATAAAAAAGAAGATAAACGATCTAACGATCGTGCAAAATCCCTAGATACCGCCCTTGCCCAAATCGAGCGTCAGTTCGGTAAAGGATCGGTAATGAAAATGGGAGATCGCAAAGCTGTTGCCATGGAGGTTATTCCAACTGGCTCAGTTGCATTAGATATCGCACTCGGCGTTGGTGGCTTACCACGTGGTCGAGTTGTTGAGATCTATGGCCCAGAATCCTCCGGTAAAACGACGGTGGCATTACATGCAATTGCTAATGCTCAAAAAGCAGGCGGTATCGCAGCATTTATTGATGCTGAGCACGCCCTTGATCCTGAGTATGCAAAGAAGCTAGGTGTTGATATTGATGCACTATTAGTTTCTCAGCCAGATACTGGCGAGCAAGCACTTGAAATTATGGATATGTTAGTTAGATCAGGTGCCATTGATATTGTGGTAGTTGACTCAGTTGCAGCATTGGTACCAAGAGCTGAAATTGAAGGCGAGATGGGCGACTCACATATGGGTCTGCAAGCTCGTTTGATGTCACAAGCACTTCGTAAAATGACTGGTGCATTACACCAATCAAATACCACTGCAATCTTTATCAATCAGTTGCGAGATAAGATCGGTGTTTTCTTTGGCTCACCAGAGACAACTACTGGTGGAAAAGCACTTAAGTTTTACGCATCTATTCGGATGGATGTTCGTAGAATTGAAACCTTAAAGGATGGTCAAGAGGCGGTTGGTAATAGAACCCGCGTCAAGATTGTTAAAAATAAGGTTGCCCCACCATTTAAGCAAGCAGAGTTTGACATCATTTACGGTGTTGGTATTAGCCGTGAGGGATCATTAATTGATCTTGGTGTTGAGGCTGGCATTGTTAAGAAATCTGGCGCCTGGTTCACCTATGAGGGTGATCAACTAGGTCAGGGTAAAGAGAATGCCCGTGCCTTTTTAATTGATAATCCAGATCTAGCCAATGATATTGAGAAGAAGATCCGGGCATCATATGTGCCAGCTGAAATCGACCCTGCATTAGTTGCAGCAGTTGATGAGGCCACAGCTGATGTTGAGTTCTAATCTCTAACTCATTTAAAAATACCTTGAAGAGGTCAAACGAGGTAGTAGCTGATCCCTACTCAGAGGCGATGTCGATTGCGTTATTCGCTCTCGCCCCACGCGCAAAGAGTAGGGATGAGTTATTTAAGCAGCTACTAAAACGAGGGGTTGAATCAGAGACGGCAAATGCGGTCCTGGACTCTTTAGAGTTACAAGGTTTGTTAAATGATTTAGAGTTTGCAAAATTATGGAGTGAATCAAGGCAGCGGGCAAAGAAGTTAAGTAAGCGGGTAATTGCCGGTGAGCTTCGCACCAAAGGGGTTTCGCAAGACATTATCAATGAGGTAATTGAAGAGATCGACGATGAATCTGAGTACAACCAAGCATTTTTGTTAGCAGAGCGAAAATATAAATCAATCTCACATCTAGATCCTGAGGTCATCTACCGAAGAATCTCAGGTTTACTTGCTCGCAAAGGTTATGGTCATGGAATTTGTGCCAGAATCATGCGGGAGTTAAGCGGCGGAGTTTAACAAGTAGAATTAGGCGTATGCCTACCTTTGTAGTTGAAACCTACGGCTGTCAGATGAATGTTCATGACTCCGAACGTATCTCAGGTTTATTACTAGATGCTGGTTACACCCAGGCCTTGGCAGATACCCAACCAGATTTGGTGGTCTTTAACACCTGCGCAGTTAGAGAAAATGCAGATAACAAACTTTATGGAAATCTCTCCTTCTTAGCACCACGCAAAAAGAGTGATCCAAACTTTCAAATTGCAGTTGGTGGTTGCATGGCACAAAAAGACCAAGATGCGATCATTAAGCGCGCTCCATATGTAGATGTGGTCTTTGGTACTCACAATATTGGCTCATTGCCAGTGTTGCTCGAGCGGGCAAGAGTTGAGGAACAATCACAGGTTGAGATAAAGGAGTCATTAGAGCATTTTCCATCCACTCTGCCAGTTAAGCGAGATTCAGCCTTTTCTGCCTGGGTTTCAGTTTCAGTAGGTTGTAATAACACCTGCACATTTTGCATTGTCCCTGCGTTGCGCGGAATTGAAAAAGATCGCACCATGGCTGAGATTATGAAAGAGGTTAGAGCTTTAGTTGATCAAGGGGTAATTGAAATTACCTTACTTGGCCAAAATGTAAATGCATATGGGGTTGATTTTGGTGACCGGCAAGCTTTTGCAAAGTTACTTCGCGAGTGTGGGAAGGTTGAAGGATTAGAGCGGGTCAGATTTATGTCCCCACATCCAAGAGATTTCACCGATGATGTAATTGAGGCGATGGCAGAAACAAAAAATGTTATGCCACATCTTCATATGCCGTTGCAATCTGGCAGTAATCAGATTTTACAAGCTATGCGCAGGTCATACCGAAGAGAGCGATACCTTGGCATACTTGAAAAGGTTCGAGCAGCAATGCCAGAGGCTGCGATCACAACCGACATAATTGTTGGCTTTCCAGGCGAGCGTGATGAGGATTTTGAGCAGACTCTTGATTTGGTTAAGCAAGCGAGATTTTCAGCCGCCTATACATTTCAATACTCAAAACGACCTGGCACACCTGCAGCAACGATGCCTAATCAGATTCCAGATGATGTGATGGCTCAGCGGTATAACCTGCTACATAAGGTTCATCAAGATATTTCAAAGAGTGAAAATGAGAGATTAATTGGCAAAACTGTTGAATTATTAATCTCTGGTCATGAGGGCCGTCATGATCTAGATCTAAATCGCATGAATGGTAGAAGTGCTGATTTTCGTCTGACCCATTTTGATAACTCAATTGCAAAGGCTCGACCAGGTGATTTAGTAAAGGTGGCAGTAGTTGAGGCATTTGCAAACCACATCGTTGGTGGACAGCCACTCTCAGTTACTCAAACCAAGGGAGGTGATGCCCACGCTAGATGGGTGGCAGATAATGGTGATAAGAAGATTTTGCTAGGGATTCCAACTCTGGCCTCATTAAAGTCATTATGAGTTTGATAATAATCTGTGGGGCTACTGCAACTGGAAAGAGTGAGTTGGCGCTATTGGTTGCCAAAGAATTAGATGCGCAAATTGTTAATGCTGATTCCATGCAGGTTTATCGGGGAATGGATATTGGAACTGCAAAACTGCCGCTGGCAGAGCGACAAGAAATCCCTCACCACTTATTGGACCTGCTTGAGATAAATCAGGAGGCCAATGTCTCTTGGTATCAAGGATTGGCAAGAGCCAAAATCGATGAGATTTTGCAAAGTGGAAAATCAGTAGTGGTAGTTGGTGGCACCGGTCTTTATATAAAAGCGATTTTAGATGATCTAAATTTTCCTGATACTGATCCAATAGTGCGCCAGCAAATCACCGATGAGGCACAACTAGTTGGTAATGATCAAATGCATCAGCGATTAGCAAAATTGGATCCAGCAGCAGCTCTAGCCATTCCAAAAGAAAATATCCGAAGAGTTATTAGAGCACTTGAGGTCATCCAAATAACTGGAAAACCATTTACTGCCAATCTGCCAAGGCAGGCAAGTAGTAAGTATCCGGCAGCCAAACAATTTGGCTTGGTGCTTGATCGAGAAAATTTAGACAGCAAGATTGACAAAAGAGTTGAGGATATGTGGGCAAAGGGTTTTGTACGTGAAGTAATGCAATTAATGACTAAGGGATTGGAGCAGGCAACCACTGCCAAAATGGCGCTTGGCTATAGCCAAATCATGAATTACTTAAATGGTGAGTGCGATGAAGCCTTTGCCAAAGAGGAGACAAAACGAGTTACCCGTGCCTATGCCAGAAGGCAAGAGACCTGGTTTTCTCGTGACGATCGAATTAAGTGGTTAGCCCCAGAAAGTAATGCAGCACGCTTGGAAAAACTGTTGGCTAGTATTAATTGATGATTAAAGCTACCTACGGTCATGGCACACACAATGACTTTGTATTGGTATTTGATGAGAATAATCAACTTCAATTCTCCAAAGAGCAGATTAAGCGAATCTGCGATCGCTCAACTGGTATTGGCAGTGATGGTTTTATAAAAATTATTAAGAAAGATGACAGCTGGTTTATGGATTACCTAAATGCTGATGGCAGTGTGGCTGAGATGTGTGGCAATGGCATTCGGGTTATGGCTAGATACTTAACTACAAATGGACACCAGCCAAGTGGAATTTATGCAATTAACACTAGGGCGGGTAGAAAATTTCTTTCAGTTCCAGAGTCTGGTGATATCTCGGTAAATATGGGTCAGGTATCTCAGGTGCCCGGAGAGATTTCAGCTTTAGTAAATGGCAATACTTTTTTTGGCGTAAATATTGATATGGGAAATCCGCATGCGGTTGTCTTTGTGGATGATCTGGATCAAATTGGTGATTTGAAAATTGCGCCAATAGTTGAACCAGCAGATGAGTATCCAGAGGGTGTGAATGTTGAGTTTGTTAAGTTTTTAGAAAACGGGGAGTTACAGATGCGAGTTCATGAGCGAGGGGTAGGAGAGACCCAATCATGTGGCACCGGCACCTGCGCAGTTGCATTAGCTGCAACAATTAAGAAAGGAAAATCTCTGCCGATTAAATGGGTTATTAATACTCCAGGCGGTCGATTAGGTGTTGAAATTGATGGCCACAGCAACGCCACTTTATCTGGCCCAGCTGAGTTGGTTAAAGAGGTTGAGTTGGATAAATATTTGTGAGCAACAACCAATCAGGTTCAGGTGATGGGCTAGAGATCGATATTGATACTTTAATCAGAGAAAATGCTCAGGCGGTTGCCGATTATGAGTTACAAGAATCTCCAGAGAGTCAAAACCAAGATCTACAGGATCGACAAGCTCTGCGCAGAGTTAGTGGATTATCTACTGAATTACAAGATGTTTCTGATGCTGAGTATCGTCAATTACGTTTGGAGAAAGTTGTATTGGTTGGAGTTTGGACAGAAGGAACAGCCAAGGATGCAGAGAACTCTATAAAGGAGTTGGCAGCCCTTGCTGAAACTGCTGGCTCTCAAGTTATGGAGGCGCTAATTCAGCGCCGAGATAAACCAGATTCTGCAACATTTATTGGCTCTGGAAAGGTTAAAGAGGTTCGCGAGGCGGTAGTGGCAACTGGTGCTGACACAGTGGTCTGTGATGGCGAGTTATCACCAGCACAACTTCGAACCCTGGAACAAAAAGTAAAGGTTAAGGTAATTGATCGGACCGCTTTGATTTTAGATATTTTTGCTCAGCATGCAAAAAGTCGGGAGGGTAAGGCGCAGGTTGAGTTAGCCCAGATGTCTTATATGTTGCCAAGGTTGCGTGGTTGGGGTGATTCTCTATCAAGACAAGCAGGTGGTATCGGCGGACGCGGTCCTGGTGAAACAAAGATTGAAACTGATCGGCGAAGAATCAATGACAAGATGTCTAAATTAAGACGAGAGATTAAAGAGATGAAAGTATCCAGAGATACTAAGCGAAGTGAAAGGCGCAAAAACAATATCCCTTCCGTGGCAATCGCAGGGTATACAAATGCTGGAAAATCATCCTTATTAAATCGCCTAACCGGCGCTGATGTGTTGGTAGAAAATGCCTTATTTGCAACTCTTGATCCAACTGTGAGAAAAACCGAGAGCGCAGATGGTCGAATTTATACCTTGGTAGACACGGTGGGATTTGTAAGGCACTTACCTCACCAATTAGTTGAGGCGTTTAAATCAACCTTAGAAGAGGTTTCAGAGTCAGATTTAATTGTGCATGTGGTAGATGGTGCTCATCCAGATCCACAGGAGCAGTTAAGAGCGGTCCGACAAGTGATTAGTGAGATTGGTGGCGGTGAGATTATGGAGATAATCGCAATAAATAAAGCTGATATCGCAGCTCCTGAGGTGCTGATGGAGCTACTTCGTATTGAAAGTAATGCTTATGCAATATCGGCAAGAACTGGATATGGCATTGAAACATTGGTTAAAGCTATTGAATCTGCATTACCAAAACCAAAGGTAGAGATCACGGCCATTATTCCTTTTAACCGAGGAGATTTAGTAAGTGCTGTGCATGAGACTGGTGAAATTATCTCTGAGGAGTATTTACCCGAGGGAACAAAACTTCACGCCATGGTTGGTGGAGCGCTAGCAAGAAAAATTCAGATGCTAGAGGAGAAAATTAAACAATAAATCCATTTGGAAATGGATCAGCTGGATCCAGTAGCCAGGTTGCTTCTCCCATTACCCAAGCTCTACCGGTAATAGTTGGCACAATTGCAGGCAGATTTCCCACCATCGTGTGCTCTTTGACCCTGCCTTCAAATTTTGAGCCGATCCACGATTCATTTATCAAAACATCAGAGTCTTTAAACTCACCTTTTGCCACCATTTGAGCAAGGCGAGCACTTGTTCCGGTACCGCAAGGGGATCTATCAAACCAACCTGGATGGATTGCCATCGCATTCTTCCAGTGGAGTGGATTACTTCCTGCAGTTATAAAATCAATGTGATGACAAACTGCAATCTCAGGATTTTCAGGGTGAACTGGTCGATTCTGCTGATTTATTGCATCGCTAATTGCAAGCCCAGCTGTTAAAAATTTTTGACCATTCTCACGCTTAAATTCAATACCGACTCTTTCTATAGGAATAATCGCATAAAAGTTGCCGCCAAAGGCCATGTCATATTTAATTTTTCCATATCCGGGTACCTCTACTGTTTGATCAAGTTGATAGGAAAAGGATGGAACATTAGTTAGGGTTACTTTTTCAGCCTTCCCATCTTTAACCTGAACATCCACTACAACTAACCCTGCTGGGGTATCAAGACGAACTGTTGTTATGGGCTCTGTGACCGGCACTAAATTCTTTTCAACTAAGACTGTGGCAACACCAATGGTGCCATGGCCACACATCGGTAGACATCCTGAGACCTCAATGAAAATTACTCCCCAGTCAGCATCTGATCGAGTAGGTTTTTGAAGAATCGCACCACTCATTGCTGGATGCCCACGTGGTTCATACATCAACCACTGACGGATGAAATCCATATTGGCCATAAAGTTCAGCCGTTTTTCAAACATGGTGTTTCCAGGAATTTCATCAACTCCGCTGGTTACTACCCTCGTTGGCATTCCCTCAGTATGCGACTCCACCGTAGTAACGATGCGCAGACTATTTTTCATCTACTTACTTTCTATTTTTATAGAAATCTAAAACTTGCTTGATATCTTTATTTAGCTGAGCTAGATCATTGGCTGGCAGTGGCAATCTTGGCAATCTTGTAGGGCCACCATATCGACCAACTGCATCCATAGCGACCTTGATTGCAACTATAAACTCTTTACGGCTATCCCAGTTAAATAAGTTATGAACTGCAGCGTAGATTGGTTTGGCTTTGGCATATTCACCCGCCAAACAGAGATTATAAAGTTCGACAGACTCTTTTGGAAGTGCGTTTGGAAATCCTGCAATCCAACCAACTACTCCACCAGTTGATAACTCAAGTAAAACATCATCAGCACCAACTAATACTTCAATTCTAGGGGCGTAATGATGCAATTGCCATACTCGACGAACATCACCAGAAAACTCCTTTATCGCCACAACATTCTCAGCCGCATCTGCTATTCGAGCAACCAATTGAGGAGTTAGATCAACCTTGGTATCAAATGGATTGTTATAAGCGATAATTGGCAAGCCAACTTTGCTCACCTCTTTGTAATGAGCAATTATCTCTTCATCATTTGCACGGTATGCCGTTGGCGGCAAAAGCATCACACACTTTGCACCCATCTCAGCAGCTTGTTCAGTCCAGCGGCGTGACTCAGCAGCACCGTATGCAGCAACTCCAGGTACAACATTAAAACCGGCAGGTGCTGCCTCTAATGCAGTTTTTAAAACCTTTGCTCGCTCTTCAGGGATTAAGACTTGGTACTCACCTAGTGAACCATTGGGAATTGCGCCATGGACACCGTTAGCAGCCTGCCATTTAATGTGATCTGCATATTTATCAAAATCAACTGATAGATCTGCTTTAAACGGTAGTGCAGTTGCAGTTAATACGCCATGCCAAGGTTTAGTAGTTGTCATAGCCAAACCTTATTCGCCCGCTGCTAAAACACCAAGTGGAATTGGTGTGATGATTGGGCGATTGGCGGCAGAGTATCGATCGATATCAGTAGGTGAGATTTTTAATTCACTGGCAACAAGATCAACAACTGACCGGCCACAAACCCTGCCTTGGCATAAACCCATTCCGCAACGTGTCAATAGTTTTGCAGTTCTCGAATCTGTTGCACCTAACTCACTGACTGCATACTTAAGGTTTCCAACCAAGACCTCCTCGCATCTACAGATTATGGTTTGATCATTCAACCAGGAGATCCAGCCAGCTTTTACTGGATAAGTTTTAATTAACGCATCTGCAAATCTTTGCCTTTTAGATCTTCGCTTTCGGTGAGCTTTAAGCACCTCTACTTTGCAACCAACAAATTTAGCCGCACTAACTCCGGCAATAACTCCCTCTGCCATTGAAAGTTCTGCGCCACCAATACCAGTTATCTCTCCGGCTACAAAAACTCCAGGAATTGAACTTTGCTGGTTGTCATCGGCTGATACAACTACGCCGCCATCTTTGGCAACCACCTGCTTGCATCCAAGTGCTCCGGCTAATGATGTGTCGGCGGTAAATCCCCAGCCGATAGCAGCTACATCACATTTAACATTTCTTACCTTCTTAACTTTGAAGTTACCTCGAATTGTGGCCACATCAACTGACTCCAAATTACCATCAATATTTTTATGTGCTGCAATAACTGCAGTTGCAAATCTTGCTCGTACTTTTGCTTGACTGATCGTTTTAAGGTAATAAAAAGCCTCTTTTAATTTTCCAACGTTTTCTAACATAACAAATGGTGAAAGTAACCACCTTGCAGATTTGTTCGCTTCTAGTAACTCAACCACCTCACCACCAGCCTTAATTACTCCTGCAGCTACTGGCAATAAAAATGGTCCACTTCCGGCAACTACTACTTTTTTACCGGCTAAGACCCCATGGCCTTTAAGTAGTGATTGCACGCCACCGGGAGTCATTACACCTGGTATATCCCAACCTGGAAATGGCAAGGTACGGTCATATGCCCCAGTGCATAACACTAAATTCTTAGTATTTATAATTTTCTCTTTACCATTTTGAATTACTCGCAAGGTATTCACGCCATCTTTGTGAGTTGCACTCCAAATCTGGGCCCCGCTTAAAACCTCAATCTCTTTACGCGCTTTAACGGCATTGATCAGGATCAATCCAGTATCTAGATCAAAGTGTTGATCACGTTGAGACCCAACATCATCTGATGACATACGCCAGTACTGTCCACCCAATCTGGGATTGCTATCAATCAATAAAACTGGAGCACCTGCTGCAGCTGCAGCTAAGGCAGCACTTAATCCAGCAGGACCGCCACCAACTATTACAACATTATGCATCGCTACCAACCTGCCTTTGTACCTTCATGCCAGGCTTTGCCTCAATCAAGCAGGCTCGCTGATTGCTAACTCCATCAACAACAACTAAGCAATCAAAGCAAACGCCGATACCGCAAAATACTCCTCGGTCTTTATTATTGAATCTTGTTTTGCGCAAAGTCCGTTGGTTAGCAGCCAGTAACGCTGCGCCAATAGATTGCCCAGAGATCGCGGCAATAGTTTGATCATCAAATGTGAATTCAAGACTAGATTGCGACATTTGACTCCTGCCTAAATCTTTTTGGTGAAAATGGGGTTGGGTCCATAAATGTTTTTCTGCCAGTAATTTGGGCAGCGATCAATTCACCAGTAGCTGGCGCTAAACCTATTCCGGCACCCTCATGTCCTGCTGCATGCCACAGTCCTAAAACATTTGCATCCTCACCAATTACTGGAAGGTGATCTGGTGCGTATGGCCTAAAGCCACGATAGGCACGAAGCAATGGAATGTTTGACAGAATTGGAAAGAGTGAGATCGCCTGCCTTGCTAATTGACGAAGTACTGCCACATCTAAATCTGACTTAAATCCAACTCGCTCTCGAGATGCGCCAATTAAAATTGTGCCACTTTCAGTTCCCTCTACAACTGCGGAGGATTGTAAATCAGCATCGCTGCTTGCAACATTGGCAACATAATCAGCATCATAAACTTTATGGTGCACAATCTTTGGTGCTGGAGCTGTTACCAAAATAAACCCTCGCCTTGGCATGATTGGCAGGTAAGAGCCTGCTAACTCTGCGATCGCACCAGCCCAAGTGCCTGTCGCATTAACAATTATTGGGCTCTGGTAGGTTGCTTTATCGGTTGATACTCCAATAACTCTGCCTGATGCTGTATTTATCGACTTAACATTTTCTCCTTGAATAAAGGCGCCACCACGCTTTCTAACTGCTCGCATAATTTGAGCAGCAGCTAGCATCGGCTGGCATTGCGCATCTTGTGGGTAAAGAACTGCATACTCAACACTGTTTGAGATATGAGGTTCAATCTCTCTAACTCCTTTTGCATCTAATTCAACGACCTCAATTCCACAACTTGCCTGCTGGGCAGATAACTTTTTCAGATTAGCAATCCCATTTTGGCTTCGTGAGATCACAACACCGCCTTTGGCCTCTAATTCAAAACCACCACCGATATCAGTGTTGAGTTCAAACCAGGCATCTCGGGAGCGAAGTGCAAGTGTTAACTCTGGGCTTGGCTCTTTATCTGAAACCAAAATATTTCCTTCACCTGCGCCAGTTGTGCCACTTGCGACTGCGCCACGGTCAATCACTAATACCTTCAACCCAGCATTTGCAAGTGATAGTGCGCTGCAAGCACCAACTACTCCAGCTCCGATCACAATCGCATCAGGGTTTTTCATGGGTTAAATCTACTGTCAGTGGTACTTGTTTAACTATTAGTAGTGGGTAACCTCACCTAATAGGATCAGCACGGACGGCAAGGAATGGTGGCAAATAAAGTGGGGTTAGTCTTAATCCAAGGCAGCGAGAGCTTGTTGGCTGACCGCGCAATTTCACAAATTTTAGCCACTAAGACACAATCGCAAGTGATAACTCTTTTTGCCTCCGAGGTAGAGCTAGGTGTGATAACTGATAATTTGGCCCCATCATTATTTGGTGATCAAAGAGTTGTGGTCATAA
>Ga0315902_10007382_pt1 | contig 15024 bp, 11 predicted proteins | sample LakEriMetagenome_9_FD_203523 | JGI IMG/M metagenome (GOLD analysis project Ga0315902, IMG submission 203523) | Freshwater fungal communities from buoy surface, Lake Erie, Ohio, United States - Buoy 12 MA117 | ecosystem: Environmental > Aquatic > Freshwater > Lake > Lake biofilm | place: USA... | reverse complement strand
GACCGTCAGCCACCGGGAGGATCGGTGGCGGGGCTGCGGCGGAAGCAGGTTGCTTGGGGGACATGGCGGGGGAGAAGTACCAGCCCCCGGCCTCCGGCAACAGACCAAACCCACGGTCCCTTGCCGCCGTGGTGACTGACCGGGCCCGCAGTTTCCCAAGCCGCCCATTTTCCCAGCGATCGCCTGCGACTGAGTCGGGCGTCGGATGGCGGGGCGGGGGCTCTGTATCGCCTGTCGTCTCAGAAGGTGCCGACGTTCATGTTCATGTACGCGCCGAACGGACCGACGCCGACGCTCATTCCAGAGCCCTTGACGTCGGAGAAGGGCGGCTTGCCGCCACCCTGGTTGCCGCCCCGGTACGGCGAAAAAGACATGCCCGACTGCGCCTGGGCCGCGGCGGAGTTCGAGGCCGCCGCCGTCGCCTGGCGGGCAGCCTGGGCCCGCTCGACGAGCTGCTGGCGGCTCGAGTCAAAGGCCGCCTGGCGCTGCTGCAGCGAGGTCTTTTTCTGCTCGATCTTGTCGATCTCCTGCTGCAACTGGGCGCTCGACATCGTGACGACGTCGGGTACGTCCTTGAGCACCTCGGCCCGCTTGCTGTCGGACATCACGGAGAGGTACTGGCCGACCCACTGCCGGGCATCCTTGGCTTCCGGGGTCTCCAGGATCTTGAACTTGGAGTCAAGGTCTTCGAGGAGATACTCGAGCTCGTACGACGACATCCCTGCCACCCGCCTGTTGAAGTCGGCCTTGATGTTGTGCACTTCCTGCGGCGTGTAGAGCTGCTGCGACGAGAGCCACTCACCCAGTTCGAAGATCGCCCGGCGCCACCGCGGGCTGTTCATGATCTCTGCCTTGCGGGCCAGGTCGCCGTCATCGTCGTCGGCTGTCTTGGCCGGGGTGGCGGCAGCTTGGGCCGGGGCAGCCGGTTGCTGGCAGAAAGACTGCGCCGGGAACGTGGCCGTGGCGATTGCCACCACGGCGACCGTGATCAGCGACCTGCGGCAGGCGGGGACGAGCGTGATCGACTGCATGGTGCATTCAGGCTCTAGCGAGCCCCCTCGGTGATTCCTGTGCCGGGCTTGCGGACGAGCGTCATGTTGACCTGCGGCATGTGCTCGCCGCCGACATGCGTGGGCAGCGACCGCCAGACACACCGGTCTTTGCCGTCGTACGAGTAGATGTTGAGCGAAGAGGTCTGCGAGCCGTTGGGGAGCACGGCGGTTGTTCGCGCCACCCACGAGCCGTCGTCCCGGCTCCAGGTCGCCTCGCCGTGGCCGCCGTCGGAACTGAACACCCAGGAGCGGATGCTCTTGGAGAGCGGGTCCCAGCCGATCCGCTGCGTGACCTGGATCGCTGCGTCGGCCGCCGCTCCGGGCGGCGTGATCTTCATGTCGCGGAGCAGGAACGTCCGCGTCGGATTCCAGCGAGTGCTGATCTCGACCTTCGGCCTGGCGGCAGCGGGCTTGCCGGGTGTTGCATCGTCGACGACCGTCCAGTCGCCCACCATCCACTCGAGCGACGCGAGTGTCTCATCGCCCGAAGCCTCGTCGCCCCGTGCCTCGCGAAGTGCGGCGAGCTTCCACGTCCCTTCGTGGCGCACCCAGGTCGCCGAGAAGCGGCCGTGCAGCGGCGCGCTGTGGCCTGGCGGTACGACCGCGACCATGCCGTCCTCGATCGCGACGTCGGGATCGAGGAAGCGGATCTTGGTTTCGCGGATGTCGATCTCCGGCTGGCCCGCTTTGGCCTCGCCCTCGGCGGCGGGTTCGAGAACCGACACGGTGTCGCGCCCCTTCATCACGTTCCCCAGCGCGTCCACGATGTCGCCATCCGGCGTCCAGAGCGCGGCGAGGGCTTTGCCGTCACCCCGCTCGAGCGCGACCTTATAGGCCTTTCCGGCATCCTGGATCGCTTTGGTGTCGGCGGAGAGATCGGCACGGCTCGGCGCCGGCATCAGCGCACCGATGGTGACGGCGAGAACGGTGGGCAGCAGGCTGACGATGCTACGGAGCGTGGGGGATTGCTGGGACGTCGGCATGCAACACCGGGCGGGGGGGGGATGGCGTCGAGGCCCGCGTGCCACGAGCACATGGGGCGGATCGAGCCGAGGATTTTACCATGGGTCGATGGCTCAGGGAAAGCACGCGGATGGATCGTCTGGTAGGGTTTTCGGCATGACCGGTCATGTTCCCCTGCTCGCCGACCTGGTCCGGCGGCCGAGCGTCAACCCGATGGGCCGCGACGTTTCCGGCCCCGAGTATCTCGAGGGCCGCGTGACGGACTTTCTGGTGCAGCGGTTCACGGCCCTTGGCCTGCCGTGGGCCCGCCAGCCGGTGTCGCCCGGACGCGACAACGTGGTCGCCCGGCTCGACGCCACGGTGCCGCGGGCTCCGGTGCTGCTCTGGGATGCCCACCAGGACACCGTTCCGGTGGAGAACATGACGATCGAGCCGTTCGTACCCGTCATCCGGGACGGGCGGATGTACGGCCGCGGCACCTGCGACGTGAAGGGGGGCATGGCGGCGATGATCGCGGCGGTCGAACGACTGCTCACGCATCCCGGCGAGCGTTCAGCCACCGTCGTCTTTTCCGCGACGGTCAACGAGGAGTTCGGCTTCTCGGGCGCCAGGGCGCTCGCCCGACTCTGGGAGCCGGCAGCCCCCGACGCGCCCGCGTCGGACGCGGCTGCCCGCAAGGTGGTCGGTCGTCGTCCCGCCGTGGCCTTCGTCGCCGAACCGACGGGCCTCGACCTCGTGATGCAGCACAAGGGAGCGATCCGCTGGCGGATCCGGGTGCACGGCCGTGCCTGCCACAGCGCCTTCCCCGAACAGGGTAGCAACGCCATCTATCCGGCCGGCCGCGTGATCCTCGCGCTCGAGGCCCTCGCCTGCGACCTGCTCACGAGGCACGCCGACCATCCCTGTGGGCCGCCCACGCTCAACCTCGGCACGATCCGGGGCGGCGCGGGCGTGAATCTCGTGCCCGATCTGACCGTGCTCGAGGTGGAGCGGCGGGTGCTGCCCGGCGAGTCGCCTGCCGAAGCGCGGGCCGAGGCGATCGCACGGATCTCCGCCGCCTGTGGCGACGCGAGGATCGAGCACGACGAACCATTCCTCGAGAGCGCCGGCCTCGCCGACGCCACCGGGGACCAGAAGGCGGCGGCCTGGGTAGAGAAACTGGCGTCGGCGGCCCGCGGCCGCGGCGCCGCGGCCGCTCGCACCGCCGCCCGCTATGGCACCAACGCCAGCGTGTTCACGGCCGCCGGCGTGCCGAGTGTGGTGTTTGGCCCCGGCTCGATCGCCCAGGCCCACACGGCCGACGAGTGGATCGACCTCGCCCAGGTCGGCGTCGCCGCCGAGATTCTGGCGGCCTTGGTCGCCGGCGGCTGATTGGTACAACATCGCCACCACATAACCCCCATGCACGGCAGGAGCAAAATCATGGCAGGCAGGATCAAGGTCCAGGGCCCGGTCGTCGATCTCGACGGCGACGAGATGACGCGGATCATCTGGCAGTTCATCAAGGACAAGCTGATCCTGCCCTACCTCGATCTCGAGATCCGCTATTTCGACCTCTCGATGGAGCATCGCGACGCCACCGGCGACCAGGTGACGATCGATGCAGCCAACGCCATCAAGGAGTGCGGCGTGGGCGTGAAGTGCGCCACGATCACGCCCGACGAGGCGCGGGTGAAGGAGTTCAGCCTCAAGCAGATGTGGAAGAGCCCCAACGGTACGATCCGCAACATCCTCGGCGGGGTGATCTTCCGCGAGCCGATCATCATCAAGAACATCCCGCGGCTCGTGCCCGGCTGGACGAAGCCGATCGTGGTGGGCCGCCACGCCTTCGGCGACCAGTATCGCGCCACCGACGTGAAGATCCCCGGCAAAGGCTCGCTGACGCTCACGTTCACGCCGGCCGACGGCTCGAAGCCGATGGAGATGAAGGTCTTCGAGTTTCCGTCGCCGGGCGTGGCCATGGCGATGTACAACCTCGACGACTCGATCCGCGACTTCGCCCGGGCGAGCTTTCGGTACGGCCTGGCCCGAAGCTTCCCCGTCTACCTCTCCACGAAGAACACGATCCTCAAGGCCTACGACGGCCGCTTCAAGGACATCTTCCAGGAGATCTTCGACGCCGAGTTCCAGTTGGAGTTCGCCGCGAAGGGGCTCACCTACGAGCACCGGCTGATCGACGACATGGTGGCCTCGGCCCTCAAGTGGGAAGGGGGTTACGTCTGGGCCTGCAAGAACTACGACGGCGACGTGCAGAGCGACATCGTGGCCCAGGGCTTCGGCTCGCTCGGCCTGATGACGAGCGTGCTCATGACGCCGGACGGGAAGACGGTGGAGGCCGAGGCCGCTCACGGCACGGTCACGCGGCACTACCGTCAGCACCAGCAGGGCAAGCCCACGAGCACCAATCCGATCGCCTCGATCTTCGCCTGGACCCGCGGCCTAGCGCATCGGGGAAAGCTCGACGGCACGCCCGAGGTGACCCGCTTTGCCGAGACGCTCGAAAAGGTCTGCATCGAGACGGTCGAGGAGGGGAAGATGACGAAGGATCTCGCGATCCTCATCGGCCCCAGCCAGCCGCATCTCACGACGCAGGAGTTTCTCGCGGCGATCGACGCCAATCTCGTCACGGCGATGCGGGCCTGAGCAGCCTCGGTCCCCATCGCTCACGCGATGGGGCTTCCTGGCTCGCACGCGGAACCGCGTGAGCGGTACGGGGGCAGGATGCGGCGCGCCGCGAGCGGGCGGTATCCGAGAAGGCTTCAACCCACGCCGAAGGCTTTCATCACCTCGAGAACGAGGATGATCGCCACGCCCATCAGGCTTTCACCCGCGATCAGGCCGCTCGACACCGGCACCGTGTAGGTCTCGGCGGCCTTCGGCCGCGCCCGGGCGAAGAGCCAGGCCGCGAGGGCCCCGGCGAACATCGCGAACGAGTTGAAGGCCGGGATCACCCCGGCGATGCCGAGGCCCGTCGTCGAGGGCAGCCAGGGCCTCCAGGCCTTCGGCCCGAACTCTTCCAGCAGCGTCAGCACGACGCCGATGGCGGCGCCGACGGCGATCGCCTCCAACGCCCCGGCGGGTAGGGCGTCGATCCCCTTGGCGAGCAGTTCGGCCACGCCTGCCCAGACCTTTGCCGACGGCGCCGGCAGGGCCTCGGTGCCGAGCTTCTCGGGGTTCCGCTGCACGACGAACAGATACGCCGGCACCGACACGATCGTGCCGGCGATCACGCCGAAGAGCTGCGAAATCGTCTGCTTCCGCGGATTGCCGCCGAGCAGGTAGCCGCTCTTGAGGTCGGTGAGCAGGTCGGCCGCGTGGGAGGCGGCCCCCGAGGTGATCGAGGCCGTCATCAGGTTCGTCGTGATGTTCTGCGGCGCGACCACGCCGTACATGAGCTGCGTGATCTTGCCCATGGCGCCGATCGGCGTGATGTCGGTCTCGCCGGTGGCTCTGGCGGCGACGATGGAGAGGAAGAAGGTCACGAGCACGGCCAGGATCCCCATCCACCAGGTGATGTCGAACAGCCAGTGGCCCAGGACCACGCAGGCCGCTCCCGACGCGAGCGTGCCTACCACGAACCAGCTCGACGGCACCTCGACGCGGGCCATCGGATCGTCGTGGCCGTCCGTCGAGCCCCCGACGAGGCGGCCCAGGCCGCCGAAGGCCCGGAGCACCGTCTTCCACTTGAGGCCGAAGGAGAGCAGGCCCGACGACACCATCATCGCGGTGGACGGCCAGAGCACCCACGACACGATGCCCCGGTAGCCCGGCTGGGCGATTTCGCGTTCCACCAGGATCGGTCCGATGATCCCGTAGAAGATGATCGATCCCACGAGCATCGACGCCGCCACGCGCAGCCCCATGATCGCGCCGGCGGCGACCATGATCAGCGAGCCCTCGATGCCGATCGTGTATTTGGCGAGGAGATCGCGACTCGCGGCGAACGGGCCGAAGGGAATCTCGCTCGGCATCGCCCAGGCGCTGATCGCCTTGATGCCGCCGACGAGGTCGCGCCACAGGGCGATGACGGCGCCGAGAATCGCGGCGGCGAACAGTGACCGGGCCTTGACGACCGCTTCATCCCCTTCGCTGTGCATGCTCACGAGCGTCTCGGCGGTGGCGATGCCCGAGGGAAAGGGGAGCTGGTCGATGTTGATCAGCTGACGCTTGAGCGGGATCGCCATGAACACGCCGAGCATCGAGAGCGCCGCCATCCAGAGCGCCAGCTCCCACCAGGCGAAGGTGCGGCCCGTCGTCATCAGCAGCGCCGGGATCGCGGCGACGAGGCCGGCGCTCGACATGTAGCCGGCGGCACTCGCCGCGCTGCTCATCGTGTAGTTCTCCAGCGTCGAGAAGGGGCGGGCGCCGAGCCGCTCGAGGAACTTGAACACCGCGTAGGCGATGATGCAGGACGTGATCGTCACCCCGAGCCCCCAGCCGTTCTTGAGGCCGACGTAGAGGTTCGACACCGACATCAGGCCGCCGATCAGCATCCCCGTGATCACGGCGCGGGGCGTGAGTTGCACGGCGTCGTCGCCGGCGTAGACGTTGTCGAGCCACCACCGCCCCGCCTCGCGGTCATCGGCAAACGGCGGATGCTTCTCGGGCAGAGGATGGTTCATGGAGGCGCTCCCGGGACAGCGTGCGACGCGGTCAGGCTAACCAAGACGCCGCCGGCGGGCGAGGTGGCCAGGAGGCTGGGAAGTGGCCGCGGGCTCATGGGTGGTGGCTCGGGGCTGCCCGTGCCCGTCGCCGGACGTTCTCCTCGGCCCTCCTGGCCTCGGCTCACTCGATGCTGCCCTCGCTTCGCCATCCTGGCTACGCTCGGCCAGCAACGCCGGCTCCCGAGCACGGGCAGCCCCTCGCTGAGTTCGTGCCCGTGAAAGCCGCAGGCCGTGAGGCCTCGGGCGACTCTCGCTGGACTCCGAGTTCATCCTCGACGCATCCCACGCCTCGCGGCGTTGGGCTTGGACAGGCGAATGCCCAAGCGAAAACGGGCAGGATGCCCGTGCTTCGCGTGAACCCGGCATGCGAGCCGCACCGTGGCTGCGGCTCCGAATGCCCAGGGCTGCAGGGGCCACGGATGGCCCTGCCGCCGTGAACTCAGAACACGTCGAGATGGAAGTGGTGGCCCTGATAGTAGCGCCGCGACTTCGGATAGTCGTTCTGCCACGCCCGGTTGTAGACCGGCACCCGCATCTCCTGCGGATAGCGGTAGTACAGGTCGTTGGCCGACTGCATGTAGCCGTCTTGGTAGAAGTTGTGCGGGTACCAGACGTACGGATAGTGGTACAGCCGGTTCCAGTCGTGGGCGTTGTAGGAGTTGCCCCACTGGTAGCCGTAGGCTTGCGTGCCGGCCCCGACGGGCGCCTGGGCGGCAGCGTCATGGGCGGCAAGAGAAACGAGCGCGAGAGCGGCGAACGCCCCCGCGGCGAGGTAGCGAAGCATCGGATTGTCCCCCTGAGAATCCAGCGTCAGGAGGAGTATCGACCGGCCCTACGACCGGTCTTCACGGAAAATCCCGCAGGGTCGCCGGCACCGTCGGGGAACTCAGCAGTTTCGGGCAGGCCCTGACGTCGCCTGAACGCGGCGGCCTGTCACCCCTTCAGGCTCCGGGGAACCGGCCTTCGGCGAGGTCGCGGTCCCATTCGTCGAGCAGCGGCCAATGGGGGGCGCAGGTGCCGAAGTCGGCGAGCTTGAGGTAGCCCTTGAGGCGGGCGATCGTGGCGGCCAGGAGCCTGTCGTCCTTTTTAAAGATCGGACCGTGGCTCGGCAGGAGCCATTCCACGTCGCTGGCGGCGATCCGCTCCAGGGACTGAATGAACGACGGAATGTCGCTGCCATGGTGGGCGTCGATCGCCCCCACCGAGCCGTCGCGGTAGATGTTGTCGCCCGAGAGCAGGAGGTTGCCCATCCGAAAGGCGAGTTGGCTGTCGGTGTGTCCGGGCGTGAGCCAGACCTCGAGCGTGCGGCCGCCGACCACGATCGTGTCGCCGTCGACGATCTGGCGGTCCACCTTCACCTTCGGCATCTCGAGATGGACGTTCTGCGCGTCGATCTCGGCGAACGTCTTGATGCGGTCACCGCTCTCCAGCGACGGCACGGCCTTCGGGTGGGCGAGCACCGGCGCCTTGAGAATCGACTTTGCCTTGGCGAGACCCTGGATGTGATCCACGTCGGCGTGGGTGGCGACGAGCGCCGCGCATTGCGACAGCGGAAAGTCCATCTGCCGGATCAGTTCCACGATCTCGTCGACACTCTCCTCGTAGCCGATGTCGATGAGCGCCCAGTCGCGATCGTCGTAGATGAGATAGACGTTGCAGCCGATCCGCCAGCCTGCCTGGTAGTTCATCTCGATCACACCGGGAAAGACAGGACGGCGTTCGAGCATGGTGGAGAGGCGGACCCCAGGGGGATGAAAGACCGGATTTGCGGGGAAATCCCGCCGAGGACACACTTGATTCTGCCCGCGGGGTTCGGCTCCCGGGCGCTCGCGGTGATCGCAGTCTAGAACGGCGAAACCGTGGCGGCAACGAACGCCGCGGCCTTCCGGTCGGCGTGGTGGTTCCAGAGGAGCGGAGCGCCGAGTCGCGGCAAATCATGGTGTCCAGTGGCCAGCCCGCCGCGCCGTCGTTCGCCGCCTGGGCCGGGAGCGTGGCCGAACTCTGCGATGCCGTCGATCGCCTGACGCCGGTGGCCGCGGCACTCGGCGTCGCCGATGCGGCGGCCGCCGCGTGGCATGGTGCCCTGTACGGCAAGCTGCGGCCGCAGGTATCGCGGGAGCCGCTGCTGGTGGCAGCCGTCTGCGGCGGCACCAACACCGGCAAGAGCCTGATCACCAACTCGCTCGTCGGCTCCGACATCAGTCGCTCGACGCCCGAGGCCGCCCGCACGCTCCATCCCGTGGCCAGCCTCGCCCGGGGCGTTGCCGCCCGTACCGACCTGGCCGAGTTGTTCCCGGGATTTCGGCCGGTGGCGTGGCGGAGCGAGGCCGACGCGGTCGATGCCGCCGCCGCGGATGTACTCGTCTGGCGGGAAGACCCCGGCGGCGAGCAGCCCGAGAAGCTGGTCGTCCTCGACACGCCCGACATCGACGGCACGCTCCGCGAGAACTGGCATCGGGCCGAACTGGTCCGCAACGCCGCCGACGTGATCGTGGCCGTGCTCACGCAGCAGAAGTACAACGACGCCGCCGTTCGCGACTTCTTCGCCGCGGCAGCGGCCGCCGGTAAGACGGTGATCGTCGTCTTCAACATGGTCGACTGGCCGCGGCAGCGGGAGCGGATCGCCGGCTGGCTGGCCACGTTCGCCACCGAAACGGGCGTCGCGGCCGCGGCGGTCTACGCCGGGCCGCACGACTTCGACGCCGCGGAGGCAGGCCGGATCACGCTCGTTCCACTTCCCGAACTCACGCCCGGCGGGGCAGAGGTGCCGCTGGCGGCCCGGCTCGCGACCGGCGATTTCGACCGCATCAAGCGGCAGGCGATGGCCGGCGCGATGCGGGTGGTGGCCGATCCGGAGCAGGGGCTCGCCGGCTGGCTCGACACCCTCGATCGGGCCGCCGCGGGATGGCGCGACTCGCAGCGGCTGCTCGAACGCGAGGGCCGCGTGCAGGTGGAACTGCCGGCGCCGCCCCGAGAGATCGTCTGGGACGAGGTCTGGGCGTGGCTCGAGCCGCGGCGGTCGGCGGTCGATCTCGTCGTCAGCAGCGGCTACCGCACCGTCGGGCAGGGTGTCTCGTGGGCCGCCCACCGGCTGGGCCTCGGCCGCACGGCTGCGGAGCGGAAGGAAGACTTCGCCGCCACTGAACTCGAGACGCTCAAGCGGGCCCTCGCCGACTTCATCGACCGGCTCGACGACGCCTGTCGCCGTGACGAGCGGTTGGGGCGGCTGCTCGGGCCGCGGCTCGCGACGGCCGATCGCCAGGCCTGGTACGCCGACCTCGAGCGGCGGCACGCAGCGTTGCCGCTGGTGTCGGACGACTACCGCACCTTCGTGCGGACGGAACTCGACCGGTTTGCCGCCGAGAACCCAGGCATGGTGAAGGCGGTGCTCACCGGACTCACCGTCGGGTCGGTCGTGCGTCCCGTGATGACGCTGGCGCTGTTCAGTGCGGGGGCCGCCGCCGTACCCGCCGCGGCCGGCGTGCTCCACCATGTGCTCGACGTCGGCGTCACGGTGGCGGCCCCGCTGGCAGGCGAAGGGGCGGTCGCCGCCGCATCGCAGGGCATCCGGCCGTTGATCGAGCGGCTCTTCGCCGGATGGTCGGCGGAACGGGGGCGGATTCTCGCCGAGACGCTCCACGACGTGGTGCTTGGAGACGGCGTCGAGGAGATCGGGCGGCTGGCGTCGTCGGGTTCGCGGCCTGAACTCGTCCGGGCGCGGCAGTTGCTGGTCGAGTGTTCGCGGGAGTGCGGCTGACGATGGACACACCGAACGCATCAGCGTCGCCCTCGCCGGCCACGGAGCCCGACTTCGCGGCGTTCGACCTGCTCGTCGACGCCCTCGGCCGCTGGGCTCCAGCCGGCCCCGCCTGGCCGCCCGCCCGCCGCGTGAAGAGCGAGTGGGAGGGCGTGGCTCCGCGACTCGACAAGGCCCGGCTCGAACTCTCGCGGGTGCTCGTCGTGGGCGTGGTCGGCGGCACCGGCACTGGCAAGAGCACACTCGTCAATGCGTTGGCCGGCAGCGAGGTCACCACGGCCGGCGACATCGCCCGGCCCACCACCATCAACCCCGTCGTCGTGGCGGCCCGCGATGTGGACGTGTCGTGGCTGCCGCTCGACGCGATGCAGGCACGCCTCGTGCGGAGCGACTCGCCCGCCGTCGCCAACATCGTGCTCGTCGACTGCCCCGATCCCGACACGCAGGCCCCGGCCGGGACGCCCCCCGCCGAGGCGTCGAAGCCGAGCGCCACCAATCGCAACCGCGATCTTCTCGAGGCTGTGCTGCCGAGCTGCGACGTGCTCCTGCTCGTCTCGACCGCGCAGAAATACCGCTCGTGGATCGTGGCCCGCGAGGTGGCGGCCTTTGCGCCCGGCCGGCCGCTGCTCTTCGTGCAGACCCACGCCTCCCGCGATCCCGACATCCGCGCCGACTGGCGGAAGGAACTCGAGTCGCAGGGATTCGACGTGCCGCGGATCTTTCGGGTCGACGGCCTGCAGGCGGCGGCGCGGACCGCGGCCGGACTCGAGCCCGAGGCCGGGTTTCGCGAACTCGTGGCCGCGATCGACGGGGAACTCGCGGGCCGCGCGGCCAGACGGGTTCGCCGCACTGGCGCCCTCGACCTCGCCGCCTGGTTCACGCGGCAGGCCCGAGCCGAGCTCGCGGCGAGGGCCGCACCGGTGGCGGCGCTCGCCGCCGGCGTCGAGGCGGAACGGAGCCGTCTGGAGTCAGTCCTCGCCCGCTCGATCGGCGAGACGCTGCGCACCAACCGCTCAGCGTGGCAGCGGCTCATTGCCGATGACGTGGTGGCCCGCTGGCACGGCGGTCCGTTCGCGAGCTTCCTGCACGTGATCGCGGCGCTGGGGTCGCTCTGGAACCGCGTGCGTCCGGGGACGGGTGTCGTCGGCAGGCTGCTCGCCGGTCAGTCGGTGTCGGGCACCGACCGCGATGGCGGCTGGAAGGCGGTCGAAGAACTGGGCCTGCCGGCTGGTGAGGTGGAGCAGTCGCGGAGCGTGCTCGCGGGGCTGGCCTCCCGGGCAGGGATCCAGGAGCCGCTCGTGGGCCGGGCACGACTCGATGACGCGGCCGCCGCGACCGCGACCGCGGCGCTCGTCGACCGCGCTGGGGCGTGGCTCTCCGCTGGCATCGATCGGCTCGTGGCCGAGCGTCGCGGCCGCGTCGGTCGTCCCGCCCTCCACTGGCTCTTCGAGGCGCTCTTCTCGGCGCTGCTGGTCACTGTGCTCGTGCGGGCCGGCTGGAACTTCTTCCACGGCAACCTCTGGGAGGGCAAGCCCGTCTCCGGCATTGGCTTCCTCGAGGAGGCGATCGTCTGGGTGATCCTCTGGGGCCTGCTGCTCCGCTGGTGGATCTTCGCGCTGGTGCGGCTTGGCCTCGACCGCGACATCCAGGGGCTCGTCGGCTCCGTCGCTTCGTCGCGGCTCGTCGATCCGCTGCTGGCCGACTTCGCATCGGCCGCCTCCACCGTTTCGAACTGGATCGACGAGGGCACGCGACTCGGCGCCGAGGGGGACCGTCTGGCGGCGGCGGGCGGCGAGACCACCGGTCTCGGCCGCCTGCGGAGGACGGCGACGTGATTCGCTGCCGGTCCGCGATCGCGCCGCTCGCCTGCCTCGTGGCCGTCGCTGCCGCGTGGGCGGCCGCAGCCGAGTTCGACGAGATTCGCACGCGGGACGAACTCGTCTGGGCCGCGGACCAGGAAGGGGGCGGCCCGCACGTGTTTCCCGATCCCGCCGATCCGCGGCGGCTCACCGGCTTCGAGGTGGAGTTTGCCGAACTGCTCGCCGGTGAACTCGGCGTCAAGGCCCGGTTTCAGCAGGGGCAGTGGGATCGGCTGCCGCTGCTCCTCGACCAGTCGGCCGACTGCGTGATCAACGGCATCGAACTCACGCCCGAGCGCCGACGTGACTACGGCTGCTCGCGTCCCTACTTCGGCTACGCGCTGCAGATGGTGGGCCGTCGGGGCGCTCCGCCGGCGACGCTCGCCGACCTCGCCGAACCTGGACCCACCGGGGCGTGGCGAATCGGCGTGCTCACCGGTTCCGCCGCCGAGAGCGAGATGCGGGCCCGCGCCGCCCGCGGCGAGGCGCAGATCGAAGTGATCGGCTACGACGGCACGCTCGACTCGATGGAGCAGGTGCACGGCGGCGTGCTCGACGCCGCCGTGCTCGACGACTGCATCGTCACCTTCTATGCCGACCGCTTCGCCGCCCTGCGGAACGTCGACCGGCCGTTCGCCGGCGGCCTCTACACCGTGCTCACCTCCCGCCGCACGCCCCGACTGGCCGCCGCGATCGACGAGGCCATCGGCCGGCTGATCGCCGACGGCAGACTCAAGAAACTCTACGATCACTGGGACCTGGCCGGACGGCAGCAGATGCTCATGCTTCGAGACGCGGCTGAGATTCCCGCGGCCCGCGGCCGGACGCTCGGCGAACTCGTCCGGCAGACGCTGCCGCTGCTCGCCTCGTCGGCCGGCATGACCGTGCTGCTGTCATGCGCCGCGTTTCCGCTGGCGGTCGCGATCGGTCTGGTCGTGGCGATCGGGAGGCTGCACGGGCCCGCGTGGCTCAGGCCGCTGCTCACCGGCTACGTCGAGGTGCTCCGCGGCACGCCGCTGATGCTCCAGCTCTACGCGATCTTCTTTCTCCTGCCCAAGATCGGCCTCGCGCTGCCGGCGCTCGCGGCGGCGATCATCGGCCTGGCCCTGAACTACTCCGCCTACGAGTCGGAGATCTACCGGGCGGGCCTCAAGGCGGTGCCGCTCGGGCAGTTCGAGGCGGCGCTCTCGCTCGGGCTCACCAAGTGGCAGGCCCTGCGGCACGTGCTCGTTCCCCAGGCGGTGCGGATCGTGATGCCGCCGGTCACGAGCGATTTCATCGCGCTCTTCAAGGACACGAGCGTCTGTTCGGCGATCACGGTCATCGAGCTGACGAAACGGTACAGCGTGCTCGCCCTCTCGACGGGACGGATCGTCGAACTGGCCGTGGTGACGGCCGTGCTCTACCTCTGCATGAGCTGGCCGCTCGCGGTGCTCTCGCGGTGGTTCGAGGCGCGGCTCGACCAGCCTGCGGGCGGTGGGCAGTGAGGGGCACGGCACAGGCATGATCGAAGTCGACTCGTTGACGAAGCGGCGCGCGGGCAAGCCCGTGCTCGATGCCGTGAGCCTTCGCGGTGCCAAGGCCGGCGTGACGGTGCTCGTCGGCGCCTCCGGGAGCGGCAAGAGCACGCTGCTCCGCTGCCTCAACGGGCTCGAGACCTTCGAGGGCGGCACCATCGAGATCGCCGGCCACCGGCTCGTCGCCGGCGGCCAGCCGCCCGCTGCCCTCGATGAGCTGCGGCGGGACGTGGGCATGGTGTTTCAGCAGTTCAACCTGTTTCCGCACCTCTCCGTGCTCGACAATGTCGTGCTCGCCCCGCGCGTGGTATCGAAGCTGCCTGTCGACGAGGCGCGGTCTCGTGCCGTCGAACTCCTCGACCGCGTTGGCCTCTCCTCCTTCGCAGCGGCCCGGCCCGCCACGCTCTCCGGCGGGCAGCAGCAGCGGGTGGCGATTGCCCGCGCCTTGGCGATGCGGCCGCGGGTGATGCTCTTCGACGAGCCGACCAGCGCCCTCGACCCCACGATGACCTCGGAGGTCCTGGAGGTCATCGTCGACCTCGCCAAGGCGGGGCAGACGATGGTGGTGGTGACGCACGACCACGGCTTCGCGAAGCGGGCGGCGACATGGGTCGTGGAACTTGCCGCCGGCCAGGTCGTCCGTCAGGGCACGGCGGCTGCGTTGCTGCCGTAACGGTCCGGGAAGCCCGATCGCGGGAGCGATGGGGCCTTTGCGTGGTGCGTCGCTCAGGGCTGCCCATGCCCTGTTGCCGGACGTTCGCTGCGGCCCTCCGGGGCCTCCGCATCACTCGATGCTGACTTCGCTCCGCCATCCATGGCTCCGCTCGTCAACAACGCCGGCTCCAGGACACGGGCAGCCCCTCGCTGGCGCTGGTGGTGCGCCACCGTGCTGTGGTGACGATGCTGGAACCCCGCGCTTCTGCTCGGGGCTTCGTGGGATCCGGGGGCGGCTGGTTCATCCGCCAGGAATCCCCGAGCGCAAGCAAGGGGATGGCGGGTGGCATCAGAAGCTGGCCACCGGTGCTGTCGCACGGCTCGAGATGTCCGAAGGCTGCGCGGGCCATGGATGGCCGTGCAGCCGTGGAGACAGCATGCCCGGATGGCATGCCCGGCATTCGAGCCGCACCTTGGCTGCGGCTCGAAATGCCCGAAGGCTGCACGGGCCATGGATGGCCGTGCAGCCGTGGAGACAGCATGCCCGGATGGCATGCC
>Ga0315902_10007381_pt1 | contig 15024 bp, 12 predicted proteins | sample LakEriMetagenome_9_FD_203523 | JGI IMG/M metagenome (GOLD analysis project Ga0315902, IMG submission 203523) | Freshwater fungal communities from buoy surface, Lake Erie, Ohio, United States - Buoy 12 MA117 | ecosystem: Environmental > Aquatic > Freshwater > Lake > Lake biofilm | place: USA... | reverse complement strand
GCTGGGAGCGGGCGTGGCGGCCAGCTGCGCGTTGAGGACGGCAGGCGGTTCAGCCCGGGATGGAGTCTTGGCGGCACGATTCATGAGCGGGAGTGACAAAACGTAATTATTTAAGACTACTAAAATATTTAGGTTGCCGCAAGTTGGGAGTTCGGCCTATTCGTGGGCATTGATCGGTGACCCGAGATCCTGATTTCGTGTGATTTTCCCGCCAGAGGTCCCGTTTCAGCTTCCCGCATCATCCGTCACGCAACTTGACGCCTGACTTGCCTCGAACAAACTCCGCGCACCTTCGTCCATAACCACCCATGAAGAAAACACTCGCCCTCACCGCCGTCGCCGCCCTCGTGGCCGCGCTCGCCCTCAGCTCCACCTCCACGCAGGCGCAGGACGCCGGCAAAGTGGACTTCGAAAAACAGATCCTGCCCGTTCTGAAGGAAAGCTGCTTCAAGTGCCACGTGAAGGAGCACGAGGAAGAAGGCAAAGTGAAGAAGCCCAAAGGCGGCCTGCGTCTCGATGGTGCTGCGGTCATCCTGAAGGGCGGCAAGGAGTATCCCGATGAAAACGTCGTCGCAGGCAAGCCAGACGCCTCCTGGCTCGTCAAAACGATGGAACTGCCGGAGTCCGACGACCTCGCCATGCCCCCCGAAGGCAAAGGCGACCGCGTGAGCAAGGCGAACATCGATCTCATCAAGAAGTGGATCTCCGAAGGCGCGAACTTCGGTGCCTGGAAAGGCGTGGAATAATCTTCCCGCCCAGTTCTGACTTTCGAAGGCGGTGCGCGAGCACCGCCTTTTTTATTCCGCCTTCTTTTTGCCCTTCTTCTTCGCATTCGCAGGCGGTTTCGGACCGGCCTGAGCCTCGAACTGGCTTTGCAGCGCCTCCCAGCGCGCGGCCATTTCCTTCACGCGTTCCGGTTGGGCGGCGGCGAGGTTGTTCGACTCCGCGCGGTCCGTTTTCAGGTCGTAAAGCTCCCACGCGTTGCCGTTGTCGGCCGCGGAGACGATTTTCCAATCGCCGATGCGTAGCGCGCGATTGCCGCTGTGATGCCAGAAGAGCTCATCGCGCTGGATGGTGCCGTCTTTGGAAAACAGCGGCGACAAATCGCGTCCGGGCAGGTCTTTGGCTTCTTCACCCGCCAACGCGAGCAGCGTTTTGGCCACATCGATCACATGACCCGGCGTGTGACGCAGTTCACCGCGTGCTGCGATGCCGCGCGGCCAGTGCGCGATGAAGGGCGTGCTGATGCCGCCTTCATGCACCCAGATTTTGTGCCGGCGAAAGGGCGTGTTGCTCACCGTCGAGCCACCGGGGCCGAGGCAGAGATACGAAAACTCCGATCCCATCGGCACCGCGCGGTCATGCCCTTGCCCGCGCACCATCACCTCCGCGCTCGCCCCATTGTCGGACAAAAACATCACCAGCGTGTCCTCCGTGGCCTTCATGTCTGCGATTTGCTTCAACACGCGGCCCACCTCCTGATCCACACGATCGACCATCGCTGCATGAATCGCCTGCTTCGAGGCTTGGAAAGCCTTTTGCCCGTCGGTGAGGCTTTGCCATTCATTCGCAAAGCGCAGCTCATCCGGGCCGAGGATGTCGAGATCGCTTGGTTTGCCGCTCGGGGCCTCCACCTGCGGCTCCGGCGCACTCAGCGTTGTCTGATGCAGGCCCAGTTCCTTCTGTTTCGCGAACCGTGCGGCCCGCAGCGCGGGCCAACCCTTCTGATAAACATCCGCATACTTCGCGATGTCCTCCGGCAGCGCCTGGATCGGGAAATGCGGCGCGGTGAAGGCGATGTAGCTGAAGAACGGCTTCTCCGCGTGTTGCTCCGCATGCTCGCGCAGGAAGCGGATCGCGTAGTCGGCTATCGCGATGGTGGAATACCACGCCTTGTCCGCTTTCGGCAGCGCCACGTCATCCAGTTCATGCCGCTTCGGCTGAAAATGGCTGTCCTGATGCGCCACGTGATACGCATGATCAAAACCGCCGTCCGCATGCACGCGCGGCGCGTTGCCGACATGCCACTTGCCACTTTGATAGCTGCGATAGCCGAGTTCACGCAGGCGATTCGGCAGCATCTTCACCCAAGCGGGGAATTTCCCATACTGCGGGTCCATGCCGATCTGCTGCGGATAATTGCCCGTCATCAAAGCGCTGCGTGTCGGCCAGCAACGCGCCGTGTTGTAGAATTGCGTGAAGCGCAGCCCGCCTGCGGCCAGCTTGTCCAGATTCGGCGTCGCAATCTCACTGCCGTAGCATCCGAGGTCTGACCAGCCGAGGTCATCGACGAGGATGAGCACAAAGTTCGGCTTCGCGTGCAGCGCGGAGACGAGCAGCAGGGAAAAGACCAGACAGAGGACGTGTTTCATGAGTTTGGAAGTACGTTGTTCACGCTTCAGCGTGATGAGGGCATCTACATCACGCTGAAGCGTGAACAACGTACTCAAACATCAGCCTTCATACGCCTTCTTGATGTTCTCCGCGGACAAAACCTCCGCCGTGGGACCATACGCGACCTGCGTTTTCTTGATGAGCAGCACCTCGTCGAAAATGGAGGCCGCGGTTTGCAGATCGTGATGACTCGCGATGAGCAAGCGGCCCTCGCGCGTCAGCTCGCGCATCAGCTTCGCCAGATTTTCCTGAGCGGGCTTGTCCAGGCCGGTGAACGGCTCGTCGAGCAGCAAGACGTGCGCTTCCTGCGCCAAAGCGCGTGCGATGAAGGTGCGCTGCTGCTGTCCGCCGGACAGCGCGCGGATTTGGCGATGCTGCAAATCCTCCAGATGCATCGCCTTCAGCGCGCGATCCACGATCTCCGAGTCGTGACGCGAAAACGCCTTCCACCAGCCGAGGTTCGGGTAGCGGCCCATTTCCACGAGGCCGCGCACGGTGATGGGAAAATTCCAGTCCACGTCCCCGCGCTGCGGCAGATACGCGATCTCCCGGCTGCTGCGCGTCAGCGGCTGGCCGCGCCAGAGAATGCGCCCGCTGTCCGGCGTGATGAGGCCCGCCAGTGCTTTGAGGAGCGTGCTTTTGCCCGCGCCGTTCGGCCCGATGAGCGCGATGCTGCGTCCGCACTCCGCACTGAGTTTGATTCCGTCCAGCGCGAGCACTTCACGGTAGCTCACGCGCAGATCCGCGATCTCCAGCCGATGATGATGACTGCGCGCGTCACTGCCGCCGCCCCAGCAGACATGATCGCCATGATCATGGTCGTGCGTGCATTTGGAGTGGTCGTGTGTGTCGGTCACCATGTGAAAACAAGCAGGTCATTCACCGCCGCCTCCGTGGTCCAGCGCGTTTGTGAGCGCGCTTCCTGGCCGCTCGGCTCCAATTCGACGCTCAGCGCGGTCTTCGGCGTGCCGTCCGCCCACTTCGCGTCCAAAAACAGCTCCAAACCCGTTTTCGCGACTTCGGCTTCGATTTCGAATTCGGCCTCATCACCGCTCAAATCAGCTCCGGAGGCCAGTTCGCGATCTTCATGCTTCAAACTGATTTTTTCGAGTTTTCCGGCCCAACTCAGCCGCAGCGTCATTTTCGACTTTTCGACCTTTTTGACGGCTTTCGGACCTTCTTTGACCTCGTTTCCGGTCAATCGTGCCAGCACCACGCCCGCCAGCCCAAAGGCCAGCACGAGCAGGAAAAGCTGAATCGGAGGTGAGCCGCGCATGAGGTCGTGTGTATGACATCAACGCACTCGAACTGCGATCATTTTCTCCGCATCGCGCGCAAACAGCACACCATTCGCAAACGCCGCATGGCTGCGGTGCCCGCGGCGCAGGATTTGATCCGCGCGCAGCCGCTCATACTTGGCCGCGCTCGCCTTCACGATCCAGAGCTCGCCATCCTCGGTCACGATGAGCAATTTGTCGCCCACGCGGATCAAAGTCCCGCCCGGCGTGCCTTCCGGAGCCTCCCACACGATTTTCCCATCGGCCGCGGAGATGCAGCGCAGCTTTGTGCCGCTTTCCTGGCGACCATGAAAGCCAAACACATGGCCCTCATGCGCCACCGGCGTCGAATAATGACAATCCAGCGCGTCGTGAGCGCGCCACACGTTTTCAAAGCTCTTCTTTGCCGCGTCCCACTGCCACACACCGCAGCCGACATCGTAACTCGCGCTGAAAAGCAGCCGCCCCGGCCCGCACGGCACTGGTGAGGCCGCGTTCACGCTCGCATCGATGTCCGCGCGGAACGTTTCGTCCGCAAACACCTCGCCCGTGGCCGCTTTCAGCACCGTGATGCCGTTGCGAGTGAAAAACGCCGCCACGCCCGCCGCTCCCGGCATTGCCACCGGCGAGGCATAGCCCGCCTCATGCGCCGTGGCCTTCCACGCGAGTTTACCATCCGCCAGATTCAGTGCGATGATGCCCGCGCCGCCGCTGCCGCCGATATTGAGCAGAACCTTGCCCTGCATGACTATCGGTGAGCACGCGCGGCCGAAATAACCCGCCGGAGAATTCAGTTCCGCCACCGTATCATAGCTCCAGAGCTCCTTGCCGTCCTTCGCATCCAGTGCCTGCACGCGGCCCTCCGCGCCATGCGTGATCACCTTGCCCTCGGCGATGCACGGCACCGCGCGCGGTCCATTATCAAAGCCGAACGAGTCGCGGTAATCCGTCGTGTAGCTGTGCTTCCATTTCGTCTCGCCCGTTTGCGCGTCCAGCGCCTCGGTCAGCATGTCATCGCCACTGCGGTGACAGACATAAACCACCCCGCCCGCCGCCACCGGCCCCGCATAGCCCGTGCCGAGCTCTTTTTTCCAAAGCACCTCCGGTTCCGCATCACCCGCGACAGCCTTTTCATCCGCCGCCGCCGTCGAATCCCGCCCCGCGCCGAGATACTGCGGCCAGTCCCCAGCCTGGAGGTTCAAAACGCACAAAAGAAGAGCCCAAACGGATGTTTTCATCGGATGCAGCCTGCGCGAGCGACGACAAAGATCAAACTCACATTCCGCTCAGCCTTCGCCGAATCACAGCCGGGTCCTGGCGAAGGTCCACGAGTGCATGAATGAAGATGCGTTTGCCTTCATCGACGTAAAACAATCCATAGCGCATGCGCGGCCCGGTGAGAACGCGCCTCATGCTTTTCGTTCCACGCACGCGTGCGCCGAGCGCTGGAAACTCGGCCAGCAGACGGAGGATCTGGTTCAGCGGATCGCGCAAGACTCTGAGGGCGAGTTCATGATCTTCGAACTGCTGGTAGAGAAACAGAAGGTCCGACTCCGCACCGGCCGTCCAGACGATTTCATGCATCATGACCGCCAAAGACGCGCTGTTTCACTTCGTCCCAAGTGGAGACGGCTTGCGGATGGTCAACATGCGCCGCCAGACGTTGTTCGAGCAAGGTCAAGACGGCCGGATCGACGCTGACTTCGCCGTCTTCGCTGTCGGCGGTGTTCCAAAGCTCCTCGGCGAGTTGGCGTTTTTCAGGCGGACTCAATCGAAGCGCGGCAGGGATGGCTTCCAAAATCATGGACCAAGGCTATCCCGCCTCCTTTGAACTGGCAACGCCGAAATCGACCGCCTGTGCAAGGCACGAAGCTCTCGCCAAGTGCCGTTTAGCCTAGGCATGAAGCCACCATCCGCCCGTCGCCTGCCTATTTGGCTTCTGATATTTTACTGCGCCTTCATCGGAACCGGAATCGCCACGATGCTGAGAGTAGCGTGGCTGTATTCGCGCCCTCCGTTGTTTGAGTCGAGGGCGAAGCTTGTCGCGGGCGCTAGGATGATGGGCGCTATTAGAAAGCATCCGCATTTTCACGAAATGCTTCACACGGTGATCAACACTGTGGTGGAATCGATTCAATCACCAGAGATGGCAAGGAGGGCTGCGGATAGTGCCAAATCACTGCATCCAGACGTTTCGCCATGCATGGTCATGTTGCAAGTGGACCGACCTGAAGAGACCGAAGTCATTAATCTGGTCGCCACAGGGACGGATTCAAAATACATTAGGTTCTATCTCGACGCGCTGGTGGATGAGTTCATCACCGCACGGGCCGCTTGGAGAGAATCCGCAGCCAGAAAGGTTTATTCGCCTTTTCTGCAAGCGGTGGTCGATCAGCAGAGGAAAATGGAGGAGGCGCTCGATGCTGAGGAGACTGTTCGCAAAGAGGCGCAGTCTATTTCGCTCGGCCGGGAACCAAAAAGGATGAGGGCGCAGCTTGATCGTCTGTTGGATCAGCGGGTAAAATTGGGGCTTTCCTCCTCCGACAAGCTGCCCGCTCTTGAATTGGAGATTCGGCGTCTGGAGGCGGAACTGGAAAAGTTCGAAGAAGTCGCCAGCCGTCTGCGCAAAGCGGGAGAACTCTACCGGCAGCACAGTCAGGGCTACATAGAGCTATTCAAGCAGGCCGAGAAATGGTTCTGGAGCGAGGATCAGGTGATCGATTATGTTCATATCCAAGAGCGCACTAGTGTTGCAGTGCTTCAGCCGGTCCTCAGTTGGCGAAGTCTGGGCTGGCTGTATCCAGGGCTTGGGGGGCTCAGTGGGATGGTAGGAGGCTTTTGGCTGGCGTGGCGAGAACGGAAATCGGGCTCAAGTTTGGTGTGCGAGCCGCCTTTCGAGCCATGTCGATAACGCCGTGATCCATGGCTTGGGCTGCGGGCCGGGACGCCACAAAAGCGGAACTTCCGTGGCCGGAGATGAAAAAATGAGCGATGGGAGGCGTAGTGAGGTGGACCCCCTCTACTAAAAAACTATGAAAAGCCCCACGCGAGCTTCTCTCCCCCGCTCCCTTTTTGCTCTTTCCATGCTGATCCCGGCCTCCGCGGCCTGGTCGGTGGACTTCGTGAAGGACATCCAGCCGATCTTCGAAACGAAGTGCCTGGAATGCCACAACCCGAAGAAGGTGAAGGGCGACCTGCTCATGGACACCGCCGCGAACCTGCTCAAGGGCGGGGAAAGCGGTGCCGGTCTCGTTTTGGGCAATCCCGATGAGAGCGAAATCGTGAAGCGCATGGTGCTGCCGCACGATCACGATGACATCATGCCTCCCAAGGGCGGCGCGCTGCCTGAGGCGCAGATTGCGCTCGTGAAGCAGTGGATCGCGGAAGGGGCGGTCTGGCCAAAAGATCTCGCGATCCGCTACAAATCTCCGGAGGAGATCAAGGCGCTGGCCCAGCTGCAGGCGAAACTGCCGGCGCTGAAGCAGGTGGAGATCCTGCCGGGCAATTTCAGCCTCGAAACGAAGCGAGACAGCCACCGCGTGATCGTGATGGCGACTTTCAATGACGCCACGACGAAGGACATCACGGCGCTTTGTGATTTGAAGGTGACGGACCCCAAGGTGGCGGCGCTCGATGAATTCCGTCTCAGCCCGGTGGCGGATGGCGGTGCGACGGAGCTCGTGGCCAGCATCGGCGGCCAGACGGTGAAGGCGGCGGTGACGGTGAAAGGCGGCCAGCAGGATCGTGCGGTCTCTTTCCGCCTCGATTGCATGCCGGTCTTCATGCGCGGCGGCTGCAATCAGGGCGGCTGCCACGGCGCGGCCCGCGGCAAAGATGGCTTCCGCCTTTCTCTCTTCGGCATGGACCCGGCCGGCGACTACATTCGCCTGACGCGTGAAATGCCGGGCCGCCGTATCAATTTGGCGATCCCCGAGGAGAGCTCCCTCATCGAAAAGGCCGTGGGCGCGGTCCCGCACTCCGGCAACCAGTGCTTTGAGCCGGAATCCAGCTACAACAAGACGCTGATCGAGTGGGTCAGCAACGGCGCGGTGGATGACAAGCCGGACGTGGCCAAGTGCACGGGCATCGAGATTTTCCCGAAGCAGTTCGTGATGGAGGGCAAGAATTCCACGCAGCAGATCACCGTGCGTGCGACGTATTCTGACGGCTCTGACCGCGATGTGACGAATCTGGCGCTCTTCATGTCGAACAACGACCCGACCGCGGCGATCAGCAAAGGCGGTCTCGTTACCTCCGGTGATCGCGGTGAAGCCTTCATGTTGGCGCGTTTTGATGTGTATTCGATCGTGGCGCAGGTGCTGGTGATCCCCGAGAAGCTGAACTACGAGCGCCCGCAGCTGGCTGACACCAGTTACATCGACGGCCACGTGAACGAGAAGCTGCACAAGCTGCGCATCGTGCCGAGCGGCCTTTGCAGCGATGAGGAGTTTGCCCGCCGCGTGCACATCGACATCGCGGGTATCTACCCGGAGGTGGAGACGATCCGCACCTTCGTGAAGGACACGAATCCGAAGAAGCGCGTGGCCTTGGTGGACACGCTGCTGGAGCGCAAGGAGTTCACGGAGATGTGGGTGATGAAGTTCGCGGAGCTGCTGCAGATCCGCTCCTCCATCAACAACAACCAGCCTCCCTTCTACAAGAACGCGCTGCTCTATTATAACTGGCTGAGCGATCGTATCGGCCGCAACGTGCCGCTGAACCAGATCGTGATCGATCTGCTCAGCGCGAGCGGCGGCACGGTGAGTAATCCGCCGGTGAATTTCTACCAGACCGAGCTGGACCAGCTGAAGCTGACCGAAAACGTCGCCCAGGTGTTCATGGGCATGCGCATCCAGTGCGCCCAGTGCCACAACCATCCCTTCGATCGCTGGACGATGGACGATTACTACGGCTTCAAGGCCTTCTTCAGCCAGATCGGCCGCAAACAGACGGACGACCCTCAGGAAGTCATCGTTTACAACAGCAAGGGCGGCGAATCCCGCCACTTCCTGACCAATGCGGTCATGAAACCCAAATTCCTCGGCGGTGAGACGCCGGAACTGAAGCCCGGCGAGGATCGCCGCAAGGTTTTGGCCGAATGGCTGGCCTCCCCGCGCAATCCGTTCTTTGCCCGCAACATTTCGAATCTGATCTGGGCGCATTTCACCGGAACGGGCATCGTGGAGCCGGTGGACGATGTGCGCGTGAGCAATCCGCCGTCCAATCCGGAGCTTCTGACCGCGCTGGCGGACAAATTCACCGAGTACAACTACGACTTCCGCAAGCTGGTGCGTGACATTTGCACCTCCGCCACCTACCAGCGCAGCACCAAGGTCAATGACACCAATCTGAACGACAAACTGAACTTCTCCCATGCCAAGGTGCGTCGCGTGCGTGCTGAGGTGCTGCTGGATGCGATTTCGCAGATCACGGAGACGCCGAACAAGTTCCAGGGCCTGCCGCTGGGTGCCCGCGCGGTGCAGATCGCGGATGGTGCCACCTCCACCTACTTCCTGACCACCTTCGGCCGTGCGAAGCGCGAGTCGGTCTGCTCTTGCGAGGTAAAAATGGAGCCGACGCTGTCCCAAGCGCTGCACTTGATGAACGGCGACGCCGTGAACGACCGAATCAAGCAGGGCCGGGTGGTCACCAAGCTGATCGAAGCCAAAAAGGCCGACCGGGAGATCGCGGAAGACCTCTTCCTGCGCGTTTTTGGCCGTATGCCGAATGAGAAGGAGTGGGGAGCCCTCCAGCAGGCCATTTCGGTGGAGCCCGGTGCCCGCCAGACCGTCTTTGAGGACCTTTTCTGGGCGCTGCTGAATTCCAAGGAGTTCTTCTTTAATCATTAATCAGCCTGCGGGCCCTCTTTTTAAAACTTCAGGCCAGTCCGGATCGATTCCGGGCTGGCCTGTTCGTTGTCCATCTGACCCAAAAGGGAGCCAGACGTGGTTTTGAGGGCGGTTTCCGGGTTGGGAAGCCAAGCTGGCGTTTGAACACATTTTGAGCCTGTCGCCCGGTTCGGGCCTGCTTGGGCGGACTGGCGGAAAGGGGGGATTTGGCTGCCAGATCGAAATCGGACCTCCAAGTCGACCGAAATGCGGTGAAGCGTGCAAATTCAAGGAGGTCGGGGCTATGCGATTGCCTTGAAATTTAAATAAATTCAATATTTTTATGGAAATATTAAAAATTAGACCGTAAACTTCTTAAATTCAGATTTCTCATCATGGCTTTAGCTTTTTCCTTTTCATCTCAACGCGCCGCCACCGCCCCTGCGACGGGTGTGGCGGAGTCTGGGCATGTGAACGGGGTAGAGGGCTCCGAATACGGGGCAGATCTGGTCGCCTCTGCTCCTCAAGGGCTGGATCCCGCCTTTCAGGTGATGGCGATGGCGCAATCCGCCCCCGCGCTGAATAGCGCCACACCGGAGATCACGCCTGCACACGTGGCCGCTGCCACACCACCGCTGCTGGCTTTCGCCCCTGAAGCGCCGGTGGGCGGCGGATTTGCCTTCGCATCTTACGGCACACCTGGCGAGTTGCGCAGCCTGCCGCCGCAGCCGCGCCGCATGCCGGAAACACCGTCCGCGGAGCCGGCCCCGATTCACACCACGGAACTGCTCGGCAGCGCCATGCAGCGGGAGACTGGAGCGGCCTCGCCGGAGGTGCTGGAGGATCTGTCAGAACAATTGGAGCAGTTGAGAAATGACTTTTTTTCCGCCGTGACCACGATCAGCGCCTTGAGCGACCGGATCGAGCGGCTGGAGCAGCGGCAGCAGGGGCCGAGCAGTCCCGGCACGGAAATTTCCGAACTGCGGACGGATGTGCAAAATTGGATCACCCACCACATGGACTCCGCCGTGGAGCAGCGCATGCGACTCATCTGGGAGCGCTGCCAGGCATCCACCCAGCCGCCTGCGCAGGGCTGAAGGCCGCCCGGTTCACCTCTCTCACTCTCCTCCCGAATCATATGAATAACCTGCGCCTACGCCTCCTCTTCCCCTTGTGGCTTTTCGGCTTTTTGCCAGCCATCGGAGCCACCACGCTCATGGGACACTCCATCGACTGGTTCTGGGGCATGTCCGGCATCCTTCTGGGTGGAGGTGTCTTCCTCGCCGCCTACCTCGTGACCGGCTGGATGCTCAAACCGGCGGAATCCATCATGAAAGGCGCCACGGCCGTGCTGCGCGGCGTGCCGCCGGATCACAAGTCGGCGGAATGGCTGCCGGAAGAATTCTGGAAGCTGCGCTGCGACATCAACATGATCTTCACGAAGCAGCGCCAGGCGCTGAACTCCGCGGAGCAGCACGCCTGCCAGACCGCGCAGCGCCTGCTGAACGCGGAGCGCCTCCTGCGCGAGGCCTTCACCGCGCTCCAGGGCATGTTTACCGCCTGTGAGGATGGCGTGGCCGTCATCGACGCCCAGGGCTCCATCATCGCCACCAATTCCCGCCTCGATGACTTCCTCGGCCGCCCGATCGAGCAGGTGGCGGGCCGCGATGCCACCCGGCTGCTGGCCGCCTTTGCGGAGCGCTTTTCCGAGCCGGAGGTGATGCGCGCTTGGCTGGAAAAAATGTCCGAGCATGTCGATGTCACCGGCCAGAGCCCGGTGCTGGAGACCCCCAGCTCGGACGGCAGGCAGTTCAGCCTGCGCACGGTGCCGATGACCACGGACGCGGGCGAGATCATCGGCCGCATCTGGATGGTGAAGGACCACTCCCACCTGCACGTGCTGGAGCGCCAGCTCCGCGAATCGCAGAAGATGGGCACCATCGGCCAGCTCGCTGGCGGCATTGCCCACGACTTCAACAACCTGCTCACCACCATTCGCGGCAATCTCACGCTCGCCGAGCTCACGCCGCCGTCGAATTCTGCCGCGGTGCGTGACAAGCTGCAAAATGCCTCGCACGCCACCCAGCGCGCCGCCGACCTCGTGAAGAGCCTCCTCGGCTACTCCCGCACGGGCACCAGCTACGGCAACTCAGCTCCTGCCGCGCGCAAACCCGTCAATTTGAAGCGCCTGCTCGCCGATGTGCAGCAGTTGCTGAAGCACAGCGTGGACTCCCGCGTCACCGTGCAGATGCGTGCCGGTTTGGATGAGTCCCACGTGCTCGCCGACTCGGCGCAGCTCCAGCAGGTCATGCTGAATCTTTGCCTGAACTCCCGCGACGCCCTCCCGGCGGAAAACGGCATCATCGAGATCGCCGTCGAAAACGTCGCCGGTTCACCCGCCCGCGGCGGCGAGGGGCGTGAGCATGTCATGCTCGTCGTCCGCGACAATGGCCACGGCATCAGCGAGGATCACCGCCAGCGCATTTTCGAGCCCTTCTTCACCACGAAGCAGGCGCAAAAGAGCGCTGGTCTCGGCCTCGCCACCGCGCAGGACATCGTGCGCGAGCATGGCGGCTGGATCGAGTTTGATTCCGAGCCCGGTCGCGGCAGCGAGTTCCGCATCTTCCTCCCGCGCACCTCGCACACGGAGGAGTCCCTCCTTTCCGGTGGCGATGCGTATGCCGGAGCCGGCACCATCGCCGCGCCCATCGGCCGCCAGACCACCATCCTCATCGTCGATGACGAGGCACCCGTGCGCTCCATCGCGGCAAACATGCTCGGCTTCCTCGGCTATCGCGTCATCGAGGCGGCGGACGGCCAGCAGATGCTCGATATCTGCCTGGGCGGTCAGGAAAAGATCGACGCCATCCTGCTCGACATCTACATGCCGCGCCTCAGCGGTCGCGAGGCCTTCAAGCAACTCCGCGCCGGTGGCAATGACACGCCCGTCGTCGTTTGCAGCGGCTTCATCATCGATCCGGATGAGTTCATGATCCTCAGCCAAGGCCATCCGCCGCCCGTGGACATCATGCTGAAGCCCTACGCGCTCGATTCGCTCAGCAAATCGCTCGCCAAAGCCATCGGCGCGCCCGGATTCGATGCCGCCACGCGCCTCGAGGAGTCACCCTCCGGCCGCTTGCTGCCTGCCTCGTTCGAAGCAGCCCGTGCCGTCGCTCCAGCCGCGCATCCGGTGCTCGTTTCCTGAACCCGGATTCCGAAGTTGGATGCCTCCGGCATCGTTTTGAACTTCGGCGAAGTCGGGCTGATCCCGCGCGCGAGTTTGACTCACGGCACGCTTGGCCGGCGGCGGCGTTCACGCTCTGCGGCAAAGGCGGTGTCTTGCAGCAGCAATTGATGCTCCGTGGACCAGTTCGCGGAGCCCTCCGGGTTCAGCGCTCGTGCTCGCGAGGCCCACAGGCAGGCCATTTCCGCCTCCTCGTAGCGCCGCAGGGAGTGCAGATGGATCGCCAGCGCCACGCGCGGCTCCTCATAGAGCGGAGCCAGCTCGCAGGCGCGGTGGATCGCCTTCAGCGCCTCCTCCGGCTGCCCCGCCGCGCGCAGCGCATCCGCCAGCGGCAGCCAGTAAAAGTGCGACCACGGATTCAGCTCGCAGGATCGCCGCAGATCCTCCACACCGGCCGCCAGCACGCGCTCGCGCTCCGCCGGGCTTTGATCCGGCCGCCAGCTCTCCAGCCAGGCCAGACCGCGCAGGTGAAAAATCTCCGCATTGCGCGTGTCCACCTCACCCGCGCGCAGCAGATGCTCCAGCGCGCCCGCGTTGTCCTTTTGCTTCGTCAGCACCGCCGCACGCCCCACGTGATAATCCGCCGCGCCCCACGTCACCGCGCCCAGCGCCAGGCACAGGCCCGCGCCCGCGCAGGCCAGTTTGATGCCCGTGCGCGACCAGCGCAGCCACGCGGATGAGGGCGCGCGGTCCTCCATCTCGATCCCCGGATTCGCCAGCAGGCCCAGCAGCAGCGCGCCCGTCACCGCCACGGCCGGCACATGCCAGTGAAACTCCACCACCGCATGCGCCAGCGTGGCCGCTAGGCCGCCCAGCGCACCCATCGTCAGCGCCAGCGTCGTCCCGGCCAGATGGCCCGTGCGGGCAAACTTCCGCCGCACAAACCAGCGCAGAAAGCGCCCCGCGCTGCGCGCATGCGCCAGCAGCATCAGCACCAGCAGCAGCAGCCCCGTCCAGCCGTAGTCCGCCAGCATCTGGATGAACTCATTGTGCGCAAAAAGCGCCTCACCCGTGTTTGGCGACTGCCGCGGATCGCGGAACTGCGCGCAGCCGGACTGAAACATCCGCGCCCCCGCCCCTGTCCACGGCGCCTGCGCATGCTGTGCCAGCGCCGCCGGCCAGATGTGCGCGCGGATGTCATCCACGCCCGGGCCTTCTTTCAGCCGCCGCGCCAGCGTCTCCTCATTCACCTTCCACAGCACGCCCCCGGCCAGCAGCAGCAGGATCGGCCCGCCGATCAGCGCCCACTTGAAAAGATGCCGATGCGTCTGCCACAGCAGCCACAGCGCCGCCAAGGTGAAGACCACCGCGCCCGCCGCCGCGCCCAGCAGCGCGCCGCGGCTCTGCGTCAGCGCCGTGCCCGTCGTCATCGTCAGAATGATGAAGCACAGCACCAGCCGCCCCGCCGTGCCCAGACGGCCGAAAAGCATCCAGCCCGTGCACAAAAACAGCACCATCGACAGGAAGGCCGCCAGATGGTTCGAGTTGTTGAAAAAACCGCCGATCCGCGACTCATCAAACGCGCGCAAAAAGCCCGGCACCACGTGAAAATCCCAGCGCCCGCCGAATTGGATCATCCCCACGGCCAGATTCCCCGCCGCCAGCGCCAGCAGCACGAAAAGCAGGCCCAGCCGCGTGCGCGGATGGCTGCACAGCGTCGCTGCGAGCAGATAGGTCACCAGCGCCGCGCACAGGATGAAAAAATCCTCTCGCGCCCACAGTTCCATCGGCGAAAAAACCGCCCGCGCTGCGATGTAGAGCGTGAAAAGCAGCGTCGTCGCCAGACAGGCCTCATCGGGCGGGAAGATCACCCGCACACGCCAGCGCACCGTGAGAAAAAGCGCCGCCAAACCCATCAGCAGGCATCCCGGCCAGAAAAACAGCATGCGCGTCTCCGTCGCCAAAACACCCGTCACGATCAAAGCGGCGCCAAACACGCCCAGAATGAGTTTTTCCATGCCGTGCCTTATACACAGCCCCCGCAGCCCTGCGCAAGCCCGCAGCAGGTCCAGACTCGATTCCCGAGTGATTTTGCGGCGACGCCATGGAGGCAGAAAGCATCGACAGAACAGTCGTGGCCGACTAAAACAGCGCCATCATGAAACCTCGTTCGCTTGTTTCGTTTCACGGACGCCTAATTGTCAATTTTTGCACCCTTCTCTGAAGAAAACGCGTCAAGCGGAAAATCGCCGCAGCCTTGATTCTACGGGGCTTCCAGCGTGGTGAACTGTGTGATTGGTGGCAGCAGGCATCCTACCTTCCTAGCACGGGTTTTCCGCGC
>Ga0315902_10007377_pt1 | contig 15030 bp, 25 predicted proteins | sample LakEriMetagenome_9_FD_203523 | JGI IMG/M metagenome (GOLD analysis project Ga0315902, IMG submission 203523) | Freshwater fungal communities from buoy surface, Lake Erie, Ohio, United States - Buoy 12 MA117 | ecosystem: Environmental > Aquatic > Freshwater > Lake > Lake biofilm | place: USA... | reverse complement strand
GACGATGATGGGTGCGCCATCGATGCGTGATGGGCCTTTGTATATGAGTGCTCCGGGCATGTCATTCTCCTTGGGTCAGTTGGCTGATTTGATACTCGATGCTCTTGCGTTTGCGCCACGCCATGTCCTCTGCCTGTGTGTCGCTTGGGCAGTTGCGTACAGCATGTGCGGGTCGTGAGTAGCGCTCACAATCTTGGATGGCTTGCGCCAGTTCTGCGTACAGTTCTTCAAGGGTTTTCATAGTTCACTCCAAGTAAAGGTATATGGCCAAGAAGATGGCCAACAAAAGAAAGATGATGCGCTCACCCCTGTCGGTGATGAGCTCGATGTGCGTGTCGATGGGTTTTGCTGGGCCTGTGTACTTAGGCATGTTGCTCCCCTTCAAGCTCGATGGTCTCGATCTCCCACGATCCGTCATCGCGGTAGTAGTCTTGGTCGATCTGCTTCCATGCCAGCGCCTCGGCCGCTTCCTCGCTCTCGGCATCGATGGTCAGGTTGATGTAGCTTGTGCGTTTCATCTCGATTTGGTATGTCTTCATTTGCTTTCTCCTGTTGTGTAACTGTGGTGGATGTAACCGAACTCGATCTTGCCGACCATCATTTGCTTGATCCAGATGGCCTTGCCGTTGGATAACTTGCGCTGGTGCCCCCGCCTCATGTGCCTGCGAGGGCTTGCGTGTGTGCGCCCCGTGGGGGTGCTACTGTCTGGTGCAGCTTGCTGCGCTGTCACATCAATGACCCTCCACTCAAACAGGGGCTTCTTGCCCTTGCGTATGCGCTTGTCGTTGGCCGGGTTGGGTATGGCTTGATACGTTGATGTGCGGCGTTTCTTATCCATCAGATCGAGCATTGCCATGCCGTAGATACGCCGGGCAATATCTGAGTACTCCTCGACCATGTCTGCCTCGGGCTTGCCCTTGAACCTTGCCGCATCCATGAGCACCTCCACAAGTTCTCCGTCGAACCATAGGTCGTTCTCACCTGCCTCCGACTTTGCGCCCATCTGCGTCAACAACAACTGCTTGCGTGATGGGTGGCGAAACACCACCTGCATATCATTCCCGTCTCGATGGAATGTCACCGCCATTTGAATGGGTGCAGTTGAACTTGTCACGTTGACCACAGTCACGCCTAGCATCTCGAAGGGCATCGGCAAGTCTTTTGGCAGTGTCGGGGTAAACAGCACCATGGGCACAATGCCCTCCAGTAACGCGTCACCTACCTTGGTGTAGTCGTCTCGCCCCCGTTCCCCTAAATCAAGCCATGTGAATTCGTACGAAGGCGGTGCGCCTTTGAGGTCAGGCGCAAACCATTTCATGCCTTCCAGTATGTTTGGTGTCATCTTCATTCTCCTTGGTTAAACGAACGGGGACACCGTGTCCCCGTCTCTGCTTACGCTGTCACCAGACCCAGTGCCTTGGCCTTGAGTGCATCGCCCGGGCCCCAGAGTGCGGACGCCTTGCGGTTCTCATCACTGCGTGTACGGATGTGGTGATCGGCGTACTCTGTGACGGCATTGAGCCAACCCCATGCCGTGTCGTGTGCTGTCTCGAAGTTGCTCCCCTTGGCCTCGCCATTGAACAGACCCATGATGCGGTTGAACCCAGCAGAGGCACGCGTCACCTCCTCGTTGGTCTTCATGAGCAACTGCAACGTGTGGTGCTCGGCCCACTCCTGATCGACCTTGACCGTGGCCAGATAGCGTGCCGCTGTCATGAACGCACCGAACTCAGCATGCGCATCCTCAACGGCCTTGCGTGCGTCATCTGCCACGAACACAGAGCGATGCGAGACCTTGAATGCGGCCGCACCCTTACGCGCCATGGTCAGCGTGTTGTTGCAGACAGTGCGCACCGTAGTCCATCGGCACTCCGTTGCCAGCGAGCCATCAGCAGAGGTCGACAGCAGGGCGTAGGGCACGACAGTGTCACGGCCACCATCGATAGAGACAGCGTCAGCCAGCTTGGCTGTTGCGAAGTAGCGCTTGCCACCGAACAGAACACCAGCGCTCTCGATAGTCAGGCCACCTTGCTCAGCCCAGTCACGGAAGAACTCGAGCACCTCGGTGGGTTGCACCACCTTGTACGAATCACTGACCACACCCAGAGGTGCGCCTGTGTCTGAGCGGAAGAGCACGTGCTTGTCGTCCACTGTGCGGAACTGATCCGGTGTAGCGATGTCACGCTGGGTAGCGTAGCGGATAACAGAGCGCTGGACTTTGTAGTCCATGCCTGCCTCGCGTTGCCAGTCTTCGATCGATGCACCGGGCACCATCAGTTGGCCAAGGCCATGCCACTCACGTTGGGTGGATGCATACGAAGCAGTTGCGCGGGAAGTTGTGTCGATCATGTGTGCCATTAAAAAATCTCCATTGGGTTTAAGGTTTGCCACTGAACCGCAGTGGCCACGGTGAATTGATTACAGGTTGATGGTGAAGGACGAGTTGCGCAGGACGTCTCTGATCTTGTCCTCGATGTCGTCAAGCCCAGCGTCGTCGACTGTGCGCACGGTCTGGTCGTACTCGTCGTGGTCGTACTCACTGGTGTGGTCGCTGATCTTCTCGTCGATCATCTCTTTGATCTCGTTGTGGATGTCGGACACCTTCTCGTCCACCTTCTCGTCAATCATGTCGGTGATGGCGTCCATATCTGGCAGCTCGATCTCTTTCATCCGCTCATTGAAGCGCTTGTCCACCATGGCCTCGATGTGTTGCTCGAGCGCCTGCATGATGATGCCGATGAGGTTGGGGGCTTGGTAGTTGTCCATGAATACTCCTTGGTGGGTTGTGACTGCGGGTTGCTCTGGTGTTGCGGGTGTGGTGGGTTCAATCATTTCGATCATGCTTCTTCTCCTGTGGTTGGTTGTTTCTTTGTCCAGTTGATGCAGCCAAACTTGGGCGTGACGTACACGCCAGCGCGGTAGCCCTCATAGTCCCATCCGTAGGCTCGTCCGTTTGTAAGCCCGAGCTTACTGGTCTCGTAGTTGTACTTGTGGTCGTTGCTGTCGCCCATCAAGGCGCAATCCCCGGCGTCTTTGTATGTATCGGATGAGTAGTGCTGGCACTTGTCGCAGGTGTTGCGTTTGGTCATGCTGATGCTCCTGTGGTTGGTTTGAAATAGTCGTAGCTGCGGATGGGGCTGCGCTTGTCGGTGTGCTTGTGCACAAACCCGAAGGTAATACCGGCATCGTGCGCGGCACCGATGAGCGTGGATGCATCGCAGTCCTCCTCGAGATAGACGGTCTGCCCACGCTGGTAGCTGTATGACGTGATCTTGTGCTCGATGCCCAGCTTGATGAGGACAGAGCGTTTGATTGCAACCCAGCCGTGGCCGGGGTCGTTGTAGACGTTGAGTTTCATGCTTCTTCTCCTTGGTTGATTGCTTGGTTGAATGCCGCCTCGTTTACATGGGCGATGAACGGTTTCCAGCTTGGGTTCACTGTGTCTCGGTAGTGCTCGACGTGGGCTATGTCCGTGAAGATGCGCCGTGTCAGCAGTTGCACTACGTTGTTCTCGTCAAACCCCATCAGTAAATACACCATGCTTCTTCTCCTTGGTTGAACGGGGACACAGCGTCCCCGTTGTTGGTTGATTAGGCGTTCACCGGAGTTCCTCCGGTTACGCTCACGCGCAGACGATCTGCTTGACTTCCTTACGAACTACTTCTTCCGTGAAGCCCGTGGTCACGATGCGGCACAGTGGGCTGTCTGGTTTCACATACGCCATGATCTGCACGCTGATGGTGAAGTCGCCCACCTTGTCGTCGTAGCACCGCTTATCGAAGCGCACGTCCTTGTTGGGCAGGCTGTAGGTGTAGTCGGCCGTCGTGGTCTCCCAGTCGATGAAGCGTTCGAGCAGGTTGGTGAAGCGCTTGTCTTTGAATGAGTCGAGGTCGAACACGTGCAGGTTGATGAACACGCTGTTGCTGAAGACGGACATGGCCAGCGTTGCATCCTTGCGCACTTTGGGTGGGAGCATCTCGAAGGCACTCTTGACCTCTGGGTGTTTGAGCAGGTTGGCTTTGAGGGCTAGGCGTTTGACCTCTGCACGGTTTGTACGCACGGCGTTGGCCACTTGCTTGGAAAATGTAGACATGGGGAAATCTCCTTGGTTTGAAAGAAAATAAAAGGGAAAAAGAAAGTTGATAGGGAAAGGCACTGAGCCGCAGTGCCCACGGGATCGGGGACAGGTTGTCCCCGTTACTTGCGTTGTTTCTTCTCGACTTGGGCCAGCACGAAACTGCCCTCGACTTGGGGTTGGTAGAAGCTGATCGCATAGTTAGCGGCCGACTCGCCGGGCACGTACCACACCCAGTAGGTGTGCTTCTCTTTGTCCATCGCCTTCATGAGGTCGTGCAGGTCATCACCCGAGCGCCAGCCGAATGCGTTGACGCACAGGTAATGAAAGGTGGGTTGCTTGTGTTTGATCATGGTCTCTGTCATGTCGATGTAAGTTGTCATTTGCTTTCTCCTTAAAGAACACGTTGCCACACCGACACCACACGCTGGTTGTCGGCAAGATCGTCGAATGCGTAGGCTTGCGCCTCGCTTGAACTCAGGGCGTTGTACTCAAAGTACTCGCGGTCAATTTCCCCATCGCCAGCGGTCTCGATGACCACCACATACTCGTTGAATCCACTCATTTGCTTTCTCCTTGGGGGCAGGGTATATGCGGCATGGTGTGCGGCCCCGCAACGCACACCAACCGATTGGGGACAACTTGTCCCCGTTCATTCTTTCGCCGTATTTCGCAGGGCCAACAGCATTCGCTCCCTGCTTTTCTCGCTCAGGTTGAAGCGTGCCGCCTCCTCCCGATGTGCCCGGATACAGGCCAGTACCAGAATGATGTGCGGCTCAGGCACACCCTTGTATCTGAGCGCCCACTCCATCTCCCGATAGGAGCCGCCCTTGCCCGCCTTGCGGAACTTCTTGTAAAAAACAACCGGGTCTTTACTCATCGCCAATCTCCTCGTCGTTCAGTAACCCATGCCATGTGATGGGGAATGGGGTGTTGTCTCGCTTCTCGTGCAGTCGAGCCTGCGCTCGCTTGATCTGGCGTATCTTGTGGCCGATCCGGTCACGCTGGGTCTGCAACTCCTCCAGCAAGGCGTCTGACATCCCGGTGCTGGGCTCGTACGCCACATGCTTGGCCTGCAAGGTCTCCAACTCCTTGGCCATTGCCTCCTCCAGCATCGTGCGCCGACTGCGTTGCGAACCCTTGGGAATCTTGCGCTCGAACGGCACCTTGGTCTTGGCCTGCTTGCGGTACGGCACAGCGGCGAACAACTCCAGCACCGGAGCCCTCGCCTTGACCGGCACCCAGTCAGCCCAGTGCTCACCCTTGGTGACGAACTTCCACTTGCCCCGGTCTTGCTCCTGCTTGAGCACCTGCGTGGGCGTCATCGAGGGATTCAACTCCACGAACACATCGAACTGCGACAGCAGACGGGACAGCACCACGGTGTATGCCTCGTACGCCTCACGCCGGGCCACATCAGCGTCCTCCAGCGCTTCGCCCCGAATCTCCTTGCGCTTGATGTAGTCCAGCGACGACTTGGCGATCTCGATCTCTCGCTTGAGTGGGGTACGAAGGTAGCGCCAGTACGTGACCGAGCGTGTCTGCTTGAGCTTGAGCCCCTTCAGTGCGGCCCGCTCTTTGGCGATGGTCTTGACCTTCTCCTCGACCTGCTCGGGGTCGTACCCGTAGCCTTCAAGGATGGTGCGTATCTGGGCGAGGGTGAACCTCTTGAACCCGTTGGTTGCAATGCGTGGCTGAACCATGTGAACTCCTGTGGTGTTGAACGGGGACACCATGTCCCCGATGTGAGTAGTGTGCACGCAGAATCTCTTTGTGTCCACCATAATCTTTTGTGTGTCCAAGAATATAGAAGGCGGTCATTTTCTCAGGACGGTCGCGAGCCCAATAAACACGTGGCTTTCCACGTTTGTGTCACAACTAATATATCTGTGGGGATAGTGCTAACCCCAAACCCTTAAAGTACGTCTTTGCTTGGCTCCGGAAACGTGGACGTATAGAGAGATATATATCTATCTATCTATAATATATTTATATATATATTAGGTGTGACCAACTTGCCGAACGCTAGTATCCATGCGGGTTTGCGGCTGTCTGTCAGAGTGAATGCCTTCAATAATGTTGGACTCAAAAAAATTGCCTCTTTTTTAAGCAACTTTATGCATGGATTGCATAACGGGGACATGCTGTCCCCGTTCCCGGTGCTCAGAACAGTTCACGCTGTGCCCCGAGCTGGGTCTTCCACATCTCGTACTCACGCTGGCTGGTGAAGACGAGCCCGTGCCTGTTGAGCTCTGCCTTGCGGAAGACGTGGATGTGGTGGCGTGAGCCGTAGCTGATGGTTTGCAGGTGGTACGCCTGACCACGGACTTCGACTGTGCCCTGCTCGGACACGATGGGGTTGGTGAGGTTGCGCATGATGGGCCTTTCAGTTGTGGATGGGGAAGTCAGCGTTGTACTGGTCGAGCACAGACTCACGCGAGTCGATGTCAAAGTAGTCACGGTCTTCGATGAGGGCGTCGCACTCGGCAAGCATTTGGGTGCGCTGGATGTTGAGGATGAGTTGCTGGGTGAAGGTACGCATGGGAATCTCCAAGGGTTTGACAGGAATTGAAACAGCGGGGCCAGCTCCTGCTGACACCGCCACAGAAAAACAGGGACAACTTGTCCCCGATCACTTAGCGAAGGCTTGAGCCAGCGCTTTGGATGCCAACGAGCGAGCGCCCTCGTACTCCTGCGCCAACTTGACCAGCTTCGCGGCGGCGGCGAGCAACTCAGCGGGAATCTCGATCTCTTCGGTGGTGTTGTTCGACTTGCCAGCGATGGCGCTCACCAAACGGCCCAAGGCTTTGCGGCAGGCTTCGTAGTTGGCATGGGTCTTGTCGAGCACCTTGGTGCCTGTGGCCTTGCCAGCACCGTCAACCAGCGGCACGGCGTACTTGGGGAAGCTGGCCACGTCAGGCAACAAGGCGGCACGGACGGCCTCGGCGGTCTGGCCCTTGAATGCCTTCTGAAGGTCTGCGATGCCCTCACCGTAGGCGAAGGCGGCAGTGATAACGGCGTGAACTGTGGAACGTGTAGACATGAAAGACTCCTTGAATGGGGACACCTTGTCCCCGATCGGCTAGAGAACCATTCCCTAACCGATGCCTCTATTGTATGGAAGGGGGTATTTCTAAGCATTACAGGCAGGGGAGAATGGCATACCTAAGACCCCACCGTACCCCCACCAAGCCATGTACAGCAGAGAGACCGTCGTCCACATGAACACTGTTCCGCAGCCGCACAGACCATTTTGTAAAAACTTAGACAACTCCAAGACAACCACCCCCACCCCCCGCATTTCCCAGACCCACCCCCTTGCTTAATTTTTAGGCAGTGCCCAAAAATTTTATAAAAATTGTAAGAATCTCGAGGACGAAAAAAACCCCCCGGGCCTTGCGACGCGGGGGGTTGAATGGGTCTTGACCCAAGGAGAAGCAAATGCATAAATCAAAAGATTGCAGCACTGCCAATGTGAGTGTACACTTTGCACACCGGGACTGCAACCCGCCAACCGTAAGGACAAATGCTGGACCACCTCATTTCAACCGATCTGGACCCCGTCATCTTTCAAGAGATGCCGGATGACTTCGTGCCGATGGCCAAGGCCACGCCAGCACAGACGATTGACGCCAAGGTTGCAACGGCCGACTGGCTCAAGGACTTGGGGCTGGATGACGACAAGGTCAAGACGGAAGCCGAAACGCAAACGGCCCGGGCAGCTTTCGCCACACTGACAACCGGCTCCACGCCAGCATCCATTCAGTCAGCGCTCACTAACATACAGACGCCCAAGGCGGTACAGCACTTGGTGGGCATGCTCACCGCGTACGACTGGGAGTTCGTCAACCAAGCCAAGGAGCTGCGCGGGTACGCCGTGGCCAAAATCCTTGAAGAGTGCGAGAGCCCCAACCCCAACATCCGGCTCAAAGCGCTGGGCCTGCTGGGCAAAGTCACGGAAGTGGGGCTGTTCACTGACAAGGTAGAGGTCAAGCAGACCGTCATGACCGACGCCGAGGTTGAGCAGCGCATCAAGGACAAGCTCAACAAGTTCATGGGTGTGATCGACGTCATTGACGTCTCCACAACCCCGGACGACATTCCCGAAAACGGCTCTTCATACACGCTGACACCAGATGAACCTGTCCAAGCTGACAACGCTGACAAAGCGTGAGTTGGAAGCGCTGCAACGCGCTTTGCCGACGATGTCCGTCCAAGAAAAGATGGAGCTGCTGGACGATTTGGAGCTGCGCGAGTCCCGCGCCCGGCTGGCCGCTGCCCAAGACAACATGCTGGGGTTCGCTGCGGCCGTCTATCCGGGGTTCAAAATCGGGCCGCACCACCGAAAGCTGGCCAAAATCTTCACGGACGTGATCGAGGGGCGCAAAAAGCGCGTCATCATCAACATCGCGCCGCGTATGGGCAAGTCCGAGTTCAGCTCATACCTGTTTCCTGCCTATTTTTTAGGCAAGTACCCCCAAAAGAAGATCATCATGGGGACGCACACGGCCGGTTTGTCCGAAGACTTCGGCCGTCGCATCCGAAACTTGATCGACACAGAGGAGTACCGTGAGATTTTCCCCCAAACAATGGTGGCCGACGACCAAAAGGCTGCTGGTAAATGGTCTACAAGCGCTGGTGGTCAGTACTATGCTGCTGGTGTCGGCGGCGCTCTTGCTGGTCGTGGTGCTGATCTGTTCGTTATTGACGATCCCCACTCGGAGCAGGACGTTAAGACCAACTCACGGTTGGCTTTCGACACTGCGTGGTCTTGGTTCCAGACGGGCCCGCTCCAGCGACTGATGCCGGGCGGGGGGATCATCGTGGTCATGACGCGCTGGTCCTTGCTGGACCTGACCGGGCGCTTGATCAGCTACCAGTCCAAGAACCCAGAGGCCGAGCCGTGGGAAATCGTGGAGCTTCCGGCCATCTTGCACGAGGGTGCGGAGAACGAGAAGTCGCTTTGGCCCGAGCAATGGCCGCTGGCCACCCTCAAGTCCACCAAGGCCGCGCTGGACCCTAAGTATTGGAACGCCCAGTACATGCAGCAGCCCACCGCCGAGAACTCGGCCATCGTGAGCCGCAAGATGTGGCGCATATGGGAGCAGGACGAGCCGCCACGCTGCGACTACATCATCCAGAGCTGGGACACGGCCTTTGAAGTGAAGAACAACTCCGACTACAGCGCCTGCACGACGTGGGGCGTGTTCTACAACGAGGAAGAAAACGACTCGCCGCAGGTCATCCTGCTGGACGCATTCAAGGACCGCATGGCCTTCCCGGAGCTCAAGCAAGTGGCGCTCAAGCATTGGAAAGAGTGGGACCCAGACGCGTTCATCGTGGAAAAGAAAGCGGCCGGTGCGCCGCTGATCCAAGAGCTGCGGGCCATGGGCATACCGGTCCAAGAATTCAGCCCCAGCCGGGGCAACGACAAGCTGGTGCGCCTTAACGCGGTTGCGGATTTGTTCAGTTCGGGTAAAGTCTGGGCACCCGACACGCGCTGGGCCCGGGAAGTGATCGAGGAAATGGCGGCGTTCCCCGTTGGGGAGCACGATGACTTCGTGGACACGACCACCCAAGCACTTTTGCGGTTCCGGCAAGGCGGCTTCATCGCGCTGGACTCGGACGAGAAAGACGACCGTTACTACCAAGCACGCAAGGCTGCGTACTATTAAGGATGCCCCATGGCTACAAATTTTGACAAAGCAATGTTTCAGCAACCCCGAGGTCTTGAGGACTTGGCGGAAGACATCGACCCCATCGAAATTGAGATCGTTGACCCCGAAGAGGTGAGCATCAAGGTCGGTGACATGGAGATCGAGATCGAGCCGGGTGAGCCCACCATCGACGACTTCGACGCCAACTTGGCCGAGTTCCTTGACGACGGCGAGCTGCAGACCCTTGCAGGCGAGTTGGCCGGTGACATCGACAACGACCGCAACAGCCGCAAGGACTGGGAGAAGGCGTACACCGAGGGCCTCAAGCTCTTGGGCTTGAACATGGAGGAGCGCACGGAGCCGTGGAACGGTGCCAGTGGCGTGTTCCACCCCATGATCACAGAAGCGGTTGTCAGGTTCCAGTCAGAAACGATCACCGAGACGTTCCCTGCTGCCGGACCTGTGCGCACCAAGATCATTGGCAAAGAGACCCCGCAGAAGAAAGAAGCCGCGCTGCGTGTCGAGGCTGACATGAACTTCCAGCTCACGGAGGTGATGAAGGAGTTCCGCGCTGAGCACGAGCGCATGCTGTGGTCGCTCCCCGCCACAGGCTCCGCGTTCAAGAAGGTCTACTTCGACCCAAGCCTTGACCGCCAAGTGTCGATCTTCATCCCGGCCGAGGACATCCTGCTGCCCTACGGCACGTCCAACATCCAGACTTGCTACCGCCTGACGCACCAGATGCGCAAGACGAAGAACGAGATCATCAAGCTGCAAGAAGCTGGCTTCTACCGTGACGTGGAGATCGGTGACCCGGACAAAGCCATCAGCGAGATCAACAAGGCCAAGGACAAAGAGACCGGCTTCAGCGATCTGAACGACGACCGCTTTACGCTGTACGAGTCCCATGTGGACCTGTACCTCAAGGGCGACCCGCTGTGCGAAGACGAGTCTGAGATTGCGCTGCCGTACGTGGTCACCATGATCCGTGGCACCAACACCATCTTGTCCGTGCGCCGCAACTGGAACGAGGACGACGAGCTCAAGCTCAAGCGCCAGCACTTCGTTCACTACCAGTACATCCCCGGTTTTGGTGCCTACGGCTTCGGTCTGTTCCACCTGATCGGCGGCTTCGCCAAGTCGGCCACCAGCTTGATGCGTCAGTTGATCGACGCCGGTACGCTGAGCAACTTGCCCGGCGGTCTGAAGACACGCGGCCTGCGCATCAAGGGTGACGACACCCCGATCGCTCCGGGTGAGTTCCGTGACGTGGACGTTGGCTCGGGCGCGATCCGTGACAACATCATGCCGCTGCCGTACAAGGAGCCAAGCCAGACGCTGTTCCAGCTCTTGGGCACAGTGGTCGATGAAGGTCGCCGCTTCGCCGCGACGGCCGACATGAAGGTGGCGGACATGGGGGCCAACGCTCCTGTGGGCTCCACACTGGCTATCCTTGAGCGCCAGCTCAAAGTGATGACGGCCGTTCAGGCGCGTGTGCACTACTCCCTGAAAGAAGAGCTGCAGTTGCTGGCCGCGATCATCCGCGACTACACAGACGACGAGTACACCTACGAGCCCGATGGCGAAGAGGGCCCCAAGGCCAAGGCTTCGGACTACCAGCATGTGGACATCCTGCCTGTCAGCGACCCGAACGCCGCCACGCTCAGCCAGCGTGTTGTGCAGTATCAAGCTGTGATCCAGATGGCCCAGATGGCACCGGACATTTACGACCTGCCTGCCCTGCACCGGGGCATGCTGGACGTGCTGGGCATCAAGAACGCCGAGAAGCTCGTGCCAATCGAAGACGACATGAAGCCCAAGGACCCCGTGTCTGAGAATCAGGCGGTGCTCAAAGGCAAGCCGGTCAAAGCCTTTTTGTACCAAGATCACAAAGCCCACATTGCTGTGCACACCGCACCGATGCAAGACCCGACCATCATGGCGCTGATTGGCCAAAACCCCAAGGCTCCGATGATCCAAGCAGCCATGATGGCGCACATTGCGGAGCACGTAGGCTTTGCGTACCGCCAGCAGATTGAGCAACAGTTGGGCATGCCCTTGCCGCCCGAAGACGAGAAGTTGCCGCCAGAAGTGGAAGTGGCGCTGTCGGCCATGATGGCCCAAGCCGCTGTGCAAGTGTCGCAGCAAAACCAAGCCCAAGCCGCTCAGCAACAAGCACAGCAGCAAGCCCAAGACCCGGTTGTTCAGATGCAGATGCAAGAGCTGCAGATCAAGCAAGGCGAGCTGGCGCTGAAAGAGCGCAAGCTGCAAGTGGATGCCGCAGCCAAAGCCGACGAGCTGGAGCTGAAGAAGCAGGAGCTGGATGGCAAGCTGGAGTTGGAAGGCTTCAAGGCTGGCCAGCAAGCGCAACAGGCAGAAAAGCGCCTGCAAGGCGAACAAGAACGCGAAGGTGTGCGCATGGGCGCTGACATCGCAAAGAACAAAGCACAGGCTGCGTTGCAAGCGGCGCAGATATTGGCCAACTCACGAAAAGGAAAGTAAGCAGAAATGATACAAGACTTCGCACGCGTATTGCGCGACCAAATACGCACCGACATGAACAACTACGCCGACGACTTGGCGGGTGGGGCATGCCGCAACTTTGACGAATACCAAAAACTCTGCGGAATCATTCAAGGTCTTGCGACCGCAGAGCGTCATCTCCTAGACCTTGCGAAGAAAGTAGAGCAATCAGATGAGTGAAATCATTCTGCCCCCGGGCATTTCCTTGCCCAGCCACATCCAGCCGGTCGACAAGCCCGACGAAGATGCAGACAACGACACAAAAGCCAGTGCGCTCCCGACCCCAACAGGTTGGAAGATTCTGTGTGTTGTGCCAGAAGTCGATGAGAAGATCGCGGGCACGTCCCTTGATCTGGTCAGAGACACCGCCACCATGCGTCAGGAAGAACATGCCACAACGGTTCTTTTTGTTTTGCGTGTCGGCGCAGACGCCTACAAAGACCAAGCGAAGTTCCCCAACGGCGCGTGGTGCAAAGAAGGCGACTTCATCCTTGTTCGGACCTACACAGGCACCCGGTTCAAGATTTTTGGAAAAGAGTTTCGCCTCATCAATGACGATCAGGTGGACGCTGTTGTGCAAGACCCTCGCGGACTGACCCGCGCTTGAAGGAGTAGAAATGGCAGAAGCATTTAAGTTCCCTGACGAACAGGACGAATCCCAAGGCCAGACGGTTGACCTCGATGCCGGTGACACGGAAATCGAGATTGAAGTCGTAGACGACACCCCTGAGCGCGACCGTGGCCGCAAGCCGCTGGACCGTGAAGTGGCGGACCCCACGGACGAAGAAATCGAAAGCTACTCTGACAACGTCAAGAAGCGCATCAAGGACTTGACCCATGCCCGTCACGACGAGCGCCGGGCCAAGGAAGCGTTGTTGCGTGAGAAACAAGAGCTGGAGCGTCTTGCACAGCACATGGTGGCGGAGAACAACAAGCTCAAACAGTACGTGAACAACGGCTCTGAGCACTACGCCGCGTCCATGAAACACATCGCTGAAAACGAAGTGGACAAGGCCAAACGAGCTTTGAAAGAAGCCAACGAGTCCTTTGACACCGAGGCAATCATCGCCGCTCAAGAAGCGTTGATGGATGCCAAAATGAAGGCAGAGGCCGCAAAAAACTTTCGTCCAACCCCTTTACAACTGGACGAAGATACTGTACAAATCCCACAAAACCGCGAAACAGCACCCGCAGTCGACGAAAAGACCCTGCGCTGGCAGGCAAAAAACCAGTGGTTCGGCGCGAATGGTTTCGAGGAACTTACCAGCTTTGCACTAGGGCTGCACCAGAAACTAGTCAATTCGGGCATTGACCCGCGAACTGAAGAATACTTCGAGAGGATTGACTCTCGCATGAAGTCGACGTTCCCCGATGTTTTCGGTGACGATAGGCCAAAGTCCGGTGATAGCTCCAAGAGGCGCTCCACGGTTGTAGCTCCGGCGACTCGTTCGTCAGGAGTTCGGAAAGTGCAACTGACGAACACGCAGCTTGCGTTGGCGCAGAAGTATGGATTGACCCCGCAGCAATACGCTGCTGAAGTTGCTAAATTGGAGAAATGACAATGGCTGAATTGACACAAGACCGGACAAATCGTGACCTGAAGTCACGCGAGAAAACTGCTCGTGCTGTATACGTACCGCCGAGTGCGCTGCCTGATCCGACTCCCGAGCCCGGGATGGTTTACCGCTGGGTTGCTACGCACATCCTCGGTCAAGCCGACCCGACAAACGTGTCCAAAAAGATGCGTGAAGGCTGGGTGCCAGTGAAAGCAGCCGACCATCCAGAGCTCATGCTGTTGGGTAGTGAGAAGACCGGCAACGTCGAAATCGGCGGACTCATGCTTTGCAAGATGTCCAAAGAGCAGGCGCAGTCCCGGGACGATTACTACAACAACCAAGCGCAAACTCAGATGGAATCCGTTGATAACCACTTCATGCGAAACAACGACCCGCGCATGCCACTGTTTGCAGACCGAAAGTCTTCTTCCAGTCGCGGTGCTGGTTTTGGTTCTGGTTCAAAGTAACAAGGAGTCCTTAAATGGCATCTACCGCTGCACCATACGGCCTGCGGGCCGTAAACCGTGTTGACGGTCTCCCCTACGCAGGTGAGACACGTCAGCTTTTGATCACCCCCGCTGGCTATGCCAGCAACATCTTCAACGGCCAAGTCGTGAAGATTCACACAGACGGCTACATCAACATCGTCACCGAAACCGGTGGTACTGGTGATGCGTTCCCTGCTGGCACCATTGGTGTCTTCGTGGGCTGCTCGTACACCAACACCCAAGGTCAGACTGTGTTCTCGCAGTACTACCCCTCGGGCGCTTTGAACGGCGTGGCGTACGTTGTGGATGACGACCGTGCTGTGTTCCAAGTCCAAGCTGACGGTTCTGTCGGCCAGACTAAGCTGGGCCAAAACGTGTTCTTCGCTGCTGCACAGAGTTCTTCTACTGGTTCTACCCAGTCGGGCAACTCGAACTCGGCCGTGAGCGCAACTGCCCAAGCTGGCACCGCCGCTTTCCGTATCGTTGGTTTTGCAAACAACATCACTTCTACTGTGGGCGACGCCTACACTGACGTGTTGGTGAAGTTCAACATCGGCCAGCATTCGTACACCAACGCCACCGGCGTCGCCTGATAAGGAGTCTGAATCATGGCAATTTCACGCGCACAACTGCTCAAAGAGCTGCTCCCCGGTCTGAACGCCTTGTTCGGTATGGAATACGCCCGTTACGGCGAAGAGCACAAAGAACTGTACGAAACAGAGAAATCTGAG
>Ga0315902_10007375_pt1 | contig 15032 bp, 10 predicted proteins | sample LakEriMetagenome_9_FD_203523 | JGI IMG/M metagenome (GOLD analysis project Ga0315902, IMG submission 203523) | Freshwater fungal communities from buoy surface, Lake Erie, Ohio, United States - Buoy 12 MA117 | ecosystem: Environmental > Aquatic > Freshwater > Lake > Lake biofilm | place: USA... | reverse complement strand
GGCGGCGCGTCGGCGGCTGTTGTTTCCGCAATCGACGAGCAAGGGCTTCAACAGTCCGCGAGATTTCGGCGGCGAGGAGGGTCCCCTGACGCTGGAACAGTTCGAAGCACTCCGGGCGGAGTGGGCCCGGCAACTGCAAAACCAGGCCGCCCAATGAGGAACCTGACGATGAACCGTGCCATGGCGTTGGGGATGAGTGCCGCGTGGGGCCGGTCTCGGTCCACGGTCTGGCTGTGGGCGTGCCTGTGCCTGCTGGGACTGGGAACTGCGCCCCTGCTGGCCGAGGACTGCGAGTTCGACGCCGAGGTGAAGTTTCTGGGCTCAGGAAAGTGCCTCGGTTGTCACATTAAGACCGGGGAGCCCGGGACTAGCGATCGCCGATCGTTTTGCCTGATGAACGAGGCGACGACTTCGCGGCAGACAGATCGCCACAGCCTGGGATTCCAGTTTCTTCAGGAGTCCCCCATCACTCGCAAGATGGAGGCGAATATGGGCAAGCCAGCGGGCGATCTGGTGAAGAGTGAAGCTTGCCTGGCGTGTCATGCGGGCTGGACGCCTCAGTGGGGTCCTGCTGAGCAGTACAACCTGTGGCTGGTGGACGGAGTGTCTTGTGAAGCCTGCCATGGTCCCAGCTCCGTGTACCTGAATCCACACGCCGAACCGGAGTGGAGGCTGGTAGCTGCCTGCGACAAAACGAAACAGGGAATGATTGACCTGCGAGATCCCGTGCGGAAGGCCGAGGTCTGTCTCTCGTGCCACGTGGGGGACCATTCCCAGGGACGGTTCGTGACGCACGCCATGTACGCCGCCGGGCATCCTCCTCTGCCATCGTTCGAACTGGCGACTTACCTCGAGCAGATGCCGCCTCACTGGCGAAAACTCAGGGAGAAGGGGGCCTTGTTCAGGAATCCCAGCGTCACCTCTCGCGACCTGGAGACCTCTCGCGAAGCATATCTCGAGAAGAATCGGATGGTCGAATTTGAGAGTGACACGCGGGATTTGAGGGTGGGCGCTCTCATGACATTGCGAGCCAGCTTGCAACTGGCCAGTGGACCAGTGGCCAAGCCCGGCACCACCCCGGGCCTGCCCGATTACGCTCAATTCGACTGCCAGGCGTGTCACCACGATCTGGCTGATCCGGGTTTCCGCCAGTCGCGCTTCCTGGCTGAGTTCCCGCCGAAGTCTGCCAGCCGAGTTCCCTTCGGTCGCCTCCGACCATTTGAATGGGCGGAACGGCTGGCTCGTGTCGCCGTGGCCGACTCCGACCGCATCGAATTCATTCAGGCTGAACTGAAACGAGTCCGTGCGGCGTTCGTGGTGGACCCGCTGGGATCCCGAGGGGTGCTTGAAAAGGTGGTGCAGGCACCCGAGGACGGGGCCGCGGCCAAGTTGCAGGAATGGGCGCGGGAGCTTTCCACACAGTCGGTCACTCCCGAGGTGTTGGACACCCTCTCCGAGCGGATCTTCGCCGAGGCCACCGAGGCCGAGGCCGATTATCACTCGGCCCGGCAATTGGTCTGGGCTCTACAGATCATCGGGGCCGAACGGTTGTTGCTCTCCAAGGCTCCCCCCGAGCTGACCACTACCAAGGATGTTCCTCCGAATACCAATGAGCTTTCCAGGGATCTCCAGGTGCTTGAGGATCGTGACGTAAAGGCCTATCTGAGTTTCCGTGAGAAGGTCATCGAGGACTTCCGCATTGTGCGCGAAAAATTCAATGCCCAGCCGAACGTAGCCCAAAGGATGTCAGCCCGGCGAATCACCGAGATCTCGCAGGAGGAGAGAAAGGAGCGATTTATTCGCGATGACAAAGATCTCAAGGAGAAACTTGTTGAGTACTATGAAGCCGATCAGACCGAGATTCTGCGCTCCTCGGCTGAGTACGATCCGCGGGTTTTTGCCGACTGGATTCGCAGCCTGAAGGATCAGCCAGCGGGAGACCGGGCTGACCGTGGTCGAGCCAAGACCTCTCCAGTGCAAACTCGCTGACCGGTGCCGGTGGCGATCGGGAGCGTGGCCGGAGCCCTGTTCCCCGGAGGCTGGGGCTGCGGAGCCTGGACGCAAGAGGCGCGCTTTCCCGGGCACCGTTGCAATCGGGCCACTCCGGTTGTTTGCCTTTGACCGGTGGTTGCGGTATTACCTTAGCAAGGGTGCCCAACGCACCCGTGGAAACAGCCCGTCTTGGGCGGTCAGTCGCTGGTCGCTGGTGCCCCTTCGAGGGCTGGTGGCCGGCGGTCGCCTGGCGGATGAGGAGTGTGGTCCCGGCGGAACCCCGAGTGGTTGCGGGGGGCGGTCCCTGTTCGGAAGATGGGGTGCGCCAGCCCCCGTGGTGAATCGGGTGGGCCGTGGCCCCACCATGCAACTTGAGCCCGCTGCGGGAGAAATTCATGAAGGTCCGTGACGCCGTCAATCTCAATCCCACGGTCATCCTGTCGGAGGCGACCATCTCGGAAGCCGCGCGGGTCTTGTCCGACTCGCAGGCCTCGGACCTCATGGTCATCGATCACCACCGGAATTTCATCGGGGTGCTCTCGGAGGGGGATCTGATCCGGGCCGCCCTGCCCAAGATCGATGAACTGGCCTCGGGCGGTGGTGCCCTGAATGCCGCCGACATCTTCGACGACAAGGCCGAGGCACTCCGCTCGCGGAAGCTGACCGACATCCTCATCGCCAGCCCCATCACCCTGAAGCCGACCGACAACCTGCTCGAAGCGGCAGGCCTCATGGCCTCGCGGATGATTCGTCGGCTCCCCGTGGTTGATGCCGGGAAACTGATCGGCACGATCTCGCGGGCCGACGTCTGCAAGGCGATTCTGAGCCGGGCCGGGCAGTAGGCCGGGCAGTCAGGCTGGGCAGTCGCTCGCCCGAGCATTCTGCGGGGCTGCACGGTTTGGCCGCCCCGCATTCGGCCTCACGGAAAACGACCGGTGTCGCAGCGATACCGGTCGCTGGGGATGTGGGTTGACCCCACACCCGCGACCTCGCCCCCTGGAGCCGCTGATGACCAAGCATCGGATTGTGATACTCGGGGGCGGCTTTGGCGGGGTTTACACCGCCCAGGCCCTCGAGAAGCTGCTGCGGGGCGACACGTCGGTTGAGGTCTCGCTGGTTTCGAGCGAGAACTACTTCACCTTCCATCCCATGCTTCCCGAGGTGATCTCGGGAGAGATTGGGCTGACTGACACCGTCAGCCCGTTGCATCGGATGGTGCCCCAGACCCGGCTCTACATCCGCGAAATCGAGTCGATCGATTGCGCCCGCAAGGTAGTGCGACTGCAGCCCGGGTTTGTCCCCCGCGCCGATGAACTTCCCTATGACCAGCTGGTGGTTGCCCTGGGGAATGTCACCGACTTTCGCGGTATGCCCGGCCTGTACGAACATGCCAAGCCGTTCAAGAACCTCGCCGACGCCTTGTCGCTGCGGAATCACCTGATCCGGGTGTTTGACGAAGTTGCCAACATCCATGATCCCGAACTGCGGTCGGAACTGCTCACGTTCGTGGTCGCCGGGGGAGGGTTCTCGGGGGTTGAAGTCTGCGCCGAGTTGAATGACTTTGTGCGCAAGCTCGCGCGTGAACGCCGCATCTGCGACCCCGCCGAACTGAAGGTGGTGCTGCTGCACTCGGGGGAACGGATCCTCGACCGCGAGTTGCCCCAGTCGCTGGGGGAGTATGCCCAAAAGCTGCTGGCGAAGCGGGGAGTCGAGATCCGGCTCAAGACGCGACTGGCGACCGCCAGTCCCTCGGCGGCGGTGCTCAAGGATGGCGAGCGGATTCCGTGCCGGACCCTGGTGTCGACCGTCCCCTCGGCCCCGCACCCGCTGGTCGCCGCGTTGCCTCTCAGCCAGGACAAGGGGCGGTTGCGCACCGACCCACACCTCCGCCTGCTGGACAGCGACCACGTCTGGGCGATCGGCGACTGTGCGCTCATTCCGCTCCCGTCGGGGGGCTTTGCCCCGCCCACGGCACAGCATGCGACGCGCGAAGCGGTGGTGCTGGCGCACAATCTGCTCGCCAACCGGCGGGGCCAGTCGCTCAAGCCGTTCACGTTCGAAGGCCTGGGCAAGCTGGGTTCGCTGGGACGCCGACGGGCAGTGGCCGAAATGTTCTCCAAGGTGCGTCTCTCGGGCATGCCCGCGTGGCTCGCCTGGCGGACCATCTACTGGTCGAAGCTCCCGGGCTTCAGCCGCAAGCTGAAGGTGGGGGCGTCGTGGTTTCTCGACCTGCTGCTGCCCGCCGAGACGGTGCAGCTCAAGACCGACACGGGAAGTTCCCTCACCCAGCTGCACTACGAGCCGGGCGATGTCGTGTTCCATGAGGGGGACCTGGGCGACGCCTTTTACATGCTGCTTGAGGGCGAGGCACAGGTCTTCGGCAGCCAGTCTCCCGACCCCAGTCAGCCCATCGCGACGCTGCGGGCCGGGGAGTTTTTTGGGGAGATGGCGGTGCTCAAGCGGCAAGCCCGTGCGGCGACCGTCAAGGCGAAGACCGCCATCACCCTGCTCGCCCTCCGCCAGCAGGATTTCCAATCGCTGATGGCGCATGTGCCCGAACTGCGAACCTCCATCGAACGCGTGATGGAGCGTCGCCAGCACCAGAACTCCAGCGGGGAATTGCCCATCCCCAAGTAATGCGTCTGCCACCACCGCGTTCTCGGGTCACGCCGCCCCTGGCGGTTGGCCTGCGAATGAGCGGGGTGGCCCGACCCTGAATGACGAAGGTCTGCCCGCGGGTTTCCGGTCAATCGGCGCCCCGCCGCTGGCCGCCTTGTTTCCTCCTCTTCTCGAGACTCCCCATGGTTTCGTCCCGTGTCTCGCTCGTGTCGCTGCTCTCGGCAATCCTCTTGTGTGGCTGGTCGGCCTGGGGGTGGGCTGAGCCCGACCCGGCTGCCGAGCCTGGCTTTCGCCAGTTGTTCAACGGTCGCGACCTGACGGGCTGGCATAAGAATCCCGAGCGGATTGGCCATGGCACCGGGGGCTCCTGGACCGTCGTCGACGGGGTCATCGAGGGGGAGCAGGATCCGCCCGGCAGTGGCAACGGGGGCATCCTGTTGACGGATGAAACCTTCGGCGACTTTGAAGTCGTGTTCGAGCTGCGGCCCGACTGGGGACCCGATTCCGGGTTCTTCCTGCGGAGCACCCCCAAGGGGAACTGCTACCAGATCATGCTCGACTACCACGAAGATGGGAACGTGGGCGAGATTTACCGGGAGGGGCTCGACGGGGCCTCCAATCGCACGTTCGATCTGTTTGGCGTCTACGCCGACGCCGACCGCAAACAGCTGCAGACGCTGGTGGCGAAGCCGCGTCCCCGCGACAAACCGGCCTCGGGGACCGGTGAGCCGCGGTTTCCCCTGGTCGACTGGAACCGCATCTGGCGGCTGGGCGAGTGGAACACGATTCGCAGCCGGGTGCGGGGCAACCCGCCCCAGATCACAACCTGGATCAACGGTGCGCTGATCACCGAGTACCAGAGCGACAAAGCGTTCGCCGGGGTGCTCGAGAACCGCGGGCACCTGGCGCTGCAGGTGCACGGTGGCCAGGGGGCCTGGCCCAAGGGAACGCGGGTCCGCTTTCGCAACATCCGGGTTCGAGAACTTCCCTGAGTCGAACCGAACTCAACACGGCGCGGTGACGTTTGTGGTGGGGGGCTCAACCAGAAGTCGCCAACCGTCAGCCGGGAACCGTCAGCCACCGCTGTCGGACTCGCGGGGGCGCAATCCGCCGGAACGAAATTGGAATTCGACGACGGGTTGTCCGTGAGGCTGGCAGGTGTGGTGGTCCTTCGGCGACCGAATCTGCCGAGAGACAGCCCTGAAGTTGCCCGGCCAGCGATGGGAGGGGAAGGGGCATGACCCCGGTTGCCGGCCGCCGGGCCCTGTGGGAAGCCGAGTGACTTGGGCTGCGAGTGGCCCACCTGTGACCGCTGGCAGCACCACGCTGCTGGCAACTGACTGCACGAGCCTGGGCGGGAGCCAGCATGAACGGAGTTGTGAGGGGAACGATCGGACGGTGTCTGCTGCTGACCCTGGCCCTGGTGGGGCGATCGGCGGTTGTTTCCGCTCAGCCCGACGCACCGCCGGCGGAGTCCCGCCCTCCCGCCGCGACCGGCGAGGCGACTGTCGAGCAGTTGACCGAGCAGGCCCGCAAGTCGATTGTGGTGGTCACCTTCTCGGGGCGGGATGGGCGAAACCAGGGGCTGGGGAGCGGGTTTGTCATCTCGGCGAACGGGCTGATCGCCACCAACCTGCACGTGATTGGTGAAGGCCGCCCCATCTCGGTGCAGTTGAGTGACGGGCGGAAGTTGGAGGTTCAGGCGGTCGAGGCGTTTGACCGCCATGCCGACCTGGCGGTGCTGCGGGTCGACGCCAGTGACCTGCCCCCGCTCGAACTGGGAGACTCGCAGGCCCTCCGGCAGGGCCAGTCGATCATCGCGCTGGGGAATCCCCAGGGGTTGAAATACAGCGTGGTCGCCGGGGTGCTCTCGGGCACCCAGGAAATCAATGGTCGCGAGATGCTGCAACTGGCAATTCCCGTCGAACCGGGAAACAGTGGGGGCCCCGTGCTGGACCGGCAGGGACGCGTGTTGGGCGTGGTGACCATGAAGTCGGCGGTCACGGAAAACCTCGGCTTTGCCATGCCCGTGAACGAGCTGAAGACGCTGCTCGCCCGTCCCAACCCCACCCGCATGTCGCGCTGGCTGACCATCGGCACGCTCGACCCCGCCGAGTGGACGGTCACCGGGGGCGGCCGCTGGCGACAACGGGCCGGGCGGATTCACGCCGAGGGGCAGGGGACCGGTTTTGGTGGCCGGTCGGTCTGCGTGTCGAAACTCCCCGTTCCCGAGCCGACGTTCGACCTGTCGGTGCAGGTCAAGCTCGACGATGAGGAGGGGGCCGCGGGACTGGTCTTTCATGCCGACGGGGGTGACCGGCATTACGGGTTCTACCCCACCAACGGTCGACTGCGATTCACCAGCTTCCAGGGCCCCGATGTGACCAGCTGGAAGATCCTCGCCGATTTGCGCAGCGACGCCTACCGGCCTGGGGACTGGAACCAGCTGCATGTCCGCCGGTCCCCGACCGGCTGGGAGTGTCGGGTGAACGGGCAGCTGGTGCTGCAGTTGGCCGATGAAAGTCTCCCCCCCGGGCGGGTGGGGTTGGCCAAGTTTCGCAACACGGTCGCCGAATTCCGCGGCTTTCGCGTCGGTCAGCATCTGGTCGACGATTTGCCCACCCCCGAACTGCGAACCCGGGTGGCCGAACTCTCGTCGCAGCTGCAGACCACCCCGGCTGGTGCGCTCGATCTGGCGAAACAACTGACGCCGGGTTCGCCTCCGGTGGTGCAGGCGGTGCGGGAGCGGGCCCGGGAGCTGGATCGCCAGGCAGCCCAGCTCAGGCAGACCGCGCAGTTGCTGCACGAGCGGACGGTGCTGGGACAGCTGGAGGCCCTCGTCAACCGGCCCGATGCCCAGATCGACCTGGGGCGCGGGGCCCTGCTGATCGCCCAGCTCGACAACGAAGAGGTCGATGTGGAAGCCTACCTGCGGGAACTCGACCGGATGGCCAACGAGGTCGCGGCCGAACTCCCTCCCGACGCCAGTGGTCCAGCCCGGCTGTCGGCGTTGAATTCTTACCTGTTCGAACAGTGTGGCTTTCATGGCGCCCGCGGCGATCATTACGCCCATCGCTCGAACAGCTATCTCAACGAGGTGCTCGATGACCGCGAGGGGCTTCCGCTGACGTTGTCGATGGTCTACATCGAGCTCGCCCGTCGACTGGGGGTTCCCGTCGCGGGAATTCCGCTGCCGGGGCACTTTGTTGTCCGGCACGAATCGGGCGGCCCGCCCGATGAGCTGATTGATGTCTACGAGCGTGGGGCGGCCCTGGGGGCCGGCGAGGCCGAGCAGCTGGTCCGCGGCCGACTGGGGCGGCCACTGCAGCATTCCGACCTGATTCCGGCGACCCGGCGGGCGATGTTGCAGCGGATGCTGCAGAACCTGCTGGGGCTGGCGGAACGGCAGCGGGAGACCGCGAACATCTCCCGGCATCTCGACGCCCTGCTGGTGCTCGACCCCGACGATGCCGAAAACCGGGTTCGCCGGGCGATCTTGCGGTACTCCCAAGGTCGCCTGAGCGAAGCTCTCGCCGATGTGAATCTGCTGGAGGCCCGGCGACCCGAGGGGCTCAACCTGGAGCAACTCGGACAGCTCAAGCAGGCGATTGAGCGCGACAGTCAATAAACAGAGAGTGGGGCGCTGATCGGACTGACGCAGGACCGGACCTGGCGTGGGCCAACTGTCACGCCGCACGTCTCATCGAGGGCGGCTAATTCGCCAAGGTGAAAAACCCGGGGAACGGCAGGTTGGCGACTCCGCTCAAGGGAGCGGGGTAGAACCGTCCGGCGCGAACCTCGTGAGCCGGGCGCAGGGTCATCTTTCGGCCGGATGTCGGCGGATAGACAACCCGACCTCCGCAGCCCAAGGGGAAGGAGCGTTGAGGGGCGCAGCGTGCGTTGAAGCGGCCCGGTCACTGCTCTCCGCTGCAGGCCAGTTGCGACGCGCGAGCCTGCGAGTGCCTGCGGCGGGTGAGGCGGGTGGAAGGCGCTAGTAGCGTTCCATCCCGGGCTCGATTTCGACCGCCCAGCGGTCGATCCCTCCGGCCATACTCTGAACCGCGGTGAAGCCCCGTTCGCGGAGCCAGCGGGTGACCCTCAGGCTCCGCCCGCCGTGATGGCAGTAGACGACGACATCCGACCCCTTGTGATCCTCGATTTCGCCCACCCGTTCAGCCAACTCGCTCATGGGCAGCAGCTGCCCTCCCGCGATGTGCACCCGGGCGTATTCGTCGCGTTCCCGACAATCGATGAACAGGAACGACTCACCCATTTGCAGTTTCTTCGAAACCGCAGCACAATCGATCTCCAAGGGCACCTCCACCATGCGAGACTCTCCGGTTGTGATCCAAACGGGCTGACTCGCAGGCACGCAGCCACCGTAGGGCGAATCCGCGAATCGTAGTCAGCCCCTGGGCAACTTTCATCCCCCGTCCCGTTCCTTCCCGCCAGCACACTTCGCAAGGGCCGCAGCAGGCCGCAGGGCGATCGCCTGAACTGGCTCCCCCTCCCGGTGGTCGGCCTCCCTCGCAACAGTGGTGAGGTTTCAGGCCCGCACTGCCTGCCGAAACTCAACTTCTTCCCTCTCCCGGTCCCTCGGCATGTCCCTCCCGACGTCAGCCTCTGAGCACCCCACCACCAGCCTGGGCCCGCGTACCGATCCAACCGGACCGGCGAATTCGCTGCGGGTGCTGCGCACGTTCTTTCGCAACTCCCTCGTCCGCGAGATGCAGTTCCGCTGGAACTTTCTTGCCGAGGTCGCCAGCCACGCCTTCTGGTTCTCGACCCAACTGCTGTTCTTTCACCTGGTGTTTGGCAACGTCCGGGAGATCAATGGCTGGACGTCAGCCGAGTATCACGGCTTCATGGCGACGGGCATGATTCTCAACGCCCTGATGGAGGCGTTCTTCGTTCCCAACCTGGCGAACCTGAGTGAACTGGTCCGGACGGGCGGGCTCGATTTCGCGCTGCTCAAGCCCATCGACACGCAGTTCCTGATCTCGTTCGAAAAGGTTGACCTGGGGGCGCTGTTCCAGCTGCTGTTGCCGCTGGGATTGCTGGGGCATGCCGTCGCCACGGGGGCGGGAACCGTGTCGCTGGGCCAGGTCGTCGCCTACCTGGCCTTCCTGCTGCTGGCGCTGCTGTTCTACTACAGCCTGATGCTGGTGTTCGCGAGCACCAGTGTCTGGCTGGGGCGCAACCAGGGGCTGTACGAGTTCTGGTTCTATATCACCATCTTCGCGCGCTATCCCCGCGATATCTACCAGGGCTCGCTGATCGCCGATTCGGTCCGTTTCGCCTTCAGCTACCTGCTCCCGATTCTGCTGGTCGTGACAGTTCCCGCCCGGATCATCGTGGGCAAGGTGCTTGAGCCCCACTGGGTGGGGTGGATGCTGATCGCCACCCTGGTTGCCCTGGTGCTGTCGCGATTTATCTTCCACCGGGCGCTCGCCAGTTACCGCTCGGCCAGCAGTTGAGACTGGCTTCATACGGTTGCCCAGCCCCCACCCCACGATTGCCATTCCCTTTCTCTCGCTGTCTTTCTGCCCATGACCGCTCCAATGAACTCTTCGATGCCACGTCTGCTGACAGGACTGCTCCTGCTGGGTCTGCTGTGCCCGGCACTCGGGCCCAGCGCACTGGCCCAGGACAAGGGGGCGACAGGTGAGGCGGCGACAGGAGGGGCCGCGACAGCCAACCGCCTGCAGGAGCTGGTGAAGCAAGCGCGACGGGTGGTCTGCCTGGGCGACAGCATCACCGCGGCGGGGCAGTATGTGACCGCCTTCGAGGTGTGGCTGCAGACCCGCGACTGGCCCCAGCGACCGGTCGTGATCGACGCGGGCCTCCCCAGCGAAACGGTGTCGGGCCTGAGCGAAGAGGGGCACGCCGGTGGACAGTTCCCCCGACCCGCGCTGTCCGAGCGACTGGAGCGGGTGCTCAAGGTGACCCAGCCCGACCTGGTCATTGCCTGCTACGGGATGAACTGCGGCATCTACCAGCCCTTCGACCCCGAACGCTTCCGCCGCTACCAGGACGGGATCCGCCAGTTGCACAAGGCGGTGCAGGGGGTGGGCGCCCAACTGATCCTGCTGACGCCGCCGTTCTATGACGATCGCCGCTCTCCCCGGGAGTTTCGGTACAACGACGTGCTGCAGCGATATGGCGACTGGCTGGTGGAGCAGCGGGAGGCGGGGTGGAATGTGATCGACGTGCATGCCGCGATGACCGCTGAGGTGGCCCGGCGACGGGAAACCGAGCCCGACTTCACCTTTCAGCCCGATGGGGTGCATCCGAATGACGAGGGGCACTGGTTCATCGCCTCGCGTCTCATCGCCGGCCTGGGGGATGGACCCTCCGCCGAGGCGGCATCCCCCCGGGCCCTGCTCGAAGCGCGGGGCCTGCCTGTGGCCATGCTCCCCCTGTTGCAGCAGCGGACTGCGCTGTTGCGGGACGCTTATGTTCACGCGGCCGGGCACAAGCGGCCGGGAGTCAACCCGGGCCGGCCACTGCCCGAGGCACTCGAGACCGCGAAGGAACTCGAGGCGAAGATCGCCGAACTGCGGGGGAAATAGACCCTGCATCACTCCGACGGGTCGTGGAAGCTGTACCACAGGGGCGACGTCGGGGGCCCCGTGGTTTGCCAGGCTCGGTCAGTCGCGATTGGACGAGTGGCGATTGGGGCGGACGCTTCCGTTCGGGCCAACGCAGGTGCTGAGGCGAATTGGCGCGCGGCAAACCGGAGTGAACGGGACGAACGCAGCGGTCTGGATCAGCGGTGTGTACCAGCGGTCTGTACCAGCGGGGGTTGGTCATGGCATCGCGCTGGGCGAGTGGCGGAGGTCGCGGGTTGGGGCCCGGCCCGCGTGGCAGACTTTTCCCCCCCAATTCGGCTAGAATCGGCCGCCAGAGGCACCGAGTGGGGCTCGGTGGCATCGACTCTTGTCTGTATTCTCAGGCCATTGGTCCACTCCATGTCCGGCACCGGCGATTCCCAGAGCCCTCAGGCCAGCGAGGGGACCGAGATTCCTGCGGAGTCGATCGGCGAGTTCCGGCTGCTGCGGCGGCTGGGGCAGGGGGGGATGGCCGAGGTCTACCTGGCCGAGCAGACCAGCCTGAAGCGGCCTGTGGCGCTGAAGCTGCTGCGTCGCGAGCGACTGGAGAGCGCGGGGGCGGTCGAGCGGTTCGAGACCGAGGCGCTGGCCGCTGCGGCCCTCAACCACCCGAATATTGTCTCGGTCTACCTGGTCGGGGAGCATGCGGGGCGGAAGTTCCTGGTGCAGGAGTACGTGTCCGGGGGGAATCTGCGGGAGCGGGTGCAGAAGCAGGGGGCGTTGGATGCCGAGCAGGGCTTGCGGCTGCTTGAGCAGGCGGCCAGTGCGCTGTCGGCGGCCCACAAGCAGGGGATTGTGCACCGCGACATCAAGCCCGAGAACCTGCTGCTGACCGAGCAGGGGGACGTGAAGGTCGCCGACTTCGGCCTGGCGCAGCTCACGCTGGCCGGCGTGCGGAACAACCTGACCCAGGAAGGGCTGACCCTGGGGACGCCCCTGTACATGAGCCCCGAGCAGGTCAGCGACAGCAAGCTGGACCAGCGGAGCGACCTGTACTCGCTGGGGGTGACGTTCTACCACGTGCTCGCTGGCCAACCGCCGTATTCGGGCAAGACGGCCTTGGCGGTCGCCATGCAGCACGCCGACCCGAAACAGAAGCCGCAACCGCTGGCCGAACTCCGTCCCGACCTCCCGTTGGTGGTGTGCCGCATTGTGCACAAGCTGATGGCCAAGGATGTCACCCGCCGGTACCAGACGGCGGAGGACCTGCTGGCCGACCTGAAGCGGTTGCGGGAACGGGGCGCGGCACCCATGGGGCGCGACACCGCGCAACTGGAGGCCGAGCGGGAAGAGCAACCTCCGCCGCAGCTGACCTGGAAGCAGTGGCTGTGGCAGACGCCCGACACGGGCTGGGCCGGTTTTGGCAGTTGGATGGTTTTGACCGCGGTCCTGGTTGGGGGGGCGGGGGCTGGCCTGGGGTGGCTACGACGCACGCCCGATCCCTTTCAGCACGCGCCGCGCAGTGAACCGACCATTCCGAACCAGGGTTCGGCCGAGCGGCAGTATTTTCATGCGTTGATGCTCCGCGACAGCATCCCGGCGTGGAAAGCGGTGATTGCCCTCTATCCCGAGAAGCAGTTCTTCCGCAACGCGGCGCTGCAGCGGCTGGCCGAACTGCACCTGTTCCGCGGAGAGTTTCTCGAGGCTTCGGGATATTTTGACCAGCTGGCCGAACTGCCCGGGGCCGATCAGCGATTGCGGGCTTTGGGCCGGGCGGGCCAGGCGATCCTGAAGAGTCTCAACAAGGATTACAGTGGTTCGCAGGCGCAGATCTCGGAACTCTCAGCCAGTTTTTCGGAATTCGACCCCTGGCTGCGGAACCAGTTGGCCGATGCGGTGGAACGGAATCGCAAGGCGCTCAATACAGAGCTGACGGCGAACCTCCGGAAGATGGTTGAACAGCGGGATGCTGAGGCCGAGTCCGAACCACGCAATTGACGAATTCCAAAGGGGGCAAGGTGATGGCCATGCTGACAGCCGTGGCGGGAATTCCCGGTCCGCAGGATTTTCCCCTGATGGCGGAACGCTGCATCCTGGGACGCCTCCCCACGCACGAGGTGGTGATCGACAACGGCGCGGTCAGCCGCACACATGCGCAGATCACCCGGGTCCAGGGGGTATTCTTCCTGGAAGATCTGCGCAGCCGGAATGGCACGTCGCTGAACGGGGAACCGATCCAGGGTCGCGGGCAGGTCAGGCTGCGCGACAACGACCTCATCAAGATCTGCGAAGTCGAGTTGCGGTTTGTGGAGCGAACGGAGCGGATCCAGCCCAGGCTCAGGCAGCCGGACCGCGACCCCACCGGAGTCGCGGCGACTGTCCAGGACATTCCGGGGTCGCTGGTGGGCGACGAGTTCCCGCTCCCCCCAGCGCCACTTCCCGAGCTGGTGGAAGACGGGGGGAGTTCGGCCGTGGCTCACGAACTCTCGACCGCGGGATCGACCGAACTGCACGTTCGCCCCGAGCAGAAGCTGCGGGCCATTCTTGAGATCAGCCGCGACCTGGGAGGGCAGTTGCGACTGGACCTGGTGCTCCCGCGGATTCTCGCCAGCCTGTTCAAGATCTTCCCGCAGGCCGATCGGGGGGTGGTGGTCCTGGCGGAGCCGAACACGACAGATTTCCAGGTCAAGGCGTGTCGGCTGAGGTCGGAGCGGGACGACCTGAACGCCGAGCGGATCAGCACCACGATCTTGCGGGCGGCGATCTCGCAGTCGAAGTCGCTGCTGTGCGACAACACGCTGAGCGACCCGCGGTACATGTCCGAGAGCGTGACGAATCTGCGGATTCGGTCGTTCATGTGCGTGCCCCTGGCGAGCCAGGCAGGGGGCCTGCAGGGGGCCATCCAGCTCGACAGCTTCGGGTTGGGGAAGGCGTTTCGGCAGGAAGATCTCGACCTGCTGACCGCGGTCTGCGCCCAGGCGTCGCTGGCGGTTGAGAATGCCCGACTGCACGAACAGTCCCTGGCCCAGGTCGAGCTCGATCGTGATCTGCAGTTCTCGATCCAGGTGCAGCAGAGTTTTCTTCCCGCCACCCGACCCCCCTTGGCCGGGTATGCGGTGTTCGACGTCTATCGGCCGGCCCGCAGCGTGGGTGGCGATCTGTTCGACTACATCCCGCTGCCCGATGGCCGCACGGTCATCACGCTGGGTGATGTCGCGGGCAAGGGGTTCGCCGCCGCCCTGTTGATGGCCCGCATGACGAGCGAATCGCGATCGGCCCTGCTGGCCAGCGGCGCCCCGGCCCAGGCGATGACCGACCTGAACCATCGGCTGGCCGACGGCAGCCTGGGGCATCGCTTCATCACCATGCTGATGCTGGCGGTCCAGCCGGGGAGTTCCGAGCTGACCATGGTGAATGCCGGTCATCCACCCCCGCTGCTGCGCTCGGCCGATGGCACCATCACATCGCTGGGGATCAAGAGCTCGGGTCTCCCGCTGGGAATTGAGCCGGCCTGGACTTACGAGCCGTCCCAGTTCGAACTGCGTCCCGGCGATACCCTGCTGCTGTTCACCGATGGGGTCACCGACGCGGTCGACCCTGGCCGCCACTGCTTTGGCCTGGAGCGCCTGAAGGAGTCCTTCCGTCGGGCCGGGACCGATCCCGAGTCGATCATTGACGCGGTCGTGGGCGACATCGAGCAGTTTTCGGCTGGGGCCCCCCGGGCCGACGATCTCTGCCTCATCTGCCTGACCCACACCCCATGATCGTCCTTACCCACCATCGCTCGCCCCCCCACAGGTCTGGTCCCGCATGTCGCTTCCACTGACCCCGGAGGGAATTCTCGGCCCTCAGGGGCGGATCGCCCAGCGG
>Ga0315902_10007372_pt1 | contig 15034 bp, 16 predicted proteins | sample LakEriMetagenome_9_FD_203523 | JGI IMG/M metagenome (GOLD analysis project Ga0315902, IMG submission 203523) | Freshwater fungal communities from buoy surface, Lake Erie, Ohio, United States - Buoy 12 MA117 | ecosystem: Environmental > Aquatic > Freshwater > Lake > Lake biofilm | place: USA... | reverse complement strand
ATAATAGAACATATGATAAAAAAAATGCCATCGAGTCATTTGAAAGAGTAAGTAGATCTCATGGTTGGATGTGAAAATAAAAAATTATAATTTATTAATCATAATTTTTTAATCATAAGTTATGTTTTTATTAGACAGTATATTATCATACAAAAATAACATATGATCAGTCATATCTTGTACTGCTGCATCTGTATAACCAGGATTTATTATATTTTCTTGTAAAATAGTAGATATATCTTCATTTATATCTGATATTATATTATAGATAATTTGTTCATCACTAGTTAGTTTAGTTTGATTTGATAGTTTAATAGATATGATATTTAATTTTTCAACTAAACTAGTATAACCAGTATCCATCTGTATAGATTGATATGTATATTTAGTTTAATATTATAATATATTATTATTATATTATAATATCAATTTTTTTTATTCTTTAACGGGTTCTTTCTTAGTAGCCTGTCTAGATCTAGGATTAGTAGTTTTAGGTTTAACAGGTGTAGACACTGGTGCAGACACTGGTGCAGACACTGGAGCAGGATCCGGAACTGATTCTACTATTATTTCTGGTTCTGGTTTAGAGGGTTGTTTTTTGGCGGCAGGTTTTTTTGTAGTTTTTTTAATTGGTTGTTTTTTAACAGGTTGTGTAGTTGGTTCATCATCATTTTTTTGTTCTACAGTTTTCTGTTCAACAGTTTTAGGTTCAACGGTTTTTTTTGTTATTTTTTTGGTATTTTGTTTTTTCTTAGAATTTTCATTTAATTTACTATTAATAAGAGTGAGAGGTGATATTCTTTCTATTTTATTATCATCAGATTCTACTTCTTGATCAATATCTAATTCATTTTCAATATCTTGATCTGATATATCTTCAATATCATGTTCTATATAATCAACTAATTTATCATCATCTACATTTTGATTTTCGGGCATATTTTGTTTTAAATTGCATAACATCAGTCTAATAGCATCTGTAGTTTTTCTTAATCTATTATTATACTTTTCTACTTTAGCAGAGTATTCAACGAACTTGCTACTCATATTTTCGACATCTTCTTTAGTGACATCCTTTATATATTTAGTAAAATCCTTAGATTCAAGAACATCAATATTATCTAAGATATAATCACTGACAGATTTAACAGTAGTATCCATTAATAATAAGAGTATATATTATAATTATATTAAATATACCCTTATATAGTATATAATTAAAAAATCAATTTTTTTTTATTCTTATATTATATAATATTTAGATATGGATATGATATTTTTGATAAGAGCTTTAGCAGTATCATTAATTTTTTTGATAATTATAGATAATGCGTTAGATATGAAGTTATTGGAAACAACGATAATTTTATACAGTTTATTAACTGGTTTAGTCATCTTTATTTTAGGATCTGGATATAAATATTATAGATCCGGTTTTGAATCATTTGCAGATTTAAATTCATATTCATTAGATGATAGGAGAGGTGATTTTAGTAATACAGGGTTAGATTATGATAACAATCAACCATCATATCCTTTATTACAAGAGGGGCAGTTTGAACAGAGAATGCCGAATACTGAACAAGTTGATTATTATATTAACAGATATAGATACAACAATCCGGATGGATTTTTTCTAATGAATAATAATATTTTTTCGGAGGATAATTTGCCATATAATCGCGCTGGTGATGTAATATATGCGAGTAAGGCGGGAGTATTAAAAAATCAACATTTATGTAAAACATGGTCACCGGATGTTTATTTAGGAAAAGACAGGAGTTATTTGAATTGGTAGAAAATTTAAATTGGACTACTTTGAGATCCAGGACTATTAGGATTTTGGATCATAAACATTGATTCAATCGCATAATTATTAGTTTGAACCGAATGACTAACCTCAGAATTTATATCAATATCTAAAAAGTATATTTTATACTTTTTATGTACAAAATCAATCATATCTTTATTATTTTTAATTTTTTGGAAGCTTTTATCATCAACAAAATTAGATAATATTAGCATAATATAATCGTGTCTATTATTCATAACAGTAGAAACTCCACTACTATCAGGATATTTATATCTAAATATATCGAAACACCTGTAATTAACAATTAATTTTTTATATTCTTCATTTAAATCATGATTATTACCGTTATTTTCATCTATATTAAGAGTACCTACTAAAATATGTAAATCGTTATTTGTATATTTTGATAACTCATAATCTTTTAAAATATCTATACGATTAGAATCAATGAGATTAAATAGTGTATCTAACTCAGATTGTCTAACTCGATCACTAATAATATTAGATTGGTGGATATCGTTACATAAATCCGTATTATAGATAGATATGATATTATTATTAATCAGTATATTTACTCCGACTACACTATGCACACCTACTATATCATCAAAAGTGGTAAAATCATCTAATTCTGAATACATAATATTTAAGATCAGATATTTACTAATAATAATATTTTGTAAGTTATGATTTTTTTTACTTTTTCTAGTTTTACTCTTATTATTTTTATAAGAACTATCATATGTATTTAACCCCTCTAATGATCTGACGCACAGATTAAGATTACGATTTTGATATTCTGGATCATCTAGAGCGGGTTGAATATCTATATCAACCTGTGGTGCAATATATATTTTAAAATTATTAGTATGTGCATATGAATTAATAGCTTTAATTAGATTGTATCCAGATGTACTATCGCCAATACCTTGAATACAGATAATATCCGGTCCATTCTTATCTATATAGTTTATGATGTGTTTTATCTTGTTTTCTGAATTAACTGTATTATTTAAATTGATATTATATGAAAAGAGTTTAACTAATTTATAATTATCTGGGATCAATATCTTTTTTTTTTGTTTGGAATGATTATTCCCCATTATAATATTATAGTAATAATTATATTACCTATGCGCGATAAATAATTATAAATATTATATATTATAATGGAATTAGTCTCTGATATAATTAGGATAAAAAATATAAATGATGTAGATAATATAAATAATACAAGACATAAATTAAGGGAGTTAAATATTAGAGATATAGCTATCCAGTATCATAATCATATAGATTTTCTAAAAAATGTAGATAGAGATAAAATATCGAGTATATTAACTCCTATATTCGATATAGATCTAACTAATACAGTAATAATGGCTTATTATTTTGTTTATTATAAAGATACTGTCTTCGATAGTTTCAAGACTAGATCAGAAATTAAATTAATTAAATGCGCATACACTCTAGTTAATTATATAGATAATATTGATGATCATGATAATCATGATTTTATTAATCAGTTAGATAGATTCAACTCTCTTTATTATCTGTGGGTTAATAGACAGAATATCGCTGATATAGATCAAATCTACCAAAATATCTCAGAATCTATCAATATGTATAACTACAGTAAAAAATATAATATCACTAGGAAGATAGTTAGTAAAAATATTAAAAAATATATAGATAATCTTTTTAGGATTAACTGTAATATCGCAGTTAAAATATTAATTAGTAACTATTCTATTCTGTCTAGCATCCCATGTCTATTTAAAAAAATATGGAAAAAGATAAAATATAATTACAATATAAATATATTTTTAATCTTAGTATCCGAATTAAAACATCAGATCTTGATTAGATTAGATGATATAATATGTATTAAAAAAATATATTATGAATTAGATATAGAAGAATTAGTAAAACAATTGTATTATCATGATCTAAATGTTGAACATATCAACAAGTTATTAATTACTATATCTAAAGCTCTTAATGTTGAATATCGTTTTTGTTATACTGAAAAGAGTATAATAAAATGTCTAAAAAAAATGTTTGAAAATATATATAATCATAATCATTATCATAATCATGATGATAATTATGATAATAGTATTATAGTAGAAACTAAGATTATAGTCACCAAATCCAATAATTTAATATGTGCGATTTAACCAGTATAGCATATCGGAGTAGTAATTAATTTTATCTTGATTTTTATCTTTATCTTGATTAATCAAATTGAGTATAATATGATTAATCTCACTGGTATGTTCTTTTAAGATGAACATATATTTTTTGAACAACATGGTTATTATGTTATCTTCTTGTAAGAAATACCTAACAGATAGGTTATTAACATAATCTCTCCAAATTGTATCCCATAAATGAATCACTAAAGACTTATCAAGATTATCGATCATATGTTTTTTATCTGACTCCCATACGTAAGTTTTTCTAAAACAGAATGGCATAAAAGTATTAGCCGATACTAGAGTTACTTGATACGAATTACTAGCCAATAACATATCTTTAGGGAGACAAACTGCATGATATGCCCATGGTTTATCAGTCATATGATTACTCATCTCGGCGTACCAATCTATCATAAATTTATTATTAGGCTCTGACATAATTATAGCATTAGTTATAGATTTAAATTTAGTTAAATCTATGCTATCTTCATAAGTATCCTCAGATAACTCAGAACCTAAGACTATATTATTATTTAATAGACCAGTAAGAGGCTTTATAGACATGATATCTAGATCTTGATAGATACCACCCCTTTCTATTAATTTAGTCATTCTTATAATATCTGCTTTATATTGATATGTGGTTAGTTCTATATTATTGTAAGTTTCAGGTGGTGTAATTAATTCATATGTTACTATCGGTTTTAGGATATTAAAAAATATATTATTTTCTTGTAATCTATCGATATATATGTATATCTTATCTGGATTATTTAGTTTATAAGCCGAATAAATAGATATAAAGTGCATGAGATTAAACTCACGCGGTCCAATGTTTATAAAATGATAAATATTCGGGATCATGATTATATTTTTGTAATATTAATCACTGTTTTATATATAAAAAAAATTGAATTTTGTAGTCTTTAATAACTCCTCTAATATTAGGATAATTAGTTTGTTTCATATGGATTTGAATCCAGAAAAAGAGATCACAGTTCCAGCTAATAATTCACTCAAGACATCTGTTTGGGTGAATGGTAAAGATACCAGATGCTTTTCTGGTCAGTGTATTGAAGAATTTAAACTTCCAACTATTCCGGATGGAGATATTATTTACATAATACCTCCGTCGAGAGATTTGACTGTTTCTGGTCAAGAGTTGATTAGTAATCCGGATGAGTTGAAAAACAAAAATCCCGAAGATAACTAACCTGCTTATGTTTTTTCTAATATATAGAAAAAATTAAAGTTTTATCTAGTTTTTAAATACAATTCTAATACACTCAATTGATTTTTTAATTACACATTACATTAAATAATAGTTATTAACATATATCCGGACAAATAAATTACGTTATATTTAATCAATATAAAGTAATTTAGTTGTCCGGATATATTTTAGGTTTGTGACGATTTTTCGAAAATAACTTATCAGATGCTACTCTTACTATAAATATAATAACGATTAATTGCTTTAATTTGTTTTCTTAACAATTCAATTAATACGAAAATCTATAATGTAGTCTTAATAAAGGAAGCATGTATTACATGTAATTAAGAAAAAATAATCACATTATGCGGCTTTTTATGAACATTACGAACAATGCACATACGAAATATATATCTTTTAAATCTTTTAGTGTTTTTAGGTTTTTTATTATCCATCACATCTTATAAATCCGTATTTACATATTAATATTTAGTTAATTAAATTTTCAATTGAGTGTAAGAGTATATTCAAAAATATACTTGATAAATAATTTTATTTTTTAAAATTTATAAAAAATAAAATAAATAATTACTTACTTGCCAATAATTATATATTGTAATAATATATAATCTAATGTTAAAGTTATGGACTCCTGCTGCTGCTGTGGGAATACAATCTAAAAAAAATATGGTACACACAAAACCTAGGGAACCAGATGCAATACAACCACAATCACATTCACTACTACAATTACCTAAACAAGTTAATGACGCCACAATGAAATACAAAATTATATCAGATAAACCGGGCCAAATAGAAGAATCCTATAGTTTACATGATACAAAAGATGATATGAAAAAAAATATACCAACAAACATACCAGTAACGATATTAGAGGTTAGTTTTTTTACTTATAAAAATATAGATCGCATCAAAGTAACTTATATACCAAGATATAAGCAATATATATATTCAATAACCGATTATTCTTTAAATACTGATCCACCAAATCTAATAACAAAAAATAAGTACATTATAATAAAAAAACCAACCGATATATATGTCAAAAAAAAAAAAGATGGTAAATATTTTAAACTTGGATTTACAAACCCCTTACTTAACAAAATTATGATCCAATAAATCCTGTATTTCTGGTCTTTTGTAACAATCATAATTAAATATTCTATACAATATATCTATTACATCAGTAATATCATCTTTAGATAATTTATCTTTTAATTCATTGTATATATTTTTATATAACGGTTTATATTCTATATTATTAAAACCTTTCAATAAATTATTATGTCTAAAAAACACATCACGTTTCTCTGATAATTTTATTAAATATTCTGGTATCGGTCCTAACATACAGATCATACTATAGATATGATTACGATCCCGATTATTATTTTTATGTTTAGTAGGATTAAACAAAACATGTCCAGTTAAAAGCTCATAAATAATACATCCAATCGACCATACATCAACCCGATGATCATATCTATAATTTAAGATAACTTCTGGTGATCTATAATGTCTAGTTTGAATATCATATTTATCATGATTAATATCAACACAATTACCAAAATCAGATAATCTAATTCTAATATTTTTTAGATATTTATCATCTATAGTATCTGTAGGTAGTTTTACCTCTGGCTCTAAATCATATTTTAAATCATCACTATCGACTTCCAATTCACTTTCTGGATCTAGATCATTATCACTAGAACATGAACGACTGTGACTATTAGTGCATGTATTAGAAGTAGGGTCATATTTTTCATTAATATCGAATAATTTATCTTCTATCTTTTCAACTGCTTTTTCAAGAGCACTGGATAAGTTTTTAGCTTTGTTTTTACATTTACCAGATATATTTTTCTTAACAAGAGCATCAAAATTAAGTTTTTTAAATTCTTGAATGATCACACTAGTTTTATGACTAACTCCTTCTATTAAAATATTTTCTGGCTTTAGGTCTGTATGTATTTTAGATTTATTTAGATCTAAAAGGGCCAGTAGTAATTGTCGAACTATAGATTTTACTTGTTTAATATCTAGTCCTTTTGTATGTCTGATGATATCATATACAGATCCTGCTAACAGATCAAATACCATACAAACATGATTACCGACCTCAGTTTCATGAATAAAATGATCGATAATATTGTTTAAATATGTATTATTTAATTTTTTTATATTTTTGTAAATCTCTATCTCTTTTTCCGCAACATTAGAGTCATCGATGTTATTTATTTTGATAGCATAATATTTTTTTTTACTGTAAGAGTAAGAAAGCCATACAGTAGCATATGCCCCAGATCCTAACTTGCTGATAATTATATAATCATTATTCAGTATATCTCCGATATGATCATCGATAAAATCTAAATCATCTGAATAATAATCCGAGTCTGATACATCTGACGAATCCATAATAATTATTATAATAATTAGTATAATAATTATAAGATATAAACTAGAAAAATATCTCATGAACTTGATCTTCGTTTAATTTATCTTGTATGTTATTATCTTTTTCTAACAATTTATTGTAAAGATCAGTGAATAGTTCATATTCTTGTTCTTGATCTAATAAGTTATTAGTGTCTAAAAATTTAAATACAGGATATTTGTCGACAAATAATATCGGGATTTTATCTTCATCTGATCCATCTATACCTTCTGCTTTTAATGTAAAATACACTTGTTTATCGACTTTAAATATATTTTTCTTTTCATCCTCTTTTTCTTGTTTGATCTTTGTCTTAATGTCTACCTCTTTTTCTCTCTCTATAATATCAGGTAGTTTAGGTGATATTTTATTAACAGGTTTATCTTTATTATCTGGTTCAATTACAGTTTTATCGTGATTAATATTATTTTGTAAATCAATCACTAATTTATCTATATCTTTAACTATATAATTTACATCAGGATACATATTAGGTGATTCTGTACCATCATCATTATAAGTAAATTTTTTACTAGCTAAATTATAATACAATCTATCAATATAAATAGGTTCGGTTGTATTATTACTCTTTAAGATTATAATACTAATATGATTAGTAATATTAATTAATCTATTGACAGTATATTTAGAACCGGATTTTAATAATAACAAAAGATTATATTTAAGTTTTATTAGATAATCTGCTAAAGCAAAAGTAATATCATCAATATCAGATTTACAATTACTTGATAGTTTAGTCTGATCTAAATTATCGACTACTCTATATAAGATCATGATTATATATAAAAGTATAAAAAATATATTAGCGTATAAACTCGTTAATCATGTCTTATGAACTGAATGATATCAATAACTCTTATCATGCTCAGCATGTCACAGCAATTAATAACTTGAATATTAAACTAGAAAATTATATCAATCAGTCCAACAGAAGATTAAACAGTATGTATGCTACTATTAATAAACAGAGACTAGAAATTAATAATCTCAAACGAATCATATCTAGTAATGAAAAAATTATTAGAAAAATAACAGATAGAGATATGAATAAAACTGGTATATTAGGATCAAATCCAACTAATAGTAAAATTATTAATCCAATAAACCCATTAAACCCATTAAACCCATTAAACAATATGAATAAAAATATATTGTCGATATTGATGAGATCAACTGGTCCTTCAAATTTAGGCAGTTCATATAATAATAACGGGATTACAAATAATAATAGTACAGATGAATATGAGATAGTAGAATATACTAGTGACGATGAGTTTGAAGAAGTTAATATCAAGATTAATAGTATCGATGATGTAATCTCTCTGGGAGATTATTACGAAAAACTTAAAATAGAAAATCCACCAGAAAAACAAGATGATCAAAATAATCAAGATATTAAGTTATACAAGATAACAAATCCGACAGATAAGAATGATTTATATGCAGAAATCCAAAAAGCGATGAATCAAGATAAAAAAGATGAAACAAAACAAGAAAAATTAATCAAGCATGATTATTTTGAATACAATAATAAGAAATACAGTATTGATCTAGAAAAAATCTCTAAATTAAAAATCCCAATGCTAAAATTAAAATCTTTAATAGGTTTAGATTCTATTAAAAATTCTATCTTGGAGATGATAGTTTATTACATGCAACATTTTGAAAGCAATAATGCCTCTTTATTACATACTATTATAGAAGGACCACCTGGAGTAGGAAAAACTGAGTTAGGTAAAATTTTTGCAGAGATATATGCCGCGATGGGTATAATCCCAAGTTCTAAATTCAAACTAGTTAAAAGGACAGATCTAGTTGGAGAGTATTTAGGACAAACAGCACATCGGACGCAAGAAGCTATTAATGAAGCAAATGGTGGAGTATTATTTATAGATGAAGCATATTCATTAGGTAATGAAGAGAAAAAGGACTCTTATGCAAAAGAATGTATTGATACTCTCAATCAAAATTTAAGTGAAAACAAAAATAAGATAATTTGTATTATAGCTGGATATCCAGAACAGTTAGATAGTTGTTTCTTTAATTATAATCCGGGGTTAAAAAGAAGATTCCCGTTCAAATATACTATTACAGGTTATAACCATACCGAAATGGCAGAAATCTTCAAGAAAAAGATTAACGATATTAAATTTAAACTAGACAATGATATTAATCAACAATATTTAGAAGAATTATTTAAAGATAATTTAGATAAATTTACTAATTATGGAGGTGATATAGATAATTTAATAACAAATTGTAAATTCATGCATGCTAGTAGAGTTTTTGGATTACACCCTAAAAACAAAAGAATTTTAACTAGTATAGATATTAATAAAGGATTCGATAGATATTTATTACATAAGAAGATCAAGAAAGAAAATCCTAGTAACTATTTTATGTATGCATAATCGTGTCAGTAAGAATAAATAAATTTATAATTATTATTATAAATTTATTATGAATCAAGAATTATTGAAAAAAATAGTTTTACAGATTAAAACAAGACTACCAGATGATTTAGATAATCAAGAATGTAAGTATAATTTTAAAGTACACGGTAACTCTCATAAAATTCATGTAATCAAATGTGGGTTTGATGTTTATACTTTAGATACTAGTATGTTTGGACAAAAAGATATTATGATGGAAAATATTAAATGGAAAGAATTCTTGGATACTAGTACAAAAAAATTTATTGATATGAAATGTAAAAAACATCCTAATATTATTATTACTAATAATACTAATAATACTAATAATACTAATAATACTAATAATACTAATAATACTAATAATACTAATAATACTAATAATATTAATAATACTAATATTTATTTTGGTTCTAGTAAAAATATAAATAATTATGATGGTCAGTATGTATTATCAGACAGTAAATTGCATATCTATATGGATAATAATATAAAACTAGTAAAAACTAATGATAATGATTTATTTTTTGATTATGATAATAATAAATTATTACATCTAAAAAATTTAACTGATTTTGATTTTAATAATATGGATAGTAAATATATAATAGATAATAAAACTAAAATACCAGTTTATTATGATCAAGTGACTTGTAATTGGTATATAGGAACTCAGAATAATAATACGAGTAATCAACAAACTAATAATTATACTAGTGATCAACAAACGAGCAATCAGACATATGATCTACAAACGAGTGATCAACAAACAAGTGATCAGACATATGATCAACAAAAGAGTGATCAGACTTGTGATCAACAAACAAGTGATCAGACATATGATCAACAAACGAGTGATCAGACTTGTGATCAACAAACAAGAGATATTATAAGTGATCAGCAAACTTGTAATCAGAATGTAGATAATTTACAAGAAATACAAGAAATACAAGAGATAGAAGAAAAAATAATTAAAGCTCGAGATACTTATGAAATAGTAATAATATAAATATATAATATATTTATATTCATGGACAAAAATATCATAATAAATGATACTAATTATGAGATTCCTTTTTTTGATCTTTCTAACATTACTAGTAATTCTAGAATATTAATTTTTGGTAAGCCAGGTGTTGGTAAAAAAACTCTAATAAAAAATATCATAAAAAATAATCATAATAACGATCAAAATCATGGATGTTTAATTGTATCTGTTTCTAACAATAATACTCAGAAGTACTTAAATTATCTAGATAATATATCTGTAATCAATACATATGATTCAAATGAGATTATACTGAGTAAATATATAATCATAGATAATCCGCGAGAAGATTCAAACAAAATAAATCAGATAATAAATAATTTTAATGATAAACTATACATAATAGTAAGAGATCAGCCTACTAAGATACATAATCTAGATTATATATTTTTCTTTCAAGATAATATTTATATAAATCATGTCAAGATTCATGATAATTATTTTAAAAATTTTTGTAATTTAGATAATTTTAGTGATATTTTTATTAATATTACAACCGGACATAATATATTGGTATTAGACAATAATAAAATGAAACTATATTGGTATAATTCAAATATACAGAAAATACAGGCAATATCTCAAGATAATACAATTCAAGTTTTATCAGATAGAACAATTATTTATCCGGATTATTTATAAAATATATCCTATTCATCTTACATCTTATAATAATAAGATATAAGATATGAAAAAAAATTGAAAAATCGAGTATTAGTTGTTTTCTATATGGATTATCCTATATTATTTAAAAAGTTGAATGTTGTCATTTGATCCGAATGAATATCCTAAAAATAATAATTATCGGGATAATAAAAATAATTATAACAGAACTGGTAAAAATAGATATGGGTTTGTTAAAGAATATGGGGCAAATAACGGACTAGAATGTCATAAAAAAAATCAACCAGTTCAAAATGTTATAAAAAATAACAAACAAAAAAATAAAATCTAACAAATTTATTTTCTGAGTTTCGATTTATTACTTTTCTCCGAAATATCTCTCGTATCTGTTATACGATAATTATTTTTATTATCTCGTCTATATACTCTATCTCCTCTATCTCCTCTATCCCCTCTATCCCCTCTATCTATCTTATCTGTTCTACTTTTTCGAACTCCTCTTCGATAACTTCTTTTATTAATCAACAACATTTTATCATTAGGTATTTTATCTTTATAATATTTAGTTATATCTAATGAATAATAGTCATTTTCGAATGGATTAATAATATTATCATAAATCATATTTAATTTTTTAACGAGAGTATCGACATGATGACAGTAATTATCGACTAGCCAAATATAAAAATCTTTAAGATTATCTTTCAATCCTGTATTTTTGTAAATTTTAATATATATTTGATACAGTTCATCTCTATCAGTTGGACTTAGAACATCAATGATATTTATACTAGTTAGTTTATCTAAAGATTTATAATCAAAATTAGGCTTAACAGCATTAATATTATATTTTTTGTTATTATTTTTCAAATAATCATAAAAATCTTCACAGTACCTACCGTCTATCAATTCTTTATCAGGATCTCCAACAAAATTACAAGATTTATAAGAAGCATAAATCACTACTGTTTTTATATTAAAATAATATGCTACTCGAGCGATAAAATCAACTAGATCAGTATCACTAATATTATCTTTATTACTGACACTAGAATATCTAAAATAATAATTAACATGCATTAATTTAGTATTATTGTTTTCATTTAATTCGATTGTAAATCCTATATAATTATCGATAAAACAGTACATAAAAAATCCATTATCGATATGTATAGCATAAAAATTACTATAAACAGATGTGCCGTCATAAAACTCATTAATCACTGTATAATATTTATCCCCTATTTTTGTACTATATTGATAATTATTATCAAGATATTTATCAATAAAGATATTTATATTTGATTTTAATGATCCAATATTATTGTTAGGTAGATTTAGAAAATCAATAACTTGTAACTGTCGCGCATTACTTCTAATCTCTCTAATCACTTCTAGTTTTTTTCTGCCGATATAAGTAAATTCATATCTTCTTTTAATCTCCATCTGATATTTATAATCGATATGATAATATTTGACTTTTTTATCCTGTGTATCAAGTCTTAACATACTGTTAGGTGCAAATATAATCTCTTGTTCAGCCGGAAAATTAGAAATAGTTTCTATACACAGCGCCACTCCTACTGTATCAGCTGGAATTTTTATTTTGATTAAAATAAATCCAAACTGATATTCTTCTTGAGTATAAAATGGATTACGAGTTGTACTAATAAAACTAGGTTCTACATAAATATCACCACTTTTTAGATTTTTTAAATAATTATCATCTCTAACAAATCGATATACAGTATAACTTTTTTTAAACGCGGGCGCAGTAATTATACAGTCTGTCACTGATGATATTTTTTCTTCTAATAATTTATTTGTATTTATCCGATCATCTCTCAGATATCTATTCATAAAAAAACTACCTTGTAAAGTATAATACTGGATTATACCGATCTTATTATGATTAACAATATGTTTATAATGTTTCATCAATGTTTTACTAGGAATATCATTACTAGATACTAATTTACATAACTCCATTATCTTTTTGTTGTCATAATAAACATTATCTTCTTTAATTAAATTCATATTCAACGCCATATTTATCAATTCACTTCTAGTATAGAAAGGAGTTATAGTTTTTAAAAAAGGTAAAAAAGAAGGTTTAACACATACTGTAATATTTTTACCTACTTTATTTGAATAATAATAAAATACTCTGATATAACTGTTTAATAAAGTTTCAATATCAAACTGTTCTAAATAATCTAACATTAGGATTAATTTTCGTTTAGATCTTTCTTTAAGAACATCATTATTTTTATTATCGAATTTTTTTAATCTGTCTCTAAAGATATTCATTAGATCTTGATCTGGAAATCTGTAATTATTATAGACTACTCTGTCATATACATTTTCTCTGTTAATAATGAATAAGTTCTTTGAATATTCATCATAAAGAGGTATTTTGTATTCTAATTTAGATATTAATTTTTTTATTTTTTTTATCTTTTTTAGTTTATCTTCTTTAAAATAATTTTGTATTTTGACGGATGATTTTTTTAGAGTTTTATCTAGTATCTTATCATCTATTATTTTAGCTTTTTGATAGTATATAAGATCAATAATATTCACCGGATCATATTCTTTTAATATATCGTCTTTGATGTCGTATAAGATATACATACTATTATATTCTATTATAAATTTTCAATAAATCTATTAGACATCTATATCGATTAATTAAGACTATATTTAATTTTTCGACAAGCTCTACATTACTAGACAGATCTAGAGATCGCCAGTTATGAAGATATTTATTTTCATGATCTTTAATCTGTTCATATATATAACTCAACTCTCTGTTTAGGAGATCAAGTGTTTCGTTTATCTTATAAATTGCTAGTTTAATACTAGTATTATCAGTATCGATATTTTTACAAACATCTTTAATCAATTCTAAATTGAACATAATATCCAATTCTGCGATTATCTTGATATTATTATATACAGTCGATTTATCTGTTAAATAATTGATACTATTTGATGCTAGTTCTATACTTTTTGATATTATTCTATATAATATAGGACAAGTGTAATTATAACATATTATATTCATTATTATTATAATTAATATAATTTTTATAAAGTTGCTAGTTAATTTCGTCCATATCATCATCTAAACCGTGTTTGAATTTAACACCGACAATACAGTTTTTAACAATATTATATTCTCCACCAGTCATATAATTATCAAAATCTTTCTTAGGAGG
>Ga0315902_10007371_pt1 | contig 15035 bp, 15 predicted proteins | sample LakEriMetagenome_9_FD_203523 | JGI IMG/M metagenome (GOLD analysis project Ga0315902, IMG submission 203523) | Freshwater fungal communities from buoy surface, Lake Erie, Ohio, United States - Buoy 12 MA117 | ecosystem: Environmental > Aquatic > Freshwater > Lake > Lake biofilm | place: USA... | reverse complement strand
GGACCTGCTCGCCCCCTTCGGCCTGGACGCCACCGACCCCGGCTTCTGGGCCAAGGGTCTGGCGATGATCGAAGGCTTCATCGACGAACTCGAACGCATCGGGGCCTGACCGCCCCACGCCCCGCCGGAGCCTCCCCCCCCGCCACCCTCCGCCCCGGCCCGCGATCACGCAGGCGTGTGCGCCTCTGCGGCGGATTGACCGCCCGGAGCCGCGTGCGTTAACGTTTATGAAGCGTAACGAGGAGGGCCCCCCCGATGTCGACCTATGGCACCGAATTCCAGCTGTCCACCATGACCGCCCAGGACGGGGTGAGGATACTGGGGGAGGCGGAGACCTACGAAGCAGGTTACTCGGTCTCTGCCGCGGGCGACATAAATGGAGATGGGATCGGTGACATCATCGTGGGTGGGGAACCTTACGATGATCATAATGGCGTATTCGCCGACGCGGCCTATGTCGTCTTCGGCAAGGCCGGAGGGATTGCGGCAACCCTTGACCTCTCCACCCTCGACAGCACGAGCGGCTTCCAGATCAACGGCGAGGTGGCGTTCGACTGGGTGGTCTACTCCGTCTCCTCCGCGGGCGATGTCAACCGCGACGGCTTTGACGACATCATCGTGGGGGCCTATGGCGCCTCTCTGAACGGCACCTACTCCGGCGCGGCCTATGTCGTCTTCGGCAAGGCTGGTGGGTTTGGGGCGAACCTGAACCTCTCCACCCTCGACGGTACGACCGGCTTCCAGATCAGCGGCGAGGCGCAGTACGACGGTGCGGGCATCTCCGTCTCCTCCGCGGGGGATGTCAACGGCGACGGCTTCGACGACCTGATCGTGGGAGCCAATGGCGCCGATCCGAACGGAAACCCCAACTCCGGCGCGGCCTATGTCGTGTTCGGGAAGGCCGGCGTGTTTGATCCGAACATCAACCTCTCTGCCCTGAACGGCACGAACGGCTTCCGGATCAGCGGCGAGGTGGAATGGGACCAGGCGGGCAACTCCGTCTCCTCCGCGGGGGATGTCAACGGCGACGGGTTCGATGACGTGATCGTGGGGGCCCAGTACGCCGATCCGAACGGCAGCAGCTCCGGCGCGGCCTATGTCGTCTTCGGCAAGGCCGGCGGGTTTTCGGCGACCATCGACCTCTCCACCCTGAACGGCACGACCGGCTTCCAGATCAGCGGTGAGGCGGCTTTCGACTATGCGGGCTACTCCGTCTCCTTTGCGGGCGATGTCAACGGCGACGGAATCGACGACCTGATCGTGGGGACCGCGGGTGGCATCACGTCTTGCGAAGCCTATGTCATCTTCGGCAATGCAGGCGGGTTTTCTGCGAACCTCGACCTCTCAACCCTGAACGGCACGACCGGCTTCCAGATCAGCCTCGAAGAGTGGGGCAGCAACCTTGGCCTCTCCGTCTCAGCCGCGGGCGATGTCAACGGCGACGGCTACGATGACATCATCGTCGGGGACTATGGCACTGGTGCGGCCTTTGTCGTCTTCGGCAAGGCTGGAGAGTTCTCAGTGAGTTTCGACCTCTCAACCCTAAAGGGTACGACCGGCTTTCAAATCAGCGGAGACGGAGAGGGGTATTTGGGCCGGTCCGTCTCGGCCGCAGGCGATGTCAATGACGACGGCTATGACGACCTGATCGTAGGGGCCCCTGGCAACAGGTACGAATACGATTCTGGAGCGGCCTACATCATCTACGGCAAGCAGACGGCGCCCACCTCCGGGGCGGATACGCTGACAGGGACAAACGGGAAAGAGACGATCCTGGGCCTTGCCGGCGATGATGTTCTGTCGGGCCGGGACGGGAATGACAGGCTTGACGGCGGGGCCGGGGCGGACCGGCTGACCGGGGGCCGCGGGAATGACACCTATGTCACCGACGGGGAAGACACGATCATCGAAGAGGCCGACGAGGGCACCGACACGGTGCGCTCTTCGGTCAGCTTCACGCTCTCGGCAAACCTCGAAAACCTGAGCCTCACCGGATCGGCTGCGATCAATGGAACGGGGCATGACGGCGCCAACAGCATGACCGGCAACGGCGGGGCCAACACGCTCGATGGCGGGGGTGGGAACGACACGCTCGACGGTGGCGCGGGCGCGGACCGGCTGATCGGCGGGACAGGGGATGATACCTACATCGCCGGGGCGGGAGACGTGATCGTCGAAACGGCCGACGAGGGCACCGACACGGTGCGCTCCTCATTCAGCTTCACGCTGTCGGCGAACCTCGAAAACCTGACCCTGACCGGATCGGCCGCCATCAATGGCCGGGGGAACAGCGCGGCAAACACGATCACCGGTAATACGGGAGCCAATACGCTCGACGGCGGCGGCGGGACCGACAGGCTGGCCGGGGGCAAGGGGAACGACACCTATGTCACCGACGGCAAAGACACGATCATCGAGAAATCGGGCGAAGGCACCGACACGGTGCGCTCCTCGGTCAGCTTCACGCTGTCGGCGAAGCTCGAAAACCTGACCCTGACAGGGTCGGCCTCGATCAATGGCACGGGGCATGACGGCGCCAACAGCCTGACCGGCAACGGCGGGGCCAACACCCTTTCCGGCAAGGGGGGGAACGACACGCTCATCGGCGACGACGGCAATGACCGTCTCAACGGCGGCGACGGCAATGACACGCTCGACGGCGGAAAGGGGGCCGACAGCCTCATCGGCGGCAGCGGAAGTGACCCGCTCTTCGGCGGTGACGGCAACGACCGTCTCGACGGCGGCAACGGCAGCGACTTTGTCGTCGGCGGCGGCGGCAATGACAGCCTCATCGGCGGCAGCGGAGGCGACCTGGTCATCGGCGGCGAGGGCAGCGACCGCCTCGACGGCGGCAGCGGCAATGACACGCTTGACGGCAGCACAGGGGCGGACAGACTCATCGGCGGCAGCGGGCGTGACCTGCTCGTCGGCGACGACGGCAATGACCGCCTCGACGGCGGCAGCGGCAATGACAGGCTCTACGGTGGAAAGGGGGCCGACAGCCTCATCGGCGGCAGAGGGAATGACGGACTCGTGGGCGACGCCGGCAACGACCGGCTCGATGGCGGGGCCGGCGATGACATCCTGATCGGCTGGACCGGGCAGGATGTCATGACGGGCGGCGGGGGGCGGGATGGATTTGTCTTCGACACGCAGCTCGGCAGTGGGAATGTCGACACCATCACGGATTTCCGGGTTTCCGATGACGGAGTGCTCATCGAGGGAGGAATCTTCTCGGGAATAATGTCGCGCAGTCCCGGCTTTACCCAGATTTCGGCATCGGCCTTTGTGAAGAACTCTTCCGGTCGTGCGGTCGACTCGAACGACCGGATCATCTATGAAACCGATACGGGTCGGCTCTATTTCGACCGTGACGGGACAGGATCGGCCGACCGGGTGCATTTCGCGACGCTGGACCAGAACCTCAACCTCAGCAACGAGAATTTCTACGTTTTCTTCTACTGATGCCCCTGACGCCGCCGAATGGCGGACAGGCTGACCGCACCGCCCATGGCCCGAAACCGGCGCAGGGAATGGAGACCGTGACGCTGCGGGCGATTGTCGGACGGGCGGAAAAGGAAGGCAGCGATGGACTGGGTGGCGGTCGATGCCTGGATCGGAGAGAGACTGGACTGCGGCGGGCTTGACTGGGTGGTGGCGGTCAACGCTGCGATGGGGCTGCCGGGGATCGACGTGTCCCCGGCGCAGGGCAAGTTCCTGGCGCTTCTGGTGCGGATCACAGGGGCGGTTCGCGTTCTCGAAGTCGGGACGCTGGGGGGCTATTCGACATTTTGGATGGCGGGCCGCGCTACCTGACGGCGGGCGGATCGTGACGCTGGAGGCGGAACCGAGCCACGCCGCTGTGGCGCGGGACAACATCGCGCGGGCGGGCATGGCCGGGCGAGTGGAAGTGATCGAGGGGCGCGCGGTGGACACACTGGCGCGGCTGTTCGACCTGGTCTTTGTCGATGCGGACAAACCGTCGACCCCCGATGACCTGCGCGCGGCGCTGCGCCTGTCGCGCAAGGGCACTGTGATCGTGCTGGACAATGTGGTGCGGGGCGGCGGCGTGACGGATGCCGAGAGCCGCGACCCGTCGATCATCGGGACGCGGGCGGCCTTTGACCTGATCGCGCAGGAGCCGCGACTGACGGCCACGGCGATCCAGACGGTCGGAGCCAAGGGTTCGGACGGGTTCGCGATCGTGACCGTCGCCTGAGACGGAACCGGTTCGCCGCGACGGGCGTTTTTCTGGCCGCCGCCGGACGGGGGTGGTTCCCGCCCGCCGTGTTCGCCACGCCGGAAGCGGCGGACAGTATGAGGATCACGCCCCGAAGGGTATGATTGCCTGGCGGCTTGGCGTTCCCATCGTCGTCATCGTGTTGTTCTGTGTCACCGGAATCCTTTGAACGCAAAGGACCAGCGACATGTGTCACCCGGCCTTTTGTGGTGCAGGCCTGACCTGCAACGCAGGTGCGATCAGGCGATCTTGGGCAGAAGCTCGTCCAGGCTCTTCTTGGCGTCGCCGTAGAACATCCGGGTGTTCTCCTTGTAGAAGAGCGGGTTCTCGATGCCCGAGTAACCCGTCCCCTGCCCCCGCTTGCTGACGAAAACCTGCTTGGCCTTCCAGACCTCGAGCACGGGCATGCCGGCGATGGGGGAATTGGGGTCCTCCTGCGCCGCCGGGTTCACGATGTCGTTCGAACCGATGACGATGGCGACATCCGTCTCGGGGAAGTCCGCGTTGATCTCGTCCATCTCGAGCACGATGTCATAGGGCACTTTCGCCTCGGCCAGGAGCACGTTCATGTGGCCCGGCAGCCGACCGGCGACGGGGTGGATGGCAAAGCGCACCGTCTTGCCGCGGGCGCGCAGGCGTTTGGTGAGTTCCGAGACCGATTGCTGCGCCTGGGCCACGGCCATGCCGTAGCCGGGCACGATGATGACGCTGTCGGCCTCGTTCAGCGCGGCGGCGACGCCCTCGGCATCGATGGCGATCTGTTCGCCCGCGATTTCCATCGCGGGGCCGGTGGTCGCGCCGAAGCCGCCCAGGATCACGCTGACGAAGCTGCGGTTCATCGCCTTGCACATGATGTAGGACAGGATCGCGCCCGAGGAGCCGACAAGCGCGCCCACGACGATGAGAAGGTCATTGGAAAGCGAGAATCCGATCGCCGCCGCCGCCCAGCCGGAATAGCTGTTGAGCATCGAGACGACGACCGGCATGTCCGCCCCGCCGATGCCCATGATCAGGTGGTAGCCGATGAAGAAGGCCGCAAGCGTCATCAGGATCAGCGTCCAGGACCCCGCCCCCTGCATGTAAAGCACCAGAAGCACAACCGACAGGAGCGCCGCGCCGGCATTGAGCAGATGCCCGCCGGGGAGCTTTTTCGCCGCGGTCGAGACGGCGATCTTGCGGCCTCCAAGCGTGACAGAGCCCGCGAGTTTGAGGAAGGCGATGACCGAGCCGGTGAAGGTCACCGCACCGATGAAGACGCCGAGGAAGACCTCCAGCTTGAGCACGGCGATCTCGGCCGGGGTCTTTTCCGCGACCTTGGCCGCAAAGGCCGAAAGCGCGGCCAGCGCGTCGGCATTGCCGGCGGCCTGCAGGCCCGCGACGCGGACCATCTCGATTTCCGCATTGAGGCCGATGAAGACGGCAGCAAGACCGACGAGCGAATGCATCGCGGCGACAAGCTGCGGCATCTCGGTCATCTGGACACGGCCGGCAACGTACCAGCCGATCGCGCCGCCGATGCCGATCAGGATCAGCGACAATCCCCAGTTGCCCGCGCCCGGCCCGATCAGCGTGGCGACAATCGCCAGCGCCATGCCGAAGATGCCGTACCAGACGGCGCGCTTGGCGCTTTCCTGCCCCGAGAGGCCGCCGAGCGACAGGATGAAGAGCACGGCGGCAACGACATAGGCCGCGGTGGTGAATCCGTATTCCATCGCGCGCTCCTCAGGACTTCTGGAACATGGCGAGCATCCGCCGGGTGACAAGGAAGCCGCCGAAGATGTTGATCCCGGCCATGAAGACCGACAGGCCGGCCAGCACCAGCACCAGCCAGTTGCCCGACCCGATCTGCATCAGCGCGCCCAGGATGATGATCGAGGAGATGGCGTTGGTGATTGCCATCAGCGGCGTGTGCAGCGCGTGGCTCACGTTCCAGATCACCTGGAAGCCGACAAAGCAGGCCAGGACGAAGACGATGAAATGCGCCATGAAGCTGGCCGGCGCGAAAAGGCCGGCCAGGAGGATGAGCACCCCGCCCCCGGCGATGAGCGCGACCTGGTTGCGGGTCTCGCGCCGGAAGGTCGCGACCTCGATCTCGCGCCGTTCGGCGGGCGTCAGCTCCTTTGGCTTGTCCTTGGGCCTGGCCGCCGCGATGGCGGCTACCCTGGGCGGCGGCGGTGGATAGGTGACGGCGCCCTGATGCGCGGCGGTGGCGCCGCGGATCACGTCATCTTCCATGTTGTGGACGATGACGCCGTCCTTCTTGGGGGTCAGATCCGACACCATGTGGCGGATGTTGGTGGCGTAAAGCTGGCTGGCCTGCGCCGCCATGCGCGAGGGGAAATCGGTATAGCCCACGACGATCACGCCATTCGGGCTGACGATGCGTTCGTCCGGCACGGTCAGGTCGCAATTGCCGCCGCGTTCGGCTGCAAGGTCGATGATGACCGAACCCGGCTTCATCATCGCCACCATGTCCTCGGTCCAGAGCTTGGGCGCGGGACGGCCGGGGATCAGGGCGGTCGTGATGACGATGTCCATGTCGGGGGCCAGCTCGCGGAACTTGGCCAGCTGCTTTTCGCGGAACTCGGGCGAGGACGGCGCAGCATAGCCGCCGGTCGCCGCCCCGTCCTGCGCGGGCTCGAATTCGAGAAAGACGAATTCCGCGCCCATCGACTCGATCTGTTCGGCCACTTCGGGGCGCACGTCAAAGGCATAGGTGACAGCGCCGAGAGAGACCGAGGTGCCGATCGCGGCCAGCCCCGCGACACCCGCGCCGACGACCAGGACGCGCGCGGGCGGCACCTTGCCCGCAGCCGTCACCTGGCCGGTGAAGAAGCGGCCAAAGTTGTTGGCCGCCTCGATGACCGCGCGGTAACCGGCGAGATTGGCCATCGAGGAGAGCGCGTCCATCTTCTGCGCGCGGCTGATGCGCGGGACCATGTCCATCGCGATGACGGTGGCACCGCGGGCATTGGCCGCCTCGAGCAGGTCCTTGTTCTGGCCGGGCCAGAAGAAGGCGATGACCGTCTGGCCCTCGCGCATGAGCGCGACCTCGCCCTCGCTGGGCTGGCGAACCTTGGCCACGATGTCGGCCCCGGCCCAGAGCGCCGCGGCATCAGGCACGACCGTCACGCCCGCGGCGGCATAGACGGCATCGGAAAAGCCCGCCCTTTCGCCTGCCCCGGACTCGATCAGGCAGTCATGGCCCAGCTTTCTCAGTTCAGCCGCAGAGGCGGGCGTCATCGCGACGCGGGCCTCGCCTGCGGTGGTCTCCCTCGGTGCGCCGATTTTCACGGGCGGTTCCCCCTGCTGACATCACGCCGCCGGACCCGCCGGGGCCCGCACGCTCTTGCGTGCGCGTCCTTACAGGGCGCGCACTGGCTGGACAAGACTCAGGACAAACCAGCGGCAATCTGCCCGGTCAAACCGCCCGGACCCGGGCACACCCCCGCCCCTCCTCCGCCTGCCGCCCGCCACAGGCTGCCGCGCGCCCCGCGCAGACTGCGCAAGGGCTGCTCCCGCGCCGGCGTCGCCGGCAGCCCCGGACCGGCAGCGGCGCGACATCCAAACATGCGCCCCCATCGACGCATGGCGCTGCCGGACGGCGGCCGCCCGCCGGGACGGGTCAGGACAGCTTCGGCGCCGGGCAGGCGCGAAAGGCTGCCAGCGGCCCCCCTGCCCCGTCAAGCGGCAGCGTGACCGCCAGCCCCGGCACCATCGCCGTGGCGCGGCTGTTCTTCCCGATCCCGTCCAGCACATTGCCAAAACCGCTGTCGCGCACGGTCAGCCTGCGGCCATCGTCGCCGATCTCGTGCCGGTCGGTCCGGATGGTGATCGGCCAGCCCCCGTCAAAGGCGATGGCAAAGACCGCCGCCTCCGGCCAGACCCCTTCGGCGAGGGTGAGCGCGATGGCATATTCCGGGATGGAAGGGTCAAAGGTCACCGCAACCGCGACCTCGGCCGTAGCATGGCTCAGGGTGCAGACGGGTTCCTCGCTGAACTCCCACGCCAGGCCGGGCGTGGCGAGCGGCAGAAGGGCTGCGAAAAGGGCGTGACGACACCGCATGCCGCAAAACTAGGTCCCGCCACGCCCCCGGCCAGAGGGGGGTGGTAACCCCGACAGAGCACCGCGAAAGCCTTGGCGGCACGACCTTGGCCCGCAGTTTGTCCAAGAACGGGGGGCATTCGCATCAATAGGTTAACGGCAGTTTTCCAACCGCCTCACCCGAGATCAGGGCCGATCTCAGTCGCGTGGCAGGGCCCCTCCCGCACTTTTCAGAGGCCCGATGGCGTGATCAGGCGCCCGTCTCGATGGACCCAGACATCAGGGTGAACCGGGGCGCCCGGTGCCCGGCCAACTGGTGGCTGCCCTTCGCCTTGCGCTCCGGGCGTCCTTCACTTCGATCCGTCCATCGGACGGCTCGATCCTGCTTCGCAGGACCGCTCATCACTCTCGATCAGGATCGCCTGGGCCTTCACCTTCGCCAGAAGCAGCGGGGTGCAGCTGCGCAACTCCTCGGGGTCTTCCGGCAGGGTCTAGGGTCTGATCCGGCATGCGGGAAGTCTATTCCACTGTATGACTTTCGGGACTGATTGACTGCGGGGCTGGCAGACTGTCCCGCCGCAAGGGGCCGTCACGTCCGTTCCGGTGCCCGCCCGTCGATGCCTTCCAGCAGCACCGACAATCGCGCGGGCGTCAGCGCGACCTGGCCCTGCTTGGCCGCGGGCCAGACAAACCGGCGCTGCTTCAGCCGCTTCATGAACATGCAGGCGCTCTGACCATCCCACCAGATGATCTGCATAAGGTCACCCCTGCGGCCACGGAAGACGAACCGATCCCCGCAAATCGGGTCCTGCTGCAGCACCGCCTCAGCCTGCGCTGCCAGGGCTGAAAACCCTTTGCACATGTCCGTCGCCCTGGCTGGCGATCCAGCGGCAGTGAGCCCCCGCCTCGGACAGGAGAGTGAAGCCGGTGGCTTATGACCTCGAGACCGCGGAATGCGGCGCGGTGCGGTGTCAGACGGCAGCACCGACAGACGATGGCAGTGTGGGCCTGTCCAAGACCGCCGTGCATGACGTGGTCGCCTGTCCGGTCGAACGCGGAAGCCTTGTCGCCGCGCAGGCTGTGACCAAGCCGAACACTCGCGTGCTTATGGTCGAGATGGTGCCTGCGGCGCTCGGTGGTCACTTGCCTGTCATTTCTCACGCGGTGGGAGGGGACCTGAGCCCTGACCTTGCTTCGGCTGGTGGCTATCCCCTCGACAAAGTCGAGGGGATGGTGATCGGCGCGCACGGGACGGTGTCGATCGTCCCCGACAACGATGGCGTGGACGACACCGCGGTGAAGACCATGTTCCGGAGCGTGTCGGTCTGGTCACCGGGGAAATGTGCAGTCCATGGAGCCGCGCACAATCCCCCCGGGCCCCCGCGCTGTTTCACGCGGCACGTTGGCCCGCGACCCAGAGACCGCGGGTTACGGGGAGGCCGTTGATCAGCCTGAAGCGCAGGATGTCGGCACGGAGACCGGGGGCGAGGAGGCCCCGGTCGGTCAGCCTTGCCGCTTTGGCAGGTGCGGCAGTGACGGTGGCAATACCGCGGGCCATGTCGCCCCAGCGCCCGCCCAGCGCGACCGCCCCCTGAAGAAGCGCTGCCGGGACATAGTCGGATGAGAGGATGTCAAGCAGGCCATCATCGGCGAGCGAGGCAGCCGCGACGTTGCCGGAATGGGACCCGCCCCGGATCAGGTTCGGCGCACCCATGATGACGGCGATGCCATGTGCGCGGCAGGCGACCGCGGCCTCGTGCGTCGTCGGGAACTCGGCCACGGTGATCCCGTGGGCGGCCGAAGTCGCGACATGGGCTTTGGTCGTGTCGTCGTGACTGGCGAGCGTCGCGCCAAAGCGGCGCGCGGCGGCGACGGCAGCGGCCTCGTGCGCAGCGCCGTGGCGGGCATGCAGCGCGGCGAGGAATGCCACGTGGTCCTCGAATTCGGCCAGCGTCAAGCCGTGCTTGCCCCGGACATAGGTTTCAAGTTTCGAGATGTCGGCGAACTGGCGCTGTCCGGGGGTGTGATCCATCAGGCTGACGATGCCGATGCGATCGGCCGCGTCGAATTCATCAAGCTCCTCGATCAGCGTTTCAGAGCAGACTTCGGCGCGAAGGTGCAGGTGATGGCTGATCCGCAGGGCGCCTGTGGCGCGTGTGGCCAGGATTTCGGTCGCCATGGCACGGGCATAGCGGCGATAATCTGTAGAGCTGCCTGAGAGGATCGAGCCCACGCGGATCGCGTCGAAGACGGTCGAGATGCCGGCCCCGGCAAGTTCGGCGTCGTGCGCCACGATGGCCGCGTCATGGGGCCAGTCGACCTTGGGGCGGGGCGCGATGTGGCGTTCGAGGTTGTCGGTATGCAGTTCGATCAGGCCAGGAGCGAGATAGTCGCCCTCGCAGTCGATCGCGCCGGGCAGGGCGGTCGGCCCGGTGTCGACGGCCGCGATGAGGCCGTCGCGGACGACCAGGTTGCCAGTGGTTTCGCCTTCGGGGAGAAGGAGGCGGGCGTTTGCGAAGACGGTTTCCTGCGTCATGGTCCTGTCATTCTTTGCTGTGATGGCGGTCCGGTGCGGGCGGCGGGGGCACGGGATGGACGACATTGTGCGCTTTGCGCTGTACGTGGTGCCCCAGGGGGCGCTGGGGGTTTTTGGCGAGACCTGGCTGGCCTGGGACATGGCGCGCGGCGTGGCGCGACCCGTACCCGCTGCCGCGCCCGAGGGGTGGGAGGCGATCACGGCGGAACCCCGGCGGTACGGGTTCCATGCGACGGTGAAGCCTCCCTTCCGGCTGGCCGAGCGCCGCGACGTGGCGGAGCTGACAGAGGCTGTCGAGCGGCTTTGTGTGAATGCCGTGCCGTTCGATTGCGACGGGCTGCGGCTTGCGTCGCTGGACGGCTTCGTGGCGCTGGTGCCGGAGGGCGAGATCGCGGCGCTGGACCGGTTTGCCGCGCGGGTGGTGGCCGAGCTGGACGGGTTTCGCAGGCCTGCGGGCGAGGAGGAAATCGCGCGGCGGCGCAAGGCGGGGCTGACGGCGCGGCAGGAGGACTATCTGCTGCGCTGGGGGTATCCCTATGTGATGGAGGAATTCCAGGCGCATTTCACGCTGACCGGGCGGCTGGGGCCGGAGCGGGAGGCAGTGATGGCGCATCTGGAGGCTCGGCTGGCAGGCGTGCCCCTGCGGCCGTTGCGGGTGGAAAGCCTGTGTCTGGTGGGGGAACAGGCGGCGGGCGGGTTCCGGCTGATCCATCGCTACGCGCTTTCGGGGTAGAGGGCAGCGAGGGCCGTGGCGACGGTCTGCTGCAGCGGGCCGTCGTTGCTGACGACGACGATGTCGAGACCGGGGGGGAGCGGGTCAGTCTCGCGGGACAGGCGGGCGGCGATGTCGGATTCCGTCTCCCGCCCCCGGGCGGCGAGGCGGGCGGCGAGCGTCTCGGGGCTGGCGGTGATGTGGAGGACGGTGAGGCGGGGGACGGCCTGCGCGGCCTCGGTCAGGACTGTGCGGGAAAGATTGGCGAGGAGGTCCTGGCCCTGCGCGAGGGGCGCGAGGGCGGCGCGGGGGATGGCGTAGAAAAGGCCATGCGCACCCCAGGTCAGGACGAAGTCGCCAGCGGCTTTGCGGGCGGCGTAGGTGTCGGGGGTCAGGGGGTCGCAGTCCTCGCCCCCGGCCTGGGGCGCGCGGGTGATGGCGCGGCGGATGGCGGTGAGGCCGGGCCGGGCGGCGATGAGCCCTGCCATGACGCTGTCCTTGCCCACGCCCGAGGGGCCGACAACGGCAATGAGGCGGCCGGGTTTGTGGTCGGGATGGGTCATGCGGCCTTCGGTGCGAAAGATGTGACGTCGACGAGACGGTCGCAGATGCGGACGCGGGCGGATTCGTCGTGGAAGATACCGATGATGGCGCTGCCGCGGGCCTTGGCCTCTTCGATGAGGGTCAGCACGACCTCGCGGTTTGCCGCGTCGAGCGACGCGGTGGGTTCGTCGAGAAGGAGCGCTTCCGCGTGCCGTATGAAGCCGCGGGCAATGTTCACACGCTGCTGTTCGCCGCCCGAGAAGGTGGTGGGCGAGAGCGACCAGAGCCGTTCGGGGATGTTGAGGCGGGTCAGGAGGGTCGCGGCTGCGGCGCGGGCATCATCCTCGGGCATGCCTCGGGCGAGGACGGGTTCAGCCACGACATCGAGAGTCGGGACGCGGGGGACGACGCGGAGGAACTGGCTCACATAGGCCATCCGGTCGCGGCGGAGCGCGATGATCTCGCGCGGGGTGGCGTGGGCGATGTCGGTTCCGGCCACGGTGATGGAGCCGGAGGCAGCAAGGTAGTTGCCCCAGATCATGCGCATGAGTGTGGACTTGCCCGCGCCGGAGGCGCCCGTGAGGCCCACGCATTCGCCGGGGAAGACTTGCAGGGAGGCCCCCGACATCACGCGCAGGACGGTCCCGCCCTGGTTGTGGAGGGTGAACGTCTTGGCGACGTCGCGGATGTCGATGACGGGCGTCATGTCAGACCTGCAGGACGGAGGAGACGAGAAGCTGGGTATAGGCGTGCTGGGGGTCGTCGAGGACCTGATCGGTCAGGCCTTGTTCGACGACGCGGCCATCCTTCATCACCATGAGCCGGTCGGCCAGAAGGCGCACGACGGCGAGGTCATGTGTCACGATGATCGCCGAAAGGCCCATGCGGCGGACGAGGCCGCGCAAGAGGTCAAGGAGACGGGCCTGTACGCTCACGTCCAGACCGCCGGTTGGTTCGTCCATGAAGACGAGGCGCGGTTGGGTCACGAGGTTGCGCGCGATCTGGAGCCGCTGCTGCATCCCGCCGGAGAAGGTGGCGGGGCGGTCGTCGATGCGGGTGGGGTCGATCTCGACCCGTCCGAGCCAGTCGGCGGCGGTCGCGCGGATCGTGCCATAGTTGCGCGCGCCCACGGCCATGAGGCGCTCGCCCACGTTGCCGCCGGCCGAGACGCCCATGCGCAACCCGTCGCGGGCATGCTGGTGGACAAAGGCCCAGTCAGTGCGGGCGAGCATCCGGCGTTCGGGTTCGGTCATCGTCACCGTGTCGCGGGGGCCGTGGCCGCGCGTGTCAAAGACCACGCGGCCCTCGTCCAGGGTCAGATGTCCGGCAATGGCATTGAGGAGGGTGGACTTGCCCGAGCCGGACTCGCCCACGATCCCCATCACCTCGCCGGGCCAGAGGTCAAAAGTCACGTCAAGGCAGCCCGCGCGGGGCCCGTAGCGCTTGGTGAGCCGCTGGACGGAGAGGAGGGGGGTCATGCGGCTGCACCCTTGCGGCGGCTGGCGCAGAAGTCGGTGTCGGAGCAGACGAACATCCGGCTGCCTGCATCATCCATGATGACCTCGTCGAGATAGCTGCTGGTGGCGCCACAGAGGGCGCAGGCATGGTTGGCCTTGGAGGGGTCGAAGGGGTGATCGTCGAAGTCGAGACTTTCGGTGCGGGTATGGGGCGGGAGCGCGTAGATGCGCTGTTCGCGGCCCGCGCCGAAAAGCTGGATCGCGTCCATGGTGAGTTTCGGGTTGTCGAACTTCGGGATGGGAGAGGGGTCCATGACATAACGCCCCTCGACCTTGACCGGGTAGGCGTAGGAGGTCGCGATATGGCCGTGGCGCGAGATGTCTTCGTAGAGTTTGACATGCATGAGCCCGTAATCCTCGAGCGCGTGCATGCGGCGGGTCTCGGGCTCGCGCGGTTCGAGGAAGCGGAGCGGCTCGGGGATGGGGACCTGATAGACAAGGATCTGGCCCTCGGTCAGGGGTTCCTCGGGGATGCGGTGGCGGGTCTGGATGAGGGTCGCCTCCGAGGTGCGGGTCGTGGTGACGACGCCGGCGGTGCGTTCGAAGAACTTGCGGATGGAGACGGCGTTCGTCGTGTCATCGGCGCCCTGGTCGATGACCTTGACGCGGTCCTCGGGCACCATCACGGCAGCCGAGACCTGCACGCCGCCGGTGCCCCAGCCATAGGGCATGGGCATCTCGCGGCTGGCAAAGGGCACCTGATAGCCGGGCACGGCCAGCGCCTTGAGGATGGCCCGGCGGATCATCCTTTTGGTCTGTTCGTCAAGATAGGCGAAGTTGTAGGCGGACATGGGGTTACCGGGACAGAGAGGGTGCGGGACGACATTGTGGTGGATGATAGTGTCGGCAGCGGGTCTTTTCGTCGTGTTGATCCTTGTGTTGCGCGTCCTGTCCGGGCGGGACGGAGTGTCCGGAGCTGCCGTGCAGGCGCCCGGCCATTTCCCGATGCAACACGAAGACCCTGCCGGACCGGCGCTTTGACGCCTGCATCGGGGGCTGGACCATGACAGCGGCACGGGTACCGTCCATGGTTTGTCGGGCGGTCAGGTCAGCAGGAGTGGCGCCCGAGGTCATTCGGCGGCCTCTTGCAGCGGCTCTGCCATCGCCTCGCGCCGCAGCTTGCGGATGAGTTCGAGTTCCGACTGGAAATCGACGTAATGGGGCAGCTTGATGTGTTCGAGAAAGCCCGTCGCCTGCACGTTGTCGGCATGCATGAGGACGAATTCCTCGTCCTGCGCGGGGGCGCCCGAGTCCTCTTCGCCAAGTTCCCTCCACCGCAGCGCGCGGTCCACGAGGCTCATCGAGATGGCCTTGCGTTCGGATTGGCCGAATACGAGGCCGTAACCGCGCGTGAACTGGGGGGGCTCGGATTTCGAGCCCGTGAACTGGTTGACAGTCTCGCACTCGGTCAGCGTCACCTCGCCGATCTCGATCGCGAACCC
>Ga0315902_10007370_pt1 | contig 15035 bp, 16 predicted proteins | sample LakEriMetagenome_9_FD_203523 | JGI IMG/M metagenome (GOLD analysis project Ga0315902, IMG submission 203523) | Freshwater fungal communities from buoy surface, Lake Erie, Ohio, United States - Buoy 12 MA117 | ecosystem: Environmental > Aquatic > Freshwater > Lake > Lake biofilm | place: USA... | reverse complement strand
ATTTTTCGGGTGCCGCCCGGCGGGGGCGGGGGGCCCCGGGCGCCGCCGCCGCCCGCCCATCCTGACCGGACCTGATCCCCATGCTGCGCAGACTTCACCCCGACCAGCCCGCAAGCTTCGCCTTCACCCCTGCGAACCGGGCCTGGGCCGAGGCGCAGATGACCAAGTATCCCCCCGGCCGGCAGGCCAGCGCGATCATTCCGCTCCTGTGGCGCGCGCAGGAACAGGAAGGCTGGCTCACCCGGCCCGCGATCGAACATGTCGCCGACATGCTGGGCATGGCCCATATCCGCGCGCTCGAGGTCGCGACCTTCTACTTCATGTTCCAGCTTCAGCCCGTGGGCACGGTCGCCCATGTCCAGGTCTGCGGCACGCTCTCCTGCATGCTCTGCGGGGCCGAGGACCTTGTCGCCCTCTGCAAAGACCGGATTTCCCCGCGCCCGCACGAGCTTTCGGCCGATGGCCGCTTCAGTTGGGAAGAGGTCGAATGCCTCGGCTCCTGCGCCAATGCGCCGATGGCGCAGATCGGCAAGGATTACTACGAGGACCTGACGCCCGAACGGTTTGGCGCGATTCTCGACGAATTCGCCGCCGGCCGCGTGCCGGTGCCCGGGCCGCAGAACGGGCGCTATGCCGCCGAACCCCTCAGGGGGCTGACCGCGCTGACCGCGCATGAAAGCGGGCGGACGCGCTACAACGCGGCCGTTCAGCTTGCCGTCGACACGGGCGACACCATCCGCCGCATCGACGGGACCGAGACTCCGCTTGTCACCCCCTGGCAGACCGGGTCCGGCGGCACGGCAAAGCCACCCCGTGCCGCGCCTGCGCGCAAGGCAAAGGCGGTCGCCAAGCCGGCAAATCCTGCGAAACCCGCGCCCGCTGCCCAGGGCCGGGGCAAGGCCAAGACGGCGGCTGCCGCAGCCCCCGCGACGCTGGCCGCCCCGCGCGGAGGGAAGGGCGACGACCTCAAGCAGATCGTCGGAGTCGGGCCGAAGCTCGAGGCGCTGCTGCACGAGCTCGGCTTCTGGCATTTCGACCAGATCGCCGGCTGGACCCCTTCCCAGGTGGCTTGGGTCGACAGCCGGCTGGGCACCTTTCGCGGCCGGATCGTGCGCGACGACTGGATCGGACAGTCCCGCAGGCTCGGCGGGAGCTGAATCGGTCGCAGTCCCCGTGCCGAAAGCGGGCTGCCAGACGGATTTTTATTGATCGCGCCGGTTTTGGTTGAGAAGGTCAGAGCGAACGTGCGGGAACGGCACGACTCGACTGGAACGAAAAGGGAGGATCTGTGATGGCGGATCAGACGGGACGACTTTCCTGCACCCTGTGGTGCTTTGCGCTGGGCCTGCTGGCCGGCGTGCTGGCAACGATCTTGCTGGTGTTCTTCGGAGGCTTCGGCTGGAACGGGGCGGTGTTCACCGGACTGATCCTCGCGCTGGGCCTTGGCGTGTTCCTCAAGGTGGTCTTCTGCCGACCGCTGCCCACGATGGCCGAGATCAGGGCCCGCGATGCCGTCCATGCCCCCGCTCCCGAACCGGTCCGTGCCCCGGCAGCGGCCCCGGCCATGGCGGCCGCGGCGGTCAAGCCCGTCTTCATGACCGCGGCGCGCGGTGGCAAGCCCGATGACCTCAAGATCATCAAGGGCATCGGGCCCAAGCTTGAAGAGATGCTGCATGGGATGGGGGTCTTCCATTTCGACCAGATCGCCCGCTGGACGGCGGCCGAGGTCGCGTGGGTCGACGATAACCTCGAAGGGTTCAAAGGCCGCGTCTCCCGCGACGAATGGGTCGCCCAGGCCAGGATCCTTGCCGCCGGGGGCAGCGTCTGACCGCATGCGGCCCGACCGGAGGCCCGACAACAGGACCGACAGGCAGGGCGGCAGCGCGGACGCCGTCGCGCGCAAGGGGCGCACGGCGGCCCTTGTCATCGCCGGGTCGGTCATGCTCTGGCTGGCCGCGCAATGGATCGGCCCCGCGCTCGGCCTGCCGCTGCGCTGGGCCTTCCTGGTCGACTTTGCCGCACTCGCGGCCCTGTTCTGGGCGCTCGTTGTGACCTATCAGATCTGGCGGGCGCGCCAGGATGGAAAAGGATGAGCGGATGCTCAGGGATCAGGACCGCATCTTCACCAACCTCTACGGGATGCACGACCGCAGCCTGAAAGGCGCGATCGCGCGCGGCCATTGGGACGGCACGAAGGACATCCTCGGCAAGGGCCGCGACTGGATCGTCAAGGAAATGAAGGACTCCGGCCTGCGCGGCCGCGGCGGCGCGGGCTTTCCGACCGGGCTCAAGTGGTCCTTCATGCCCAAGGAAACCGACGGCCGGCCGGCCTATCTGGTCGTCAATGCCGACGAATCCGAACCCGGCACCTGCAAGGACCGGGAAATCATGCGCCACGACCCCCATACCCTGATCGAAGGCTGCCTTGTCGCCGCTTTCGCCATGGGGGCGCATGCGGCCTATATCTACATCCGCGGCGAATACGTGCGCGAACGCGAAGTGCTCCAGCAGGCCATCGACGAGGCCTATGACGCCGGCCTGATCGGCCGCAACGCCTGCGGTTCGGGCTGGGATTTCGACCTCTACCTGCATCACGGCGCCGGCGCCTATATCTGCGGCGAGGAGACGGCGCTGCTTGAAAGCCTGGAAGGCAAGAAGGGCATGCCGCGCATGAAGCCGCCCTTCCCGGCCGGCTCGGGGCTCTATGGCTGCCCCACCACGGTCAACAACGTCGAATCGATTGCCGTGGCCCCCACCATCCTGCGCCGCGGCGCGGCCTGGTTCGCGGGCTTCGGCCGGCCCAACAACACCGGGACCAAGGTCTTTGCCATCTCGGGCCACGTCAACACCCCCTGCGTCGTGGAAGAGGAGATGTCGATCCCCTTCCGCGAGCTGATCGACCGCCATTGCGGCGGCATCCGCGGCGGCTGGTCCAACCTCAAGGCGGTGATCCCCGGCGGCTCCTCCGTGCCCTGCCTGCGGGCCGAGCAGATGGACGAGGCGCTGATGGATTTCGACTGGCTGCGCGAGAAACGCTCGGGCCTCGGCACCGCGGCGGTGATCGTGATGGACCAGTCCACCGACATCATCAAGGCGATCTGGCGGTTGTCGAAGTTCTACAAGCACGAAAGCTGCGGCCAGTGCACCCCCTGCCGCGAAGGCACCGGCTGGATGATGCGCGTGATGGAGCGGCTGGTGCGCGGCGAGGCGGCGGTCGAAGAGATCGACATGCTTCTTGACGTGACCAAGCAGGTCGAGGGCCACACGATCTGCGCGCTCGGCGATGCCGCCGCCTGGCCGATCCAGGGCCTGATCCGCAACTTCCGCGACGAGATCGAGGACCGAATCAAGGGCCGCAAGGTCCACGCACTCGCGGCCGAATAAGGGCTCTCACGGCGCCCGGCCGCCTGCACAAGACGATGAGCCGTGTCACGCGTCCGTGCATCCCGGTCTGTGGTACCCTAGATGAGAAGCATGTTGGTCCATCAAGGGTTCCGGCCATGCGCACCACTCTGTCCTCTCTGTGCCTTGCCACCTTCTCCGCCTGCACGCCCCCGGGCGACGACCCCTCTGCCGTCCGTTTCGGCCCCCCGACGACCGTCACTGTTGCCGGGCGCGACTATGCCGTGCGCGTGGCGCAGAACGACCCTGTCCTGAACGGCGCCTTTGTAGCCGGGGCACGCGACATGACCGATGCCATGGCCAGCGGCGGCGGCGTCCCGCGCAGCGCTGCATTCGAGCCGCGCGACACGATCCGCGTCGCCGGCGCCACCGGGCGCGACGCTGCGATTGCCGCCATCGCCGCCTGGTGCGAGGCGACGGGCGCAGCCGTGCCACCCGACCTCGCCCGTGCCGTGATCCGCCTTGATTCTGCGACGAACGAACGGGTCTGGGCCGGCGCCTGCGCCCCGCCCCCGCCCGCCGCGGGGTGACAGCCGCCGCCCTTCGCCCTATCCTGCCCCCGCGGCGACGGCAGGCGCGCCACATCACCACGGGGGACAGGATGGCAGGACGATGGCTTTGGGCGGCGGTGCTGCTGGCAGGCTGCGGGTTGACGGGGGGTAGCGATCCGATCCTGCCCGATCCGCCAGGCACGGAATACCTCCGCTTCCAGGGCGCGACCTACAGCATCCTGCGCGTGCCCGACGAGCCGACGCCCGACCTCACCGCCAACCTCATCACCCTGCCCGATGGCGGCCGCGCCGTGGCGCCCGATGCGCCCTTCGTCACCACCGGCCCCGCGATCCGCGTCGGCAATGCCGCCGCACGGGCGACCGCGACCGATGTGCTCGCGACTTATTGCAGGGGGCGGGGGATGGCAGTCCAGCCGGGATGGCGCGATGTCGTCGTCCGCTTCGACGACACGACCGCCGACCATGTCTTCTACATCGACTGCTGACCCCAATGCATCTGGCCGAGATCAACATCGGACGCCTCCTCGCCCCGCCCGGCGATCCCCGCGTGGCGGCCTTCATGGAGGCGCTCGTGCGCGTCAATACGCTCGGCAAACGCATGCCGGGCTTCGTCTGGATGATGGAAGATTCGACCGGCGCCCCCACCGGCAATACCGGGTCAAAGATCGAAGGCGATCCCCGCTTCGTCTTCAACCTCACCGTCTGGGACAGTCTCCCCGCGCTCGAAACCTTCGTCTGGCAGACCGTGCACCGCCAGTTCTATGACCGCCGCGCCGAATGGTTCGAGGTGCTTGGCCGCCAGCATTTCGCCATGTGGTGGGTCGCCCCCGGCCATCACCCGACGCTCGCCGAAGGGCTTGACCGCATCGCCCTCCGCAGCCGCGAGGGCGACAGTCCGGCAGCCTTCGGCTGGGACTGGGCACGGGCTTACCCCGCGCCCGATGCCGGGGCAGGGGCTTGATCCGCACCCGCCCGCCCGCACCAGCGCACGCCCGCCTCAGATCTCGGTCTGCAAAGCACCAAGGCCGGCGAACATCTCGGCCATCTGGGGCACGATCTCGCGCGTGAGCGCCAAAGTGCGCCGGTTCACCCGGTCGGAATTGTCGCTGTAGTGCAGCGTCTGGCCGCCGTCGCTGGCCTGCGCCGTGGCATAGACATAGCCGCTGCGCACATCGACAAACAGCGCCTCGACCGTCGCCGAGGACAGGTCATGCGCCAGCACGACCATATAGTCCATATGCTGGCGGGCCGCTGTGAAGCGCGCCCGCGCGATCCCCTGATGGGGCGCATCCTCGATCAGCGTCGCCACCGTCTGGCTGATCGGGGCGAATTCGCCAAAGCCGTGCAGCCCGTGCGAAAAGCGGGTGATCTCTGCCGCTTCGTCCGGCGGCAGGGGCTCCATCCGCCCGTTCACCAGCCGGACGAAGCCGATCCGGGCGGGAAAGCGCAGATCGCCCTCCACAGCCGCCGCGCGGGCGATCTGCGGATCGGTCGGCGCAGCGCGGGTGGCCAGATACTCAGTTCCCGACGTCGTCTGGAAGTCTGGGGTCTGGCAGCCGGCAAGGGCAAGGGTGGCAAGGATGGTCAGACTGGTCAGGCGCATGGATGGTCTCCCTATGAATGTGCAAAATGCACATGCACGATTCGCGCCTTGTCCGTCAAGCGAAAATGTGCGATATGCACATATCATGGAGCGTGTCCTCGATCTCATCCTTGCGCCTCTGGCACGCCTGCTTGTCGCGCGCGGACTGCCTTTCGGCGCGGCCGAGGCGCGGCTCAGGCGCGCCTATGTCCTGGCCGCCCTGCGCGCGGCGGGGCGTGATGCGACCGACAGCCGCCTGTCGCTCATGACCGGCCTGCAACGCCGCGACATCGCCCGCCTGCGCGACGCCGAGGGGCCCACACCCAGCCGCCCCAATCCGCTCGCCCGGATCGTCGCCGCCTGGCTGGCCGATCCCGGCTATCTCGGCCGTCCGATTCCGCGCCGCGGGCCTGCACCAAGTTTCGAGGCGCTGGCCACCGCGCTCTACCGCGACCTGCATCCGCGCAGCATGGCCGACCAGCTGCTGGACGCCGGCGTGGCGGTCGAGGAGGTAGGCATGCTCCACCTTGTCGCGCAGCATTACCAGCCCCGGCAGGGCACCCCGGACCAGCTTGACTACCTCGCCGCCAATCTGGCCGACCACATGGCCGCGGCGGTCGCAAACGTGGTCGACGCCCCGCGGCTGCCCGAACGTGCCGTCCACTACAACGGCCTGTCGGCAGCAGCCCTTGACGAGATCGAGACGCTCTGGCGGGCCGAGGCCGAGCGTGCCCTGCTTGCCGTCAATGCCCGGGCCCGGTCGCTGCAGGACCGCTCGCCCGGCACCGGCCGGTTCCGGGCGGGTACTTATCTCTGGCGGGAGGATCAGACATGAGGTTCCGGCACTGGATCGCGGTCGCGGCGCTCATGGCCCTGTCGGCGTGTGCGGCACCTTTGCCCTGTGATGCCGAACGCGACGGGGGCATCGGCGGTACGGGGATCGATAACCAGGTCTGCGCCCCGACACCACCGGCGCTCTGACCGCGCCGGTGGTGGCGGGCCGGGGGCTGCTTTCCGCGCAACGTGATCGCCTGCACCTCGGCGGCTATTGCATAACCGCCGCTCCCCATCCCATCTTCATCCCACGCCCGGACGGCAGAGCAGCACACAACCGGGTGCCACTTCCCCGCAGAAGGCGGGCAAGGACCGGAAAGACTCAGGCATGACCACCACAGGCCCCCTCACCACCGCCGCCCTCGCCCTCGCACTGGCCGCCAGCGCGGCCGCGGCCAACCCCGATATCGGCAAGGTCACGTACATCACCGAAGGGCTCATCAACACCGCCATCGCCTACGAGATCGACCGTGTCTGCGACGACCTCAAGGGGCGGCGGGTCGCCGGCATCAACTTCCTCTGGTCGCTCAAGGAACATGCCTCCTCGCTCGGCTTCAGTGATGACGAGATCCGCGCCTATGTCGACGACAAGGCCGAAAAGGACCGGCTCGAACAGATCGCCCGCGCCCGTCTGCGCGACATGGGCGCCGTCGAGGGCGAGCCCGCGACCTATTGCGCCGTCGGCCGGGCCGAGATGGCCGCCCAGACCGACATCGGCCGCTTCCTGCGCTGAGGCGTCCATTTCCGGCCTTTTTCCGACGGCCCATCCGTGCGATAGCGCGATGCCAACCGGATGCGGCCTGAGGGAGAGACGGGCATGGAGATTCGCGAGGCGCTCACCTTCGACGATGTGCTTCTGGTGCCCGCGGCCTCGGCCGTCCTGCCCTCGACCGCCGATACCCGCACCCGCGTGACCCGCAGGGTCGCGATGAACATCCCGCTCCTCTCTTCGGCCATGGACACGGTGACCGAAGCCCGCATGGCCATCGCCATGGCCCAGGCGGGCGGCATCGGGGTGATCCACCGCAACCTCGGGATCGAGGAGCAGGCGCGCGAGGTGCGCCGCGTCAAGCGCTTCGTCTCGGGCATCGTCTACAACCCCATCACGCTGCGACCCGACCAGACGCTCGCCGATGCCAAGGAGCTGATGGAGCGGTACCGCGTCACCGGATTTCCGGTGGTCGACGACCGGGGCTTCGTCCTTGGCATCGTCACCAACCGCGATATGCGCTTTGCCGAAGATGACGCCACCCCCGTGCGCGTCATGATGACGGCCGAGAACCTGGCCGTCCTGACCGAACCCGCCGATCTGGACGAGGCGCGCAGCCTGATGAAGGCGCGCCGGATCGAAAAGCTTCTTGTCACCGACGGGCAGGGCCGGCTGGCCGGGCTTCTCACGCTCAAGGACAGCGAACAGGCGGTGCTCAACCCCGCCGCCTGCCGCGACGATCTTGGCCGGCTGCGTGTCGCCGCGGCCTCGACCGTGGGCGACGCGGGCTTTGCCCGGTCCGAGGCGCTGGTCGATGCTGGCGCCGACATCGTCGTGATCGACACCGCGCATGGCCATTCCGAAGGTGTCGCCCGCGCCGTCGAACGGCTGCGCCGGTTCTCCAACGACGTCCAGATCATTGCGGGCAATGTCGCCACCGCTGCCGGCACCCGCGCGCTCATCGCCGCCGGGGCCGATGCGGTCAAGGTCGGCATCGGCCCGGGTTCGATCTGCACCACGCGCATGGTCGCGGGCGTGGGCGTGCCGCAGCTGACCGCGGTGATGGACTGCGCCGCCGCCGCCGGCGACGTGCCGGTGATCGCCGATGGCGGGATCAAGATCTCGGGCGACTTCGCCAAGGCGATCGCCGCCGGCGCCTCGGCCGCGATGGTGGGCAGCATGATCGCCGGCACCGACGAAAGCCCCGGCGAGGTGATCCTCTACCAGGGCCGCAGCTACAAGGCCTATCGCGGCATGGGCTCGATCGGCGCGATGGCGCGCGGCTCGGCCGACCGTTATTTCCAGTCCGACGCCGCCTCCGACAAGCTCGTCCCCGAAGGGATCGAGGGCCAGGTCCCCTACAAGGGCCCCGCCGCCACCGTGATCCACCAGCTTGTGGGCGGGTTGCGCGCCGCCATGGGCTATACCGGCAACGCCACCATCGAGGCGATGCGCCGCAACTGCTCCTTCGTGCGCATCACCGGCGCGGGCCTGCGCGAATCCCACGTCCATGACGTGCAGATCACCCGCGAAAGCCCGAACTACCGCATCGGCTAGGGCCCTGCGCTTGCCCCCGCCGCACTCTACCAAGCCGCAGGACCCGCCATGCGCGCGCTGATCACCGGGGCCGGGGCGCCGGGGGGGATCGGGCTTGCCTCGGCCCGGGCGCTGGGGCAGGCGGGGGCGGAACTGGTCATCACCTCCACCACCGGGCGCATCTTTGCCCGCGCCGCCGAACTGGCCGCCGAAGGCCATCGCGTCAGCGCTCATCAGGCCGACCTGACCGACCCCGTCGCCGTCTCAGCCCTCGCCGATGCGGCCGGAGAGATCGACATCCTCGTCAACAACGCCGGCATGGGCTCGCTCCTGATGCCGGCCGAACAGCGCGCCTTCCTCGCGCTTGACCATGACGGCTGGCGCCGCGCGCTCGACGCCTCGCTCACCACCGCCGTGCTGGTGACCCGCGCGATCCTGCCCGGCATGGTCGCGCGCGGGCGGGGGCGCGTGATCATGATGGCCTCGGTCACCGGGCCCTTCGTCTCGAACCCCGGCGAATCGGCCTATTCCGCCGCCAAGGCCGCGCTTGTCGGCCTGACCCATGCGCTCGCGCTCGAGGTCGCGCCCCATGGCGTCACCGTCAACGCCGTCGCGCCGGGCTGGATCGCGACCGAGGCATCGACCCCGGCCGAACGCGCCGCCGCCCGCCACACCCCCCCCGGCCGCGCCGGCACCCCTGCCGAGGTCGCGGCCGTCGTGGCCTTCCTCGCCTCGCCCGGGGCAGCTTACGTCAACGGCGCGACCATCGTCGTCGACGGCGGCAACATCCTGCAGGAGCGCAAGGGCGGATGACCCCGGCCGCGCGCCTTGCGGCCGCGATCGGGCTCCTGGACACGATCCTGTCCGGAGAGGCGGCCGAACGCGCCCTGACCCGCTGGGGGCGCGACAACCGCTATGCCGGCGCGGGCGACCGTGCCGCGATCCGCGACCACGTCTTTGACGCGCTGCGCCGCCGCCGCTCGCTTGCCGCGCTGGGCGGGGCCGACACCGGGCGCGGGCTGATCCTCGGCCTCGTGCGCGAGGGCAGCACCGACCCCGCCACCCTCTTCACCGGCACCGGCCACGCCCCCCCGCCGCTGACCCCGGCCGAGGCGGCGCATCGCCCGCCCGCCGACCTTCCCCTGCCCGTGCGCGCCGACATGCCCGACTGGCTGGCCGGACGTTTCATCGCCTCGCTCGGCCCCGAAGCCGAAGCCGCGATGATGGCGCTGCGCGCCCGCGCGCCCGTGCACCTGCGCGTCAACCTCGCCCGGATCACGCAGGGTGACGCCGCCGCCCGCCTTGCCGGCGAAGGCATCGCCACCCGTCCCCATCCCGATTGCCCGACCGCGCTCGAAGTGACGGAGAATGCCCGCCGGATCAGCCAGTCCGCGGCCTATCGCGCGGGCGAGGTGGAATTGCAGGATGCCGCCTCGCAACTGGCCGTGCTCGCCCTGCCGCTGGCCCCGGGCGACCGTGTGCTCGACTATTGCGCGGGTGGCGGGGGCAAGACGCTGGCCATGGGCGCGCGGGCGCGGCTCGATCTCGTCGCCCATGACGCCGATCCCGCCCGCATGGCGGACCTGCCCCCCCGCGCTGCCCGCGCAGGGCTGGCCGTAACCATTGCCGCGACCGCCGATCTGCCCGGCCTTGCCCCCTTCGACCTCGTCCTGGTCGATGCGCCCTGCTCGGGCAGCGGCACCTGGCGCCGCGCGCCCGAGGCGAAGTGGCGCCTGACCCCCGCCGCGCTGGCCGCCCTCATGCGCCGGCAGGACGCCATCCTTGCCGCCGCCGCACCGCTCGTCCGGCCGGGCGGGCATCTCGCCTATGCCACCTGCTCGGTCCTGGCCGAGGAGAATGATGACCGCGTCTCCGCCTTCCTCGCCCGGCATCCGGGCTGGAACATCACCGCAACCCTCCGGCTCCTGCCCGAGACCCGGCATGACGGTTTCTGTCTCGCCGTCCTCGCCCGGCCGTGAAACAACCAGGGGTTGCAATCCCCGCCGCGTTCGGTCAGGATGGCGGCCTGAAGTTTACCGCATGTTAGCCTTTTCGCGCTGGATTGCGCGGGACGTCCACATCGGGGGAAAGCGCCGGTGCAGCGCGACCAGACCGCCCTTGCCAGTCCGGGCACTGGCCCGGAGCGTGATCTTCTTCTTGCCGTTGCGGTCCTGGCCAGCGGCATCCTGTCCGTCGTGGCCGGCGGTGTCGTCCGGTCCGAGCCTGCCGGACCGGCGCTGCAGTTGGCCGGGATCATCCTGCTCGCGGCCGCCGTCATCCTGGCTGCCCTGGCGCTCTGGCATGCGCTGCGGCGGCGCGATCTGCTCTCCACGCTCGCCGGTGTTCTCCAGCATGATGCGGTGCCCGCCTTCATCGCCGGCAGCGATGGCATCATCCGCCTGCGCAACCCTGCCGCCGCAGAACGGCGCACCCCCGTCCCGGCCGATACCCTCGCCGGGGCCCTGTCCGACCTGCTGGCCAGTCCCGCGCCGCTTCTCGGGCGGATGCAGGACGAACTGCGTGCCGCGGGCAATGCGCGCGAACACATGGTGACACGCCGGGGCCGCTTCCGCCTGACGGCCAGCCGGATCGATCCCGATCTTGCCCTCTGGCGGCTCGAAAACGTCGACGCCTCCGCCCCGGGCGGAGAGGGTGAGCAATCCCCCGACGTCCCCCTCGTCTCGGCCGGGCCTTCCGGGGCGGTGCTTGGCTGCAATGATGCGCTGCGCCGCCTGACAGGCACCCGGCCCCGCAGCCTTGCGGATATTTTCGGGGATAGCGTCCCCCTCAGCGGCCGGATGCAGGAGGTGCGGCTGGCCCAGGGCACGCGCCGCATGTTCGTGGTGGCAGTCCCCGTCGGCGACGGCCGGACCGACTTCCGCCTGTTTCCTTCCGCCGCCGCCGGGCCGGGAAGTCCGGTCGCCGCAACGCCCTGGGACACGTTCGAGGACCTGCCCGTCCCCCTGCTCAAGGTCGCACCCGAGGGAATCGTTCTGGCCGCCAACCGCGAAGCGCGCGTGCTTCTTCCCATGCCGATCGGGCCGGGCACCCGGCTGTCGGACCTGCTCGAAGGTCTGGGGCGCCCGCTGATCGACTGGCTCAGCGACATCTGCGCGCGCCGCACCACACCCACGCCACAGTTCCTGCGCGGGACGGGTCAGTACCAGGACACTTTCCTGCGCGTCACGCTCAGCCTCGCCGGCGAAGGCGAGGATACCCATCTCATCGCCGTCCTCAACGACGTGACCGAACACAAATCGCTCGAGGCGCAATTCGTCCAGAGCCAGAAGATGCAGGCCATCGGCCAGCTGGCCGGCGGCGTCGCCCATGACTTCAACAACCTGCTGACCGCCATTTCCGGTCATTGCGACCTGCTGCTTCTGCGCCATGACGAAGGCGATCCGGACTATGGCGATCTGATCCAGATCCATCAGAACGCCAACCGCGCGGCCAGCCTGGTCGGACAGCTGCTCGCCTTTTCGCGCAAGCAGAACCTGATGCCCGAAATCATCGACCTGCGCGATACCCTGTCCGACCTCACCCACCTTCTCAATCGTCTGGTGGGCGAAAAGATCAGTCTGACGCTGACCCAGGAACCGGCGCTGCGCTGCATCCGTGCCGACAAGCGCCAGCTTGAACAGGTGATCATGAACCTGGTGGTCAATGCCCGCGACGCCATGCCCGAAGGCGGAGAAATCCGGATCGAGACGGGAAACATCACCTTCAGCAATCCGCTCGAACGGGACCGGGCAACCGTCCCGGCCGGAGCCTATGTCGCCGTGCGGGTGATCGACCGGGGCTGCGGCATCCCGGCCGAAAAGCTGACCAAGATTTTCGAACCCTTCTACACGACCAAGCGCCCCGGCGAAGGGACCGGCCTTGGCCTGTCGACCGCCTATGGCATCGTCAAGCAGACGGGGGGCTACATCTTTGTCGACAGCACGCCGGGGCAGGGGACGACCTTCACGCTCTACTTCCCCGCCCATGACCGTCCCGCGGCCGTTGTCCGCGAAGAACGCCCCGAACCCCCGCCGCTGCCGCCCCGCAAGGCCGAAGGTGTCGTCCTTCTGGTCGAAGACGAAGCCCCCGTGCGCGCCTTTGCCTCGCGCGCGCTGCGGCTGCGCGGCTATTCCGTGCTCGAAGCCGACAGCGCCGAGGCTGCGCTCGATCTCCTCTCGGACCCCAATCTTGCGGTCGACCTTTTCGTGACCGACGTGATCATGCCCGGCAAGGACGGCCCCACCTGGGTGCGCGAGGCGCTGGCCCACCGTCCCGACACCAAGGTCGTCTTCGTCTCGGGCTATGCCGAAGATGCCTTTGCCGAACACAAGTCGGCCATTCCGAACTCGGTCTTCCTGCCCAAGCCCTTCTCGCTCAATGACCTGACGACAGTGGTTCAGCGCCAGCTGCACTAATCGCGAGGGGCCGCTGTCACTCGCGCTCCATCAGATGGGCGGCACAGCCCGTCAGCGCGGCAAAATCGTCCTCCACGACCCCCACACCGAAGCTGTCCATGAAGCCCGAAAACCGCCCCTTGTCGCGGAAGGCCGCCGTAAAGCCGAAGCTGTCCAGCCAGGGGGCCATCGCCCGCGCCACCCCGCCGATCAGATAGACCCCGCCGAAGGGCAGCTGGATCAGCGCGAGATTGCCCGCCACAGCGCCAAGCATCCGCGCAAAGACCCGCGCCGCCGCAGCAGCGCGCGCATCGCTGCCGTCCCCCAGACCCTGCATGATCGTCGCCGCATCAACCGGGCGGGGATCGCCCGCCTCGGTCCCCAGCCACAGGTAGATCGCTTCAAGCCCGCGCCCCGACAGGACATCCTCGACCGAGCCAAAGCCATGCTGGGCCGCCACGAAGCGGCACAGCCGCAGGTCAGCCTCGTCCCGCACGGGCAGGTTGACATGCCCCGACTCAGAAGCCGGGACGACCCGTCCCCGTCCGGCGGGAAAGACCGCCGCGGCGTTGAACCCTGTCCCGACGCCGATCACCAGCCGCGCCTCGTCCTGCGGCACCTCCGGAAACGGGATCACCTTGCGGACCTTGTCCTCCGCGATATGGCCAAGCGCGAAACCCTGTGCCTGAAGATCGTTCAGGATCGCCGTCGCCTCGGCCCCCGTCGCGCGCGCCACGGTCGCAGCGTCGATCGTCCAGTCAAGGTTCGTCATCTCGGCCCGCCCGTGCCTGACGGGGCCCGCCACCGCGACACAGGCGGCCCGCACGTCGACACCGCCCTCCTCCCTCGCATAACGCTCGAGGATCGGGCCCAGTCCGGGATGGTCGGCATTGGCATAGCGCCGCACCGTGCCCGGCACGATCGACCGTCCATGCGCCAGCGCCACGCGGGTATTGGTTCCGCCGATGTCGGCAACAAGATTGAAAAGATTGGCAGGGTGCATCTTCGCCTCTCCGCACCGGGACCCCGGCAAAGCCTCATAGGCTGCCTGTCACGCCCGCATCAAGGGTCTCTCCCTGCGCGGCGCGGACCCCTTGGCGGCTGCACCCCGCCGGCGCGGTCAGTAGGGCGCGTCCTCCAGCACCCCGTCCGCGCTCATCTGCTGGTAGAGAAGCCCCTCCCGCAGGCCCCGGTCGGCAACCGACAGCCGGTCCGTCGGCCAGAGCCGCATCAGTGCCTGCAGGATCGCCGCCCCCGACATGATCAGCGCCTGCCTGTCGCGCCCGATCCGCGGATCAGTCCGCCGCCCCTCGGGGCCAAGCACCAGATAGTCGCGGATCACCGCGTCAATCTGCTCCGAGGTCATGCGCAGACCGTCCACCTTGGTCCTGTCATACCGTCTGAGCCCGAGGTGACTGGCCGCCACTGTCGTCACGGTTCCCGATGTCCCGATGATCTGGAAACCGTCCTTTTCCTGCGTCGCCGACGATGGCGCAAAGGCCTGCAGCTTTTCCTCGAAAAACCAGCTCATCAGCGCAAAGCGTGCGGCATCGTCCTCGACATCCTCGAACTGTTCGCGCAGCGTCGCCACACCCAGCGGGACCGAAATCCAGTCCACGACCCGCGCCACCGGAAACGGACCGGGGTCCTGCCGGAAACCGGTATGCAGCCGCATGATTGCCCGCGGGCGCTCGCGCCGCGGCACATTCGTCAGGTCGATCCACACCAGTTCCGTCGACCCGCCCCCGATATCGACGACCAGAAGCTGCTCGGTCCGCGTCGAGACCAGAGGCGCGCAGGAAATCACCGCAAGCCGCGCCTCCTCCTCGGGTTCGATGATCTCGAGCGCAAGCCCCGTCTCGCGCCGGACCTGCGCCAGGAACGATGCACCGTTTCGCGCCCGCCGGCAGGCCTCGGTCGCGACAAGACGCATCCGCGTTACCTGATGCCGGGCCAGCTTCTGGCGGCAGATGCGCAGCGCGTTCAGCGTCCGCGCCATCCCCTGGCGCGACAGCCGGCCCGAGCTTTCGAGCCCCTGGCCAAGCTGGACGGATTTCGAAAAGCTG
>Ga0315902_10007369_pt1 | contig 15037 bp, 16 predicted proteins | sample LakEriMetagenome_9_FD_203523 | JGI IMG/M metagenome (GOLD analysis project Ga0315902, IMG submission 203523) | Freshwater fungal communities from buoy surface, Lake Erie, Ohio, United States - Buoy 12 MA117 | ecosystem: Environmental > Aquatic > Freshwater > Lake > Lake biofilm | place: USA... | reverse complement strand
CTTTCGCAGCACTGGCAATCGCTGTATTGACGATCAGGCATCGCGAGAAATTGACCGGTGTTTTAGAGCGATCGGTTTGGCTAACGCACGCCACCCCTGGAATTGTGGTTGCACTGGCACTGGTGTTTTTCTCCAACCAGGTTTTGCCGTGGGTATACCAAACTACTTTCTTAGTTCTAATTGCATACTTAGCTTTATTCTTGCCAAACGCATTAGCTGCCGTTTCAACACCTATTCGTCAATCACCCAAAGCACTGGACGAGGTTTCATCATCGCTTGGGCTTTCCGCCATGCAAACTTTGCGTAAGGTTGTGTTGCCTATTGCTGGACCGGGAATTTTTGCCGCAACCACACTGGTCATCCTGACCGTCTTGAAAGAACTGCCGGCAACTTTATTGCTTCGTCCAACAGGCATGGAAACCCTAGCCACCAGACTCTGGACCGAGACTTCGGTAGCTGCCTTTTCCGCTGCGGCACCTTATGCATTACTTTTGGTATTACTGGCCGGCTTTCCAGCTTGGCTACTTAATCGAGCCATCAGAAAAGATCTGGAACCTATGGAGATGGAGCGTTACCAATGAGCTCAACTCTAAAAATTTCTAACCTGACCAAGTCCTTTGGTTCACAAACTGTCCTTCAAAATCTTTCAATCGAAATTGCCCCCAGAGAGTTTGTTTCTGTATTGGGCTCTTCTGGCTCTGGCAAGACCACGCTGCTTCGATTGATTGCGGGCTTCGATGCGTCAGATACTGGTGAGATTTCGATAGCAGGCATCAAAGTTTCCGCTGAAGGAATCTTCGTTGCCGCCCAATCCAGAAAGGTCGGTTACGTTCCCCAGGATGCGGCACTGTTTCCGCACCTAAACGTTTTTGAAAATATCGCCTTCGGCCTCAAGGGTTTATCTAAAGAGGCAAAAATTTCAAGGGTTAGAGCTTTGCTTGATTTAGTCCAAATGAGTGCTTTTGAATCTTCAGATAGCTCATCGCTATCTGGTGGTCAAAAGCACCGCGTTGCACTAGCTCGGGCACTTGCTCCAGAGCCTGAGCTTATTTTGTTGGACGAACCTTTCTCCGCACTAGATGCCGAACTACGCGGTCGCATTCGCGACGATGTTCGTGAAGTACTGGACAAAACAGGTTCCACAACAGTTTTGGTGACTCACGACCAAGAGGAAGCTCTTTCGATTGCTGACCGGGTTGCCTTACTTCGTGATGGAAATTTTGCTCAGATAGGAAACCCGAGGGAGATTTACTCTTCACCAGTTGATCTAGGGGTGGCTACATTCTTGGGGGACTCAGTGATTGTGGCTGGCGTTATTGAATCTGGAAAAGTGGTCACATCCCTTGGAAAGCTGACTCCGCTAAATTCATCCGCAGAAGGTAGCCGGGGGAAAGTTGCAATTCGCCCGGAGAACTTCTATCTGCAGCCAGATCTAAACGGTGACTCCACAGTAGTTGGAAGACAGTTTTTTGGTCACGATGCAGTTGTTGATGTTCAGACTCCAAAGCAACTTATCCGCGCCAGGTCTTCAGGACCATTCGCTCCAGAAATTGGAATGAAAGTTACTGTCTGGGTTCGAGGAGCAGTTAACTTCTACCCGGAAGCTTAAGGGTTACGAGTAGCTTCCACTTAGGCGAACTGCTCCACCTTCAACTCCCTTGGCGGAGGTAACAAAACCTGACACATCAGTCGATTTCTCTAAGACACCCAATTGCCAAGTCTGTATCCCCAGTTGATTCAACTTTGCCGATATTGCGCTTGCTGCGGATGAATCAACAACAGCCGCGAAACCCAAACCGAGATTCCAAGTTCCTTCAAGTGATTCAAGTTGGTAAGCCCCCCACTCGGCAAGAACTTTGAACACATCCTGTGGTGACCAACTTGCCCTGGAGATTTCAAGGGAGACACCAACTGGTAATACCCTCGAAAGATTGGCTGCGATTCCGCCTCCAGTAATGTGACTTAGGGCGTGAACTGAATTTCCTAGCTCCGACTCAAGTAGTTGGTTCAAAACTCCCGTGTATAGCATTGTTGGCTCAAGTAAGACCTCGCCTAGAGATTTAGATCCAAACTCAGATACCGATTGGGTGTAATCCAATTTGCTATCTTCGACAATCTTTCGAACCAAAGAGTAACCATTGGAGTGCAATCCAGAAGATGCAAGACCTAGGACAACATCGCCGACCTTTACTTTTTCGGGGCCAAGAACTTTGGCTGCTTCAACAGCGCCAACTGCAGCACCAGCAACGTCATACTCATTTTCACCAAGAAGTCCTGGGTGTTCAGCGGTTTCTCCACCGAGGAGTGCAACATCCACCTCGCCACAAGCTTTGGCAATTCCAGTAACAATTTCGGCAATTCGACTGGGCACTAGCTTGCCGCAAGCAATGTAGTCAGTCATAAACAGTGACTTTGCGCCCATCACCACGATGTCGTCAACAACCATCCCCACGAGGTCTTGCCCAATGGTGTCGTGCTTATCGATTGCTTGAGCGATAGCAACCTTGGTTCCAACACCGTCGGTTGAGGTGGCAAGGATTGGCTGCTGGAAGTTTTTTAGAAAAGAAACATCCATCGCTCCCGCAAAGCCGCCAAGGGATCCAAAAACATTCTTGTTTTGTGTTGCGCTAACAGCTTTTTTCATAAGTGAAACTGCCAGGTCGCCAGCTTCGGTGTCTACCCCGCTACCCGCATAAGGGTTAGTCATTAGAGACCTTTTTTAGTGATCCTTCTTGGTGAATGGTGGCAACACCTTTTTCGAGAAGGTTCTTTCCCAATCGATCTGCTGTTGGGAGTTCAATTGGATAGGTTCCGGTAAAGCAAGCGGTGCAAAGTTCGCTTTCTTTTTGCTCTGAAGAATTGATCATTCCCTCTTTAGACAGGTAACCGAGGCTGTCAGCGCCGATAGACATCCGAACCTCGTCTGGCGCGAGACCGGTGGCGATAAGTTCTGCGCGAGTAGCGAAATCAACTCCGTAGAAACATGGCCAAGTTATCGGCGGTGAGGAAATCCTAACGTGAATCTCCTTGGCTCCTGCCTCACGAAGCATTTGAACCAGTGCCCGCTGGGTATTCCCTCTAACAATGGAATCGTCAACAACGATTATTCTTTTGCCTTTGATAACTTCCCTCAACGGGTTTAGCTTCAGGCGAATACCGAGTTGCCGGATAGTTTGGCTGGGCTCAATAAAGGTTCGTCCAACATAAGCGTTCTTAACAAGGCCGTGACCATATGGGATTCCCGATTCTTCACTAAAGCCAATCGCCGCTGGTGTTCCAGATTCGGGAGTTGGAATAACAAGATCTGCTTCAACTGGATATTCTCTTGCCAAAGTTCTACCCATTTCAACTCTGGCGTCATAAACATTTCTGCCATTTATAGAAGTGTCTGGTCTGGCGAGGTAGACATACTCAAAAACACAACCGGCTCTTTTTGGCTTGGCGAATTGCTTCGCTCTTAAGCCATTTTCATCAATTGCTATAAGTTCACCAGGTTCAACTTCGCGAACAAACGAGGCTCCTACGATATCTAGTGCTGCTGTTTCTGAGGCAACAACCCAACCGCGCTCTAATCTTCCAAGAACCAGTGGTCTAACTCCCTGGGGGTCTCTGGCTGCGTAGAGTGTCTGCTCATCCATGAACACCAGTGAGAATGCTCCCTTAACTTTGGGAAGTAATTCCATTGCAGTGTTCTCGAGAGAGTTGTCCGGATTGCCGGCAAGCAAAGCTGTCAACACAGCGGTGTCGGTGGTGTTACCGCCAGTAATTTCATTGTCGGATTGCTCTGGGTAATTTGCACGCAAAATTTCTAGCAACTCGGAGGTGTTGGTTAAGTTTCCGTTGTGTCCAAGTGCAACAGTTCCGGAGGCGGTTTTGCCAAGAGTTGGTTGCGCGTTTCGCCATGATGAAGAACCAGTTGTTGAGTATCTGGTGTGACCGATTGCTACATGACCCACTAAGGATTCAAGTGCTGATTCAGAAAAAACCTGTGAGACAAGTCCCATGTCTTTGTAGACAAGAAGTTTCTTTCCATTTGAAGTTGCGATACCCGCGGACTCTTGTCCGCGGTGCTGCAACGCATAGAGACCAAAATAGGTCAGCTTAGAAACTTCTTCTCCTGGAGCCCAAACCCCAAAAACTCCACACTGATCCTGTGGCCCTTTCTCTCCTGGCAGCAGATCGTGATTTAGTCTGCCGTCGCCGCGAATCACTCGTTCACTTTCGTGGCCATAAGTTTCTTGCCGCGAGATCGGTAGATTGCATCAAACACTAGGGCGAGGATGATTCCAGTTCCGCCACCTGCAATGCCGCCAAAGACAATAAGTAGTCCAACAATTGCTGGTGAGCTAAGACCCAGAACCAGAGCTACAAAAATGCCAAGTACAAAGCCAGTCAAAGCAAAATGTAAATACTTTGGAGCGCGCCTTATGTTTACCTCTGCATTTGAAACGATGGGGGTTTGGCTCACGCTTTAAATATAGGGAACAAATCAGTTAGGTCTGACCTATTGCCCGAAGCAGTCAATTTTCCTTGCCCGATTAGTTCCTCGAAGCTCTGAGTCCCAAGGGCAAGGGCAAGCCAAGCCTCTGGACCAAGCTCAACAACATTGGAAGGTGTGCCCCGCGTATGACTGGGACCAGCCACGCACTGAATTGCACCAAGGGGTGGGACCCGAACCTCAACGGTAGCGCCTCGGTATCTGGTTCCAAGCTCCTCGAGCAAGAACCTAACCGCGGTTGCTAGTTCTTGGCTGGTTGCCGATCCTGCTTGAAAGCTTTGGATAGCAGCTTGGCCATCCGAGGGGGAAATCTTTCTTCGAAGCATAACTCCAGCCTACAAACTCCCAAAAGTGACTTTGTTCAAGCTAACTAAACTAAGGAAGATGAAGATTCTGATTCTGGGTCAAGGTGCCAGAGAGCACGCGATTGTGAAAGCCCTAATCAGAACCGGTACTAGCCCCACAGATATTTTGGTCGCCCCTGGCAATAAAGGGATCGCCCAAGAAGTTGAGTGTGAACCAAATATTGATATAACCGACCGCCTCGCTGTCGACAAACTAGCTCTTGAGCAAGGAATTGAACTTGCCATCATCGGTCCGGAGGCTCCACTAGTTGCTGGCGTCTCTGATTCCTTACGAGCACAAGGCGTTGCGGTATTTGGTCCAAGCCAAGTTGCGGCCCAGCTTGAGGGCAGCAAATCTTTTGCAAAGCAAATCATGTCTGCTGCCGGCGTGCCAACTGGTATGGCCAGGCAGTGCAAAACAATAGAAGAAGTTGAAAAAGCGATGGAGGACTTTGGTTCTCCATACGTAATCAAGGCTGATGGTTTAGCTTCCGGTAAAGGTGTCATCGTTACCGATGATTCCAAGGCGGCTATAAAGCACGCTGCGGAGTATCTACGCATGGGAATTTTGGTCGAAGAATTTCTTGCTGGCCAAGAAGTGAGCTTGTTCTTTCTTTCGGATGGAAAATCAGTCATGCCGCTAACCCCGGCCCAAGATTTCAAGAGAGCTTTCGATAGCGATAAGGGTCCAAACACCGGGGGCATGGGTGCATACAGTCCCCTGCCGTGGCTTCCTGAAAACTTCATCCAAGAAGTTGAAGACACAATTGCGCTACCAACAATCAACGAGCTAACTAGGTTGGGGGCTCCATTTGTTGGGCTTTTGTATTGCGGATTGATTGTTACCGACCGCGGAATCAGGGTTATCGAATTCAACGCCAGATTCGGTGATCCAGAAACTCAAGTTGTCTTGCAAAGACTGATCACCCCGCTAGAGGCATTGCTATACAAAGCAGCAACTGGGCATCTTGAAAACGCCTCGGATGCGCAGTTCACCCAAGATGTTGCAGTCACGGTTGTATTGGCTAGCGAAGGCTACCCGGCAAGCCAGGCACCGGTTCGCGAAATCAAAGGTTTAAAGAAAGCATCAAAGGTATCTGGTGTTGAGATTTGCTTCGGGTCAGATGTTGGAAGAGTGCTATCGGTAGTTGCAACTGGAAAGAATTTCAAGAAAGCACGCAAGCGTGCCTATAAAGCTCTATCGAAAATCAGTCTCGATGGTTCTCACTACCGCGCTGATATCGCAGCTAAGGTAGCGCAGTAGCTTGGTAGAAAAACTTCCCGGTTGGAGACATATTTACAGCGGAAAGATAAGAGATCTTTACGAATCAGAAAATGCTTCACAATCTGATTTGGTCTTGATTGTTGCCTCTGATCGCATCAGTGCTTTTGACAACATCCTGTCTCCAGCAATTCCCGGAAAAGGCGAGAATCTAACTGCAATCACAAATTTTTGGTTTGAAAAACTTGATGTTCCAAATCATCGCGTGGAAGGTGTTGCTGCTCCAAGTGAAGTTGCGCATCGGGCAACGGTGGCTAAGAAGCTTGAAATGTATCCGGTGGAATGCGTGGTGCGCGGCTATATCGCGGGATCTGGATACAAGGAATATTTAGCGACCGGAGAAATCTGTGGCATCAAGCTTCCCGAAGGTTTGAATGATGGCGATAAGTTACCCGAGCCAATCTTCACCCCAGCCTTCAAAGCCGAGCTAGGTGAGCACGATCAAAATATTGACTTCAAGAAAGTTATTGAGCTTGTTGGTGAAGAGGTAGCTAAGAAGCTACGTTCGGCTTCAATTGAGATTTTCAATCAAGCAAGCAAAATTGCACTGCAAGCTGGCTTGGTTCTTGCAGATACCAAGTTCGAGTTTGGTAGGGATCCTAAGAGCCAAGAGCTCGTCCTTGCCGATGAGGTTCTAACTCCCGACTCCAGTAGGTACTGGGATAAGAAAGCCTATGAGCAAGGCAAGACCGTCGAGAGCTTTGATAAGCAGATAGTTCGGAACTGGCTGCTTCAAATTTGGGATCCCGAGGGCTCGAATCCCCCAACTGTTTTGAGTCCAGAGCTAGTTGAGAAGGTAAGTTCGCGTTATGCGGAGTTGCGTAAAAAGCTCACGGACGCGAACTAGTAAACTCAACCTATTCCCAGATTGTTTTAGCCACCATAGGGGGCCAATAGTTGCCGAAAATTGTCGTTCAGGTGATGCCAAAGCAAGACCTACTAGATCCGCAGGGTAAGGCCGTGGCCAAGGCCCTAGAGCGTTCCGGTCACAAGGCAATCAAGGCAGTTCGCATCGGTAAGCGCATTGAATTGCATTACTCATCAACCCCAACGGCTGCCCAATTGGCTGAAGCCCAAAAAATTGCGGAAAGTTTTCTAACTAACGGAGTAATCGAGGACGTTGTCTCGGTGACTGTGGAGCAAGACTAGACAATGAAAATAGGCGTCGTCACTTTTCCTGGATCTTTGGACGACCGCGACGCCGCAAGAGCAATCAGACTCGCTGGCGGTGAGCCGGTTTCTTTATGGCACGCAGATTCAACAATCAAGAAAGTTGATGCCGTAGTTTTACCAGGCGGATTTAGCTACGGTGACTACCTTCGCTGCGGAGCTATTGCTGCTCAAGCGCCGGTTATGCAAACCATCATGAAACAAGCTAACCAGGGTCTGCCTGTCTTGGGAATCTGCAATGGCTTCCAAATCCTGGTCGAATCTCACCTGTTACCAGGCGGACTCATTCGCAACGAAAAGCAACACTTTGTTTGTAGAGATCAAAAGCTTCGGGTTGAAAATGTCGACAGTGCGTGGACTAACGCTTTTCAAAAAGGCGATGAAATAACAATCCCGCTTAAAAACGGCGAGGGTGGTTACATCGCTACCAAAGAAACCATAAAGATGCTCGAGGGTGAAGGTCTAATTACCTTTAGATATCTAGACGTGAATCCAAATGGTTCAATGAATGACATCGCGGGGCTTAGAAACGAACGTGGAAACGTAGTGGGTCTAATGCCTCACCCAGAACATGCGGTTGAGCCTGGATTCGGCCCAGACTCTCCAGTGGCCATGCGATCTGGTATCGATGGGTTGAAGATTTTCCAGTCGGTTTTGAATTCGGTTGTTAGCGCATGATTATCGACACCACGAAGCAAGCACAAGCAGATCCAGATAAGCAGCAGCCTTGGTCAGAACTGGGGCTCAAAAAAGACGAGTATGAGAGCATCCGTGAAATTTTAGGTCGTCGACCAACCAGCGCTGAGCTAGCGATGTACTCGGTTATGTGGAGTGAGCACTGCAGCTACAAATCCTCCAAGATTTATCTTCGCCAGTTCGGAGAAAAAGTTACTCCCGAAATGAAGAAGCACCTTCTGGTTGGAATGGGTGAAAACGCAGGGGTGGTGGACATCGGCGAAGGTCTAGCCGTAACTTTCAAAGTTGAAAGTCACAATCACCCAAGCTATATCGAGCCTTTCCAAGGAGCTGCAACCGGGGTTGGTGGAATTGTTCGCGATATTTTGACTATGGGTGCAAGACCAATCGCTGTTATGGATCAACTGCGATTTGGCGCACCCGAAAATGCCGATACGGCGCGCGTGGTGCACGGCGTGGTTGACGGAATCTCTTTTTACGGAAACTGTCTGGGGCTACCAAACATTGGTGGCGAAACAGTTTTTGACAAGGTCTACCAAGGCAATCCATTGGTTAATGCTCTAAGCATTGGATCGTTAAAACACGGAGATTTGAAACTTGCCAAAGCTGAAAACCCAGGCGACTTGGTTGTTTTGTTTGGAGCAAGAACTGGCGCAGATGGTATCGGTGGTGTTTCTGTATTAGCTAGCGAAACTTTTGACTCCACTGGCCCAAGCCGCAGGCCTGCAGTTCAAGTTGGAGATCCATTTGCGGAGAAGGTTTTAATCGAGTGTTGCCTGGAATTGTTTGCCGCGGGGGTCGTCGCCGGAATTCAAGACTTGGGTGGTGCTGGATTATCGTGTGCAACCAGTGAGCTAGCTTCCAACGGTGGCCGTGGGATGAAGGTGCAACTCAAGAACGTATTGCTTCGCGATGAGTCACTTACTCCAGAAGAAATCCTAATGAGTGAGTCTCAAGAGCGCATGATGGCAATTGTTCCCAAAAAGCACCTAAAAAGCTTTCAGAAAATTGTTGAACGCCACGAAGTTGAGTACTCGGTTCTTGGCAAGGTCATCAAGAAAGACCGCCTACACATCAATTGGGGAAAAGAAGAAATCGTCAACGTGCCTCCTCGCACGGTGGCCCACGACGGTCCGGTGTATGAAAGACCAGTCAAGAAACCAAATTTCCAAAAGCCGCTAAATGAAGACACCGGTGCATCAAGAAAACTTGCCAGGGTAAACGGAAACTCTTCTGATTTAGCGAGCCAATTCATTCAAATTGTCTCTAGCCCCAACCAGGCCGATAAGTCATGGGTAACTAACCAGTACGACAGGTATGTGGGAGGTAACACCGCGCTTGCCTATCCAGACGGTGCCGGGATGATTAGAGTTTCAGAAACCACCGGTTTAGGTGTTGCAATTTCCACTGATGCCAACGGGCGTTACTGTCAATTGGATCCTTACGAGGGCGCCAAGCTCGCGCTTGCTGAGGCTTACCGAAACGTGGCAACAAGCGGGGCAGTTCCTATCGCAGTTACTAACTGTTTGAACTTTGGTTCACCGGAAAATTCTGGCGTGATGTGGCAATTCAAGCAGGCAACCACAGGCTTGGCCGATGGCTGCCTAGAGCTTGGAATTCCGGTAACGGGTGGAAACGTAAGTTTCTATAACCAGACCGGAGATGTTGCTATTTATCCAACACCGGTAGTTGGAGTTCTAGGAGTCATTGATGATGTTGCCAGAAGAGTCCCATCAGGCTGGCAGGACGATGGAAACAATCTTTATCTTCTTGGTGTCACGAGAGACGAACTAGACGGATCGGTTTGGGCAGATGTGGTGCACTCACACCTTGGTGGTCACCCTCCAAAAGTTAATCTCACTTACGAAAAGAAATTGGCAGAATTGCTGCATGGCGCAAGCCTCCAAGGCCTTATTGCATCTGCGATGGACCTATCTGAGGGTGGTCTTGCTCAAGCATTAACCGAATCAGTTCTTCGATTCAATATGGGAGCCAGGATTTGGATTACCGAGATTTGCGAACGAGACGGGGTTGATCGCACCGCGGCCCTGTTCTCGGAATCAACCGGAAGAGTTCTCGTTAGCGTGGGCCGTGAAGATGACGTGAAATTCGTTGGTCTTTGTGAAGCGAGGGGAATACCAGTTCTTCGAATCGGTGTCACTGACGACACAGACCAGCTTGCAATTCAAGATTTAGCCACATGGAAGCTAAATGATCTTCGAGCTTCTTGGGTAAGCACTTTGCCTGAATTGTTTGGCTAGGCTGAACTAATGAGCGAAACAAAAGATCAAACAGCGCTTCGTATGGTCCTTCGATTTGGATCGATGGTTTTCGGAGCCAGCGCAATTTTCCTACTCGCACTGCCAGTAGTTTTTCTAGAGCTACTTGGACTAGAGGCATCGATAGATCAGCAATGGTCAATGCGCATGATCGCAATCACTCTAGTGGCGCTAACTGGCAACATGATTGTTGTCAGCATGTATGCCAACGACCGCGGAGTTAGATTTGCCAGCACCGTGATGCAATTATCAGCTTTTGGACTGGGGGTAATCACTCTTTTGATCCCGGCAGAGCTTACCTGGTTCACGATTTTGTACGCGGCAATTGGATTTGTCTTCTCCGCCATGTACACATTCTTTTTATTCCGCAGAGGGTAAATGCCTGAAATATTCCTTGAATTTGGATTTCGCTCAAAAGCAGTCATTTCTACCACTGGTGCTGCACTCTGGGATCTTTCGATTGACTCCAAACAGCTAATAACTAAATCGGCAGATCCTTTAAAGGTTTTTGCGGGTTCAGTTTTAGCTCCATGGCAAAACAGACTGGCAGCGGGAGAATGGGTTGACGATTTTGGGCAGCTCCATAAACTACCAATTAATGAGCCAGATCGGAACAATTCCCACCACGGACTGGTGTTTGATTCGGAGTTTTCAATTCAGCACCAATCGAAAAATTCCGTTGTTCTTGAGACCACTTTGGCTTCGCCAAGTGGTTACCCGTATAACTTAACTATTAGAGTTTCATATCTTCTTAATGACAGCGGCTTGTCCTGCGAGTTCTCCGCGGTCAACGATGGTGACAAAGCAGCCCCATTCGTAATTGGCTTTCACCCATACTTCACAATTGGTAACCCTGAGCGAGCCAAGTTAAATCTTTCAGCCCAGAGCTTCTATACCCAGAATGAGAACAAGGTACCTATAGAGAAGCAAAATGTAGCCGGAACTGGTTACGACTTCAGGGCTGGAACGACACTTGGTGGTGTGATACTTGATGACACATTTACAGACCTTGAATTTGTGAATGGAGAAGCCGTTTCAATTTTGCAAACTCCCGATTGGAAGATGGAGCTTAGCCAGAGCGCAAACCTCGGTTACATAGTTGTATATCTGACTGATAGCTATGAATCTGAGATGGGTTTTGTCTCTGCCGTAGCACTGGAGCCTTCTTCTGGCCCTCCCAATGCGTTTAACAGTAAAGATGGGCTTGTCGCAATAGAGCCAGCTTCTTCTTTCTCAGGATTTTGGAGCGTTAGGTTAGCCGCCGAGTAGATCTTGTGGGTTTGGAAACTCTAGGTTCACGCCAACCAAAGCGCATCGAATGGCTACCTCAGATGCGGCAGCTGCCACTTCAGTGGCGCTAATTGGATCTGTAGCCAGAGCATCGGCTACTCGCTGGATGTTCGCTTGGAACCCTTCTGGGGCGACTGAAAGAACATCGCTGGCTATTGAGTTTGAAAGTGCAACAGCGTCAAAGCCACCACTTGGTAAAGTTTCAAGTTTTGAAGTTAGAACCGTACTCATCGCCTCACATGCTGGAGCGTCTGCCTGGTCAGGGAGGCTAACGTTGGCGCAGCCTGTTAGAAGAAGCGCTCCTGCGGATATAACAGCTAGTTTTCTAAGCAGCATTTTGTTCCTTTTCTGGCAGTAGACCTGAAATCAACAGAGGTAGTTCCAGGTAGTCGGCGTATCTCTCAAGGGCGGGTTCTTTCCAGGAGTACCTTCGTGCAACTAGTGCAAGGCACGCCCAGAAGTAGACATTTATAAGGTCTATAGAGAGATTACTAATTGACTCATCAGGAAATGCCCTACCAAGCATTTTTCTCAGCAAATTCGGAACATCGGAAATACCAAAGCCATGTAAAGACGCTCTGACTGAAAACTCTATTTCTCTAGCTCTTCTAGCATTCCAAATCAGGTTGCCCTCACGCTGCCTAAGTAGCCTGTGAACTTGCAGAGCTTGGGAGTATCTTGCGCCATCCAGTGAGTCGAAGATTTCTAAAAAGTGATCGACCTCAAACCCGTTTGCTCTAAAGTCCAAAATGTCCGGGTAGTGAAAAAACCTATAGAACGGTACATGTGGGCGAACCGCAGAATATGGCTCCAGCGTGAAGCTCGCGAGCAGCGGGTCTTGGCCCAAAGTCGCAGAGCCCCAACGATCGATGGCTTCATCGTTCTCACCGGGTTCAGTTGCGTATTCAGAGCTGGTCACAAGACAAGTTAACCAAGAATTTGTCCTACCCGTGGCCTAGATTGGAAAACGTGCGCACATGTTTTGGAATAATTGCCTGGGTCTTGATCTTTGCCCTTGCCGCGCAGTTCTTTCAAGCAGCTCCTTGGCTCCTCCTGGTATTTGGTGGACTTATCGCCTTGGGCATAGTGCTATCTAGGGCTAGAAAAACTGCCCTCGAAGCCGACACTCTGAAAGTGGTTGGCGATAAACCGCTTCCAAACATTCTGGAAGCAAACCGTTCGATGACCGCAATGTCAGCCAGAGAATTACTAGGCGACGAAAGTTTCAGCTTCGAGGTTGTTGGAGAAAGTTTCTACGCTCCAAACTTTTCTGCTCTGCAGAAGAATATTGGTCTTATCGACGGTCGAGACTGGGATGATGTTGCAACCTTGATTGTTGATCCAGGAAACAGAAACAGTAAGACTGCTGTGGCAGTATTTGTTTCTGGTCTAAAACTTGGGCATGTTCCAGAAGACAAGTCAGCGGTTGTCTACAAGTTCTTACTTCAAAATGGTGGGTACGCAAAAGCTGATGCAGCAATCTATTTTTCGGCAGCAGATGGCCAAAACAGTATTTGGTTAGACGCGGTTTATCCGCTTGTCTTTAAGCCCTAGGCGCGCAATAAATCGTGGCGAACAATTGTCGCGTTGCGATCAGGACCAACACCAATCGCAGAGATTCTGGTTCCAGATAGTTTCTCTAAAGCCAGGACATAATCTTGAGCGTTCTTTGGAAGATCTTCAAAGGTCTTTGCCCCTGTGATGTCTTCGTCCCAACCTGGGTAGTTTTCGTAGATTGGCTTAGCGTGATGGAAATCAGACTGAGAAACTGGAATTTCTTCTGTTCGAACGCCGTCTACTTCGTATGCTACGCAAACAGGAATTTCTTTAATCCCAGTGAGAACATCAAGCTTGGTCAAGAAGATATCAGTTAGTCCATTAATTCTGGTGGCAAACTTTGCAACCGGTGCATCAAACCAACCGCAGCGACGCTCTCTTCCAGTTGTAGTTCCAAACTCGAAACCCTTCTCGCGCAAGAACTCGCCCCACTGGTCAAACAGTTCTGTTGGGAAAGGTCCCGATCCAACCCGGGTTGTGTAGGCCTTGAGGATTCCAATCACTGAGCTAATCTTTGTTGGACCGATACCGGTACCAATCGTTGCACCACCCGCAATAGGAGAGCTTGAGGTAACAAACGGGTAAGTACCGTGATCAACATCCAGTAGTGTTCCCTGGCCACCTTCTAGCAAAACGGTCTTGCCAGCTTCTAGAGCTAGGTGCAGATCTAGAGCAGTATCGGAAACCATTGGAGCAAGACGCTCGGTGTAGCTAAGTAGTTCACGAACTATTTCTTCAGCTTTGATGCCGGCGCGGTTATAAACCTTGGAAAGCAACTGGTTCTTCTGCGCTAAGGCTGCTTCAACTTTCTGGCGAAGAATGCTCTCGTCGAAAAGGTCTTGAACTCGAATTCCCAGCCGCCCTACTTTGTCGCCGTAGGTTGGTCCGATGCCGCGGCCGGTTGTTCCAATGGCGCGCTTTCCCAAAAAGCGCTCTGAAACTTTATCGATTGTTACGTGGTAAGGCGTAATGATGTGTGCGTTGGCTGAAATCTTTAGCTTGGAAACATCGACACCCTTTTCAATTAGGCCATCCAGTTCTTTGATTAGGACACTAAGGTCAATTACGACACCGTTACCAATTACTGGAATTACTCCGGGTGTGAGAATGCCGCTAGGCAGTAGGTGCAAAGCGAACTTCTTGTCCCCGATAACGACTGTGTGTCCGGCGTTGTTTCCGCCTTGGTATCTAACTACGTAGTCGACTCGATCTCCGAGTAAGTCTGTGGCTTTGCCCTTGCCTTCGTCGCCCCACTGGGCGCCAACGAGGACTATTGCAGGCACGAGAAAATCCTACCAGCTGCTATCTTTTGACCTTCTGGGGCCTAAAACTAGGACCCGAATTTATGTTGGGTGATCCAAGCGTGCATCGTGATGGCTGCCGCCGCACTGGCGTTTATGGACCTTGTGGAGCCGTACTGGGTGATCTCCACCACATCTTTTGAAGCTTCGATTGCTGCCTCTGACAAACCAGGACCTTCTTGACCAAACAGCAGAACACAACTTTTGGGAATTTGGTAGCTTTCGAGCTGCTTGCATCCAGGCACGTTATCAATTGCAATAATCGGCAAGTTTTTGCCACTATTAGCTGTTGCTGCCCAAGCTACAAAGTCCTCCACGGTTGGGTGGTGCTTAATGTGCTGGTAACGATCGGTGACCATGGCACCGCGCCGGTTCCAACGTCTGTTTCCGATGATGTGAACTTCGGCGGCTAGAAAAGCATTTGCGGTTCGAACGATGGATCCAATGTTGAGATCGTGCTGCCAGTTCTCAATTGCAACATGGAAGCTGTGCCTTTTAGAATCTAAGTCCGCAACGATGGCTTCCATGGACCAGTAGCGATATTTGTCTACTACGTTTCTGGTATCACCATTTGCTAGCAACTCTGGATCGTATATTGCAGCTTCCGGGCCAGTAGGTAG
>Ga0315902_10007368_pt1 | contig 15037 bp, 12 predicted proteins | sample LakEriMetagenome_9_FD_203523 | JGI IMG/M metagenome (GOLD analysis project Ga0315902, IMG submission 203523) | Freshwater fungal communities from buoy surface, Lake Erie, Ohio, United States - Buoy 12 MA117 | ecosystem: Environmental > Aquatic > Freshwater > Lake > Lake biofilm | place: USA... | reverse complement strand
ATTCTGTTTCTCTTTCTCATTCTAGAATTTTTAGAATGAGAAAGAGAATGAAGGACTCAACAGCTTTAGTTGGACAAATTGCGAATCATGGTGTACAGCATTTTGGATAACTCACCGGCTTGATTCAAATGATTTCTATAAGATTGTTTATCGAGAATATTTTCCAGGTTGAGCAAATCGATAATCGCAACACATTCGAAGATAGAAGCCCTCGATATTGTAAAGAAATTTCTTCGATCGGCCGGTGATTTCCTACCCGAACCTTCTGCGATGTTTAGTACAATGCTGTAGGATGCTCGCGATAGTTGATCCTTGACATGTCTTTCAATAGTCTTATTTCTCGTGATGCCTTTGCACTCAACATAAAAGAGCTGAGCTTTTCTGTACACTTCCAACTTTTGGAAGTCAAACTGCAAATAGGAAGTTTCATCGCTCATATCAATTGGATTTTTTGAGGCGAAACTAAGGGCTCGATCCAGAGAGGGGGGGCGGATAAATGGATTAAATTATAGGAATAATATGCTTGAATAGTATAGTGGTTCTCGCGGCTTATTACTTGAAGGGTATGAGTTAAGCACAACACTCATTCTCATTCTGTTTCTCTTTCTCTTTCTGGAATTTTTAGATTGAGAATGAGAATGAGAATGGGACTCCACCCGAACCTTCTGCGATGTTTAGTACAATGCTGTGGGATGCTCGCGAATGGAATAGTAGTTTTCATGGCTTCTTATAACACTATAGATAAGGTTATAAAGGGAAGGGAGTGGGCGCAACACTCATTCTCATTCTCATTCTCATTCTGCTTCTCTTTCTGGAATTTTTAGAATGAGAATGAGAAACAGAATGAGAATGAGTGTTGCCCTCACTTCCTGTTCTTCACATGCTTTTCCAACCACTGATCCTGCTCCCACAGCAAGTGTAAGATCGATTCCATAGCAGTGTATCCATGGCTCTCCTTCGGTAGGACGACGTAGCGCACCGGCGCACCCACGCCCTTGAGCGCGGCGAAATAACGCTCGCTTTGGATAGGGAAGGTTCCCGGATTGTTGTCGTTTTCACCGTGAACGAGCAGCAACGGTGTCTTCATCTTTTCGGCAAAGTTGAATGGCGACATTGTGTTGTAGGTCTCTTTCGCATCCCAGTAATTGCGTTCCTCTCCTTGGAAACCAAAGGGCGTGAGGGTGCGATTATAGGCCCCGCTACGCGCGATACCGGCCGCGAACAAATCGGAATGCGTGAGCAGATTGGCGGTCATAAACGCACCGTAAGAATGACCTCCCACAGCAACACGCCTGCGGTCGATGTAACCGAGCGCGTCAACGGCGTCAATGGCCGCTTTTGCATTGGCGACAAGCTGATCGATGAAGGTGTCATTCGGTTCGGCACTGCCTTCTCCAACGATAGGGAAAGCCGCTTCATCCAGCACGGCGTAACCGCGGGTTACCCAATAGATGGGGGAGCCGTAGAAAGGGAATATGAATTCATTTGGATTCGTCGTATTCTGCGATGCACTGTTTTTATCCTTGAATTCCTGCGGATAAGCCCACATCACCATGGGCAGTTTTTCTTTCTTTGCCCGGTCATAGCCCAAGGGCAAATACAACGTCGCCGTCAAATCAATGCCATCGGCGCGCTTATAGGAAATGACCTCTTTGTGAATGCCTGCAATTTTCTTGAACGGGTTGTCGAACTTGGTAATGGCTACGGGTGCGGCCTTCCCGCTCATCTTTCGAATATAATAATTGGGGTATTCCGAAGGTGATTGTATGGAAACCATAAGTTCTCCCTTTTTCACATAGACTATATCGATGATGGTTTCCATCTTATCCGTATAGGTGGAGCGATAGAGTGTCTTGGTTGACTTTGTTTTCAAGTCATATTGATTGACAAAAGGAAATTGTCCCTTTTCGGTAAAACCATCGCCGATGAGGTAGGCCGTGGTGCCATTCAGCTCGAGCACAGAGCGCCCGTATTCATTGCGCTTGGTGTGGAATGATCCTGGATCGCTGTAAGCGTCCTGCGAGTTGCGATCGAAAAGCACTTCTTTTTTCTGTGAAGGATTCTGCGGATTAAACAAATAGGTTTTCTCGTTACGCGTATTGTACCAGCTGTCGTAAGCGATTGCGATGTTTTCGGTTCCCCAGGTGATTCCTTCAAATCGCTGGGGAGTTTTCAATATCGAGCGCTTGCCGTTATCATGGAAGGGTGCTTCCCAGACAAATACTTCGTCGCGCTCGGCAACCTCCACGGCAGGGTCGCCACCGTCGAGCGCCTCTACCCAGCTCAAGGTAGCGGGCTGGTCATCGCGCCAACCAATTTGACGTTTCCCTTTTTGCACGGCCATGAATCCTTTTGGAAGATTATCCGTGAGCGGCTTTTCATCGATAACACGCACCAGCTTTCCGGACTTGTCGTACACGCTCGTTGTCATAGGGAAATTTCCATAAGTCACGATATAGGAGAATGGACGTTTTATGGTCGTAATGAGTATGTAGTTACCATCGGGTGAAATGCTTTCTCTACTGTGTAAATCAGCGCTTTTCCATAGAGTACTTGTTCCGTCGAGTTTTATTTGATGCAATTCAGATGTTGCCATCAATTCGAAGTTGTCCTCATCGACTTTGTTCTTGAGCAGGTCAGGATACGTGCGATTTTGCGCCACGGTTCCATCGCTAACAGATACAGATGGTCCTTTTGGAACAGAGGTAAGAGCGTCTGCGTAAGCTTTGCGTCCGGCAGGCAGCATGCGAACAAGCAATGACTTACTATCGGCAAACCAACGGTATGGAGAGCCAAGGTTACCATTGAGCGTAGTGTTTGTAAGCTTGCGTGCAGCTTGCGTTTTAACATCGATAATCCATAGTTCCAATCCGGTTTCAGTGATGTGGGTCGCCGCAAGCATTTGTTCATTGGGTGACCATGAAAGATTAGTTAGATGCGGCTCTGAAGGCAATCCCGTAACGAATATGGGCTCGCTCTCGCGCGTTAACTGAATGCTGATTTTAGTGAAATAACGTGTGCCGCTCGTGCTATTTGTTTTTGGATTGATGCGTGCTCCGGCTAGTTTCATTTCCGGTTCCGATAATTCGCCGATGGTTTTGTACATGTTGCTGTACTGATAAACAAGAACCTGTTTCTTGCTATCCATGATAACGGCAGGCGCTCTGTCTACTTTTACTAACTCAGTAATTTCATGGGGAGGCTCTTGATAGGTAAGGGACTCCTGTGAAAGTGCAGAAAAGTATGCACACGTCCAACATGCAAATGCGAGAAAAATCTTAACGTTCATAATCGAATAGTGTAGGTATTGAATTTACTGGTTGAATTCAATTGAATATGTTGTGTTTTGAAATTATAGGATCGAGTAAATATAGCTGCTAGCTCATGGGCTGTCGCCTTATGCCTGTTATACGGAATACCCAGTAACGAGCAAATTCTTTCATCTGAAGAGTTCTCGATGTTCTTTCCGGTATTAAAAAGTCGCTACTCGAGAATCGTTCCCACAGAATTTTCAATTGTGCCGGATACGCCGACCAATTGCGAATCGGGTAGGAGTTCCAGCTACCAAAACGACGCACATAGTTCCGATAGGCATTCATGTCTGCATCACGAGTAGAGCTCACGGGATATATCTTGGCGCCTGCGCTTTGACTGGTGGGCGATAGAATGCGCACGTATACAGGTGTTGTAGGATGGGCGTACACTATTTTTTTCGAATGGTAATAGGCGATCCAATCCACGCCGTGTTCTCCGTAGAAAAGTGATTGAGAGAAATTTTCGGCGATGCCGGTTCCTTTATTCAAGGTGATTGCATGCTCTTTTTTGTGAATGCAGGTGGCTGCAATCCAAGAGCGCGATTGTTGGGTTGTACGCCCAGTTGAGAAGTCGTAAAACGTGTGAAATCGATCGCAGTAACAATCGAACTCCAGCTGCGATGCAAGTTCAAGTGTGTGCGGCAATACAATATCATCGTCGTCCACCTTTACAATATAATCGGCCCAGTCAATAAGTGCTTTCAAGTCTTCGCGCGCATACAAATCGAATAGGGTTTTTACGCTGAAACGATTGACAATTTTTATTTTGCCATTATCGAATTCTTCTTCCCCAATGCGGAGCGATTTCCAATGAATGTAGGTTTGATCTTCCAGCGATTGTTGCATCAGACGCAAGAGTCCGGCCCTTGTTTCCGAGCGTTTAGCAGCCGGAGTGAGATGTGTGATAAAAAGAAATTTCTTGGGATCCATGCTTGGCGCTATTCGACCTTATGATTGAAATATCTTTCGAAAGGTGTCAAAGTCAATAAGGTTCAGTTGCTCTTTTCGTCGCTCATTGAAATGGCTGAATTCAAAAAACTCATTTGTTTCTTTCAATGGAGCACCAATAGGATGCGATTTAGATAAAATTCCGACTCCCCAGTCCGTATCGATGCAACAGGAATATAAGGATGGGTTGCTTCGCCATTTCACAAATGCTTTCCAGCATGTGCCATTCCATAAGTTGCCCGCGGGTGATAATCTGTAGTCGTATTGCTCTCGTGCGTGCCACTCGGAAGGTGGGTTGCAATCATGTAAAATAATAAAACCATCATCGCTGAGAAATTTCAACGCATTCGTTATGTCGCGATTTACTTGCTCGGCAAGATGCAGTCCATCGATGAATATCACATCAAAACGGTGCGATGAAGAAAGGATTTCTCCTTTGGCAAGTTGGTCGAAGAAGTCATCACTGGTTAGTGGAAAATCGACCGGGTTGCTGTGGAACTCAACACCGGGATCAACGCTATATTTCTCGGAAGCGATTATGTGATTGAAATTTTTTGTTGGATCACAAACGCCAATCTCAAGATACGATGTAGGACCTGATTTCAGTGAAAGAGCGAAGTTAATGACTTCCGTTCGAGAGGGGCGCTTAGCCCTTTCGGAGCTTACCAACTTGAGAACCTGCTGATGCGTAGAGTCGTTGAGCACCAATTTCCCCTTGAAGTAATATTTCAAAGGTTGAAGGCGCAAAAGCGTTTGTTTAATTGTCATGATAGCACAATATTAACTCATTCTCACCTGTCCATGAAAGGCAGTCGCTGCATTAATATAAAGGATGACATTCTGCTGATTACGTCTGTCAACCGGAGCAGCCTAACGCATGCCTTCTAACGGAGTGAGTGATGGCCTTCCCATGTTCGGGATGACTACAATATGATTTTGTATTTATCTCTCATTTTTTGCAGATGCTCATCAGGGATTTCGTGCATGTTCTTGCTGCCATGGCGATTTTCTATCGTTGCGACATGCACTCGATAGCCATGCTCGTGGGCCAGCTTGAAGTAAGCTTCCAGCTCCCATTCTATGGTAAAGGTGTTGTGAACGATGATTTTTTCGGCAGACTGTTGCATTGCATTTCGAACGCCCTCCTCACATTGCGCGTAGGCTAGATGGTTTTCCTGAAAGCGAAATTCGTAATGGCCGAATTCATCTGTGAAATAATCGTCGACACAAAACATAGGATACTTTCCACCATCGCTTAATATCCCGGCAAGCGTTGTTTTACCACTGCCCGGAAGTCCGCGAAGTAGAATGAGTTCCTTCATCAGGGTTGTGCTACTTTGAATTCGCTGGTGAAGTGAAATTCCAACTCGGGATAATTCTTCCGCTCCATGTCGAGCATAAACGACGAAGGCGCCAGAAACACATCATTTTCATCCTTATCCTTCACCATGTTTTGCCCTTTGATTCTTTTGAATTCTGCGAGCTTATCGGGGTGGTCGGTTGTAATCCAGCACGCCTTGTAATAGGTCTTGGTCTCAAATTCACACTTAGCGCCGTACTCATGTTCTAGTCGGTATCGAATGACTTCGAATTGTAGTTCACCAACCGTTCCGACGATTTTACGATTACCCGGATCTTGAACGAACAACTGCGCAACGCCTTCTTCCGTGAGCTGACGTATGCCCTTTTCTAATTGCTTCGACTTCATGGGGTCTCTATTGACAAGCTCCTTGAAGATTTCCGGAGAGAAGCTGGGAATGCCTTTGAAAATCATGTCTTCACCCTCGGTTAATGTGTCGCCTATCTTAAAGTTGCCGGTGTCATAAAGCCCTATCACATCGCCTGCATATGCCTCGTCGATGGTTGTCTTGGCAGATGCCATGAAGGTAACAGGATTGGGGTATTTAAAGTCTTTGTCAAGACGCACATGATGGTAAAACTTATTCCGCTCGAATGTTCCGCTGCACACGCGTAAAAAAGCGATGCGATCGCGGTGACGAGGGTCGATGTTTGCGTGAATCTTAAACACGAATCCTGAGAACTTAGGCTCTGTGGGCTCCACCACACGCACGCTCGACTCACGATGTTGTGGGGTAGGGGCCAACTCCAGAAACTTATCGAGCAGTTCCTTTACACCGAAATTATTCATGGCCGAACCGAAAAATACCGGGGCAAGCTTGCCTTCCAGATATTTCGAACGATTGAATGGGTCGTAAACACTTTCTATCAACTCTACATCTTCTCTCAACTGTCCCGCGTATTCTCCTGCAAGTTGATCGAGTAGGGGGTCGCTCAGATCGCTGATGGACACAATCTCCTCGCTTATTTTAGTTTTGAGTGATTCAAATAGGTTAATGGTTTTGTCGTAGAGTTTGTATACTCCCTTGAATGAAAATCCTTTGCTGATAGGCCAGGAGAGGGGTTGCACCTTAATATTCAACTCTTCTTCCAATTCATCGAGCAGGTCAAAAGCGTCTTGACCTTCCAGGTCCATTTTATTGATAAACACGATTACGGGCGTATCGCGCATGCGGCACACTTCCATCAAGCGACGCGTTTGTGTTTCTACGCCTTTTACACTGTCGATGACGAGAATTACACTATCTACGGCGGTAAGCGTTCGATAGGTATCCTCAGCGAAATCCTTGTGGCCGGGTGTGTCTAGCAAGTTTACCTGCATACCGTTGTACTCGAAGACCATCACCGAGGTTGCAACCGAAATGCCTCGCTGCCGCTCAATCTCCATGAAGTCGGATGCAGCCGTTTTGGTAATTTTATTACTCTTTACTGCACCTGCCGTTTGGATGGCGCCACCAAACAAGAGGAGTTTTTCGGTGAGTGTAGTCTTACCGGCATCGGGGTGCGAGATGATGGCGAAAGTCTTTCTGCGCTGTATTTCGTCTTTTAAAGCCATGGCGCGAAGATAAGCGGCTGACGGTAAAGCTCAGCCCATCTTGCCCTTCCGCTCGCATGAACATTATGGTGAATCAGGTGTTTTAGGTCCATGAAAACATTGCTTATTATCGTAGCTGTCATTGCAGTTGCTTTGGCCGCTTTTAGTTTCCGAAATTTTATATCACCCTCTAAAAAAGCCGCTATGATTGCTGCAACGCCTAAGTCATTTTATGATTTGTCATACATAGATATTGATGGAAAAACAGTCAGCATGTCGGCGTACAAGGGCAAATATGTGCTCTGCGTGAACGTAGCCAGCAAGTGCGGTCATACGCCGCAGTATGCAAAGCTGCAAGCGTTATACGAAAAGCACAAAGACAAGCTGGTAATCATCGGTTTTCCATGTAATCAATTCCTGGGTCAAGAGCCGGGAACAGAGCAGGAGATTGCTGAATTCTGCGACAGAAAATATGGCGTAACTTTTCCATTGGCCTCAAAGGTCGACGTGAAGGGAGGTAGCCAACATCCGGTGTACACATGGCTTATGAATAAAGAAGCCAATGGTGTTTCTGATGATAAAGTCGAGTGGAACTTTCATAAGGTATTGGTTTCTCCGGATGGAGTTTGGCTGAAGTCATATGCAGCAGGCAGCGATCCAATGGAGATTGCTGCGGATGTGAAGTAGTATCTTGCGTTGAAGTTGCAGGTGAAGTAACGCTTTTCGAAAACGTTCAACCGGCAGCCTTCAAGGTGATATTTCTCACGGCCAACAATGAGGCTTCCCCTTTCCACGGGCTTCATCAAAAACGTAGTCTTGTTTCATAAAAACAATAACCATGAAACAGATTACTTTTCTCTTTTCATTAATGCTTTGCGCTCAATTAGTTTTTTCGCAGAGCATTCCCAATGGCGATTTCGAACATTGGAATACCTTTAATTTTTACGAACCTGCTGATTGGCTTTCCTCCAATACGGAAACCATTCATTCCAACAATTGGATTACGGTTACACCTGTTAGTGGGCACGATGGTCAGGGGCACGGTGTGCGTTTGCGCACGGATGGTACAAACGGACGTGTGATGCCGGGCTATGTTTCTAATACGCTGGGTGATCCGACGCTTGGTGAAGGAGGAACTCCATACAATGCCTATCCCCATTCACTGAAGGGGTATGCGAGGTACCACACACTGGGTGCTGACACCGCGCTACTCGTCGTATCGTTTAAGAAAGCCGGTGAGGTAGTGGGAATGCACATGTTCAAATTCAGTGGTCACCAACCTTTATTTCTCGAGTTCAATTATCTGTTAAGTATTTCAGAAGTTCCCGACAGCGTTATCATTTCCGCTGTATCAAGCGATGTTAGAAATCCTGAAAATATGGTAACAGGCAGCTACTTGGATCTTGATGACCTGTCATTCGAGGGACGAATAGTATTGCCCCAGGTCGATAATCATGATTTTGAAAGTTGGCAGCAAGCGGCAATTCACCATGCCAGCGGATGGCAAGTGATGGGTAAGGATGTAGATCGATCAGATTTAACTCCTTTCGGAGATTACGCTGTGCGCATGACATCCTATACCGATTGGGAAGGGCATGTGCATCCGTCCGGAATACGCACAGGCTATATGGGGCCTAGCGGTGAATGGTGGGGTGGAATGCCGTATTCTCAGGTCAACGATACGCTGCGTGGGTATTACAAATACCTGGCGGATGGTGAAGATGCGGGCTTATTGTCTCTCGAAATGCTGAGCGGCAGCACTAATTTGGGAGGAGCATATTATCAGTTTCATCCTGCGGAAGAGTGGACCTTTTTTGAGATACCGATGCATCTTAGCCAGCAGCCCGATACTTTGCGCATGCAGATATCTTCGACGGCCTTTCCATATGACGAAGCTTTGCAGGGCAGCACGCTGTACATCGACAATCTGCAACTGACGTCACAGCCCTTAATGGTGAATACAATGCAAATTGCTTCGCCTGGTAATGCGTATCCCAACCCGGCTGTTGCGTTATTGCACATTCCGTTGCCGGCCAATTATAAAGGCGATATCAACCTGATGGTATATGACGAGCAGGGAGCACTCGCAAAGACTGTCAACGTGCATCAGCCTGAAAGCATTTTGCGCTTACCCTTGGATGGTTTGGCTCCAGGCAACTATGTATATGAGGTGCGCAGTAGTGAGTGGCTCTATGCCGGTAAGTTTGTGAAGAATAAATAAAAGATTAAATAGGGGTGGCAGTAAACCTTTGAAACGTGCCTTTGTTATTGGAGTATGCGTGGCGTTAAAAAACAACACCTTCCCGAAAAGACATGTTTGGTTTGCTGCCGCCCTTTTTCTTGGAGAAAAAAATGGGCTGCAGTTTGGGATGATGTGAAATATTGTAGCGATCGTTGTCGAATGAACAAGAGCATCTCATGAATGCAAGCATAATTTTTCCGCATCAGTTATTTAGTGAGACGCCCGGTGACGCGGTAGACAATCAATTGCAGACAGAAGAAATTTGGTTGGTCGAGGAGCCCTTGTTCTTCCTGCAATACAACTTTCATCCAATCAAACTGGCTTACCACCGAGCAACTATGAAGGTGTATGAGGCAGACCTGATCGAGCGCGGAAAAAGGGTACACTATATCGATGCACACAACCCACTTGCTGATGTTCGGATGCTAATTGGGCATCTCAGTTCTCAGGGCGTTGACCAAATTTACCTGTATGATGTTACCGACGACTGGCTCGAGCGCCGAATCATCGAAGTTACATCCAACTTATTGCGCGCCGCAGACCCCTCATCTATCCTCCCTGGTCCATCTTCCATTACACTCAACTGGTGTCATTCGCCTATGTTCTTGGAGTCGAAAAACGACGTGTTAGAATTTTCGGCTGGCAGAAAGCGGTTGTTTCACGCCGACTTTTACAAGAAGCAGCGTATTAAACATCGCATATTAGTAGACAATGCAAACCAGCCTTTGGGTGGACAGTGGTCGTTCGATGAGGAGAATCGAAAGCGCTATCCAAACAATGCAATACCGCCGAAACTTCCGCTATTGCCGGATTCGGATGTTTGGAAGAATGCGGTAGAATATGTGAGAGAAAATTTCGATAATCCCTATGAATTGCCCTTGAATGGTGTGCGATATCCGATTACCCGAGAGGAGGCACTTTCTTGGCTGGATGATTTTCTGAAAAATCGATTGTGCGATTTTGGGGTGTATGAAGATGCAATCGTACAAAATGAACGCACGTTAAATCATAGCGTGCTGACACCTATGCTCAATGTGGGTTTGATTACTCCGCGCGAAGTTATAAATCGGACTATACAATTTTCTGAATCGAATGATGTGCCGATGAACTCACTTGAAGGGTTCATACGACAGATTATTGGCTGGCGTGAGTACATCCGAATGGTCTATGAGTGGAAGGGCAAGCAAGAGCGCACCAGGAACTATTGGGGTTTTAAGCGCAAGCTGCCACGATCATTCTGGATGGGTACTACGGGTATCGAACCACTCGACGATACCATTCGTAAGGTGCGCGAATCAGGTTATTGCCATCATATTGAGCGACTAATGATTGCGGGCAACTTTATGTTATTGAACGAGTATGATCCCAACGAAGTTTATCGCTGGTTTATGGAAATGTTTATCGATTCCTACGATTGGGTGATGGTGCCGAATGTTTATGGAATGAGTCAATTTGCTGATGGTGGTCTCATGGCCACTAAACCCTATATCAGTGGAAGTAACTATGTCATGAAGATGAGCAATCACAACAAGGGACCCTGGCAAGAAGTATGGGACTCGTTGTTCTGGCGATTTATCGATCATCATCGGTTATTTTTTCAAGCCAACCCGCGCCTGAATATGATGGTGCGGACACTCGATAAGATGCCCGAAGAGAAGGTCAAGCGAATTCGCTCATTTGCGTGGAGTTCAGAAGGTGAGGGGGTTCTGTAATCAATGTAAGTGTATATTCGTCTCATGCAAACCATGATTCGAAATCAGTTTATCAAAGCGGTTCTCAAAGTTGCAGGAGTGGAGAGGGCTGATCAACTTTCCTCGTTTGCCATGGCCAAGGCCTATCGTGAAGTTTCAATTCATCTCAGACAATATGTGAAAGATCTCGTGCTGATTGGTGTGGGTGTATGTTCGGCCGCGTTTGGTCTGAAGGGTTTTTTGCTACACAATGACTTTATTGATGGTGGGGTAACAGGAATTTCCTTGTTGCTTTCGATACTCACGGATGCTCCCTTATTCGTTTTTATTATTCTCATTAATATCCCATTTATTGTGATGGGGTATCGCATCATGGGAAAACAGTTTGCAGTTAAAACAGCTATCGCAATCACAGCGCTTTCCATAGTTCTTGCAACCGTTTCCTTTCCGGAGGTTACCAACGATTCTTTGCTGGTAGCCGTTTTCGGTGGAATGTTCCTAGGCGCCGGAATCGGATTTGCCGTGAGGGGAGGGGCTGTAATTGATGGAACGGAAGTGCTTGCCATTTTTCTGAGTCGTAAAACAGGAATGACAATCGGTGACATTGTGGCCGCGGTGAATGTGATTATCTTTTCCATTGCGGCCTATTTTCTCGGAATCGAGGTAGCGTTGTATTCAATGATTACATACTACACCGCATCGCGCACGCTCGATTTTCTGATTGAGGGTGTCGAAGAATACATTGGTGTCACCATTGTTTCACCGCATTCAAATGAAATACGGGAAATGATTATTCAAAAGATGGGGCGTGGTGTTACCGTGTACCAGGGTAAACGAGGCTTCGGAAAGACAGGCGATACCATCGAATCTGATATTGTGTACACCGTTATAACCCGCCTGGAAATAAGTAAACTCAATACAGAGCTGGAGAAGATTACAACGAATGCGTTTGTGGTGATGAGCAGCGTAAAAGACACCCGAGGTGGTATGATTAAGAAGCGACCGCTCAAACATTGATACGGGATGACTGTTTTTTCGTAGCCGCACTTCTTAAATGTACATAATTCTTTTTTAGATACTATCTAAGTACTCGAAAATGTCAATGTTATCAACCTTAATGTACTCTCCTGATCCTTGAAATTCAAATTTAATGGTGTGATTGCCGGATGCAATGGTGTCTGTAATAGTCTTCGAATAAAGCGAATTTGATTCGCTTGCTTCATAGTTCACGTTAGATTGAAGAGCGTTGTCTATATAAATATTTGGTTCTCTTCCTCCATTTCCGTTTAGTGACGCCATAAACATAAACTCAATGTAGCCTTTATGGTTGAAATAGTTATTGAATTCAACGTAGCATGATCCCTGTGGTAATGAAAGATTCCCAAAATTATTGGGGTCAGGAGCGCTCCAGCATGCTCCGTTATATCCATTGGTGCTTATGCCCCAATTATCACTGGTGCCATTTAATCCGTAATAAAGCGAGTTGATTCCGTTAAGGGAGGAACAGTCATTGGAAACGACCAAAGTGCCCTTTGGTGTTTCAGTTTTTTGTAAATCCCATTTGAAATAGTCCTTTGAGCACGAACATAGAAGTAGTGTGAGAAGAGGAAGTGATACTTTTTTCATAATGCTTTTATCGGGTCATGTTTAATCTTTATCGGACCATTTTTTAATTTGTGGCGAAGAGGTTTGCCCTGTCTGATATTTCGTATGCCGAGACAGAATACGTCAATGATATCATATACGTAAACTGCTCCAATTACACCAAATGAAATGAGTGATAGCTTATGCAGATTATTGGCGATTTTGAAATTATAGTCGCGCGCACTAGGGTCTTTTGTGCTTGAATATGTGTTGTAGTAATATCTGGAGAAGTATTCTAAAAGTACAGCGCCACCAGCAGCAGTTCCAATGACGTACCATCTGGATATTGCCTTGTCGACACTATTTATCTTGTATGTACCCCAGCAAGGAAATAAGACCGAATAGAATGCATTCGCCGGTCCGATGGGTTTGTAATCAAACACCTCTATTTCGGAATACAATTTTTTGTTGAACTCAATAATTTTTAAGGTCGACTTGAAGGTGCCCTGTCTTATTGAGTTTTGATCCGCGAAATCTTCGTAGAAATCTAAATATTCTTTTTTACTGCTTTTATACGATACAAGTTGGTTATGTTCAAAGCGATGTGTTGAGTTGATAGAAGCCCAGCTGCCATTAAGAGCTATCGCATCCTTCGCATTTGCGTAATAACCATAGAACTCAATAGGTTTTAATTTTGATTTGTTCAGAACGCTTTTGAATACTTCTGAATCAATGGTTGATGAGTAATTCTCAATTCTCGAAATGTTTTTTCCTGAGGTGTCGAAAGAAACAACGATCTCGCATTTTAGGTTTCCAATGCTGGAACTGCTTATGTTTTCATTCACGCTTTTTAAAATAGAGTTTTGGAGTTCAGTATAATCGGTATTGTTGAACTTACTGTAGGGGTAAATTTCCGTTGCACGATGGTCCAAAAAGTTAATTGTTTTTTTGATAAGATCTATCTGGGATTTTACGTTCTCATCGTTCGGTTTTAGTTTATTGGCATTCTCATATTCCTTCAAAGCTGCAGAATAATTGTTTTTATCCAGAAATTCAACGGCGCGATTAACCGTAGGTATGTAATCGCATTCTATCACGCACTTATTAAGTGTTTCCGACATATTTATATCGATCGAAAATTTGGAGGTTGAGTTATAGGAAAGTGCTTCCTGGTATTTTATCTTAGCAGTTGCGTATTCATGCAGTTGAAAAAGCGAATCTGCAGATGTTTTGATTATGCCTGTAATCGCTTTATGACAGGCATCTATTTTGGAAGATACTATGGAAGATGCCTCCATGTCGTTTGCCTCAATAAAGCGGTTTTTAGCTTCTGCATATCGGTTTATATCGAAAAGTGAATCACCTTGTGAGATGAGTGATGCGATTGTCTGAGCACGCGCTAGATCTAATCTCTCTTTTTCTGCTTTTATGGCTTCAATGCGCGATACCTCCTTTAATAATCCTGTTTCGTTATAAACAACAACGATAAGACCTGATGAGAAGTAGTCTCGACATTCAATTGTTACGGATTGCTCAGAGCATTTATTAAATTCATATTTACCAGGGTTGGTTTGACTTTTTCCGCATCTTGATTTTAAGTTTTTGAAGCATTCTTCACCGTCATAATTGGATGTTCCTTCCCATAAATGATAGTCTTCTACCACAGGGTCGAGAATAACAATAGAAGGTTTTCCGGGAGCAGAGAGATAAACTAATCGTTGAAAAATGCTATGATGCTCGAATACGGAGATAATTACTTTCTCATCATCTCTAATCTCCCAAGCAACCGCTTCATATTCCCAGTCTATTTCGAAGTCGAAATAGTCATAAAATGAGATATTGGAACGTCCTAAATAGTCCCATTTGATTTTTTCAAAGTAGCTGATATTTGCCTCTAAGCTGTTTTTTTGTATTTTGATTAATTCATCTTTCGTTATGCATCTATCTCTGGATTCAACGCTAGGTAATTTAGTTGCTGATAGATTTTGTTGAATAGAAAAAACTAGTATAACTGGTGTAACTCTAGTGAAGAAGCTTTGTAAGTAATTGCAAAGGATTAATTTAATTACGTGCATCGGATGTATTGGATGATTGGGATGCGCAATTTAATGTATTTTCGTTGTAGCCTAGGTGCTCGGCTTCGAAAGGGTGTTATATTCTGCAACCATCTACTACACCGCATCGCGCACGCTCGATTTTCTGATTGAGGGTGTCGAAGAATACATTGGTGTCACCATAGTTTCACCGCATTCAAATGAAATACGGGAAATGATTATTCAAAAGATGGGGCGTGGTGTTACCGTGTACCAGGGTAAACGAGGCTTCGGAAAGACAGGCGATACCATCGAATCTGATATTGTGTACA
>Ga0315902_10007366_pt1 | contig 15040 bp, 9 predicted proteins | sample LakEriMetagenome_9_FD_203523 | JGI IMG/M metagenome (GOLD analysis project Ga0315902, IMG submission 203523) | Freshwater fungal communities from buoy surface, Lake Erie, Ohio, United States - Buoy 12 MA117 | ecosystem: Environmental > Aquatic > Freshwater > Lake > Lake biofilm | place: USA... | reverse complement strand
TTTTTTAAAAAAATTCAGTCGCAATAAAGGAGCTGTGGCGGGTGCAGTCATCATTATCATAATTTTTTTAGTTGGCGTCTTAGGTTATGGCATCTCTCCGGATTCTTCCACGAATGCAAACCGGATGATCCTTGAACTTGCAACAAAACCACCGGGATACAAGCAACTTGTTGTTGAGATTAAATCTGCAGAAGAAGAGAGAAATATTTTCCTAACCAGAATCATAGCAGGAGATCCTGAGCAGGCAACTATTATTCCAATAACATCATATCATATAAGAAATGACAGTCTGTATGTTCAAAAATATATCGATGAAGGGATGAATGAATCTCTAGTAATCCCTGAAAATATAAACGGTAAATCTGTTACTGTAAAGACGATTACTTTTTTACTTGGAACAGATCGTTTTGGCAGGGATATTCTAAGCAGAATTATTTTAGGAGCAAGAGTGAGCTTTGGTGTTGGGTTTGTTGCGGTTTTTATTTCTTCGATAATAGGTCTTTTTCTTGGTTCAATAGCCGGCTATTACCGCGGGCGCATAGACGCATGCATCAGCTGGTTGATACAGGTAGTATGGACGTTGCCTTCTGTGTTACTTGTTTTTGCAATCACGCTTTCTCTGGGAAAGGGCTTGTGGGTGATTTATGTTTCAGTTGGACTGACATTATGGGTGAATGTGGCTAGACTGGTGCGCGGACAAGTGATGGCTATCAGAGAAATGAATTATGTTGAATCGGCTCGAGCCATGGGGCTATCATCTTTTAGAATTATTTATAGACACATCATACCGAATATTTCAGGACCACTTATTGTTGTTGCGGCAGGAAATTTTGCTACAGCAATTTTGCTTGAAGCAGGTTTAAGTTTTTTGGGCATCGGCGTACAGGCGCCTCAGCCAAGCTGGGGATTGATGATAAAAGAACACTATAATTTTTTGATCACCCAAAAACCTTTGCTTGCAATTATTCCCGGTATTGCAATTATGTTACTGGTGCTTGCTTTTAATCTGGTTGGTAATGGACTCAGAGATGCGCTCGATACGGGAAAGCGAGCATAACCGGCAATTGATGATTTTAGAAATAAAGTTTATCCGATTTGCTTGCCACATTTATTCTGCTTTTAAAAATTTACAAATAAAAAAGCCCCGCCATAATTGGCAGGGCAAATAATGATAAATATATTTTATTGAATGATTTTGTCAAATTCCAGTTTGGCAACAATTTCAACTTCTTTGCCTACAACAAGTCCCCCGGCTTCTGTCACTTTGTCCCATTTTAAATTGTAATCAATACGGTTGATTGTTGTGACAGCTTTGAAGCCCGCTTTCTCTCCCTTGCTTGTTTTGTGAACGCCACCGTATGTAACTTCAAATATGACAGGACGTGTAACATCACGAATTGTTAAATTCCCCTTTAGTTCATATTTATTATCCTTTTTAGGCTTAAACGAGGTACTGGTGAATGTGGCACTAGGAAATTTTTCTGCATTAAAAAAATCATCACTTTTCAGGTGCTTATCTCTGTATTCATTATCGGTGCTTATAGAATTGATATCTATGGAGAAACTGATTTTTGCATCGCTCATATCTGCTTTTGTATAGTCCAAATTTCCGTCAAACACCTTAAAGCTTCCTTCCTGCTCCGCAACAACCATATGACTCACAGAAAATTTAATTGTAGTATGTACTTTGTCAACCTTCCATTTCTCACCCACGGAAGCAGAAGAAGTTTTTGTGTTTAATACTGTTTTGTCTTCCTTTTTCATAAAGGCACTCAGTATCGTTATTGATACCAGTGATGCGGCAATCAGGTAATAATTTTTCATTCGTTCTTTTTTTATTGTTTTTAATTGTAAAAAGCTATGCTCTTGTTTTTATCGATAGTATCAAATAGTCCCAATAGCACTTCAATTTAAAAAATATCTGCATACAAATGTATAGAAAATACATGTACATACATGTAATATTCTAAGAATAATTTGCTTACCCCTTCTCATAAACGATATCTGAGTAGTTGGTTTTTTCTTCCATTGTATGATTATCATGGGTTTAAGCCACTTTTTAAATTGTTTTTTAATAAAGTGTATCTGATTTCTCATAATAGAGCCTGATTTTCACAGAATTATATTTCCGTTCCTCCAAAATCATTTGGCAGAGAGTGGTTTAATCTCGAAATTCATTCCAAAATAAATATCTCATGCGCCTTATCAGTTTTATTCTTTTCTGTTTCTCAGTGATCACTTTGAATGCTCAAAATCTTCATGAACAATTTAAAAATCTAAAGCCGAGAAATATTGGTCCGGCCGGTATGAGTGGCAGGGTAACTGCCATTGATGCACTTTATTCAAACCCTGATATCATATATGTTGGAGGTGCGAGTGCCGGCATCTGGAAAACTGATAATGGTGGTGCTACCTGGAAGCCATTGTTTGATGATCAACCCTTGCTTAATATCGGTGCATTGAAAATTCAGCAGTCAAACCCTGCCATCATATGGGCGGGAACCGGAGAAGGCAATCCAAGAAATTCACTCAATCTTGGTGATGGTATTTTTAAGTCACTAGACGGTGGAAAAACATGGAAACGCATGGGGTTAGAAAATACACGTAACATACACCGTATCATCATTGATCCCAATAATCCCAATACGGTTTATGTTGCTGCAATAGGAAATCCATATGGTATTCATCCTGAGCGCGGTGTATATAAAACAATGAATGGTGGAGAAACCTGGGAAAGAATTCTTTCCACCAATGATACAAGCGGATGTGCCGAGTTGGTGATGGATCCTTCCAATCCTAATAAACTAATTGCAAATATGTGGCAACACAGACGGGAACCATGGCGTTTTACCAGCGGAGGTCCAGGTGGCGGACTATACATAACTGTGGATGGAGGGAAAAACTGGCAAAAACTGGATAGCAGCAATGGGATGCCTGCAGGTCAGATTGGTCGTTGCGGTCTGGCATTTGCTCCTTCTCAGCCATCGCGTGTATATGCAAAAGTAGAAGCTGCAAAAAACGGATTCTATAAAAGTGAGGATGGTGGGTTTAGCTGGACACTGGTAAACAGCAATCCGTCTGAAGTGACCGACAGACCCTTTTACTACAATGAAATTTATGTGGATCCTAAAAATGAAAACAGAATCTACGACATTCACTCAACTGTAACATTAAGTGAAGACGGCGGGAAGTCGTTTATTACATTAATACCTTATAGCGGCATTCATCCCGATCATCATGCTTGGTGGATTCACCCTACTGATGAAAAATTGATCATAGAAGGAAATGACGGAGGTATTGGCATAAGCCGCGATCGTGGTAAAACATGGCGTTTTGATGAACAGCTTCCGTTCGGACAGTTCTATCATGTGAATGTTGATAATGATTTGCCATATCATGTGATGGGAGGTATGCAGGATAATGGAAGCTGGAGAGGGCCTGCATACGATTGGGTTGATGGAGGCATACGAAATTATTATTGGGATAACCTATGGGGTGGAGACGGATTTGATGTATTGCCTGATGCAGAGAACAGCGATTGGATCTATGCCATGAGTCAGGGCGGTTTTGTTGGTCGCTATAAGGTATCAACCGGACAACAGGAGTACATAAGACCACCGGCTCCTGATGAAAAAACAAAACTCCGTTTTAACTGGAACAGCGGTATGGCGCAGGATCCGTTCGATAAAAAAACGATTTATTACGGAAGCCAGTTTTTACACAAAAGCAATGACAAGGGAACAACATGGGAAATTATTTCTCCCGATCTTACAACAAATAATCCAACACAACAGCCTGAAGAAACCGGAGGTTTAACTTTGGATATTACCGGTGCCGAGAATCATAATACGATCCTTGCCATTGCTCCGTCATCGATTAACAGAAATGTTATTTGGGTAGGAACAGATGACGGGAATGTGCAGCTAACACGTGATGGAGGAAAAAGCTGGACCAACTTCAGAGGAAAAATTACAGGTATGAATGCAGGTGCCTGGATCACACAGGTTCATGCAAGCAGATACAATGAAGGAGAAGCATTTGTAGTGAGTAATGATTACCGTCGAGGAGACTTTTCCATCACGATCTTCCGCACCCGCGATTTTGGAAAAACATGGGAAAACATGCTTGCAAAGAAAAACCTGAAAGGATATGCACTTTGTATGTTACAGGATCCGGTGGAGCCTAATCTGATTTTTGTCGGTACCGAACACGGATTATGGATCAGCTATAACAATGGGAAAAGTTTTGAACAATATACCAATGGATTCCCTTCAGTTTCTACTTACGATATGACCATGCAAGAAAGAGAAGCAGACCTTGTGATTGCTACTTTTGGCAGGGCATTATGGGTGATGGATGATGTTCGCCCGCTTCGGGCCATTGCAAAAGAAGGCGGTCTTGTTTCATCTAAAAAAATTCGGGTATACGAGCCACCCATCGCCTATCAGGCAGAATACCGTACAGCAACAGGATATGAATGGAGCACCTGGGGTTTGTATGAAGGAGAAAACAGAAAGCGTGGCGCAATGATCTCTTTTATGTACCAGGGAGCAGATACACTGAAGCAGCAGAAAGGCGACAGTGTAAATATTCATTTTTATAATGCTGCCAATGAACCATTACGTACACTTCGTATAAAAGCGGAGAAAGGATTAAATCGTATTTACTGGAATTTCGATACAAAAGGAAGCAGACAGCCGGGTCGCCCCAAGCCGGAGCAGGGATCAGCTGAACAAGGAGGCGGCTACCCTGTTGCACCGGGTACATACAAAGTTGTTGTTAAAAAAGGAAATGAGGCTGATTCAATACAACTTGAAGTAAAAGCAGACCCGCGTATTCCTTTCTATCCGGATGTGTATGAATCCAAAAAGAAATTAACTGAGCGTCTTCAAGGAAGTGTGGATCTGCTGACAACTTCATTAGACAGAGTAGCCGATGCAGAAGAAACAATTGGAAAAATAGAAAACTCATTGAAAGGAAATAATGGGAAAGAGGTTGATAGTCTCAGAATAGCATGTGCGACGATTAAGAAAACAATCAAATATTTAAAAGAGCCAATCTTAGGACGTAGTTCTGAAAAGCAGGGAATTACGCGCTTCCCTGATCGTACAACAATCAGCGTTATTCAGACAGCACGTATGGAAATCATGGGTAAACTATCAAAGCCAACAAATTTAACTCAGCGATTGGTTGAAGAAGCAGAGAATTCGATAAAAACAAGTATTACTTCGATAGATGCATTCTTCAATACGGCCTGGAAGAATTTCAGAAAACTTGCAGAAACCACTCCGATGGGATTGTTCAAAGAGTAACTATGCCGTTTACACTTTTTTATAGACAGGTGCGACATTGGTTTTTTTCGTTCCTTTGACAAATGCAGCAACATACGGAAAGCATTACTGATCTATTTTTTGCTACATATGGGCAAAAGCCGGATATGGTTTACAAACTTCCTCAAAGCGGAAGTGACAGGATTTATTATCGTGTGAAAGGAGAGAAAAGTTGTATTGCAACTGTTAATCATCATGTACGGGAGAATCAGACATTTTTACGGTTCACCCGTCATTTTAAAGAACATGGAATACCTGTCCCTGAAATCCTTGCGGTAAGTGAAGATGAACGCATTTATTTACAGGAGGATTTAGGTGATTTATCTCTTTTGAATGAATTGGAGAAAAATGGTCATACAGAAGATGTTTACCTGTTATTTCAATCTGCACTTCGCCATCTTGCAAATATGCAGATAAAGGGGCACGAGCAGTTTAATTATGAATGGTGCATTACTTCACAGGAATTTGGCAAACAAGCTATCCTTGCGGATCTCCTTTATTTCAAGTATTATTTTCTTGATACCCTGAAGATTCCTTACGATAAGGAAAAATTGATTGATGATTTTGAAGTATTGAGCATCTATCTCGCACGTGTAGATTATAAGTTTTTCATGTTCAGAGATTTTCAGAGTCGCAATGTGATGGTGCGCGATGGGGAAGTATTTTTTATCGACTACCAGGGAGGCATGAAAGGTGCTGTTCAGTATGATGTTGCTTCTCTTTTGTGGCAGGCAAAGGCTGAATTACCTGATGAATGGAAAAACAGCCTGCTCGATTATTACATTGACTGTGCTGAGGAATTATTGCAGAAAAAAATTGACCGTTCACGATTTACCGGACAGTATCACGGATATGTGCTTATTCGTTTGCTTCAGGTACTTGGTGCTTATGGCTTCAGGGGTCTTTTTGAACGAAAGGCACATTTCCTTACCAGTATACCTATGGCCTTGCGCAACATACGCTGGTTTTTACAGCATAAAATAGTAGGTATAAGTGTTCCTGAATTTGAAAGAATCCTGTCGCTTATGGTAGATGATGAAGTGATTAATCGCTTTGAACCGCCAAGAGCTTCAGAAGAAACCAAACTTGTGGTTCATGTGAACAGTTTTTCTTACAAAACTACCGGTATTCCTTCCGATCCTTCAGATAACGGAGGCGGCTTTGTGTTTGATTGCAGAGGTATTTTAAATCCGGGAAGGATAGATGAATATAAACAGCAGACAGGAAGAGACAAGGGAGTAAAAGATTATCTGGAGCAACAAACCAAAATGCCGCATTTCTTAAACAACGTTTATAATATTATTGACATTGCAGTAGAGGATTACATGAAAAGAGGTTTTGAAAGTTTGCAGGTGAGTTTTGGCTGCACAGGTGGTCAGCATCGCAGTGTTTATGCAGCGGATGCACTGGCTCGTCATCTCCGGAATAAATATGGTGTGAAACTGGATCTGAAACACCTGGTACAAGATGCAAAAAATTGGAAAAACGGCGCCAACCAATAACCAACAACCAACAACCAACAACAAATAACCTTCTATGAAAGCCATGATTTTTGCGGCAGGATTAGGAACAAGGTTTAAACCCTGGACCGATCATCATCCCAAGGCACTTGCGTTGGTGAATGGTAAATCCTTACTCCAAAGAAATATCGAGTATTTGCAGCAATATGGAATTTCAGATGTTGTGGTCAACGTCCATCATTTTGCTGATCAAATTGAAGAAGCGGTTCAGAAAAATAATGGTTGGGGATCTAATGTTAAGATCAGTGATGAGCGGGATGTTGTATTGGAAACAGGAGGGGGACTGTTAAAGGCCAAAGATCTTCTGATAGATAACAGCCCTTTTGTCATCATGAATGTTGATATTCTTACAGACCTTAATCTTTCCAGATTAATTTCTTTTTATCAGAGCCGAAAGCCGCTGATTGCTTTCGGAGTAACAGACCGAAAGACCTCCAGGAATTTTTTATTTGACCAAGAGATGCAATTGTGCGGTTGGAGAAACAAAGCTACCGGTGAAGAAAAAATATCAAGACAACGAGATGTTTACATCGAAAGGGCATACAGTTGTGTTGCGGTATTTGACCCGGTTGTTTTTACCTATATCAAACAAACCGGGAAGTTTTCATTAACAGAAAGCTATCTGGACCTTGCTCGTGAGCATTCAGTTTTAGGCTATGACCATAGCGGTGATCATCTTGTGGATGTAGGCAGACCTGAAAGTGTGGCAGTGGCAGAAGCTATTTTCCAATAGTGTTTAGCAATATGTTTTCTTAAACCTTTATATATATCTTTTTACGGTCCATCCAACTTGCGATTGCCCAGAAAAAGATGATCATTGATAAAGCATAAAATAGTGATCCGTTCTCTGCTTGTCCCGGAATATTTTTAGCAACTTTTTCATAATACCAGCTGAGTGGGCTTAAAAACTTAGCTGAACCATCTGTATTAAATCCATTGGGAATTCGGATCAGAGAGAGTGCTCTGGGTAAAAACCCACTCAACACAAAAATGAACAAAGGGTTTTTGCCGAAAGCATCAAAAAACCGAATCCAGAAGCCCTTTATTTGCTTCAGCTCAATCAAATAAATCAATACAGCAATCGTATACATAGCAAGACCTGAAGTGTAGAGAGTATAAGAACTCGTCCATATTTTCTTATTCATCGGAAATGTCAGATCCCAGGTCAGTCCAGATAATGTCATCACCGTAGCAGTCATGAAAAGACCTGAGAGCATCTCATAGCTTTTTCCTTTCAGCAGAATATAGTTACCTGCCATGTAGCCCAAAAGCACCTGTGCAATTGCCGCAAAACTACTCATCAGGCCTTCCGGGTCGAATGAAACCCCTTCTCCTTTGTATAGCCTATTTTCTCCAAGTATTAGTTTGTCGATATTGGTACCAAACCATCCTTTTAAACTATAGGGATCAACAGGGTCACCGGCATTGAGGCAAAGAAGCCAGTAAAAAAGGAGAATGAGCGCTGCCGACAAAAAACTACCTCTAATACTTGTATAAAAGGCAATAATGGAGGCAAAAAAGTAGCAGATTGCAATTCGTTGAAGAACTCCCATAATACGAAGTTTTTCAAGAGATTTCAGAACCAAAACATCTCCATCCCATTTTACGAAAGGGCTCCAGTTCAGCAGGTAGCCTATCAAAAAAATCAGAATGGTTCTTTTTATGATTTTTGACCAGAATTGAGTCTGGCCGGCTGTCTGAAGTTTAGGTATAACAAATGCCATTGCGTTGCCGACTGCAAAGAGAAAGAAAGGGAAAACAAGGTCGGTAGGCGTGCAACCATGCCAGGGAGCATGTTTTAGCGGACTGTAAATATGAGTCCATGAGCCGGGGTTGTTTACCAGGATCATGAGGGCAACAGTTGCACCTCTGAATACATCTAGGGATAAAAATCGAGAATTCAATATCTTTTTGGAAAATTAACAAAAATGATTGTGGGATAAAAAGAGTATTTAAATGATTAAAGATTCACTGCCAACAAGTAAATTGCAGCAAACGGGGGTGATATGCCTTAAATGTTTGGCCGTTATATTATTAATTAATTGAAATTCAATTATATAGAGGCCATACAACCCGTCAAAAGGAACGAATATGTAAACTTCGATGTTCGGATCTTTTTTGATAGGCTCAGTTTTTTAAAAAATAAAATGTGACTGAGGAGGCGAAGCTTTTGTCTGAAAATTCAGTAATCTCAAAATGGTACGCATTATATACCAAACCAAGATGGGAGAAAAAAGTTGCAGCCCAGCTAAATCAAAAGGGCTTTGAAGTATATTGTCCGCTGAATAAGGTTCGAAGGAAATGGAGTGATCGTTACAAGATCATTGAAGACCCATTATTTAAATCTTATGTCTTTATTTTTTTTGACATAAACGAACAAAGCAGAGTAAGGCTAACTGACGGAGTTGTAAATTTTATATACTGGCAGGGCAGTCCGGCCATAATTAAAGAGAACGAAATTCTGCTTATAAAAAAGTTTTTGAATGAGTTTTCGGATGTGCAGGCAAGCAATATTGAATTGAATACAGGTTTGAAGGTAAGGGTGAGATCAGGACTGATGATGAATCATGAGGGAATGGTGGTAGATATAAAAAATAATTCGGTTTCAGTGGTGCTGGAAACTCTAGGTTACCAACTTACTGCAACGTTTGATAAAAAGAATCTTGAATTATCAGAAAGCCTAAAACCCTATAAAGGGAATTAGGAATAAACATGCAATTATGAGGAATTACTTTGTTCTGTTTACAGGGCTTTTGTTTTTGATGACCTCCTGTGTTTCTACGGAGAAACTTCGCAAGGAGATGGTATATTTCAATGGAGGATTAAAACCGGAAAGTATGGGTGGTTTTACGATTGACGAACCGATCATTCAGAAAGGAGATTTGCTTCAGATCAGTATTTCTTCACGTAGTGCCTCTTCGAATCAGCTTTTTTTACAGAATTATGGTCCGGCAACAATGTCTTCTTCATCGGTTTCAGGTTCTGCAACCGGTTCTCCGCTTGCTGAAAACGGTTATCTGGTTGATCTTTCAACAGGTGAAATCAGACTCCCTTTGTTTGGCAGTATTCATGCGGATGGAATGACAAAAAAACAACTGGAAAAAGAAATTATTTCAAAAGCCAGGGAATATGTGAAAGAAGACCCGATTGTAGATATCAGGTATCTCAACTTCAGGGTTACTTTTCTTGGAAGTGTAAAGGCGCCCGGAACAAAGGTATTTGATTCGGAGCGGGTATCTTTTTTGCAGGCTCTTGGGGAAGTAGGAGGTGTTGATATTGGAGGCGATCTAAAACACATCCTTTTATTCAGAGAGCAAAACGGAAAAAGAACCCTGGATACGATTGACCTTACCCGCGGTGATTTTTTCAACTCAAAAAATTATTATCTCAAACAAAACGATGTTGTATATATACGTCCAACCGAACGCCAGATGTCTGTGATGGATCAGTCTGCTCAAAGGCGTATTCAACTGGTATCCTTAGGGGTGAGCTTGGTGAATATCATTTTTATACTTACAAATATCTTTCGTTAATTCCCGACAAGTATGTCTTCAACTGAATTAAACACAAACGATAGCGGAGAACAGCAAGTTAAATTTTTAACTTTTAAGGAGATTATTTTTAAATACATCTCCAATCTGCCTCTGTTTTTCTTTTCCCTTGGTGCATCGATGCTGATTGCATGGTCTTACCTAAGGTGGGCAACTCCGGTCTACAGCGTTTCTGCAAGTATGATGATTAAACAGGAAGCTTCAGCCAATATAAAGGGCAATGACAAATTCAGCAGCCTTTTTGAACCTGTTGATAAAATAAATATGGAGGATGAAAAGGAATTCATCAAATCCAAAAGGTTTCTTGAAAAGGTTGTTTACGCTCTACAATTAAATAATCATTATACCGAACACGGGAAAGTGCGAAGCAGTGAAGTGTATAAATTCCTTACTGTAATTGTGCAGCCGGTTTCGATTAAAGACAGTTCTCAATGGTATTCATTTGATTTTCAAATTGTAGGTCAAAATGGTTTTCTTCTTGGCAAAGAAACAAAAATACGACCGTTTTATTCCAATATTGAAAAGGGTGGTTCTGTTTTCAGAGTCATCCCGGTGAATAAAGATGATCCTTATTTTAACGGACGCCGAATGACTTACAGATGGATACCTGCAGGAAATATTGCTGGTCAGATTGCATCAGACCTTACAATGACACAGGGTGGTAGAAGTTCTAGTGTACTTACATTAAACCTTAAAACACTTAACACAGAAAAAGGGTTGGATATTCTGAATCAAATCATGAAAGAATATGAAACCTACAACGTAAAGGATAAAAGCAGAATTTCAAATAATACTTTAACCTTCATCAATGATCGCCTGGATAAGCTTGAAGAAGAACTTGGAATAGTTGAAGGAAACCTTCAGCAATTCAAAAAACAGAATCAGTTTATAGATCTGGAAAAACAGTCAGAGGTCTACATGGACAAAATGACCGCTAACGAAGACAATTTAAATAAACAAGATATACAAATCAGCATATTGGATTTACTTGAAGATTATGTTGGAGATAAGAAAAACGCATTTAATCTGACACCTACCAATTTAGGTATAGATGATCCTACTTTGTCTTATATGGTAAGTGAATACAATAAACTTATACTCAGAAGAGAGAGTGAGCTCCAGATAAATACACCCGGCAATCCGGTTATTGCAGAAATTGAACAAACGATTGAAAAAACCCGGCTTTCAATATTAGAAAATCTAAGAAATATCAGAAACTCATACGTCATTACAAGAAATGAGTTTGAAAGACAAGCCAATCAGGCAAAAAATCTGATGTTCGCATTACCGGAGAAAGAGAGTGAAATCCGGGAAATTAAACGACAGCAGGCAATCAAAAATGAATTATATACCTATCTCCTTCAAAAAAGAGAGGAAGTTGGGATGCAACTTGCTTCTACAGTATCGAACTCCAGAGTCTTTGCACAGGCGGAAGGCGGTGGCTCGCCTGTTTTGCCCAAAAGAGGTAACACTTACATGCTGGCAATTTTCTTCGGAATTTTATTCCCTGTCCTTATCATCTTCATCAGAGATTTGATGAATGATAAGATTACGACCAAATCAGATATTGTTCGAAATACTAGGATTCCAATTATTGGTGAACTGGGGCACAATGATAAAAAGGAAACGCTGGTTGTCGTAAAAAATAGTCGTTCTGTTTTAGCTGAACAATTCAGGATTGTAAGATCGGGGCTGCAAACGTTCCTAAAGCAGGAACGCACACCTGTTATTCTAATTACATCTTCTTTTAGTGGCGAAGGAAAATCATTTGCTGCCACGAATCTTGCTTCATCAATCGCTTTAACTGGAAAGAAAACAGTTGTTGTTGAGTTTGATTTGCGAAAACCCAAAATTCTCAGCGGATTGGGTATTCAGCGTGGTTTAGGGATTACACACTTTGTTATAGGGAAAGTAGGATTTGAAGAGCTACCTATTAAAGTTCCAAATACAGAAAACCTGTACGTCATTGGTTGCGGACCTACTCCTCCAAACCCTTCCGAGCTTTTACTGGATGTAAAAATCCAGGAACTCTTCGATCACCTCAGAAACAATTTCGATGTTGTTGTGATTGACACGGCTCCGATAGGACTGGTAAGTGACTCATTTACACTATCACCATTAGCAGATGCCACACTTTTTGTTGTTCGTCAGCGATATACCTATAAAAAACAAATGCAATTACTAGAAGAACTTTTTCAGCAAAAGAAATTTCCTTCATCATCCATAATCGTTAATGATATCAGCGTCGAAGGTTATAATAGTTATTATGGTTATGGAGGTTATGGTTATGGTTATGGTTATGGTTATGGTTATGGTTATGGTTACTATGATGTTGACAGCAGAAAGAAAATATGGTATATGCAACTCCTTCGCCTGATCGGTTTAAAATAAATATTCATGTGCCGAATCGCCGGCATTTTTCAACAGGGTTCTACAGTAATTGCTGAGCAGATTCAAAGCATGCGGGATGCCATGAAACATGGAGGTCCTGATGATGCCGGTCTGTTTATTCATCAGAGTTTGCCTTTCGCATTAGGTCATAGAAGACTTTCTCTTCTTGACCTCAGCGCAGCGGGGAATCAGCCCATGCATTTTCCAGAAAGTAATCTCACAATTATATTCAACGGCGAAATCTATAATTTTCAGGAACTAAGAAATACACTCATCAGCCGAGGGTATCAATTTCATACTCAAACGGATACAGAGGTGATCCTCAAGGCGTATGACTTTTGGGGAATAGATTGTTTTGAGTTTTTTAATGGCATGTTTGCCATCGCTATTTGGGATGAAATAAAACAAGAGCTGATTCTTGCGCGAGATCATGCAGGTATCAAACCCCTTTACTTTTATATATCTCATGATACATTGTTGTTCGCATCTGAAATCAGGGCATTTCACCAATCAGGAATTTCCTTTGAAGAGAACCCAAAATGGAAAACTGCTTTTCTGGCATTCGGACATTTGCCCGAACCGGTTACAACACTGAAAAATGTACAACCTTTAGAAAAAGGAACAGCATTGGTTGTATCACTTCCTTCATTAAAAACGAAAAAACATTGTTTTTTTAAATGGGAGTTTTCAAATGAACTGATGGAGGAGGAAGAGGCGATTATGCTTATTCGTGAAACTATTTCTAAAAGCGTTGAACGTCATATGATTTCCGACGCTCCACTTGGTCTTTTTTTAAGTGGAGGAATTGATTCAAGCGTGCTCGCGCTGATCGCATACCAATTAACAAATCATCTAAGTACTTTGTCAGTCATATTTAATGAAAAGAAATTTTCGGAGGAAAAGTACCAGCAAATCATTTTAGAAAAAATAAAATCTCATCATCAGGCTTATCTTGTTACCCAAAAGGAATTTGATGAATACTTGCCGGATTCATTAAAAGCAATGGATCAACCTTCTCTTGATGGAATCAATACTTATTTCATTTCAAGGTATGCAAAACAGCATGGATTAAAAGCAGTATTGTCCGGATTAGGAGCTGATGAATTATTTGGGGGCTATCCGTCTTTTTTTAACCGAGGTAAGCTGAATTTACTCCGACTTGTACCTGATCGACTTCTTTTATCACTGCAATTAATGCCCGATTATAGAATCAGAAAACTTGGTTATGCAGGCATTCATAATGCTGCTGCGGAATATCTCACCATGAGAGGAATTTTTACACCGCTTGCGATTGCCGGCATACAGGATATGTATCAGGATGAAGTGATTCGTGATTTGGTTGAAATTGGCGCTCATTATCATTTCGACGATTTGCACGGAGGGAATCGAACCAGCTGGCTTGAAACAAATTTTTACATGCAGAATCAGTTGCTGAAAGATTCTGATTACATGAGTATGTGGCATGGGTTGGAAATACGAGTTCCCTTTTTGGATAAAGAATTAATGATGCTGGTGTCACAGGTGAATAGTGTAGTAAAATATAACCAAGCACTACCAAAATATCTACTTGTTAAATCATTTGAAAATGAACTTCCCAACGAAATATGGAATCGGAAGAAACAGGGATTTACTTTCCCGTTTGACGGCTGGTTAAAAGAGAATGAATATTCTAAACCTGTGAATAGTCTTGAAACTAAACTCTATGAGAAATTTAATCGGGGTAAACTTTCATGGGGAAGATACTGGTGTGGTTTGCTCATGAATCGCTTTTCTCAGGAATTTAGTCATGCCGCTTAAACCAATTCGTTTCTGGCTGCTTTCGGCTTTCTCTATGCAAGGAGGTATTGAACGGTTTAACAGGGCAATTCTACATGCTGTGTATCTCCTGGAGAAAAAAAATGCATGTAGGATTTCTGCTAAGATTTTGCATGATTATGAATTGACAGAGAATCCATATATCCCTTCAACTCATTTTGAATCGTTGAAAGGAAATAAAATTAAATTTCTTTTTTCATCTCTCCTTCAATTGTTGAAAAGAGAAACCTGGGTAATAGGCCATTTGAATCTTGCGCCGATAGGCTATCTAAGAAAACTGATCAGCCCTTCTCAACCTTTAATCGTAGTTTGTCATGGTATTGAAGTTTTTCAACCTTTAAACGGTATCAAAAAAAAAATACTACAAAAGGCGGATCTAATTTTGGCAGTGAGTTCGCATACAAAGTCAGAATTAATGTTCAAACAAAATGTA
>Ga0315902_10007362_pt1 | contig 15044 bp, 11 predicted proteins | sample LakEriMetagenome_9_FD_203523 | JGI IMG/M metagenome (GOLD analysis project Ga0315902, IMG submission 203523) | Freshwater fungal communities from buoy surface, Lake Erie, Ohio, United States - Buoy 12 MA117 | ecosystem: Environmental > Aquatic > Freshwater > Lake > Lake biofilm | place: USA... | reverse complement strand
GACGGACACGGATGTCACGCGCGCGACATCCGAGCTAGAGGAAGGGCGCTATGCCCTCGCGTGCGTAGAAGCGCGCATGGACGGTCGCGCTCTCCCCTCACACCGTGCGCCGTGCTTCGTGGATCCACGCCATGGCCCGAGCAGCGACGATGTGGACTGGGCCCCGGATGGTGGTGCGCCGCGACCCGTGCCCGTCTGCCCGTCGTGCGCGACGACCCTGCGGTCAGGCTCGGCGCCCGCAGCCCTTGAGGTCGACACTCCCGCGGGACGTCAGCCCTACTGGCGCGCCGGCAACGACTACGCGCCGTATGCCCGCGGCTACTACTCGTCTTTCGGCAACATCCTCCCCGCGCTCTTCATCGGCACGATGATGGCGAGCGCTTTCAGCATGCCCGCGGCCGCAGCGGCTCCGATGGACTCGAGCGGATTCGGCGGCGATAACTCAGGTGGCTTTGGTGGCGGCGACTTCGGCGGCGGTGGCGATTTTGGTGGCGGCATGGACTTCGGCGGCGGCGACTTCTAGCGCCATCCGCTAGTCCTCGGCGGAGCGATGCAGGCGGCGAGCCGCCTCCGCAACCGACCCGCTCAGGCTCGGGTAGACGGTGAACGTCGAAGCGAGCTGGTCGACCGTGAGCCGCGCATCGACGGCGACCGTGATCGGGTGGATGAGCTCGCTCGCGCGCGGGCCCACGACGACACCGCCGACGACGATGCGCGAACTCGGCCGGCAGAAGAGCTTCACGAAGCCATGACGGATGTCCTGCATCTTGGCGCGTGCATTGGTATCGAGGGGAAGGAGCACCGAATCCGCGCGCACGACCCCCTCGTCCACCTCGCGCTGGGCGACGCCCACGGTCGCGATCTCCGGAGTGGTGAAGACTGTGCTCGACACATGCGACCGGTCAAGGGGACCCACCGAGTCGCCGAGCGCGTGCCACATGGCGATGCGCCCCTGCATGGCCGCGACTGAGGCGAGCATGAGGACGCCGGTGCAGTCGCCCGCGGCGTAGACACCGCGCGCGGTCGTGCGCGAGACGCGATCGACGACGATAAATCCCCGCTCGTCGACATCGACTCCAGCCTCGGCAAGCCCAAGGTCCTCGGAGTTAGGCACCGACCCCAGGGCGAGCAGCGCGTGGGTGCCCTCGACGATGGACCCGTCTCCCAGGGTGACCACGACCCCGTCTTCGGTACGCCGCACCGCCTGGGCCCGCGATCGCTCGAGCACGGTCATGCCGCGACCGGTAAAGGCATCCTCGATAACCGCCGCCGCATCCGGATCCTCACCCGGGAGCACGCGGTCACGGCTCGAGACGAGCACCACCTGGGAGCCCAGTGCGTGGTAGGCCGACGCGAACTCCGCGCCGGTCACGCCCGATCCCACGACGATGAGCCGCTCGGGCACCTCGTCAAGGTCGTAGACCTGATCCCACGTGAATATGCGCTCACCGTCAGGGCGAGCCTCGTCAAGGATGCGCGGGCGAGCACCGGTGGCGATGAGGATGACATCGGCATCGAGTGCGACGTCGCCGTCGGATGTGGATGCGATCACGCACGTCGACGATGCCAGTCGGCCTCGACCGTGGATGTAGTTGACGCCGTCGCGAGCCAATCGTGCTTCGATATCGCGGCTCTGCGCGGCCGCAAGCTCCTTGACCCGATGGTTGATGGCCCCGAGGTCGACGCTGAGCGTGCCTGCGCGCGGGGCCTCGCCGTCCACACGGATGCCCAGGGAGCCAGCCTCGGCAGTCACCGCCAGGAGGTCGGCAGTCGCGATGAGGGTCTTGCTCGGCACGCAGTCGGTCAGGACGGCGGAGCCACCCGGGCCCTGCGTATCGACGATGGTCACCCGGGCACCGAGCTGTGCGGCCACGAGTGCCGCCTCGTACCCCCCGGGTCCTGCCCCGATGATCACCACGGATGCCACGGCGTCATTGTGTCGGACGCCCCACGGGGGTTGCCCGCACCCGTACCCTGGACGCGTGGCGCTCTATGCGGCGTACGGCTCCAACCTCGATCCACAACGCATGGCCGAGCGGGCTCCCTACTCCCCCGTGGCCGGCACCGGGTGGCTCGAGGGCTGGCGGCTGACCTTCGGCGGCGAGGACCGCGGGTGGGATGGCGCGCTCTCCATGGTGGTCGAGGAGCCCGGCAATTCAGTGTTCGTCGTGCTCTACGACATGCACCCGCTCGATGAAGCGTCCCTCGATGCGTGGGAGGGAATCTCGCTCGGACTGTGGAGCAAGATCCGCGTGCGCGTGCAGACCCTCGAGGGCAGCGTCCTCGCATGGCTCTACGTCCTCGACGCCTACGAGGGCGGGCTGCCCTCGGCCGACTACCTCGCGATGATCGCCGACGCCGCCGCTGCGGGAGGCGCTCCCGACGACTACGTCGAGCAGGTACGCCGCCACCCCTGCGCCTAATCGGCGAACATTCACGAGATTTCGCCAGTTAAGCGACGTCAGAGCCTCCTCAGGGTCGTGTATCTGGCGAAAGCCGGGACATGGGACCCGCCCGGAACAGCGCTGCTAGCGTCGCGCGCATGACCGACGTCCATGCCGATCCCCAGGCCGTTGCACGCGAGGCCGCCACAGCCCTGGCCGAGGCGACGGGCGTCCCGCGACACGACGTCGCGGTGGTGCTGGGCTCGGGCTGGGGGCCTGCCGCTGATGCACTCGGCACGACCATCGCGGAGATCGACGCCGACACACTGCCGGGCTTCCGTCCACCGGTCGCCGACGGGCATCACGGACGCATTCGCAGCGTCGATGCCGACGGCACCCCCGTGCTCGTCTTCCTCGGACGCACTCATCTCTACGAAGGCCACGGCGTCGATGCCGTCGTCCACGCCGTGCGCACCGCTGCCGCCGCGGGCTGTCGCGTCGTCGTGCTCACCAATGGCTGCGGCGGACTAGACCCGTCGTGGACACCGGGCACCCCCGTCCTGATCAGCGATCACCTCAATCTCTTTGGCGTGACGCCACTGCGCGGAGCGACGTTCATCGACATGACGGATCTCTACTCCTCCCGCTTGCGCGCCATCGCCCATGACATCGACTCCTCGCTCGACGAGGGTGTCTACGCGCAGTTCCTGGGACCCCAGTACGAAACGCCCGCCGAGATCGGCATGGTCCGGGCCATGGGAGGCACCCTGGTGGGGATGTCGACCGTGCAGGAGGCGATCGCGGCTCGCCAGGCAGGCATGGAGGTGCTCGGCCTGTCCCTCGTCACCAATCTTGCAGCCGGCATGACGGGTGAACCGCTCAGCCACGAGGAGGTGCTCGCCGCCGGCAAGGCCTCGGCATCGCGCATGGGCGCGCTGCTCGCCCAGGTCATCCGGCGGCTCTAGTGGCAGGCCCGCAGGAGTGGCTCGCCGACGATCCCGACACCGACACGCGTGCGGAGTTGCAGCGACTCATCGACGCAGCAGCCGCAGGTGATGCCGCGGCTCATGCCGAGATCGACGATGCCTTTCGCGGGCCCCTCGCCTTCGGCACCGCAGGCCTGCGCGGACGTATGGGTCCGGGTCCGAATCGCATGAACCGCGTCACCGTCGCGCGCGCTGCTGCGGGGATCGCGGCATACCTCCTCGCCCGGCACGAGCATCCCGCTGCCGTCATCGGATTCGATGCCCGCCATCACTCAGCACGGTTCGCGCAGGACTGCGCCGAGATCCTCGCGGGCGCCGGGGTGAGGGCACTGGTCTTGCCGCGCCCGCTGCCCACACCCGTGCTCGCCTACGCCGTGCGGGCACTCGGCGCCGAGGCGGGGCTCATGGTGACCGCGAGCCACAACCCCGCTGCAGACAACGGCCTCAAGGTCTACCTGGGGGACGGGCGCCAGATCGTGCCCCCCGCGGACGCCGAGATTGCCGCGCTCATCGACGCCGTCGGGCCGGTGGCATCGCTGCCCCGCTCCGACAACCACATCACCCTCGGTGACGACATCGTGCAGGACTACATCACGCAGGCCGCGCTCGTGCCGCAGCGTGACACGCCTCGCGATGTCGTGAGCCTTCACACCGCGATGCACGGCGTGGGATCCACGGTGCTTCAGGAGGCGGCCGTCCGCGCAGGCTTCCCCCCGCCCTTCACCGTGGCGGCCCAACGCGATCCCGACCCCGACTTCCCCACGGTGGCGTTCCCCAACCCGGAGGAGCCTGGGGCCCTCGACCTCGCCATCGCCGAGGGCATGCGCATCAACGTCGATGTCATCATCGCGACGGACCCTGATGCTGATCGCTGTGCACTCGTCATCGGCGTCCCCCACGGCAGGCCCGCTCACGCCGACACGCGAACCCCCGGCGAGTGGGTGGCGCTCAGCGGCGACGAGGTCGGCTGGCTGCTCGGCTGGTGGCTGGTACGCCGCGGCGGATTCAGCGGGAGTATGGCGGCGTCGCTGGTGTCGTCCACCATGCTTCAGCAGATCGCCCAGGACGCCGGGATCCCCTATGCCACGACGCTCACGGGCTTCAAGTGGATCTCGCGCGTGCCCGACCTCGGCTACGGCTACGAGGAGGCGCTCGGCTACTGCGTCGATCCGCATCACGTCGCCGACAAGGACGGCATCACGGCCGCGCTGCTGGCCCTCGAGCTGGTCGCCGCGCTCAATGCCGAGGGACGCACCGTCTTTGACGTCCTCGATGAACTCGCCCTGCGCCATGGCGTGCACGCCACGCGTCAGGTCTCGCTGCGGATGCCGACTCCCGCGCTCATCGCAGCCGCCGTCGACGGCCTGCGCGCCGATCCGCCGCGCGACCTGGGCGGCCTGCCCGTGGAAGAGGTGGTCGACCTCGCGGAGGGCCTGGGCGACCTGCCACCTACCGAGGGGATCCTGCTCCGCCTGCCCGGAGCGCGCGTCATCGTGCGACCGAGCGGTACCGAGCCCAAGGTCAAGTGCTACCTCGAGGTCGTACGCCGCGTCGATGGCGCCGGCCTCGCCATCGCGCGCGAGGACGCGGATGCCACGCTCGATCGCCTGGCCGCCGCCCTGCGCGCACGCCTGGGCGCATGATCGCCACGGCGGAGGTCGACGGCTACCGTTGCGTCATCCGTCCGCGCTCGGACGACGACACCTGCCCGGATGACTCCTCCGAGTGGGACGCCTGGGACGACAGCGAGCGGGTGCCCGGGGATCACCAACGAGCGGTCATCGTCGTCGACGGCGCGATCATCGGGACGATGTCGTGGCACGCGGTCCACTACGGCCCCACGGTCGGCTCTCGCGCATGGTCGATGGGCATCGCGCTCACCCCGAAGTGGCGAGGCCAGGGCTGGGGCACGATCGCCCAGCGCCTCCTCTCCGACCACCTTCTGGAAACGGCCCATCGGGTCGAGGCGAGCACAGATATCGACAACGTCGCCGAGCAGCGCAGCCTGGAGAAGGCTGGCTTCGTGCGCGAGGGCGTCTTGCGTGCGGCGCAGTTGCGAGCGGACGGGCTCCATCACGATCTCGTGATGTACGCGCGGGTCCGCTCCTGACCTCCGACTACGCTGGCGGGGTGACCGCCGATCTCGCCGCAGACGTGGCCGTGAGCAATGCGTCATTGCGGCGCTACCTCCATGGCCTGCCCGGCGTGGATCAGGTGGGCGCCGAGGGCCGAGCCGCCATGCTGTCGACGCGGTCCATCAAGGCCGCCAGCAAGGAGCGGGCCATCGATCTCGCGATCTCGATGGTGGACCTCACCACCCTCGAGGGCATGGACACCCCCGGCAAGGTGCGGGCCCTGTGCGCCAAGGCACTGCGCCCCGACCCCACCGATCCGTCGACCCCGCACGTCGCAGCGGTGTGCGTCTACGGCGACATGGCCGCCATCGCCCGCCATGCGGTCGGCGACGCACTCCACGTGGCCGCCGTGGCCACTGCCTTCCCCTCGGGTCGCGCCAGCCTTGCGGTCAAGCTCGCCGACACCCGCGATGCCGTGGCCAACGGCGCCGACGAGATCGACATGGTCATCGATCGCGGCGCCTTCCTGGCTGGTCGCTATCTCGATGTCTACGACGAGATCGTCGCCGTCAAGGAGAGCTGCGGCACCGCACATCTCAAGGTGATCTTCGAGACGGGCGAGTTGCGCACCTACGACAACGTTCGCCGCGCCTCCTACCTCGCCATGCTCGCCGGCGCGGACTTCATCAAGACGTCGACCGGCAAGGTGACGCCTGCCGCCACGCTTCCAGTGACTCTCATCCTGCTGGAGGCCGTCCGCGACTGGTACCGCCAGACAGGGCAGCGCATCGGGGTCAAGCCCGCCGGCGGCATCCGCACCTCCAAGGACGCCATCCGCTACCTCGTGATGATCAACGAGGTGTGCGGCGAGGCGTGGCTCACCCCCGATCTCTTCCGCTTCGGGGCATCGGCCCTGCTCAATGACCTGCTCCAGCAGCGCCAGCGCATGCGCACCGGCCACTACTCCGGCCCCGACTACGTCACGATCGACTAGGAGCTGCGATGACCTTCGACTACGCACCCGCGCCCGAGTCCCGGGCTGTCGTCGATATTGCCGCCCACTACGGCCTCTTCATTGACGGCGACTTCGTCGAGACGATCGACGGCACGACCTTTAAGACGATCAATCCCGCGACCGAGGAGGTGCTCGCCGAGGTCACCGACGCCGGTCCTGCTGATGTCGAACGCGCCGTCAAGGCTGCGCGCGCGGCGTACAAGCAGACGTGGTCCAAGATGCCCGGGCGCGAGCGGGCGAAGTACCTCTACCGCATCGCGAGGATCATCCAGGAGCGTTCGCGCGAGCTGGCTGTACTCGAGACCCTGGACAACGGCAAGCCGATCCGTGAATCGCGCGATGTCGACATCCCGCTCGTCGCTGCACACTTCTTCTACCACGCGGGCTGGGCCGACAAGATCGCCTACGCCGGCTACGGCGAGAAGCCCTACGGCGTGGCGGGGCAGATCATCCCGTGGAACTTCCCCCTCCTCATGCTCGCGTGGAAGGTCGCTCCCGCACTCGCTTGCGGCAACACCGTCGTCCTCAAGCCGGCCGAGACGACATCGCTCACCGCACTCGCGTTCGCGGATATCTGCCGCCAGGCCGATTTGCCGCCGGGCGTGGTCAACGTCATCACGGGTGCAGGCCAAACGGGTCGGCTCCTCGTGGAGTCCCCTGGCGTGGACAAGATCGCCTTCACCGGGTCCACCGAGGTGGGCAAGCAGATTCAGCGCGCCGTCGCAGGCACCCGCAAGGGCCTCACGCTCGAGCTCGGCGGCAAGGCGGCCAACATCGTGTTCGACGACGCGCCCCTCGACGAGGCGATCGAGGGAATCGTCAACGGGATCTTCTTCAACCAGGGACACGTGTGCTGCGCCGGCTCGCGGCTGCTCGTGCAGGAGTCGGTGCAGGACGAGGTCCTCGACGCCCTCAAGCGCCGACTCACCACCCTGCGGCTGGGTGACCCCATGGATAAGAACACCGACATCGGTGCGATCAACTCCCCCGAGCAGCGCGCGCGCATCGAGGAGCTGGTGGCGTCCGGCGAGGCGGAGGGTGCCGATCGCTGGTCGGCACCGTGCTCGATACCCGAGCGGGGCTGGTGGTATCCCCCGACCGTCTTCACGGGCGTGACCCAGGCGCATCGCATCGCCCGCGAGGAGATCTTCGGTCCGGTGCTGTCGGTGCTCACCTTCCGCACTCCGGAAGAGGCGGTGGAGAAGGCCAACAACACCCCCTTCGGTCTCTCGGCAGGCGTCTGGAGCGACAAGGGATCGCGCACGCTCTGGATGGCATCACGGCTGCGTGCCGGTGTCGTCTGGGCCAATACCTTCAATCGCTTCGACCCCGCCTCGCCCTTCGGCGGCTACAAGGAATCAGGCTTCGGACGCGAGGGTGGTCGCCAAGGCCTCGCCGCCTATCTCAAGCAGGAGGTCGTGTGATGGAAGGCCGTCTCGACGTCCGCAAGACCTACAAGCTCTTCATCGGCGGCGCCTTCCCGCGCAGCGAGAGCGGTCGCACCTACCCCGTCACCGACGCCAAGGGCCGTTTCCTCGCCAATGCCTCGCTTGCCTCACGCAAGGACGCACGTGACGCGGTCCTTGCTGCACGTGCCGCGCAGCGCGGCTGGTCGTCGGCGACGGCGTACAACCGCGGTCAGGTGATCTATCGCATCGCCGAGATGCTCGAGGGGCGCCGGGCGCAGTTCGAGGACGAGATTGAGAAGTCGGAGGGCTGCTCCTCTCGACGCGCGACAGCCCAGGTCGATGCGACCATCGACCGGTGGGTCTGGTACGCCGGCTGGTCCGACAAGATCGCCCAGGTCCTCGGCTCGAGCAACCCCGTCGCCGGCCCCTACTTCAACTTCTCCGTCCCGGAGCCCACGGGCGTGGTCGCCGCGATCGCGCCGCAGCGACCGTCGCTGCTGGGTCTCGTGAGCGTTGTGGCACCGATCATCGTGAGCGGCAACGCGTGCGTCGTCGTCGCATCTCCGGAGTGTCCGCTGCCCGCGATCACCCTGGCCGAGGTGCTCGCGACCTCCGACCTTCCGGGAGGCGTGGTCAACATCCTGACGGGCGCACCCGGAGAGATCGGCCCCTGGCTCGCATCCCACGCCGACGTAGACGCGCTGGACCTCACGGGTGTCGTCGAGGACGCGGTCGCTACCGAGATGGCAGTCGCGGCCGCCGACACGATCAAGCGCGTGCTTCCTCCGCCGGCATCCACGCCGGACTGGTCCGCTGATCCCGGCCTGGGTCGGATCAGCGCCTTCATCGAGACCACGACCGTGTGGCATCCCCAGGGTGTCTGAAACACCTTTCGTCCCACCACACCTGGTCGGGACCGTCAGCATCTACGACGCTGGCGAGGCCGAAGCCCTCCTTGCTGAGGGAGCCACACTGCAGCGCCACGCCCATCAGATGAGCCTTGCGCTCCCTCTCGAGGGGTACGACGACACCGAGTTCCTGCCGTTCGCACCGGATGCGACTCCACCCGTGCCGTGGGAGGCGGTGATTCCCTCGTTCGAGGCGGCATACCCAGCGGAACATCCTGACCACGTACCCGGGGGCGCATCCCTCATCGACTCGTATCTCATCCCCTACACCGCAGGCGCCGAACTGGGCTCACTGATCTGCCATGCGAGTGCCCTCGCGATGCGTGACGGCCGCGTCTATGGCGGAATCCTCGTCGTGGATCGACCCGGAGAGGGTCCCTGGGTCTGCGACATCTGGCGTGATCCGGACCCCGCCTACGCCGGCGCCGGCGTGAAGCTGCTGCGCTGGGCAGCGGGGCGCCTGACCGGCTTCGCCGCGCTCGGGCTTGTCGTCACGGTCGGCAACGACGCAGCCCTGCGCGCCTACGAGCGCGTGGGTTTTGCGATCGAATCAACCGCGTGGACCGTGCGCCTGCCGTAGTCGGCGCGGACTTACCCTTCGTCGTGGCGCTTGCGCAGGCGCATCACGATGACGACCCCGATGGCTGCCACGGCCACGACACCGAACACGATGCCCGCCCGAGGAGCCCAGCGCTTGGATGACTCCAGGGCCTCCGCTGCGGACTCGAGCACCTCATCGGTCCTGCCGAGCACATCATCTGCGATCGTGAGGACCGACTCGGTCTGCTCAAGTGCTCCGCGAAGGCGCCCCAGGCCCTCTCGGACGCCCTCGACATTGGCTGCGGTGGACTGAAGCTGCTCGACAACGCTCATGACCTCACCCTATGCCCCGGCCGCGGCGTAGGCGGGCTTGATGACGTCATCAATGAGAGCAAGGCGCTCGTCAAAGGGGATGAAAGCGCTCTTCATGGCATTGACCGTGAGCCACCGCATTTCCTTGACGCCCCAGCCGAAAGCCTCGCTCACGGCGAGCATCTCCTGGGTCATGGTGGTGCGCGACATCAGCCGGTTGTCGGTGTTGATGGTGACGCGGAATCGCAGGTCCGCCAGCATGCCGATGGGATGCTCGGCGATGCTCGGGGCGGCGCCCGTCATGACATTCGATGTCGGGCACAGTTCGAGAGGGATACGGCGGTCGCGCACGTAGGCCGCCAACGGCCCCAGGTGGTAGGTGCCGTCCGGGCGCAGCTCGATGTCATCGACGATGCGCACGCCGTGTCCGAGCCGATCGGCACCGCACCATTGGATCGCCTCCCAGATGCTCGGCAACCCGAAGGCCTCGCCCGCATGGATCGTGAAGTGCGCGTTCTCGCGCCGGAGGTACTCAAAGGCGTCGAGATGACGAGTGGGCGGGTAGCCCGCCTCGCGTCCCGCAATGTCGAAGCCCACAACACCCCGGTCGCGATACTCCACGACGAGGTCGGCGATCTCGCGGCTCTTGGCGGCCGTGCGCATGGCCGTGAGCAGGGTCCCGATGCGAATCCCCGTCGCCCGCTCGCCCTCACGGAAGCCATCGAGAACGGCGTCAATGACATCGCGCAGCGAGAGCGCCCGGAGGGTGTGGAGCTCAGGCGCAAAGCGGACCTCGGCATAGACGACGCCGTCCGCAGCCAGATCCTCCGCGCACTCGCGCGCGACTCGGGCGAGGGCCTCCGGGGTTTGCATCACACCCACGGTGTGCTGGAAGGTCTCGAGATAGCGGTCGAGAGAGCCCGAGTCAGCGGCCTCACGGAACCACGCCGCCAGCCTTCCGGGGTCAGTCTCGGGAAGGTCGCCGTAGCCCGTCTCGGCAGCGAGCTCGGCGACGGTGGCCGGGCGCACGCCGCCATCTAGGTGGTCGTGCAACAACACCTTGGGCAGGGACCGGATGGTCGCTTCGCTCAACGCTGCCATGAGCAGAACCTACCCGTCGCTGCTCCATGACTGACCCTGACCCTGAGCGACGAGGTTGCGGAGCACGCGCAGCGCTACCGACAGGGTCGCGAGATCACCGGTCTCGAGGGCCGCGATCTGATCCAGGGTCGCCTGGGCACGCGCGAGACCCTCGCGATGCTTGTCCTCCCACGCGGCGATCCTCTGCTCGGGAGCCTCCCCCGGTTGCGTGGCCGTCGCGACCCCCGCCGTGACTCCCGCGAGTGCGGCGTAGAGATCCGTGCGCAGGGCCTGACGGGCCAGGGCCGTCCAGCGATCGCCACGCGGCAGGCCGGTGATGCGCGAGAGGAGCCGATCGACGTCATAGCGCTCGGACAGAGCGAAGTAGAGGGGCATGATCTCCGCGGGCGGCTGCCCCACGGCATCGGCAATCTGCACGATGTCAAGCAGCGCGAAGGTGTCCAGCATGGCGCTCGCCTGCTCGGCGAGGCCCACGGGAGCACCCCCTGCGACCAGGGCGGCGGTCGACGCATCGAGGCGGGCCCGCTCGATGCCCACGAGAGCACCCGGGACGAGCGGCGCCAGCTCCGCCACCGCAGGACCGAACCGGGCCACCTCGCCCGCCACATCCAAGGCCCCGCCTCGAGTCTGGAGGAACCAGCGGATGGCTCGGTCGAGCAGCCGACGGGACTCGTGATGCAGGGTGTCCTGCGCTGACGTGGGCACGTGGTTGTCGAGATCATTGACCGCGGCCCAGAAGGCGGGCAGCCCGAAGATCGCCGTGGCTGCCGTCGCTGCGCGCACCACTTCGAGCGGCGAAGCTCCTGTCTCCTCGCAGGCCCGGTAGACCACCGAGATCCCGCCGTCGTTGATGAGGTCATTGACGACGACGGTCGTGATGATCTCGTCGCGGAGTGGGTGGGCGGCAATCCGCTCGGCGAAGCGATCGCGCAGCAGGACGGGGAAGTAATCGATCGCGTATCTCGCGAACCACGGCTCCGCGGACAGTCCAGCGTCCTCGAGGTCCTTGGTGAGTGCGATCTTTGCGTAGGCGGCCAGGACGGCGAGTTCGGGAGAGGTAAGGCCCTGGTGTGCGGCCGCACGGGTGGTGATCTCTTCGTCGTCGGGGAGGTACTCGATGGCGCGATTGAGAATCCCCCGGGCCTCCATCTCGCTGATCATGCGCGCGTGGACCGAGACGAGGGCCGCCGCTCCCCAGCGCGCATTGCCAAGGAGGACGTTTTGGTCGTAGTTGTCACGAAGCACGAGTGCCGCAACCTCGTCGGTCATCTCCGCGAGGAGTACATCACGATCGCTCTCCGAGAGCTCACCGTCCCGGACCGCTCCGTCGAGCAGGATCTTGATGTTGACCTCATGATCACTGGTGTCCACGCCCGCGGAGTTGTCGATCGCGTCCGTGTTGAGGCGGACCCCATGGCGACTCGCCTCGACACGTCCCAACTGCGTCAGGCCCAGATTGCCGCCCTCCCCGACGACTCGGCAGCACAGCGCGTTGCCGTTGACGCGGACGGGATCGTTCGCCTTGTCGCCCACGTCGGAGTTGGTCTCCGTCTGGGACTTCACATAGGTGCCGATTCCGCCGTTCCAGAGCAGATCGACCGGTGCGGTGAGGATGTGCTTGATGAGGTCGGCAGGCGTGAGCGCCTTCACATCGTCCGCGATGCCGAGGCGGGCACGCACCTGCGGTGTGAGGTCGATGGACTTGGCGCTGCGTGGGTACACCCCACCCCCGGGGGAGATGAGGGCCCGGTCGTAGTCATCCCAGGACGATCGCGGAAGGTCGAAGAGCCGCTGTCGCTCCTCGAATGACAAAGCGGGGTCAGGATCGGGGTCGAGGAACACATGCCGGTGGTCGAATGCCGCGACGAGCCGGATGTGAGGAGACAGCAGCATCCCATTTCCGAAGACATCGCCGCTCATGTCGCCGACACCCGCCACCGTGAAGTCCTGTTGCTGCACATCGATGCCGAGGTCGCGGAAGTGACGCTGCACAGAGATCCACGCGCCCTTCGCGGTGATGCCCATGGCCTTGTGGTCGTAGCCGGCCGAACCACCGGATGCGAAGGCGTCACCAAGCCAGAACGAGTACTCCTCAGCGACGGAGTTGGCGAGGTCGGAGAAGGTGGCGGTGCCCTTGTCAGCCGCGACCACGAGATAGGGATCATCTCCGTCGTGACGCACGACATCAGGCGGGGGCACGACAACCCCCTCGACGAGGTTGTCGGTGATATCGAGCATCCCGCGGATGAAGGTCGCGTATGCCGCACGCCCCTCGGTCATCCATGCATCTCGATCCACCTGGGGGTCCGGCAGGGCCTTGGGGAGGAAGCCGCCCTTGGCACCGACGGGCACGATGACGGCGTTCTTCACCTCCTGTGCCTTGACTAGGCCGAGGACCTCGGTGCGGAAGTCCGCGCGCCGGTCGCTCCAGCGAAGGCCACCGCGGGCAATACGCCCGAACCTCAGATGCACGCCCTCGACTCGCGGGGAGTAGACCCAAATCTCGAAGCGCGGCCGGGGAAGCGGCAACTCGGAGATGAGCTGCGGATCCAACTTGATCGACAGTCGATCGAGTGGACGTCCTGCCTCGTCTCGCCGGAAGGCATTGGTGCGCAGCGTCGCCGCGACCATGCCCAGCAGTGAACGCAGGATGCGATCCTCATCAAGGCTCGCGACGTCGTCGAGGGCTTGGCGGGCGCGGGCTGCCAGCGTGTCCTGGCGATCGCGCCGACCAGCCTCGACCTGAGGGTCGAAGCGCGCCTCGAAGATCTCCACGATGAGTTGCGCGATCGCTCGATTGCCGAGCAGGGCGGACTCCGCGAATTCCTGTCCCAGACTCGCGCCGGTCTGCTGGAGGTAGCGGACGTAGCACCGCAGGATGACGACCTGCTGCCACGTCAATGAAGTGCGCACTGCGAGGCCATTGAGCGCGTCGGCCTCGCACCTGCCATCCCAGATGGCGAGGAAGGCATCCTCGAATCGCTCGCGCAACCCGCCACGGTCGGGAATGTCGCCTTCGGGGAGGCGGAAGCCGAGGTCGTAGACATGCAGGGGCGCCCGACCCTCCCGCGCTATGTCGTAGGGATGCTCGTCCTCGACGATGACACCGAGGGAACCCAGCACCGGCAGGACCCGAGACAGCGAGATGGGGTCGCCCGAGCGGATGATCTTGAGTCGGCGCAGACTCGCATCGTGCCCGTCCGGGGCGTAGAGGCGCAGGCGGACTTCCTGCTCGGGTGCGCCCTCCGCGATGAGGATGTCCTTGATGGCCGCGTCAGCGGGGACCTCGTGCTTATAGGCCTCGGGGAACCCATCGGAATAGGTCGAGAGGATCTCTGACGCCCGGTCCTCACCCACGCGTTCGATGAGAGCGGCCGCAAATTCGTCGTCCCAACTCCGCACAGCGTCCACGATGCGGGCTTGCACTGCGACGACGTCAGCATCGCGAATGACCTCTCGCGGGGCCGCACGCACGACGACGTGCAGCCGAGCAAGGACGGATTCAGACACCCGTGCGGTGTAGTCGACGGAGGCACCGCCGTATGCCTCTTGGAGGATCTCCTGGATACGCAGACGCACGGCGGTGTTGTAGCGATCACGCGGCAGGTAGACGAAGCACGACATGAAGCGGCCGTAGGGGTCACGCCGCACGAAGAGCCGCGTCTGCCGTCGCTCGGCCATCTGATGTACAGCGAGCGCTACCGCTGCGAGTTCGGAGGATTCGACCTGGAAGAGCTCCTCGCGGGGGTAGGTCTCGAGGAACTGCATGACCTCTTTGCCCGTGTGCGAGCGAGCATCCACATCGAGTTCGGCCATGACCTCCTCGGCGCGCTTGCGCAGGAGTGGAATCTCACGCACCGACTGCGCGTACATCGACGCCGCGTAGATGCCGAGGAATCGCCGCTCTCCGATGACTCGTCCCGCATCGTCGAAGCGCTTGACGCCGATGTAGTCGAGGTAGGAGGGACGGTGCACGGTCGAGCGGCTATTGGCGGTCGTGAGCACGAGAATGCGGGGTTCGCGAGCATGGGCTGCGACCGGTTCGCTGAGGTAGGTCGTCGCTCCGGTGAGATCCGGGTCCGACCGCAGGATGCCGAGGCCGGTGCCGGGCACGGCACGCAAGTGGTCGCCTCCGTCGTCGCCGACGAGGTCGTACTCCCGGTATCCGAGGAAGGTGAAGTTGTCGTCGGCGACCCATCGGAGCATGGCCGCGGCCTCGGCGGACTGGTCCACGGCTATGCCGGCGGGCGGATGCTCGTCGAGGACGTCGGCAGTCTCCAGAGCCATGCTGCGCATGCGCGGCCAGTCCTCGAC